>WNFD01004592.1_pt1 | contig 14714 bp, 16 predicted proteins | sample 5400491 | NCBI WGS metagenome assembly WNFD01 (sample SAMN13153343, study PRJNA577476) | soil metagenome | isolation source: 120 cm saprolite under Douglas fir tree site 2 hole 2 replicate 2 | place: USA:California | collected 2015-04-18
CTTTCGGTATCACGCTCGAAGCCCTGCCTGCGAGGCCAACCACCTTTCTGCTTTACTTCGTGACCGCTACCGACGAGCTGACCGACGAATCGAAAGACGAGCTGAAAAAGATCCTGGCGGAGCTGAAGCAGCGACCCGTCCCGGACATCATGGTCGTCGGGCACACCGATACCGTTGGCGACCGTGAGGCGAACGACCTGCTGTCGGCACAGCGCGCCGAGCGGATGAAGGGCTTCCTCGTCGAGATCGGCATTCCTGGCAGGCAGATCCAGACCGCCGGCCGCGGCGAGCGCGAGCTTCTCGTTCCGACCGCCGACAACATCGACGAGCCGCGCAACCGGCGCGTCGAGATCAACGTCCGCTAGCGGCTGCGCCGTTCCAGCGCACGCAAAGCAGGGTAAGGTCGTCTGATTGCTCCGTCGTGCCGGTGAACTTCCGCACGTCCGCGCGTACCGCCGCGACGACCGCATCCGGCGCAGCCGACGAGAGGGGTTTCAATACCGCGTCCAGGCGCGCGGCGCCGTAGAACTCACCCGCCGCGTTCATCGCCTCGGTCACGCCATCGGTGAGCACGCACAGCCACTCGCCCGCTTCCAGGATGCGGTGTCCGCTTGGATACTCGAAGCCCTCCAGCACGCATAGCGGCGGCCCGCCGGAATGCTCGACGCGTTCGGGCACGCTCCCCGGCCGGCAGGCAATCGGCGGCTCGTGGCCCGCGTTGCAGAAAGCCAGCGCGCCGCTACGCACGTCGAGCAGCCCTGCGAATGCAGTGACGAAGAACGATTCCGCGTTGTCGCGGCAGATTTCCGCGTTTGCGAGCATGAGGAGCGAGCCGGGGTCGCTGGGGCCCCGCAGGGCGATGCTCTTCAATAGCGACTTGGAGAGCGCCATGAAAAGGCTCGCCGGAAGTCCCTTGCCCGAAACGTCGCCGACCACCAGGAAAAGCCGGTCCTCGTCCACCATGAAGCAGTCGTAAAAATCGCCGCCGACCATTCGCGCCGGCTCGAGCAGCGCTTCGAGGGCAAAAGCTGTCTGTCCCGCGAAAACCGCGCGCGGCGCTGGCAGCAACCCCATCTGGATGCGCCGTGCGGCTTCCAGTTCACCGGCGACGCGCGCCTGCGCTTCGCGCAGCAGCCGCCTCTGGCGGTCGGCCTCGGCAAACGTCGCCCCGAGCAGGGCGGCGAAGACGGCGAGCGCCGCTAGCGCCGGCGCCGTGACGTTCAGCAGCAATCCGCTCATGAAGGCGAGGATCCCTGCTGCCGCAAGCGCGAGCAGGGCCGCCGCCAGAAGCACAAAGGATGTCCATGGGCGCGCTGCCGGAACGAACAAGACGAACAGAACCCCAACGCCCGCGAGCAGCGCGGCTTCGGTCCACGCCGCGCCCGTGGGCCGGCGCAGATACGTGCCGTCGAAGATCTGCTCGAGGATTTGCGCGTGCACTTCCACGCCTGGAATGCGCTCACCCAGCGGGGTGGCCTGGAAATCGAGCAACCCCAAGCCTGATACGCCGACGAGAACGAATTTGTCGCGAAAAAACTCAGCCGCGGCCTTTCCGGAAAGCACATCCTCGGCCGAGACGAAGCGCTCCGCATCGTGACGCCCGAAATACACGTTCAGCGTGCCGTCAGACTGGATCGGAATCGACGCAGAACCGACGTTGAGGTCCACGTGCTCGCCGCCGTGGTCGTCGATGCGCAGCTCCCGCGTGCCGGTGGCGATGCGAACCATCTCCACGGCAAGCGCCGGCACGATGACTTCGCCGATCCGCGCAACCAGCGGGATTCGCCGGATGATGCGATCCGGTGAGTCGGTGCTGATCAGCCCGCGGCCGGCGGCTGCGCGATCGATCTCCGGCCGGCTCTGCAGCTGGCCATCGAACTGCCGCAACGGCAGCGCGCGCTGGCTGGACGATCGCACCGGTGCCGCGTGCGGCGGATGCGGGAAACGGCGGTCGCGGTAGTCGATTCCGGAGATGCCCAGCACCACTTTCCCGCCCTGGACCGCTTGCGCCAGCGCCGCGTCGGCTCCCGCCGCCGAGCGGTCCGGCTCGACGAACAACACGTCGACGCCGATCGCCGCCGGCCCGGCGCGCGAAATGGCGCGCACGAGGTCCGCCGTGACGCTGCGTGGCCATGGCCACTGCCCCCGCGTGTCGAGCGAGCGCTCGTCGATGTCCACGATGACCGCCGGCGCGGAACTGCGCGCACGCGGCATCAGCCTTTGATAACCGTCGAATAGAGTTTCGCGCAGCGCCGCGACCGGCGGCGACTCGAGACCGATGAGCAGGACGCAGACGGCGAGTAGCGCTGCGCCCGTCAGTCGCGGCCCCGAACGCAGTCTCAGAGATCGATCTCCAGCCCGTCGTAGGCCGCCGAGACACGCAGCGGCTGCGCGCCGCGAGTCAGCTCCTCGAGGCGACGCGTGTCCTTGAGCACGGCTTCGATCGCCGCGTCGTCGGAACTGGGCTCGTGGTGGAACAGCACCAGGTGCTTGACGCCGGCCATCTGGCAGAGCTCGACCCCGACGATGTTGCTGGAATGGCCCCAGTCAGCCTTCACCGAGGCCACCTCGGCGAGCGAGTACATGGCGTCGAACACGACGAGGTCGGCGTCCCGGAAGAAGGCGACGAAGGCCTCGGCCTCGCCGCGGTTCTCGAGCTTGTGCTCGGAGTCGGTGGTGTAGACGAGTGCTTTGCCGCCCGCCTCAAACCGATAGCCGTAGGAATCTCCCGAATGGCGCTGGATCTTGGGCGTCACGCTTACGCTGCCGGCCCGGTAGGTCTCGCCAGGCACGAGCTTCACGAATTCGATCTTCGCGGCGAGCTGGTCGAACGGTACCGGGAAACAAGGCGGCGCCTGCTGCAGCCGGAGCGCCTGCTCCAGGATGTCGTGACAGCCGTGGACGCGGATTCTCGTCCCCGGCACATAGGCGGGTCCGAAGAAGGGAAAGCCCATGATGTGATCCCAGTGGACGTGCGACATGAACACGTTCACCGTCGCCGGCCGGCCGCCCTGTCGCGCCAGCACGTGAGCGCCGAAGGGCCGTGCTCCGCTCCCCATGTCGCACACGAAATATTCATGGCTGCCGGTCTCCAGCTCGACACACGACGAGTGGCCGCCGAAGGTATGCGTGAGCGCGAACGGCAGCTCGCGCTGCGCAAAGTCGCAGGCCGCGCCGAACGACTCGAAACGCCGGCCGCCGGCCGCGACCAGGGCCTGGGCCAGCTTGTCCCGGACGTCGGCGGCGGTCAGCGCCACCGGCATCGAACCGCGCGTGCCCCAGAAGCGGACGCGCATCCCCGATTAGCCGCGTTCGAAAGCTTCGACCGCCTCGGACGAAACCGAAGCCAGCGCCTCGCGCATCGTTGGGAAGACGTCGAAAACGAGGTTGAAACGGCTGATCTGGAAAATTTCGGCGACCAGCGGCTGCAGGGAGGCGATCACCAGGCGGCCGCTGCGGCTGACGGCCTGCCTGGCGGCAAGCATCAGGCAGCGCAACCCGGCGCTGGACACATACTCGAGGCGGGACAGATCGAAGATCAGCGCCTGGCCCTCGCGCAGACAGGCGTCGAGGTGGGGGGCGAGGTCGTTCCTGAAGGCTTCGCAGTTGTCGTGGTCGAGACGTCCCACCGGCGCTACGACCCGGACTTTGGCATAGTTTCGGTGCGAAAGCGCCATTGTTATGGTTCCGACCCCTACGGTATTTTAGTGGAGAACCTGCATGAAGACGGTTCGCGAAAGCAATTTCCTGCCTTCGCTCTCGGACACCGGTTCGACGCTGACGCAGTCCCTGTGCGGAGCCATTGCAAGATACGCGGCTTGGCCTGCGACGACGCGCTGGGTGATCGCGGTCTCCTGCCAGCCTGACAAGGAGGAATAACAGCGAATCGCGACGCGGTGCTCGCCAGCCGGCAGCTTGAGCCGCGTGTGCTGACCTGATCGGATCGGTGCGATGTCGTCCTTGTTGACGTTGATATAAAAACTCGTCTCTTCGGCAATGAAGGCGCGAGGGCGGATAAGCACCACTTCCCGTGCCTCAGCAGGATCCGTAAGCGGCGGCAATTTTCCGGCCGGCGTCACCGAGTCCGGCGCGCAGGCCGAGGTCGCGATTGCTGCGAAGGCGCAGACGAGATTGCGTTTCATGCTATCTCCCCAGGAGATTGTTGAGGCGCTCCAGCCGCGCGCGAGCGTCGGTCAGTTCGAACAGCTCCTGCTTCGCCGAAAGCGGAAGCGGAAGGATTTCGGCGAGGCGCGCACTTACCCAGGCGCTGGAATCGAACCGGTGCGGCGGCTCGAAGAGCCCATCGCCCTGCTGCGCGATCACGCGCTCGAGCAGGCGCACGCAGGACTTGCACTGTTCCGGCACCGGCGCGTCGGTATCGTCGGGAAGCATTTCGATCGAGGCGTGCGCGAGGCCGTTGGGCTCGACTCGCCGCCCGAGGATGCGAAAGCGCTGCTCGCCGCGGGCGATGATATGCAGCATGCCGAGTTGCGGCATGTCCCAGGCGGCGATACGGGCGAGGCAGCCGATCTCCACCGGGGTCGCCGGCGCGCCGACTTCCGCGCCATCGCGGATCAGGCATACGCCGAAGGGCGTGTCGTCGCGCAAGCAAGCCTTCGCCATTTCCATGTAGCGCTGCTCGAAGATCCGCAACGGCAGGCGACCGCCGGGAAAGAGCACCGTGTTCAGGGGGAAAAGCGCGCAGTCCTGCATTACGCTTGCGCGCCTTCGCGAGCCAGGCCGCGATGGCGCACCAGGACGCGCCACTGCACGCGAAAGGCCTCGGCGAGCCGCTCGGCGAGGTAGACGGAGCGGTGACGGCCGCCGGTGCAGCCGATGGCCACGGTAACGTAGCTGCGGTTCTCCCGGGCGATCGCCGGCAGCCAGCGCGACAGCAGCGCCCGCACGTCCTCCAGCCAGCGCTGGACGGCGGCGTCGCTGCCCAGGTACTCGGCCACGGCGCTGTCGCGACCGGTCAGAGGGCGCAACTGCGGATCGTAGTGCGGGTTGGGCAGCATGCGGCAGTCGAGCACCCAGTCGGCGTCGAGCGGAATGCCATCGCGATACGCGAACGACTCGAAAAGCAGCGTGAGCGACCCCGCGTCGAGGGCGAGCAGGTCCCTTATCCAGTTCTGCAGCACGCGCGGCTGCAACTCGCTTGTATCGATGCGATGCGCGAGCGCCGCAACACCGGCCAGGAGTGTGCGCTCGCGCCCGATCGCCTCGGAAAGCGTCAGATCAGAGCCGGCGAGCGGGTGACGGCGCCGCGTCTCGGAGAAGCGCCGTAGCAGCGTCGGAGAATTCGCCTCGAGGTACAGCACCCGGCAGTCGACTCCGCGGCCGCGCAGCTTGGCGATGTTTTCGGGCAGCGCGGCGACGGCGGCGCTTCTTGCGTCGACGCTCACGGCGGCCCGATCGTGGCCTGCCTCGGCCAGAAAGTCCACCACCTCGAGCAGCAGCGTCGCTGGCAGGTTGTCGACACAGTAGTAGCCGCTGTCCTCGAGCACGTTGAGCGCAATGCTCTTGCCGGAGCCGGACAGCCCGCTCACCAGGATGAGCTGCACCTACTTTTCGCCTTCGCTCTCGCTGTCGTCGAGCTCCCGTTTCTGTCGCGCCAGGAACTCGGCGGTCGAGTCGACGCCGCGCAGCTTGAGGATGTGGTTGCGCACCGCGGCCTCGACCAGCACCGCGAGGTTGCGGCCGGCGGCGACCGGGATGATGACCTTGCGCACCGTCACGCCGAGAATGTCCTCCCATAGATCGGCAAGCGGCAGGCGCTCCCCGGGATCGCGCCCTTCGGGGCGGGGCTTCTCGAGATGCGCGATCAGCTTAAGCTTCATCTTCGGGCGCACGGCGGTCTCGCCGAAGATGGTACGGATGTTGAGCAGCCCCAGGCCCCTCACTTCGAGGAAATCCCTCAGCATCGGCGGGCAGCGACCCTCGAGCGTGTTGGCGGCGATGCGCGAGATCTCCACGACGTCGTCGGCCACCAGGCCGTGCCCGCGGCTGATGAGTTCGAGGCCGAGCTCGCTCTTGCCCACGCCCGACTCGCCGGTGATCAGCACGCCAAGGCCGAGCACGTCCATGAAAACGCCGTGCCGCTCGGTGCTCTCGGCGAGCGCCTTGGCAAGATAGCGTGCCAGCTTGTCGATCACGCGCGCGGCCGGCAGCGGCGAGGTAAAGAGCGGCGTGTGGGTCCTCGCCGCGGCGTCGAGCAGCTGCGGCGGCGGCGTGACACCGTCGGCGATGATCACCGCTGCGGGCGCGAACTCGAACAGCCGCTCGACGAAGCCGGCAAGCGTGCCGGCCTCGTAGGCGCCGACGACCTGGATGCTGTTGGGGTGGGTGAGGTTGAGGTGACCGATCAGCGAGGCGGCCTTGGCTGCCTCGCGCCGCACCGCGGTGCCGCCTTCGCGCCCGGCGATCCAGGCGAGCGACAGCGCCTCGCGGTTGTCGTCATGCAGCCGCGCGACGTTGACCTGCAGCATCCGGTTGCCACGCGGTGATCAGCTGGTGAAGGGCACCGGCGTCCGGCGCCCCGCTCATCGCCTCGCGCAGCGCTTTGTCACTGAACATCTGCGCGAGCTCGGAAAGGATCTGCAGGTGCTTCTCGGTCGCCTTTTCGGGAACCAGCAGCACGAATACCAGGCTAACGGGATTGCCGTCGGGGGCGTCGAAGGGCACCGGCTGCGCGGGCCGCAGGAACGCGCCCAGCGCCTCCTTCAGTCCCTTGATGCGGCCATGAGGAATCGCTACCCCCTGGCCGAGCCCGGTTGAGCCGAGGCGCTCGCGCGCGAACAGGCTGTCGAAGACCAGGCTGCGCGCGAGGCCGTGATGGTTCTCGAACAGCAGGCCGGCCTGCTCGAACAGCCGTTTCTTGCTCGACACCTGCAGGTCGAGCACGATGTGGTCGGCGCGCAGAAGATTGGCGACGAGACTCATTGGAGCGCGCGGATTATACGCGCTTCTCCTCTACAGGGATTTTCTTTGATTGACAGGCGGGATCTGCAGTGCCTCACGATATTTTGCAATCGTGCGGCGCGCCACCACGATGCCTTGTTCGCCGAGGATCTGAGAGATGCGCGCGTCCGAAAGCGGGGCTTTGGCGTCCTCGGCGGCGACCAGCTGCTTGATCAGCGCGCGGATCGCGGTCGAGGACGCGGCGCCACCGGCCTCGGTGGCGACGTGGCTGCCGAAGAAATACTTGAGCTCGAAAGTGCCGCGCGGCGTGGCCATGTACTTCTGCGTGGTGACGCGCGAGATGGTGCTTTCATGGAGCCCGAGCGTCTGCGCAATCTCGCGCAGCACCAGCGGCCGCATCGCGACTTCGCCGTGCTCGAGGAAATGGCGCTGCTGGTCGACGATCGCCTGCGACACGCGCAGGATGGTGTCGAAGCGCTGCTGCACGTTCTTGATCAGCCAGCGCGCTTCCTGCAGCTGGGAGGCGATGGCGGCGCCGCTGTTGCGTGCTCCCGCCGCGAGCTCGGCGTACAGGCGGTTGATGCGCAGGCGCGGCATGGCGTCGGGATTGAGGCTCGCGCGCCAGACGCTGCGCTGCTTGCGCACGATGACGTCGGGAATCACGTAGCGCGTCTCCACCTTGGCGTAGGCGGCGCCCGGGCGGGGATTGAGCGCCTGGATCAGGCGCTGCGCCGCGCGCAGCGCCTCCTCGCCGGCGCCGGTGAGGTTCTTGAGGCGCGTGTAATCGCGGCTCGCAAGCAGCTCCAGATGTTTTTCCACGATGTCGAGCGCGAGGCGGCGCGCCGGCTCATCGGGCATGATGCGCAGCTGCAGCGCCAGGCACTCCCCGGGGGAGCGCGCGCCCACGCCGGCGGGCTCCAGGTTCTGCAGGTGCCTGAGCGCGATGCCGAGCTCTTCGAAAGCGGCTTCGGCTTCGGCGGGCAGCAGCGCCGCGATTTCCTCGAGCGGCTGGGTCAGATAGCCGTCTTCGTCGAGGGCGTCGATCAGCAGCTGGACGAAGACGCGGTCGCGATCGCCGAGATTGGTGAGCGAGAGCTGGCCGCGCAAGTGATCGCGCAGCGTCGGCGTGTCCGGCGCGGTAAAGCTACGGTCGCCTTCGTCATCGTCATCCGGCCCGCGCCAGCTGGAGGCGATATCCACCGACCAGTCGGCGTCGGGGGTGGCGGGTTCGGTGCTGCTGCTCGTGCTCGAGCCGCCCGCCGGCGCAGGCGCGGGTGCCGCGGCCCCGGGCTCGCCTTCGGCATCCTCGCGCTCGAGCGCCGGGTTCTCCATCAGCATGCGGTCGATCTCCTGGTTGAGCTCGACCGTCGACAGCTGCAGCAGGCGGATAGACTGCTGCAGCTGCGGGGTTAGCGTGAGGTGCTGCGAGAGTCGGAACTGCAGGGACGGCTTCATCGTGGGGAGTGTGCCGTCATACCGTGGAGACAGCGAGGCTACATCCGGAAGTTCTCGCCGAGGTAAACACGGCGCACGCTGTCATTATAAACAATCTCCTCGGGATGCCCCGAGGCGAGCACCGCGCCTTCGTTGATGATGTAGGCGCGGTCGCAGATGCCCAGGGTCTCGCGCACGTTATGATCGGTGATCAGGACGCCGATGCCGCGTTCCTTGAGGAACCTGATGATGCGCTGAATGTCGAGCACGGCGATCGGGTCGACGCCGGCGAACGGCTCGTCGAGCAGGATGAAGGCAGGCTTGGTGGCGAGGGCGCGCGCGATCTCGAGGCGGCGGCGCTCGCCGCCCGAAAGCGAGATCGCGGCGTGCTTGCGCAGATGCGCGATGTTGAGGTCCTTCAGCAGCTCGGCGAGGCGCGGCTCGATCTCGGCCGGCTGGAGTCCCTGCAGCTCGAGGATGGCCTGCACGTTTTCTTCCACCGTGAGGCGCCGGAACACCGAATTCTCCTGCGGCAGGTAGGAGATGCCCAGCCGCGCGCGGCGGTGGATCGGCAGGTGCGTGAGCTCGGTGGTGTCGAGGTGGATGCTGCCGGCGTCGACCGGTATCAGCCCGACGATCATGTAGAAGCAGGTCGTCTTGCCCGCGCCGTTGGGGCCGAGCAGTCCCACCACCTCGCCGCTGGAGACATCGAGCGAGACGTCCTGCACCACGGTGCGCGACTTGTAGCGCTTGCGCAGACGCTGCGAGCGCAGCTGGCTCAGCCCGGTGCGCTCATTGGCCTTCATTTTTTTTCCGCATCGGCCGGGCTGATCTTCGGCTGGATCACTGCGCGCACGCGCCCGCCGCTCGACCCCTTGCCGGCGCTGACCGAGAAGAAATCGGAGCGCTGGTCGACCAGGATGTAGTTGCCCGCCACCTCGTCGCCGTCGCGGTTGACGCGCGCGTTTTCGAACAGCTCGATCTTGCTGTTGCGGTCGTCGATCTCGATGCGCAGGGCCTCGCCGTCGACCCAGGCGCCTTCCTTGCCTTCCTTCGGATCCTGCCGCTGCCGGAAACGCACCGGGTTGCCGGTGGCGGTCGAGGATTGATAACCCTCGGCATCCTGGCGCACGACGATGCGCTCGGCGCGCACCAGGATGGTCCCCTTGGTGAGCACCACGTTGCCCTCGAAGATATTCATGCGTCGCGTGTCGTCGGCGCTCATGCGGGTTGCTTCGATCTGCGTCGGTTTGTCCTTGTCCGCCTTTTCGGCCCAGGCGACGCACGCCGCCGAAAGAATTGCCGCCAGCCAGACGCGCTTCATGGCCCCTTCTTCGGCTCGAAACGCCCCCGCACATCGGCGTTCAGGGTGAACTGGCGCGACTCGGTGTTGTACTCCATGCCGCGGCCGCTCAACGAGCTACGGTCCTCGACGATCGTGACCTCGCGGTCGGTGCGCACGAGAGAGCGGTCGCGCACGATGTGCAGGAAGCTGGTGGTCATTCGCGCTTCGGGGCGCTCGGCCATGGCTTCGCGCACCAGCACGACGTTGTCATAGAGGAAAACCTCCTCGCCGTCGCGCGACAATGCACCGCGCTCGGCGCTTAGCGTGATGCGCGGCTCGGCGGGCCTGGTCTGCACCATGCGCGGAGCCAGCAGCTCGGTCGAGTCGTCGTCAGGGTAATGTACCATCCGCGTCGCCGACATCATCGCCTCGGCGACGCCGTCGCGGTTGTACGTGGTGGTCATGAAGTTCGACACCATGTAGTCGGGGTCGTGGCGGCGCAGCGGCGCATGCGGCTCTTCCTCGCGCACCGCGCGCTCCAGGTAGAAGGTCAGCAGCGCGAGCGCCAGCATCAGCGCGAGCGGGAACAGCCGCGTGTTCGAGAACCTCACTTCAGGTACTCCTGCAGCACGCGGTCCATGGTTCCTTGCGCGCGCATCACGAACTCGCAGACCTCGCGCACCGCGCCGCGTCCCGCCGGCGCCGCGCAAACATAGTGCGCCCGCTTGCGCACCTCCTCGGGCGATTCGCCGGGGGCGCAGGCGAAGCCGCAGCGCGCGAGCACCGGAATGTCGACGAGGTCGTCGCCCATGTAGCCGGTCTGCTCCGGGGTGAGGCCCAGGCGTTCGATGAGCGAGCGATACGCGGCGAGTTTATCGCCGATGCCCTGCAGCACGTGCTCGATGCCGAGCTCGACCGCCCGCGCCGCCACGCCGGTCGACGTGCGCCCGGAAAGAAGCGCCGGGTGCACGCCGCTCTGCCGCAGCATCTGGACGCCGAGGCCGTCGAACGAGTGGAAGCTCTTCATTTCCTCGATTCCGCGCGCGCCGTACCAGAGCGTGCCGTCGGTCAGCACGCCGTCGACGTCGAGGATCATGAGGCGGATGCGCCGCGCCCGTTCCAGCGCGTCGGGGACGGAATGAGGCATGCCTGCTTCAGATGACTTTGGCGCGGAACAGGTCGTGCATGTTGAGCGCGCCGACCAGCCGCTCGCGCTCGTCGACCACCAGCAGCTGGTTGACCTTGTGCCGCTCCATCAGCTGCACGGCCTCGACCGCCAGCGCCTCCGCGCGGATGGTTTTGGGCCCGGTCGTCATGAGGCTATCGACGGCGGTGGCATGGAAGTCGGCGCCTTTCTCCAGCGAGCGACGCAGATCGCCGTCGGTGAAGATGCCGCGCACGCGTCCAGCTTCGTCCACTACCGCGGTCATCCCCATGCGGCTGCGGGACATTTCAACCACCGCTTGCATGGCCGGCACGCCGTTCTTGACGCACGGCATGTCATTGCCGCGGCGCATGACGTCGGCAACGTGCACCAGCGCCTGGCGGGGCAGCCGGCCGCGGGGATGGCTGCGCGCGAAATCGTCCGCCGAAAAGCCGCGCGCGCTGAGAAGCGTGACGGCGAGCGCGTCTCCCAGCGCGAGGGCCGCCGTGGTGCTCGCCGTCGGCGCGAGATTGTGGGGGCAGGCTTCCTGCTCGACCGCGGCGTCGAGATGCACGTCCGCTTCGCGCGCGAGCGCCGAATCCGCGTGTCCTGTCATGGCGATCAATTTTGCGCCGCGTCGCTTCACCAGCGGAACGATCTCGAGCAGCTCCTCGCTCGAGCCAGAATACGATATGGCAACGAACACGTCGCCGCTCTCGATCATTCCGAGATCGCCGTGACTCGCCTCCGCGGGATGCACGAAGTAGGCGGGCGTTCCGGTGCTCGACAGCGTGGAGGCGATCTTGCGCGCGATGTGACCCGACTTGCCGATCCCGCTGACGATGACGCGGCCACGGCGCCCCTGGATCAGCGACACGGCGGCGAGGAACCGCTCGTCGATGCGCTCGATCAGCCCCCGCACCGCGTCGGCCTCGATGGAAAGCACCCGTCGAGCGAGTTCAAGCGCACCCGGTGCGCTGTCCAGCCGTTTTTTCGGCGCGGCCTTTATCATTGCGGGGAAGTATAGCCCATGGATTCCGCGGTCGTTTCCCTCCAATCGGTGCTCGTGCTGCTCGCGAGCAGCGTGCTCGCGGTGGCGGTCTGCAGAAGCCTGCAGCTGCCGCCGATGATCGGCTATCTGGTGAGCGGCCTCGCCTTGGGCCCGCACGCGCTGGGGCTCATCTCCGACATCGAGGAAACCCGCCGGCTCGCGCAGTTCGGCGTGGTGTTCCTGATGTTCTCGATCGGGCTCGAATTCAGCTTGCCGAAGCTCCTCGCCATGCGCCGCGCGGTGTTCGGGCTCGGCCTTGCCCAGGTGGCCGCGACGATAGCGCTTGCGGTCGCCGCCGCGCTTGCCGCCGGCGCCTCGTGGCAGGCGGGGCTCGCCCTCGGCGGCATCGCCGCGATGTCCTCGACCGCGATCGTCTCCAAGCTGCTCGCCGAGCGGCTCGAGCTCGACACGGCGCACGGCCGCCAGGTCATCGGCATGCTGCTGTTCCAGGACCTCGCGGTGGTTCCGCTGCTGGTGCTGATCCCCGCGCTGGGCCAGCCCGCCGACGCGCTCGGTACGGCGGTCGCCTTCGCCCTCGGCAAGGCGGTGCTGGCGCTCGCGGTGGTGATCACCGTCGGTCCGAAGCTGATGCGCGCCTGGCTGGGGATCGTCGCGCGCCGCCGCTCGAACGAGCTGTTCGTTCTGAACGTGCTGCTCGTGACGCTGCTGCTCGCCTTCGTCACCGGCCTCGCGGGCCTGTCTCTCGTGCTGGGGGCGTTTCTCGCCGGGATGCTGATCTCCGAGACCGAGTTTCGCTTCCAGGTCGAGGAGGACATCAAGCCCTTCCGCGATGTTCTGCTCGGGCTGTTCTTCGTCACGGTCGGCATGATGCTCGATCTGCGCCTGGTGCTTGGCGAGTTTCCGCTGGTGATGCTGCTGTTCGTGCTGCTCGTCGGCGCGAAGTTCGCGCTCATCGCGCTGCTTGCGTCCGCGTTCGGCAGCGCCCCGGGCACCGCGTTGCGCGTCGGGATCGCGCTGGCTCAAGCGGGAGAATTCGGCTTCGTGCTGCTGTCGCTCACCGCATCGACTCGGGTGGTGCCCGAGCCTGTGCTGCAAGGCCTGCTCGCCGCCATGATTCTTTCGATGCTCGCGACGCCGTTCCTCATCGCGGCGAGCGATCGCATCGTCATGCGCCTGTCGGGCGCGGAGTGGATGCTGCGCTCGCTCGAGCTGCATCGCATCGCGGCGCAGTCGATCGAGGTCGAGCGTCATGTCATCGTCCTGGGCTACGGGCGCAACGGGCAGCGCCTTGCGCGGCTGCTCGACGCCGAAGGCGTCCGTTACGTTGCGCTCGATCTCGATGCGGAGCGCGTGCGCGAGGCGGCGCTCGCCGGCGACGCGGTGGTTTTCGCCGACAGCTCGCGTCGCGAAGCGCTGGTCGCAGCCGGCATCGCGCGGGCAGCGGGCGTGGTAGTGACGTTCGCCGACGTCGATGCCGCGGTGCGCGTGCTCGCCCACATCCACGCATTGAATCCCGCCGTGCCGGTGATCGTGCGCGCGCGCGACGAGGACGATATTCCGCGCCTTACCGCGGCCGGCGCCTCCGAAGTCGTGCCCGAGGCGTTCGAGTCGGGCGTCATGCTGGCTTCGCACACGCTGGTGCTCGTCGGCGTTCCGCTCAGCCGCGTCATGCGCCGCATGAGCCAGGTGCGCGGCGAGCAGTATCAGCTGCTGCGCGGCCTGTTCCACGGCAGCGGCGATGAGCTCGAGGGCGACGGAGAGGCGCTTGCGCGCCTGCACTCCGTCACGCTCGATGAGCGCGCCCACGCCCTCGGCAGGCCGCTCGCGCAACTCGGGCTCGACGCGTTAGGCGTGCAGGTGAGGGCTGTGCGCCGGCGCGGGGCACGCAGCAAGCTGACCGCGGCAGGGGCGGGTGCCTTGCAAGCCGGTGATGTGGTCGTGCTTCTCGGCGATCCAGAATCGCTCGCCGCCGCGGAAGCGCGGCTGCTGCGCGGCTAGAACGCGCGGCAGAGGACGTAGGTGTTGGTGCCGGTTTCACCGCGCACGGAGCCGGACAGGCGTTGGCCGTCGTCCATCTGCGTGTCGACGGCAATCGCGATCTTGTCGGGCAGGTTGGCCGAGCAGATGATGAGCCCGGAGAATCCGCCCGCGCCGGCGGCAGCCCCTAGCACCGCGTTGCCCGAACCGTCGCCGGTCTGCACGCCGATCTGGCCGGTGACCGCATTGAAGGGCTGCTGCGCGCCGTTGCCGGAGACAAACCCGGCGCGGCGCAGATGGTCCCACCACATGCAGGACTCGGGGGTGCCGCTGACGGAAACCGCCGGGCACGTGTTGTTGTAGGTGCCGTCGACCACGCCGTTGCCGCTGCCGGAGATGGCAGCCGGCGTAGTGGTCCAGCGCCCCGCCGCGTTCGGGTCGTCGCCGGGAATGGCGCGGTAGCGGTCCTGGTAGCCGTGGTAGGCCGCCGAGACGCCGGAGAAGTCCGCGATCACGTTCTTGATCTTCGCTTGGGTGATCATTTCCTGCCCCTTCAGGATGCCGCCCAGCAGCAGCCCGATGATCACCAGCACGATCGCGATCTCCACCAGCGTGAAGCCCTGCTGCCTGCTCTTCATAGCCAATCTCCCCTGGACCGTCCAGGCGGCAGCCTACCCGCAACATTCATGCCACGCAAAAATGGGTTAAAAAAGCGGCCAGAACATCAATTTACGAGGCAACGGCGTCGAATTTCCGACAACAGCGTCGGTCCGTCGACACTTTCTATCTTTTCGTCCCCCGAGCGATACGCGCCTCCAGCTCGCTGAGTCGCTCCTTGAGGAAGCGGGCCTCGGCGGGATCGCGGATGGCCCCTTTTGCGAGCAGCCCGCCGATCATGATCTTCGCCGCCTCCAGCTCGTTCAGGTCCTCGAGGATGAAGA
>WNFD01022484.1_pt1 | contig 14710 bp, 14 predicted proteins | sample 5400491 | NCBI WGS metagenome assembly WNFD01 (sample SAMN13153343, study PRJNA577476) | soil metagenome | isolation source: 120 cm saprolite under Douglas fir tree site 2 hole 2 replicate 2 | place: USA:California | collected 2015-04-18
AGTTGCGCAGCATGGGTCGCTCTCGCGCGATGGCACTTGGCCTCGGGTTGTTCTCGCTAAGCGGCATTCCGCCGACACCTGGCTTCTGGGCCAAGCTGGCCGTCCTCGTCGTCGCCTGGCAGGCGGCCGGACCGCTGCCGACGTTGATCGCCGTGACGGGCGGGGTCTTCAGCGTCCTGTATTACCTGCGGCCGTTGCCGGACCTGTTCGCGGCAGTACGCGAAGCGGATGTGACGCCACGGCCGGTCCTCGTACCCGGCGTGATCGTCGCCGTACTGGCCGTTGTTGGCCTGGGCCTGTTCCCCGGGGTCCTCTGGGCGTTGGCAATTAGCAGTTAGCCCCGGCACGCGGCGTGCGTATGTCAAGCGCAGGACCCATATGGCCATCCATGCTGGACACGCAACGACGCGCAGTGCGCGTTACGCCCTCGGTCCAGGCGCAGACATGCCCGTGGCGCGGATCGTCGCGCTGCTGTTGATCCTGCTGCCGATCGGCGCCTTTTTCATCGTCAGCAACGTCTCCAAGGCTGGCCCGTCGCAGGAAGCCAAGGACATCGCCAACTTCAACCCGCGCGCAGTGTTCGCCGACAACACGCCCCACTTTCTGCCCACGCCCGTCGCCGCGCTGCCGCCCGAACTCAACGCAGGCCCACCAGCGCCCGCCGCAGCTGAACAGGCCGCTGCGGCCGCCCCGACGGAGCGGGTCAAAGTAGCCAACACCGGCGGCGCCGGCGCCATTCTCCGCGCCGACCCGCCCAAAGGTCGCCAGGTAACTAGCCTACGCGATGGAACGGTGCTCCAGGTCGTTGAACACCAAGACGTGGACGGCTCCGACTGGTTGCATGTGAAGACCCCTGACGGCACGCAAGGCTGGATCTTCTCCAGGCTCGTCGCACCGGGAGAATAGACAGTCGCGCGCGCTGAACAAGGTTTTTTTGGCAGTCGTCGCCTGCGGGCGTCTCCCCAGGGCTACTCGCCCTGGCCCTCGGTCGCGCGCTTCCTGGTGCTTCTGTACCTCCATCGTCCGCTTCGCTGAGCATCGCCGTCGCGCGACACTTCGGATCGCGCTAGCGGAGATGGTTGGACGGAGGGTGATGTAGGAAATGAGCAACCGAGGTCCAGGGCGAGTAGCCCTGGGGAGACGCCCGCAGGCGACGACTGCCAAAAAACTTGTTCAGAGCGGCGGTGGCGACGACTGCCAAATCGTCTCCTACTTGTTCAGAGGTGCGCAAGTACCGGGACCCCTATGTCGGCCCAGTCCCAGAAGAACTTCGCATCCTCAGCAACGAGCCCCGCGCAGCCGTGGCTCGAGGGGATGCCGAACTCGTCGCGCGGCTTCCAGTAGTTCTCGTGGAGCGCCTTGCCATCGGCGCTGAAGTACTGCGTCCAGCGCACGTTTTCGACCTTGTAGTCGGCGCGCTGCGCATCGAGGCCGATCAGGCTCGTCGACTCCATCGTTTCTTTTTCAACACGCCTTTGGACGGCGTAGCGGCCAGGTGCGGTCTCCCAGCCCGGCCGACCAGTCGAGGTCCGCGCCAGCCGCACGGCGGAACGTCCTTCGTAGGCCACCACCACCTGGTGCAACAGATTCAGATCAATCCACCGTCCGGTGAAGCCGCTGGCCGCATCTGGTGGCGGCGGCGGTTCCGCCAAAGCAACAGGTCGCAAAATCGAGCTGTACACAAACGCGTTGTCGCTCAAAGCGGCCCAGGTCGGGTTGTCTTTGATGACTTCTTCGCCCGAAACCCAGGCCGAGACCACGATCGGGTGGCCACTGGGCAACTCGCCCTGGCTGGGGGTGCGCGTCGTGGGCTGCGGCCGAATATTGGCGCCGTCGACGTAGGACAACCCCCACCAGCGCGCGGGCGTGTCAATGCGCCCCGGCGGATCGATCGGCCCGACGCTGCGCGCGTCGATCCAGGACTCGGCGCTCGAGTACGGATCCTGGACGTGCAGCAGCGTGGAATCTTGCGGGTCAAGCTGCTTGAACGGCGTATAGGGCGGGACCAGTCCGAGTAGCAGCGCGCCGCCTGAATCACCCCACAGGGCCGAATCGGCAATGGTGGCGACCCAGCCGACGCTCAGGTCGTCGGGCACGGCGGCCTGGCTCACGGGCGGCCAGCCTGGTGGCGGCGGACCTGACGGGCCGACCAGCAGCGCGTCAACCCAAGCGTAATTCTTGGAGCGCGCGACGAGCACCTGCAGTCGGTTGCCCAGCTGCGGGCTGGCGATCATGAAGTAGTCCCAGCGCGCCGCGGCGCCAAATTGCTCGGCGTTGTCGTCAGGACCGCTCCACAGCGGGATCGGACGCAGCGCCTGGACCCAGGCAGGCGCAACTGGCACCGACGTCGGCACCGCGGTCGGCGAAGGCCGTGGCGTGGGTGAGGGGACGGGGAGCGGGGACGGGGTGTTCGGCATCGGGGTGTTCGGCGTCGGGGTATTCGGCGCGGCCGCCGCGGTCGTCGGTAACCCCAGCGCGAGTGCGCCTGCTAGCCCCAGACTGATATGCCGCAAAAAGGTGCGCCGGCTGAGTGCGTCGGTGGTGGTGGAAAGCGGTTGCCGGCAGTGATTCACGGACCGAGTCTAACTGGCACGAGTTGTGCACGCCCACGTTCGGCAGAGAGGAATAAGCAGCCGCGCAACCGTGTTCTAACCCTCGAACGCACCTGGTGTTGCCGGACCGCGACGAGAGGCGTGGCAACGACTGTAACGTCGCCAGACGCAACTCGTTTGTCCACTGATCGTGCGCCTTCGCGCACGCGTCAGGGCACCCGACAGCCTTCGGGCCTCGAAAGGCTTGACGAGTGAAATATAAGTGGTACGATAGGGTAGCAGACTTGACCGCCGTAGTGCGAGCTGTGCACGACGCAGTTTGCCTGGTCGGTCCGGAGTTGCCGCCCAGGCCGCGCACCGGTAGGGGCGGCTTTTTTTGACCCCCTGAGTGGGGGATCCCAGGAGTAAACAAATACAGTGAGCCTTGATCTTCTGCACGAAACTGAAGAACTCCTCAGTCCCGAGACCGAGCGAGCCGATCCCGAAGCTGAGTCTGAGACCGTCGTGTCTGAGCCCATCAGCCGCTTTGGACTGCTGTCCGAAGAGCTGTCTGGTGGTGCTGGGGCGATGTACTTGCGCGAGATCGCTCACCACGAGCTTCTGACCGCACAGGAAGAAGTGTCGCTGGCGCAGCGGCTCGAGGGCGGTAAGGCCGCCCTGCGCGAGCTCGCCACCGCGGACGACACGCTCGATGCCGAGCACCGCATGGAGCTCGAGCACCAGGCCGAGGACGGCGAACGTGCGCGTCGACGACTGATCGAGTGCAACCTGCGCTTGGTCGTCTCGGTGGCACGGCGCTACCTGGGCCGCGGCTTGTCTTTCCTCGATCTCGTGCAGGAGGGCAACATCGGCCTGCAAATCGGCGTCGAGAAGTACGACTGGCGGCGCGGGTTCCGCTTCAGCACGTATGTGTACTGGTGGATTCGCCAGGCCGTGACGCGCGCCATTGCGGACCAGAGCCGCACGATCCGTCTCCCGGTGCACGTGACTGAGTTCCTGACCAAGACAGCGCGCGCCGAGCGCGAGCTGGCGGCGGAGCTTGGGCGCGAGCCGAGCGTCGACGAGGTCGCCCAGTTCCTGGACATCGATCCCGAGCGCATCAACGAGGCGCGTCGCGCCGCGCGGATGCCGCTCTCGCTCGAGACTCCGCTGGGTGAAGACGGCGAGCTCACCCGTGGCGACCTGATCGGTGACGATACGGCCGCCGAGGCGGCACGCGAGTCGTCTGAGGCCTCGGATCTGTCCGAGCGGCTCGAGTCCGCACTCGACGAGCTGCATCCGCGGGAGCGTCAGGTGCTGCGCCTGCGGTTCGGCCTGGATCGCGGCCACGAGCGAACGCTCGGCGAGGTCGGCGAGGAGCTCGGCGTTAGCCGCGAGCGGATCCGCCAGATCGAAGCCGAAGCGCTAGCCAAGCTGCGGCGCATGCCGCGGTTGCGGCGCGAGCTGCTCGAATACGTCTCCTAGCTCTGAGTTAGGAGACGATTTGGCAGTCGTCGCCTGCCAAAAAACTTGTTGAGAGCGGCGGTAGTGACGACTGCCCAAAAACTTGTGTAGGGCAGGTGTTGTAGTCTGGCGCCTCCATAAGGGGGTCGTTACATATGCTTCGCGTGCGTCCATCGCCCAGTTTGCTGGCGGCTGGGATGCTGCTGCTGTCGGCGTGCGGACCAGCCACTGCGCCGGCGGCGCCAACTGTTCCAGCCGCGGCGCCGACCACGCCACCGGCCGCCAAGCCGACTACTGCGCCCGCCGCCGCACCAACGGCCGTGGCCGCGGCGAAGCCGACAACGGCAGCGGCAGCGCAGCCGACCACTGCCGCGGCCGCCAAGCCAACAGCAGCAGCGGCTGCCCAGCCAACAGCAGCAGCCCAAGCCGGCCAGCCAACAGCAGCAGCCCAAGCCGGCCAGCCAACAGCAGCAGCCCAAGCCGGCCAGCCCAAACGCGGCGGTATCTTAAAGGTCGGCCTGCAAGCCGATCCGACATCCCTCGATCCGCAGAAGACCAGCCTGACCGCGCTCTTCCACGTCACCGAGCACATCTACAGCATGCTCGTGCGGCTCAAGCCCGATCTGACCGTAGAGCCGGATCTGGCCGAGAAGTGGGACATCTCGCCTGACGGCAAGACGTACACGTTCACCCTGCGCCAGGGCGTCAAGTTCCATAGCGGCAAGCCGCTGACTTCCGCGGACGTGAAGTACACGTTCGACCGGCTCGCCGACAAGGCCACCGCCTCGCCCAATGCCACGCTGCTGGCCTCGGCAGAGAGTATTGCCGCGCCGAACGAAAGCACCGTCGTCATCACGCTCAAGAATGCCGACGCGTCGTTTCTGACCAACCTGGTCGCCCCCGCGACGGCGATCATCAACAAAGACGCCGTCGAGAAATATGGCGACCTGACCAAAAACGCCGACGGTACCGGGCCCTTCAAGTTCAAAGAGTACGTGCCCAATACGCGCGTCGTGCTCGAGCGCAATGCCGACTATTTCGAGACGGGCAAGCCGTACGTCGACGGCATCGAGATGACGATCGCCTCGGACGACACCGCCCGCACTGCCGCGGTCAAAACGGGCACGGTCGACTTCATCGAGTACGCTCCGCTCAAAGACATCCCCAGCCTCAAAGCTGACACGTCGCTGAGCATGGCCGGCGACCAGAACACCAACATCCGCTTTGTCGGCCTGAACGTGACCCGCAAGCCGTACAACGACGTGAAGGTCCGCCAGGCGATCGCGCTGGCGGTCGACCGTGAAGCGGTCCTCGGCCCGGCGGTCTTTGGATTCGGTACGCCGACAGTCGAGCTCTTTCCACCAGGCTACTGGGCCGGGCTGGGCGTCAAGCCAGCCAACCCCGACCTCGCGAAAGCCAAGCAAATGCTGGCCGACGCGGGCTACCCGAATGGCTTCAGCACGACCATTTTGAGCTGGTCGCAGTACTCGTTCCTGTCCAACGCGGCGGTCGTGGTCCAGGAACAGCTCAAACAGATCGGCATCAGCGCCGACGTCAATCTCGAAGAAAATGCCGCGTTCATCAAGGACTATCTCGACAACAACTTTGACCTGACGGTCAGTGGCACGAGCGGGTACGTCGACCCGAACGACATCTACATCAGGAACTTCGGCGCCAATCAGCCAAGTAATGCGGTCAGGTACAGCAACCCCAAAGCTGACGAGTTGATCGCCGCCGGCGTAGCCACGACCGATCAGGCCAAACGCAAGCAGGTCTACCAGCAGCTACAACAGCTGCTGCTCGACGAGGCTCCGTGGATCAACCTGTACATCGCGCAGCAATTTGAGGCGATGAAGACGTACGTCAAAGGCTATACGCACATTCCCACGGGAACGAATTACACGCTTAAGGATGTGTGGCTGGACAAGTAGCGATTAGCAGTTGGCCATTGGCCCTTGGCGATCGCCGCTAACAGCTAACAGCTAACAGCCAATGACCAAGTACATCCTCGCCCGCTTCGTCGGCGATCCGGTGACCGTGATCCTGGGGCCCGACGCGCGTGTCCGGCCCGAGGACATGGCCGCCATTCGGGCCAAGTATGGTCTCGATGACCCAGCGCCCATCCAGTACGCGCGCTGGATGGGCCACGTGCTCACCGGCGACCTGGGCACGTCCTTTCGCAGTGGCCGCAGCCTGACCGAGGAACTGGCGCTACGCCTGCCAGTCACGATCGAACTGACCGTCCTCGCCGCCATCCTCGGCCTGCTGCCCGCGCTGCTGGTCGGCGTGCTGGCGGCGGTCAAACGCAACTCGATCGCCGACTACATCGCCACGGTCACCACGCTGATCGGTCTCTCAGTGCCAGGCTTCCTGCTGGCCACGCTGCTGGTGCTGGCCTTTTCGCTGACGCTGCGCTGGCTGCCGCCTATCGGCTTCGTCGAAATCGCGCGTGATCCCTGGGGCAACCTGCGCACGATGCTGCTGCCGGCGCTCAGCCTGGGCCTGCCGTTCGCGGGCATCATGATGCGCATCACCCGCTCGTCGGTGCTCGATGTGTTGGGCCAGGACCACGTGCGTGTCGCCCGAGCCAAGGGCTTGCGCACGCCCGACGTCCTGCGCCGCCACGTGATCTGGAATGCGGCGATCCCGATCATCACGGTGGCGGGCATCCAGATCGCCCGGCTGCTCGGCGGGGCGGTCATCATCGAGACGATCTTTGGCATGCCGGGCATTGGCCGCTACGTGTACGAGGCGATCAGCACGCGCGACTACCCGGTGGTCCAGGGAGTCACCCTGGTCGTGGCACTGGCATTTGTCCTGGTGAGCCTGGTGGTCGACGTGCTGTACGCGCTGGTCGATCCGCGGCTGCGTACAGCGAGCTGAGTTTTCATGCACCAGGCAGAGGTCGCTTCGAACCCACTCGTCCTCCAGGTTGATAAGCGGCCGGCGGCGCCAATGGCGCTGAAGCGCCGCCCAAGCTGGCTGCGCCAGTTGCTCCGTCAGCGGCTAGCGCTGACGGGCCTGTGCCTGGTCGCGTTTTTCGTGCTGGTAGCGCTCGTCGGCGGCTGGGTGGCGCCTTACAGCTTCAGCGCGCAGCACGTGCGCGACCGCCTGCAGCCGCCGAGCGGCACCTACTTGCTCGGCACAGATGAGTTCGGGCGCGATCTGCTCAGCAGGCTGCTCTTTGGCGCGGGCATCTCGTTCCAGGTTGGGCTGATCTCGGTGGGCATCTCGGGCATTTCCGGGGTGCTGCTCGGCCTGATCGCCGGCTACACCGGCGGCTGGGTCGATGCCATCCTGACGCTGTGCATGGACGTGTTGCTGGCGTTCCCCGCCGTCTTGCTCGCCATAGCGATTGCGGCGATGCTCGGTTCGTCGCTGCCCAACGTGATGCTGGCGATTGGCATCGTCACGACGCCGACGTTCATGCGCGTGGTCCGCGGCTCGACGCTCTCACTGCGCAAGGCGCAGTTCGTCGAGGCGGCGATCTCACTGGGCGCGCCGACCAACCGCGTGCTGGCGCGCCACATTTTTCCCAACCTCACTGCCTCACTGATTGTGCTGGCGTCGCTGAACTTCGCCTTCGCGGTGCTCACCGAGGCGTCGCTCGCGTTTCTGGGTTTGGGCAACAAACCGCCGTCCCCATCGTGGGGCTCGATGGTCAGCAGCAGCTACGGCTTCCTGGAGACTGCCCCCTGGCCAACGCTCTTCCCCGGCCTGGCGATCGCCCTCGCCGTCCTGGGCTTCAACCTCTTAGGCGATGGCCTGCGCGACGCGCTTGACCCAAGGCTGCGCTTCTAGTTTCGGCGGAGGCGGCCCCTCATGGCCGATGTTGTCCGCGCACGATGGCGCCGACGGCGCCTAGATCGGCCTGGCTATCGATGGCCAGGAGGTGCTCGGCGGCGGCGGGTGGGTCCGCAAGGATGTCAACTCGATGCGGGTGGCGAGCACGCGGCCATCGCGCAAATGGATCTCCGCGGAAGCTGGCCACTGGCGTGGATAGGGCGCATCGAGCGACGGGTCGCGAAAGCAATCCGTACGCGCCATCAACTCACGAACGGTGGGATCGTGGAGCCGCTCGGGGGTGTAGGCGTCGATGCCGCCAGTGCCGAAGACTAGCGCCGCGGCCGCGGCGTACGGTGCGCTGAATTGGGCGTCGACGACGCTCTGCGGCGCGCGCTTCTGTTCAATCGGATCGGCTACGAGCACCGCCCCGCCGCTGAGCACGCCCAGCCGAATACGCTCGACCTCGCCTGGCTCTATGGGATGCTCGCGTGTGAGCTGCAAGATGCAGTCGATCAGCCCGTGGTTGTAGCGGCAACAGGCATACGGCTTGATGGACACGCGCATGACCTGCAGCGGTTGGCCGAGGTCCGCCAGTAGCCGCTCACGTAATGGCGCGTCGCTGTAGGCGCGCAGCACACCCAGACGGCCTTCAAAGACGGTTGTCGGGCCGCTGAAGCCCGCTTTGGCCAGTTGAGCGGCGGTGATGCCCGCATGGCCGGCCCAGCCGGGGTTAAGCCGCTTGGTCCACGCGCCGTCGGCCAGGTACTCGAGCGAGCCAGACGCCATTGTTCCGGCTATTCCCAGGGCCTGGCTGAGCTGCTCTGGATTGAGGCCCAAGAGGCGCCCGGCGGCCATGGTCGCGCCGAAGACACCCGCCACGCCCGTCGGGTGAAAGCCGCGGGCGTACGCCGAAGCGGGGTTGAGCGCATTGCCTACGCGCATCGTCACCTCGTAGCCCGCCACGATCGCTTCCATCAGCAATTTTGGCCCTACTTGGAGTTCCTCAGCGAGTGCCAAAGCCGCCGGAATCACCGCCACCCCTGGGTGCAGCGACGACTCGGTGGTCACGTCGTCGAGCTCGACCGCGTGTGCGGCCGTCCCATTGGCCAGCGCCGCCCACACGGCCGAGGTCTTTTGGTTACGACCAAAAACGCTCGCCGCACCGTTGCCCCCGAGACCAAACGCCACCTCCGCCACCGGTGGCGAGGACGGCTGCCGCGACCCCGCCAATGCGACCCCAATGAGATCCAGGACCAATTCGCGCGTCCGCGCCCGAACGTCCTCTTCGAGCTCATCCCAGCGCAACGCCGCGCAGAATTCGGCGAGCGATGCAGCGGCAGTCCGCAATGGCGCGGCAATCGTGGTCATAGGACTACCGTACGCCGTTTGTTGTGGCGACGACTACCTCGAGTTCGCGCACAAGCCCGCACCCAGCGGGGGGTCGCCGCGGGAAGGAGCGCGGAGCGAGGCACGAGCGCAGCAGCGACTGGCGGCGGGGGGCGCAGCGCCCCCGACCCGTATGCCGTACTTAACGATCTACTTGATGAGTCCTTTGGATACGAGATAGGCCTTAGCCACCGCAGAAGCGTCCTTGTGGTTATTGCCCACGTCATTGTTCATGGTCGTCAGATCAGCCGTAGTGAGCTTGGCCGTGACGCTGTTCAGCAACGTCTTGGCATCTGGAGCCGCGGTAAGAATCGCATTGCGGACGATGGGCGCAACGTTATCGGCCAGTTGGAGGTGTTTGTCGTCGTCCAGCAAGACCAGGTTCTTGACGGTGATATTGGGGTCCGTCGTAAACAGCAGGCCAACGTCAATTTGCGGCGGATCGCTGGTCAGCGCGGTCACCGTGAGTGGCCCACCCGCGTCGAGCGGCTTGAAGTCCTTGAACTGCAAACCGTACGTTTGTTGCAGCCCCAACTGGCAGAAAGGCCGCTGCGGACACTCGGGCGGACCGCCCAGCACGAGTTGACTGGCGACCGGCTGGAGGTCGCTCATCTTGGCCAGCTTGTACTTGTCCGCGGTGGCCTTGGTCACCACGAAGCCGTTGGTATCAACAGCTTGAGCGAAGTCGAGCACCGTCAGGTTCTTGGGCGTCAGCAGCGCCTGCAGCGCTGTCTGCGTAGCGGCCGGATCGCTGGTCGCCTTGCTCGGGGTGTTGTTCTTCCCCGCGATGAACGCCTCGACCGTGGCCAGGTACTCGGGCACGAGATCGATCTGACCCGACTCGAGCGCTGGCTCGATGAGTTCACGGTTTCCGAGTCTGGGGTGCCGCTCGATCGTGTAACCGTTGGTCTCGAGGATCTGCGCGTACAACTCCTGCAGGATTTCGCTCTCATCGAAGTTGAACGAGCCGACCTTGACCGTCGGTTTCGGTCCGCCCGCGCTGACGGCCGCGGATGGGCTGGCTACGGCGGCGGCGGGACTGGCGGCCGGACTTGCAGCGGGCTTGGCGCTGGCTGCCGGCGCTGGGCTGGTGGCGGCAGAAGGACTGGCGGCTGCAGCCGTAGTCGGCTTGGCCGGGGCGGTCGTCGGTGCGGCAGCGGGGGCTGTGGTCGGGCTTGGCGCGCCACCCGTCTGGCAGGCGCTCAGAACGAGCGCCAATGCCGACGCCCCGGCGGCAAGCAAGCGGATACTCCGCATTGGGTTTTGCTCCTTTCGCGGCATTCAAAGCCGTGTCGAGGGTGGGGTCACGCACTACGCGTGCTCCCGTCCACTCAAGCAGAAGCGAGGGCAGAATGCAAGCTAAAGGTGCTTCAATGCCTCGCGTCGACTGAGGCCGCTGAGCTGCGATTCGTGTTCAGCTACGTACTGGCGAACTTCGTCAGGGGCGGCCTTGGCCAGCTCGCGCAGTGCCCAACCGATCGCCTTCCGCAAGAAAAAGCCACGCTCCGCCGAACTCGGTTCGATGCACGCGTAAAGCAATTGTCGGTCGGTGGCGCCCTTGAAACTGACCTGGCAGATGATCGAGGTGCGCCGCAGCCACGGGTCGGCGCCCCGGCTCCAGGCCAGCAACGTTTGGCGCATGGGCCCAGGGAAGCGTCGTAACAGGTCGCCGACTTCGTGGGTAGCGAGCCCGTCGACCAGGTCCCACCACGCGCCGTCCACGATCAGTTGTTCGTAGAGCGGCAGCGCCGCCAGCGACGTCCGAAACGGCCGGTACGTGCGCCAGGCGATCAGGCCCAGCGCGGCGTAGCGCTCCTCACGAAACTGCGCCTCGGACCACAGGGCGACGATCGTTTCGTGCCAGTCGTCGAACGTGGCAAGTAGATGCTGCGGAAAGACTTCGCGCGCGACCTCGCCCATGCCCGCGGTTTGCACGCCGCGATACGGCATCTCCGACTTCATGTAGGCGCGCATCCCATCCGCCTTGGCAGGGTTCGCGCGCGCGACCAGCCCTGAGCGTACCGCGTCGATCAGGGCGCGATCGATCATCGTCTGATCAGCGGGGCCGTTCCTGCAGGTTGATGTCAGCGGTCCCGCGTTCGGCCCGTATGCCGGCTGAAACCACGAGGCGTTCGAGCGCACCGAAGACCAACTCCACCGCGATGGACAGCAGCGCGACCAGCAGCGCACCTACGAATAGCCGCGGATACTCCTGCAGCGCCAGTCCGTCGACGATGTAGCGTCCGAGCCCGCCGCCAGCGACCAGTGCACCCAGCGTGGCCGTGGCGACAATGGCGACCGCGGCGTTGCGCACCCCGGCGATGATCAGCGGCGCGCCGATCGGCAGCTCGACCTGGCGCAGTACCTGGCCCTCGCGCAAGCCCATGCCCCGCGCGGCCTCGATAATGTCGCGATCGACCTCGCGAATCGCGACGTAGCTGTTGGTCAGCACCGGCGGGATGCCCAGCGGCACCAACGCAAAGAAGGTCGGCCAGAAGCCCAGGCCCAGCTTCAAGGACAGGGCCACGGGCAGCATCAAGGCCAATAGCGCCAGCGACGGCAACGCGCGACCCAGATTGGCGATGTTGATCGCCAGGAATCCGCCGCGACCAGTGTGACCACACCAGACGCCGATCGGCAGCGCGATCAGCACCGCCACGACGGCTGTCGTGCCTGACAAGAGCAGGTGTTCGGCGATGCGCGTCGGGATGCCGTTCGAGCCGGCCCAATGCTCGGGTGCGGTGAGCCAGGCAATGACGTCGAAAAGAAAGGTCACGCTGCGCGTCGGGTCCAGGGTGTGACCTGGCGCTGGATGAGCACGAGCGTGCCGTCGAGCAGGATCGCGAGCGCGATGGACAGCCCAGCCCCGATCACCAACGGTGTCGCGAAGAACTGTTGGATCCCCTGGATGATCAGCGCGCCGAGGCCGCCCTGGCCGATGAGCGCGGTCACCGTCACGAGGCCGACGGTCGTGACCACCGCGACGCGCACCCCGGCGATAATGACCGCCAGGGCCAGGGGCAGCTCGATCCGCCACAGTAGCTGCCACTCCGAGTAGCCCATGCCGATGGCGGCTTCGCGCACGTCGGGTGGCACCGAGCGCAGTCCGCCGACGATGTTGCGGACCAGGATCAGCAGCGTATAGCTCACCAGGCCGATCTCGGCGGTTACGATGGACAGGCCGGTGACGGGAATCAGCAAGGCGAACAGGGCCAGGCTCGGAATTGCGTACAGCACCCCGGCGACCCAGGTCACCGGCGAATACAACGCCGGGATCTGACGGATGACCAGGCTCAGTAGGAACGCCAGCCAGATATCGGGGATGTGGCTAAACGTCCAGTCCCACAGGATCAGCGGCTCGCCCTCTCTCACGGCACCCGCTCCGCCGCGAGCGCAGCGCGGCCGGCTTTTGTGGTCGCCTCGTCGGAGCGGAAGGCCTCGCCCAGCGTCTCGAGTGTGAGCGCTGCGACGTACCGTCCGCGCTCGTCGACGACGACCGCGGTCTGCACCGCCGAAGTCAGCAGCATCGACAAGGCGTCGCGCAGCGTCGTTTCGAAGTGGACCAGGGGCGAGGACGCGTCGACGTTGTCGGCGGTCAGGATGTCGTCGGACGTGAGCTGCTCGACCTTCATCCACCCCTGCGGCTGGTCATTGCGGTCCAGCAGCAGCACCCAGTTGGTGCCCGCCTCGAGGGCGCGCGTCCAGGCTGCCCGCGCAGGCTCGCCGACCCGCGCCACCACGCCGGGCTCGAGCTTCACGTCGGCGACGGTCAACAGCGACAACCGCTTCAGGCCGCGGTCGGTGCCCACGAAGCGCGCCACGAAGTCGTTGGCAGGGTGGAGCAGCAGCTCGGTCGGCGCGGCGTACTGGGCCAGGTGGCCGCCCTGCTGCATGACCGCCACGCGCGTACCCATCTTGATGGCTTCGTCGATGTCATGGGTGACGAACAACACGGTCGTACCAAGGGTGCGATGGAGCCGCAGGAATTCGTTCTGTAGACGCTCGCGCACGATTGGATCGACGGCGCCGAACGGCTCGTCCATGAGCATCACCGGCGGCTCGGCGGCCATCGCCCGCGCGACGCCGACGCGTTGCCGCTCGCCGCCCGACAGCTGAGCCGGAAAGCGATCGCGCACCCGTCCTGGGTCCAGTCCAATGAGATCGAGGAGCTCCTCGACTCGCGCGCGGATCTTCGGCTTTGGCCATCCGAGCAGGCGCGGCACCGTGGCGATGTTGTCTGCCACGGTCTGGTGCGGGAACAGGCCCGTCTGTTGGATGACGTAGCCGATGCGCCGCCGCAGCGTGGTGACTTCGACCGTCATAACGTCCTGGCCATCGATCAGCACCTGGCCGCTGCTGGGCTCGACGAGCCGATTGACCATCTTCAGGCTGGTCGTTTTGCCGCAGCCGCTGGGTCCGACCAGGACGCAGATGTCGCCGGCGGGGACGAGCAGCGACAGGTCGACGACCGCCCCTTGGGGCCCGTACTTCTTGCTGACGTGGCGGAACTCGACCGTGGCATTGGTCATGGCAGGCGCTCTCCGGCGCGGACGGGTATCGCCAGTCGACTGTCCGGCGGGGCCAACGGACAGACCCACTGTGGATCATAGGTGCATGACGGGTGGTACGCGTAATTGAAATCGAGCACGACGGTGCCTGTGACAGCGTCGGAACCGAGATCGGCGCTCTTGATCGTGTCCAGCAAGTAGCGGCCGGCGCCATAGGTTTCGTGGTTGCTGGTGGCGTCTTTGAAGGGCACGAAGAGGCCGCCGGCGTAGCCTTCGATCCAGAACGCGCCCAGTGTTAATGGCTGATGGTTGAGCTGGAATTCGAGGTGGCCGATGCGCCTGAAAGCAATCTCGCTGGCTGCTGGCATTGGCTCTTTTGCTTCGGGTTCGAAGTGCGCGACGACTCTGAGGTTTGGCTCAAAGGGCCAATACGACAGTCCTGAGAAGTTCGGCCTCTCCGTCTCTGGAATTGGACTCTGGGGATGCTCTTTGAACAACCGGTCCTTCTGCTGGCGAAACCAGGCCAGGGTGTCGGCGTCGGGTGGCCGCCGGCGTAGCTCAGCGAAGAGCTCGGCGACCCGCCGGCGCCAGTCGAGCAGCTCGAGGTAGGGAGATGAAGGCATGACCACGCCGATCGGCCGAGTGTGGCAAGCTAGATCGAGTTCCGCAAGTGGCCATCGATCGTAACGGTCGAATTCTGGTCGTCGATGACGACGCGCTGATACGCGATACCTTGGCCACTGCGCTCGGCGATGAGGGCTACGTCGTGCGCGTCGCGCCTGATGGCCGCACCGCGCTCAGCTCGATTGGCAACTGGCGGCCTGACCTCATCGTCCTCGACCTGATGATGCCGGTGATGAGCGGCGTAGAGTTCCGCGCCGCCCAGCGCTCGGCTGCCGACACGGCGCAGATCCCCGTGATCATCCTGTCCGCCGCCCACGAGGTCCAATCCCGTGCCGCCAGCCTGGAACCCGCCGCGGTCTTCACCAAGCCGTTCGACCTGGGCGCTCTGCTAGACGCCATCGCCAGCGTTCT
>WNFD01005009.1_pt1 | contig 14709 bp, 15 predicted proteins | sample 5400491 | NCBI WGS metagenome assembly WNFD01 (sample SAMN13153343, study PRJNA577476) | soil metagenome | isolation source: 120 cm saprolite under Douglas fir tree site 2 hole 2 replicate 2 | place: USA:California | collected 2015-04-18
CGACCAGCAAATTCCCAACCTGGATCCTGATTTCCCGTTTCACGCGATCTCCGACATCAACCGTGCCGGGTTTGAATACCAGGGCAACTACGCGGAGAGAAGCTGGACGCAAACGACGATTGGCTATCGCTTCGAAGACGAAAATGGCTTCGTCGGGGACATCGGTTTCATAACTCACGGAAAACGCCTGAACAACGATGTATTCGCCCAACAGCAGTTGACTTGGGGAAGGCTGACCGCAATCGCAGGGGGACGCTTTGTGCACGACACCCAGTTCGGGAGCACAGGCGTGCCGGAGGTAGCAGTCTCGTACCTTGCGGTCCGGGGCCGTGAGTTTCTCTCCGGAACTCGTTTAACTTTCTCGTATGGGAAGGGCTTTAAGGAACCGCGCCTGGAGGAGACTTTTGCCGGCCCGCCAACTTCGATTCCCAATCCCTCACTCAGGCCAGAGAGGAGCCGCAGCTACCAGACAGGGATCCAGCAGACTCTTCTTGCCGGCAAAGCGGTGTTTACGGCTAACTATTTCAATAACCAGTTTCGCGACCAGATTGCTTACCCCTTCGATCCCACAACCTTCATTGGCCAGTATGTGAACATCAATAAGTCCCTGGCCCACGGAGCCGAAGTACAACTCCAGAGCCGCATACGCTCGCGGCTCTCTGCGGGCGCGGCCTACACCTACACCTCGACGCAGATTCTGCAAGCTCCCGCCTGCACTCCAGCGCAGTTCTGTGACACGCAAATATTTGGTGCAGGCGAACCCCTGTTCCGGCGGCCCAGGCATTCGGCAAACCTTCTGGTCAATTATTTAGGGAAGAAGTGGGGCGGGAACCTCAGCGGCAGTTTCGTGGGCAGGAGAGCGGATTCGGATTTTTACGGGCTAGGATACGATCACGCTCCCAGCTATGTCTTGGTTGACCTTGGCGGATGGTACGCCATTCATCCCAGGATCACGGCCTACCTGAATATCGAGAATGCCCTTGATAGAAGATACAACGAAGTCGTAGGCTACCCCGCGTTGCCGATCAATTTTCGAGCGGGATTGCGCTTCCGCGTGGGCGGAGACTAGCGCGCGGACGCGCGCCTTTGCCGTTGGCCTGAGACTCGAATGCCGCAACGCCGTTGTCGTTTGCAGAGCGCACTGGCATAGGCGCTGCAGAATTCACGCCCACATATCGGCTGCGCGCCTCCACCAGCTTTTCCAGGTCTCCGTGGGCGAGAGGTTGCTGCTGGCCAAGCACCCGCGTCACCAGCGTGATTTGCGCGAAGTGCTCCACGGTTTCCATTTTCATGTACGCGCATCGCAGGTCCGATCCGTAGGTAACTACCCCGTGGTTGGCCATCAGGATGGCGTCGTAGTCCGGTATCAATGGCTCCAGGGTGCGAGCCAGTTCAGGAGTGCCGGGAGTCCCATAGGGCGCAAGCGGAATCTGGCCCAGGCCGATCACCACTTCGCAGACCAAGGGCTGGTTCAATGCGATGCCGGCGGCGGCGAATCCGGTGGCTGTCCGCGGATGAGCGTGAACAATGGCCTGAACGTCAGGTCGCATGCGATATATCAGCAGATGCATCCCGATCTCGCTGGTGATTTCGCGCTTGCCTTTTAGCCTTCGGCCGTCCATGTCCGCAATCACCAGATCCGAGGGTCGCATTGCCCCTTTTGACATTCCCGTGGGAGTGATCAAAACTCGCCGCCGATCCAGACGCACCGAGAGATTGCCGTCGGTCGCCGCAATAAAACCGCGCTGGTGCAGCATTCTGCCAAGCTGGACAATTTCGCGCCGGGATTGGTGTTCACGGGACATAGCTACGCCGCAGTCCGCGTATGGTATCGCAGGAAAGCGGCGGAAACAACCAGTTTTTCCATGTAGTGTCGTTAGCACATGATATGTCCGGTTGAGTTAGCAACTGATGTGTCCGCTTTGCGGGCGGCGAGGGTAGGAGACCATGCCAAGCATGGTTTCCCACCCGAAGGCCGCGATGGAGCGGAGCATGAAAGTACAGGAAGTGATGTTGCGGGCTATGGCTAAGAAGATCACCTGGTGGCAGGCGGCGGAGATTATCGGCATCAGCGACCGGCACATGCGACGCTGGCGGGAGCGCTATGAAGAGTTCGGGTTTCGCGGTCTGTTTGACCGGCGACGGGGAAAGCCGTCGCCCAAGCGGGTGCCGACGGTGGTGGTGGAGCGGGTTCTGGAGCTCTACCGGGAGAAGTATTTCGATCTGAACCTGCGGCATTTTCACGAGAAGCTGTCGAGCGAGTACCAGATCGCGCTCAGCTACAGCTGGGTGAAGGGAGTGTTGCAAGGGGCGGGGTTAGTGGCGCGGGGGCGCAAGCGCGGGGTGCATCGCAAGCGGCGTCCGCGGCGGCCTCTGCCCGGCATGCTGTTGCACATCGATGGCAGCCGGCATCGCTGGTTTCAGGATGAGCGCTGGTATGACCTGATTGTGATCCTGGACGATGCCACCAGCGAGATCTATTATGCGCAACTGGTGGAGGAAGAATCGACCGGGACGGTGATGGCAGCGCTGCAGGAGGTGGTCGAGCGGAAAGGCTTATTCTGCGCCCTCTACAGCGATCGCGGCAGCCATTTCTGGCTGACCCCGAAAGCCGGAGAAGCGGTCGATCCGCATCGTCTCACTCAGGTGGGCCGGGCGTTGCGTGAACTGGGGATCGGCATGATTCCCGCCTATTCGCCGCAGGCGCGCGGCCGCAGCGAACGCAACTTCGGTACCTGGCAAGGACGCTTGCCGCAGGAGTTGCGCCTGGCGGGATGCACCACCCTGGAACACGCCAATCGTTTCTTGCGGGAACAGTACATCGCCGAGTTCAACCGCCGCTTTCAAGTCGCAGCCGCCGAACGGGGCAGCGCCTTTGTGCCTTGCCCCAAGCGCGACCTGGGACGCGTCTTCTCGCTGCAGTTCGAACGCACGGTCAACCGCGACAACACCGTCAGCTTTCAGAACCTGAGCTTGCAGATTGAAGCGGTGAAGTGGCGAGGCACACTGGCTGGTTGCAGCGTAATCGCACATCAGCATCTGGACGGCACTCTGAGTCTCAGCTATGGACCGCATTGCTTAGGCCGCTACGATCCCTGCGGAACCGCTTTGCTGCCTGCTTCGACAGAGAGGAGCAGGGGAAGGGAAACTGCCCCCTTCCCCTGCAACCCCATCCCCAAAACCAACCCCTCTCCAGCGGCGAGGGCACAACTTTGAAACCGGACATTTCACTTGCTACAAAAAGCGGACATCTTAATTTGCTAAGAACACCAGTTTTTCCATGTAGAAACGTAAACTGGGCGGCCGTGGCTTTCCCTTTGGGCCTGAATTCGCGGTGTGGTGATCACCGGTGCTTGGTGCAGCGACAGCGGCCCTCGGCTGTGCGGTCGAGCGAAGCTCGACAACAATCCTGCTCAGGACGATAGGTGTGTGGAGAGAATCAGGCGGGGCTTTTCTTGCTCGCCACTGCCGCTTTCACTTTTTCCCACGGCCGCTTCGGACGGTCGGGCACAGGCTTGTCGCGATCCACGATGCGATCATACTGGTAGGCCTCGCTTACGGTCCCGAGTGATTCGTTGTACAGGCTGGGCAAGCCGAGCGCTTCTTTCAACTCTTCGCTGAATTGCTGCAAAGACTTCAAATGGTCGGCAGTGGCGGCAATTTCGGTTTTCGAGGTCTTGAGCACCTGCTGATAGCCCCGGTTGATGAGCTTCGAAATCTCTCCGCTGATCAGGTAGCCCGGGTAGGCGAAAATCTTCACCCCATCGTCGCCGTTCTTCTGGATCGCCGCCGACACATTGTACTTCCTGGCGAATACCCTCCCTGGGGTCCCCGGCGCTTCGATAAGATCAAACCCATGGTCGCGCAGGTACTGCACTGCGTCTTCGTAGGTGCGCTCTTCTACTTTGGTGGCCATTTCTCTCCTGAACATTAGCTTTCTAGCCGTTAGCCTTTAGCTCTCAGCCAAATCCCACCGGTTCAGCTAAATGGCTAAAAGCTAACACTTAAAAACTGAACCGCAATTTCTTTAGATGCACGGGATGCCCCGCCGAATCATACCCGCGCCACTGTATCCCGGCGGCGCTCCTCTATAATGTAACGACAAGTTGCCGGTTTGTGTCTCCGGCAGCATTACGTTGGTCATTGGTCATAAGCTCTCAGCCATCAGCTTTCAGCTCTCCGGACGAGCAGAGGCTGATTCTAATTGATAGCTGACGGCCGATGGCTGATGGCTGATTCATGCAACCAACTACCAAATTCGCAGGGGCGGAACCTGAGCCGGCCCGCTCGAAACTCGGCCAGCGCAGCGTCTCGCTCATCGGCAACACGCCCTTGCTCCGACTTGAGCGCATTACCCGCGATCTGCCCAATGTTCAAATTCTTGGCAAAGCCGAGTGGTACAACCCTGGCGGATCAGTAAAAGACCGCGCCGCCTTCAACATTGTGAAGGAAGGCCGCCGCAGCGGAAAATTCACTCCCGGAAAAACTCTGCTCGACTCCACCAGCGGGAACACCGGCATCGCTTATGCCATGATCGGCGCCGCCGAAGGTTTTCCGGTGACGCTCTGCATGCCGGAAAACGTCTCCGTCGAGCGCAAACGCATTCTCTTTGCCTACGGCGCAAACATTATTTATACCGACGCCGGCGACGGCTCCGACGGCGCCATCCGCGCAGTCCGCGAACTCTACGCCCGCGAGCCGGATAAATATTTTTACGCCGACCAGTACTCGAACCCCGCCAACTGGCAAGCTCATTACCATGGCACAGCCAACGAAATCTGGCAACAGACCGAGGGACGTATCACCCACTTCCTCTCCATGATGGGCACCAGCGGCACCTTCATGGGAACCGCCCGCCGCCTGAAAGAACTGAATCCTGCCATCCGCTGCATTTCGCTGCAACCGGATTCTCCTTTTCACGGCATCGAAGGCGCCAAGCACATGGCCAGCGCCATCGTGCCGGGAATTTACGATCCCGCGCTCGCCGACGAAGACCTGGGAATCTCGACTGAGGATTCGTACGCTATGGCCATCCGCCTGTCCCGCGAAGAGGGCGTGCTGGCCGGCATTTCCGCCGGAGCGGCCGTGCAGGGAGCTGTGCAGGTTGCCAAACAACTCGATTCGAAACAGGATGCGGTGATCGTAGCCATCCTCCCCGACTCTGGGGACAAGTATTTGAGCGAAAGATTCTGGACGGAGGCAAGCTCTTAGCCATTAGCTCTTAGCCGAAGCCGAAGTGGTTCAGCTAACGGCTAAGAGCTAACAGCTAAAAGCTCATGCTACGTGTCCCCCAATCCCATTACGCCTCCCTCCGCCAGCACGGCGAGGAAACCTATCCGCACGAATGCTGCGGCGTGCTGCTCGGAACTATGACCGACGATGGCGCCCGCGTCGTGACTTCGATCGCGCGCGCCGGCAACACCCGCACTGACTCGCCGCAGAACCGCTACAACATCGACCCCAAAGAACTGGTCCGCATCCAGCGCGAAGGCCGCGATCGCGGCGAGGACATCATCGGCTTCTACCATTCCCATCCCGATCACCCCGCCCAGTGGTCGCAAACCGATTTGGCCGAGGCCCACTGGTTCGGTTGCTCGTATGTCATCACCAGCGTGGAAAAGGGCAAAGCCGTGCTAACGAATTCCTTCGAGCTAACCGGCTTCGACGAGAATGACAAGAAGCTGGTGGATGAGAAGATTGAAGTAGTGTGAGTCCGTGTGGGTCGGTTTCTGTCCGACAAAGGAAGCCTAGATGGCGAAATCGCAATCCTTGTGGCAGGTTATCGAGGGTACCGGCGTTGGAATTTTTGGTGTGGTTTTTCTCGTGCTCGGATTCCGTGATCTGTACTTGGCAAACCGAAGCCGGTTCTGGCCACAAACCGCGGGTTCGGTAATTTCAAGCCAGGTGCACTCGGGCCTCGTGTTGAAGAATCCCGAGATCGAATACCAATACGCTGTTGGGAGTAGCGAATTTACCGGCAAGACGTACCGATTCGGCGACAGCGACTATTTCTCGCACGATTCTGCGGCCGCTGTGGTCGCAAAGCACTCTGAAGGCAAAAATATCGACGTTTCATTCGATCCGAAAAACCCGGCTAGGGCAGTCTTGGAGCCCGGCTTCAGCACGGATAACATTAGGGAAATTGTGTGGGGAGTTTTTGCCCTGCTCACGTCATTTTCGGTGCTGCGCTCGGAGTGGCGCAAATTTCAGGCTCCCGACTGGGAACAAGAAGAGTGATGCCACACTCCCTACTGCCCCAGAATCAACGGCAGCCCATTCTTCGAATTTCCCACCACGACGATTTTCGCGTTCGCACTCTTGGCCAGCGACTCGGTTGCCTCAATCCCTTTCCACTCCAGCAATGACGGCGTAATCCCCTGGGCCACGATTTGCTGGAAGTCGCGAATGCCTGACGCCTCAATGCGCTTGCGCTGTGCTTCCTGGGTTTCCTTCTGCAGGCGGAAGTTCATGGCCAGCGATTCCTGTTCCGCCTGCTGTTTGGCCTCAATAGCGGCTTTAAGCGTAGCCGGCAACTGGATATCGCGCAGCAGAACGTTCTCCACCAGCAAGCCGCGCTGATTGAGCTGGGAGGTGAGCTGGTCATAAATCTGCTTCGCCACGATTTCGCGCTCCCCGGTGTAAAGAGCGTTGGCGGTGTGGGAAGCAGTGGCTTCGCGAATCGCGGCCCGCAACGTGGACTCGACCACCACATTCTCGTAGTCCGCCCCAATCTTTTGGAAAACTTCCGCCGCCCGATCAGGATTGAGGTGATAAATGAGCGACGTATCCAGGTTCATCATCAAACCCTCACTCGAAGGCGTACTCGCCGATTCCTTGATGGTCTGCGTCTGGATGGACAATTCGTTGTTAGTCTTGAGCGGGTTGATAAGATGCATGCCTTCTGGCAGCGTCTCCCCCGTCACTCTTCCGAACAATGTAAGAACGCCCACGCGTCCGGTGCCAACCCGAGTCACGGAGTTAAACAGCAGAACCACGACCACCAGCCCGGCGATCGCAAGTCCAATCAGGCCGAACACGCCACGCCCGCCCCCGCCATCAATAACTCGTCCTCGGCCACTGCTGCTATCGAATATCGTCATCACAGTTTCTCCCCCGGGAAATCATAGGACGCAGCCGATTGCAGGATAAGTGGCTTCGGAGGGGCATTGGCCCGTGTGGGTCGGACACTCTTGTCCGACGCGGTTGAGTTTGTAGCCTCGCCCCGATTCCGCTCGGGATTTTGCTTGTATCAGGGCACGCCTTCAGGCGCTCCGCCCAGCCGCCCCAAAATTAAAAAGGCCGCTTCAGCCGCCAAGGGTCTGGTTGAACAACCATCCGCGCGGTTCATCCGTCACATCCTCCCACAGCCTGCATTCGCGAACATGCGGCCATGGCCGTCCCACTTCGCCGATCAGACCCCATAGCCATCGCTGCCGCATTCCGAACGTTTTTCGTAACGTCATCTATTACGGGACAACGCAATCTCTTGCAATCCCATCGCTCTGCAAAATTGTTCATCGAAGTTCTCTATCACTACCGCGACGAGCACAAATACCTCCTCCATGATTTCGTTCGTCATGACGGATCATTTCCACGTCCTAATTACCGTCGAAGGCGAGATGACCATCGAGCGCGCAGTCCAGTTCATCAAAGGCGGCTTTGCGTTTCGGGCCGGGAAAGAACTCGGATTAAGAGCACACCGGTCTGGCAAAGAGGTTTTTCAGAAGTGCGGATTTATGATTCGCAATCCCTCGTACGGGTAAAGGAGTGCATTGCCCAGAATCCGGCGAAACGCGGCCTGGCTAAGACCCCGCCGGAATATCTCTATTCCTCTGCACACTGCGGCTTCGATTTGGACGAAGTCCCTCAGGGGCTAAAGCCCGCAGTCAGCTTGCGCCTGGTTGGCACGCCTGAAGGCGCGCCCTGATACGAACCAGTTCAACAAATCGGCTGGCCATAATTCGACGAGGGTGATTGCCCCCACGGGCACCTGGCTGAATCGCCCCCCCTATTTATGGCATCATCTATCCATGCCCAAGATCCACATTCCCACGCCCTTGCGCCAATACGCCGGCAAACAGCCCGCCGTCGAGGTCAACGGCGCAACCGTCGGCGAGGCCCTGAGCGGACTCCTCTCCCAGCATCCCGACCTGCGCCGCCATCTTTATACCGACGAAGGCAAACTCCGGGCCTTCGTCAACGTTTACCTAAACGACGAAGACGTCCGCTACCTGCAGAAGGACGCTACCTCGGTGAAAGACAGTGATAACATTTCGATAGTGCCCTCGATAGCGGGAGGCTGTTGATTGTGGAGCGACGGGCGTCCTCGCCCGTCAAATTGACGAATTGCGGGATTTGAGGATTTTCGAATTGAAGATCATGAGCCTAATCCGCTGTTGCTGTCCTCTCCGGAAGTAGTTCGTTCAATTCGGCAATCCGTAAATTCTTAAATTCGTAAATTTCAAAAAGGAAACATGGCCACCTTAACCGAAACCCAACCCGCCGCGGTTACCCTCAACAACGACGAGATCCTGCGCTACTCGCGCCACCTCATCATGCCCGAGGTCGGCATGGAGGGCCAGCTCAAGATCAAGGCCGCGAAGGTTCTTTGCATTGGGGCGGGAGGCCTCGGCTCTCCGCTAGCGCTTTATCTCGGCGCGGCCGGCGTGGGCACGCTCGGCATCGTTGACTTCGACGTGGTGGACTACACCAACCTGCAACGCCAGATAATCCACACCACCGCCGATGTAGGCCGTCCCAAGCTCGATTCCGCCGCCGAAAAGCTAAAGGCGATGAATCCGTTTTTGAACATCAAGAAATTCAACACCCGCCTTTCCAGCGATAACGCGCTCGAACTGTTCAAAGAATTCGACATCATCTGCGACGGCACCGACAATTTCCCCACCCGCTACTTGGTCAACGACGCCTGCGTCCTCACCGGCAAGCCGAATGTTTACGGCTCGATCTTTCGCTTCGAAGGCCAGGCCAGCATTTTCGCTACCAAGGAAGGCCCGTGCTATCGCTGCTTATATCCCGAGCCGCCACCTCCGGGACTGGTTCCTTCATGCGCCGAAGGTGGAGTATTGGGAATTCTGCCCGGACTGGTGGGCGTGATTCAGGCTACGGAGGCCATCAAGCTAATCCTGGGCAGCGGCGACCCGCTCATCGGACGCCTGCTGCTCATCGACGCCCTGGGCATGAAGTTCCGCGAACTCAAGCTGCGCAAGAATCCCGATTGCCCGGCTTGCGGAAAGAATCCGACCATCACCAAGCTGATTGACTATCAGGAGTTTTGCGGAATTCGCGGCGAGGAGGCCGAGGCCGAAGTGACCACGTCCGAAATGCAGGTCGAGGATTTGAAGAAGCGTCTCGACCGCGGCGACGACCTCTACATTCTCGACGTGCGCGAGCCGCACGAATACCAGATCTGCAATATCGGCGGCCACCTGATTCCGCTGGGCGATCTCCCTAACCGCGTGAACGAACTCGACACCAGCAAGGAAATCGTGGCCCACTGCCGCAGCGGCGCCCGCAGCGCCAAAGCCGTGAACTTCCTTCGCCAGGCTGGATTCAAGAAGGTCCACAACCTCGCCGGAGGAATCCTGGCCTGGGCGGACCGGGTTGATCCCAAGATGCCGAAGTATTAAAGGCGGGCTGCGGGCTCTAGGCTCTAAGCTTCAGGTTATGGAGCGGCGGGCGTCCCCGCCCGCCCCCACCTTAACTGAGATCACGCCGCGGCAAAGCCTTTCCCGAGCAACGCAGTCTTTATCTATTCCAGCGGCGCGTTTCGTGTTACTGTAGTCGCCGCCCGCACTGGCCAGAGTTATGGCGGACATACCAAGGAGACCCATGTCCACTGCGTCGATATCGGTTCCAAAAGACCCCCGAGTACGCACAAAGTATCTACTTTTTGGATTCATTGGCTTGATGGTGGGCTATGTTCTCGTCCACAACGAGGCCTTCCTGATCAACCGCGCCGACCCCGTCTGGCAGCATTACAAGCCATTTCGCTGGTGGCTCTTACCCCACGGCCTCGCCGGCGCCTGCGCCCTCTTGCTTGGTCCTCTGCAGTTCTCCGACCGCCTGCGCCAGCGCTTCACCAAGTTTCATCGCGTGGTGGGCAGGATCTATATCACCGGTGCGCTCATTGTGGCTCCCCTCGGCGCCTATATCCAGTTTTTCGAGGAGCGAATGGGCGGCCCGCGCTCCTTCAGCATCGCCGCGCTGGTGGACGCAATCCTGCTGATGCTGACCACCGGCATCGCGTTCGCTTTCATCCTCAACGGAAAAGTCCAGCAACACCGCCAGTGGATGACTCGCAGCTTCGCCGTGGCCCTGGTGTTTCTTGAAGTCAGAGTCGTTGCTGGCGTAACCGGATGGGAAAGAATCCCAGGCGCCATCGAGACCATTGTGTGGGGTTGCCTGGCGTTCTCGCTGCTGTCCGCGGACATCGTTCTGCAGGTGCAAGAACTCCGGCGTTCCCACCCCGTTGCAGTAAGGGCGCAGGTCGCGGCCAGTTAAACGGCGAGGCGACGACTGAAAACGAGCCTCGGCCTGCTAGAATTTCCCCATGGCCTTTCCGGCAACCCGCCTGCGCCGCCTGCGCCGCACCCGCGCCCTGCGCTCCCTGGTGCGCGAGACGCGGCTCACCCCGGAAGCCTTCGTGTACCCGCTATTCGTCTGCCCCGGAGAAGGCGTGCGCAAAGAAGTCCGCTCCATGCCGGGCGTGTTCAATCTCTCAGTAGATGAAGCAGTAAAAGAAGCCGAAGAAGCCCAATCCCTCGGCGTGCCGGCGCTCATCCTGTTCGGCCTACCTGAGAAGAAAGATGAAGTCGCCACCGGCGCCTGGGAAGAAGACGGAATCGTGCAGCGCGCCGCCCGCGCCATCAAGCGCGAAGTCCCCGAGATGCTTCTGATCGGCGACGTCTGCCTGTGCGAATACATGTCGCACGGACATTGCGGCATCGTGAAGCCGTCCAGCCCGCGCCCGCTCGGAGCCGCGGTTGCCAGTCCACCCGCAATCGGCGCCGACTACGAAATCCTGAACGATGAAACCCTGGAACTCTTAGCCCGCACTTCAGTTTCTCTGGCGCGCGCTGGCATAGACATCATCGCCCCCTCCGACATGATGGACGGTCGCGTCGGCGCCATCCGCAAAGCCCTCGATCAGGCCGGATTCGACAACGCTCCCATCCTTTCCTACGCCGCCAAATTTGCGTCGGCGTTCTACGGCCCGTTCCGCGAGGCCGCCGACTCCACTCCCCAATTCGGCGACCGCCGGTCTTATCAAATGGACGGAGCCAATCTCCGCGAAGCCATGCGCGAAATCGCGCTCGACCTTGAAGAAGGCGCGGACATGGTCATGGTCAAGCCCGCCATGGCCTATCTCGACGTAATCGCCGCCGCCCGCGCGCGTTTCGACCTGCCGATTGCCGCCTATCAGGTCTCCGGCGAGTACGCCATGATCGAAGCCGCCGCCCGCAATAACTGGATAGACCGCGACCGAGTGATTCTGGAATCGCTGATGTCAATCCGCCGTGCCGGAGCCAGCATCATTCTCACTTATTACGCTAAAGACGCCGCCAAGCTCTTAGCCTGAGTCAGTCGGTTTTTTTCTCTTCCAAATAGGCAAGAAGACGCCCAGAAGTCACTCTTCTCGAATGCCCGAGGACCGACGATGCACGCTACAGTCGGAGCCGGGCTAGAAGTTCCTTGAACCTGGGATCCTGCCGGAAATCGTCAAAAATGGGGTCGGCAATCGTGGTGTGGGGTCCACTGCAGTGCTCCTGAGAGCTTTGCTTGAGAAACTCGAGTGCGCGATCCTTGTTGCCCAGGTGTGCATAAATTTTCGTGAGCCAGCATGCATTCGCCGCCGGATTCCTCTCGGCATTTTCGAGTTCCTTCTGCCAAAAGCCGTGTAAACCGTCCTTTTGGTAGGCAGTTCGGAAAGCAGACAGCTCCTTAGGAGAGGCGCCTTGCAATTCTTTTGCCCTCAAATACGTGGCAATCGCCTGGTCGGACAAGCCTTTCTTCTCGTACGCATAACCGAACCAATCATATGCCCCGACGGACTCGGGGTAGAGTTCGATCGTCTTTTTCCCTTGCTCAATGGCCGCGTCGTACTGACCTGCGAGATAGAACGCGACCACAGCAATCACATTGGGAAGTTGCGAAATCGGATCAATGTCGTGCGCCTTCGTCATTTCCGCGAGGCCGAGCTCACGTCTGCCCGTGCTTATAAGAAATACCGCATAGATGATGTGCGCCTCGGGATAATTCGGGCTTAACTCAATGGCTCGCTTTAACTCATTTTCGGCCTTGGGAAAGTCCCATTCATAAAAGAAAGCCAGCTTCCCAAGCCAGGCGTGCGCCTCGCCCAGCGACGGATCAAGCTCCAGCGCCTTCAATGCAGCAGTTTTGGATTTTGCGTTCAAATCAGGTTCAGGCGAACAACCCCAATCGCCCAGGGCGAAGTAAGATTCAGCCAATCCGACGTATGCGCGTGCGAACTCCGGATCTCTATTGACCGCCTGCTCAAAATATCGCCGTGCTTTATTGAATCCGTCGCAGTTCAACTGGTTCCAGTAGAGTTTGCCGCGTAGATACGATTCATGCGCGACTGGATCCAATGCGCGCGGATTTGCGGGTTGTTGCTGTTGCCCAGAGATCAAGTTGATCCCGATCTCACCCGCAATCTGTCGCGCGACTTCATCCTGAAGGCTAAACACATCGCGCAAATCGCGCTCGTAGCTGTCCGCCCACAAATGCTGATCTGAGCGCGCATCAATCAACTGCGCAGTGATCCGCACTTTGTCTGCCGAACGCATGACCGTTCCTTCCACAATTGCATCCACGCCTAATGCTTTCGCGATTTCGGGCAGGGGAGCCTTTGTTCCTTTGTAGCGTTCCACCGACGTGTGAGAAATCACCCGCAGGCCACCCGATTTAGCGAGATCGGTGATTAACTCGTCGGTCATACCATCGCTGAAGTATTCCTGCTCCGGATCATTGGAAAGGTTGCGCAAGGGCAGCACAGCGACGGATTCAATTCGTGCCCTCCCAGACGGCCGGCTGCGCAGATAAGCCCAAATAAGTGCAAAAACGATTACGGCAGCTAAGGCTCCCGCCGCGAGGTAAACACGTGCTCTTCGCGTGGCGGAGTTTACCGAATGTGCGCCCTTCACAGGTTCCTGCGCTTGTTCTCGAGCTGGGTGATCGCTCACCGGAGCGATGAAACGATAGCCCCTCTTAGGTATGGTCTCGATGAAATTGCTCGAAATCTACATAAGTCTCGGAGCCCCAGACCTGCTCGGCCAACTCCTGTCGCGTGACTATCTCCCCGGCGCGGCTGGCCAAAATCGTCAGCACCCTGGCAGGCTGCGGCTGGAATTTTAGGATAGTGCCGTTGCGGCGAAGCTCCGATGTGCGGAGATCTAGCGAGTACTCACTGAAGCGGACGATTTCCTGCGACTTCCCCTGTGTTAACAAAAAGATACTCCAAGGCAAGTCCGTTGCCGGCGGGGGAGGCCACATTATAGCCTGACTGACTCATTTCGTTGATAAATAGTAGGTTACATTCCTCACCAAATACTTCCCTCAAACTCACCTTCCATTCATTGACCAAATCTGCAAAGCGCGGCAAGGTTGGCCGTCCGGCAAAACAGCAGCGGCTGCGGTCGCGACGCCGGATTCCAAACTACCGCAAACACTAGGGAGGCTCTATGAGATATACGACTCGTTGCCTAAACCTTGTTACCGGTGTGGGGTTACTCCTCGCACTTTTTACAGCAAACGGATTCGCCAAGACTCCGACTTGCTCAAACCTTGGCGGCGCAATCCTGACCAATGTGGGCGGCTTCGGCCAGATCGATGGCAGTCCCACCACTATGGGTATTGCAACCGGCGATTTGAAGGGAGCGATCGGCGTCCAGATTGTGAGCGCCAGTCCCGATTTCACCAGTATCACCGTGCAACATCACTGGGTTACCGATAACGGCGAAACGCTGAACATTGACCAGGGCACGCTCCATGGCACCTTCGTCGCTCCGGGACTCCTTGCCGTAACCGAGTACAAGGCGCACCTGAGCGGCGGTAGCGGCCGTTTTGCGAATGCAACCGGCGACACATCCTTCATTGGCGAAATTGATTTCAACACCGGTAATGTCGTGCTGCGCTATAGCGGGACAGTTTGTTTCGCCGGCAGTAATTAGACAAGCATGTGAGCCGATTTTCGCCGCTTTTACGTTTTGATCAGCAGAACAAAAAGCGGCAAGCGCTCACGGAGGAGGCGGCCATGACTGACATTCTTTTTCGGCTGGTGGTAATTGCGGTTTCAGCGGTCATCTTGAGCCATTCGGTCCCACGAATCTACTTGGCGAGAAAGGCTGTGAGAAGCGCACTGCATAAGTGATCCGCTGTCGAGGTGCGGGCGCCTGTCCTAAGCGAAGCCGAAGGATCCGCGCCGGTGCGGTGGAAAGCCTGGAAGGTGTTTCGGGAGGTTCGATCGGCTGCAATCACCGAATCACAACCGGCACATCCTGCTTCAGCGCCCAGACCAACGCAATCACCCAACCAATCGCCGTCCAGCCAAGGAAGAAATTCAGGACCAGGATCGCGCCCGCGTCCCGCTTACTGCTCGCAAATCCAATGATGGCCGACAGAAAATACAGAACAAAGCCGAAGCCGAAAATCGGTGGTAAGAAAAATGCC
>WNFD01009033.1_pt1 | contig 14707 bp, 13 predicted proteins | sample 5400491 | NCBI WGS metagenome assembly WNFD01 (sample SAMN13153343, study PRJNA577476) | soil metagenome | isolation source: 120 cm saprolite under Douglas fir tree site 2 hole 2 replicate 2 | place: USA:California | collected 2015-04-18
TCAAGCGCGGTCTCGGTCAGCGACCGGATCGCCCGAAGCGGATGATCCTGGCGCACCCGCTTCTCAAGATCGACGTACGAGAAAAGCTCTCCCGAGCGCTTATCCGATCCCCGCATCGTTCCCCTCGACGAGCAACCCCCGTCGAGTGAATCATGACCCGAGTCTCGATGCCACCGGGTTTTTCAACGGCCTGCTAGGGCTGTTCGCGGCGACGCGGTGTTGCCGACCCGGCGCCGCGCCGTGGGTGTGCCGCTGTCTGCGCATTAACGGGCGTGTGAGCGGTTGTCGATATCACAGATCGTGAACGCGCTACGCTCTCTAGAAGATTACGCACTGTTTCTGGCGACGTACCGCGGCGTGCCATAAGCGCCTGCACGATATCCTCGGCCAGCATGTCATCGAGGGCCGGTTCGACGTTGCCGAGCCAGCACAGTGCAACCATTCGCCATCCTCCGGTTTGCAGCGCAGCGGTCGTTCGATGACCTTGCCCATCGATCCAGGCTCAGAGGGCCGCAATATTGCTGGCTACGCAACCAGCTCGACGGCGGTTCCCACCGGTGTACTGAGGAGTTGAGGATGAGCTGACGAGGAAGGTGTCGCCGGAATCCTCCAACACCAGAACGAGCGGACGAGGTCGAAGTTCGCTCTCGATTTCAGGCAAGGCCGCTTCGAGCGAAGGCGTCGCGCTGACCACCTCGTAGGCATCGCCCGCAACACGCAGCCTCAGCCCCTCGCGCGCAAGCTGATGAGGATCAACGATCAAAAACCTGAATGTCCTGCGTGTTACGCCCCCTGATTTAGGCAAATGTTGTTCGTGATGTTCCACGCAGAATCCCCGTAGCCTCCGCCTCCAAGGCGCACTCGAATGTCAACACCAAAATAAGCGCCGGGCTATATCGCTTGTGGGTTAGTTGCCGTGCCAAGGGAGTTACTGTTAATAGCGCCTTAACAGCCGGCGTAGAGGATCGCCTTGGCACGTTCCCCCATATTCCGGGGAATGTCTTCCCGATTTTCGTCGTCGCATTGTTTGCGTGTGAAATTCGTATTTTCATTCGACTGGAACCCGCGACGGGAAGAAGTCGAGTAGAGACAGGCGAAACTTCCGACGCAACGGACGTGCTACGGCATCACCAGCCGGACGCTTGACGGCAGCCACGTCGCCCGCGATGGTCCGAAGTTCTCCAGGCCTTGGCAGCTGCGGCGTCGCTCGACCGACAATCCCTGTTCGCCGAGCGTGAGGCGCAGCTTGATAAAGGACATCTGGGTCCAGTGACTCGGGGCGGAATTTGTCCTTTGCGTTCATCCGCGCCGGGACCGTTCCGGTCGCAGCGAATTGCCTCCGTTAACGCGCTACCCCGTTCGCGCTACCTCATGATGAAATGGACGGAACGCGGGCACTTCCGCGTCTTTCGTTATATCGGAGGGTTGGTCGCACTCGTGACACACCTCGCTCAGGAGCCGCGACATTGCGATCATCGTTTCGTTAACTGCCATGTTGATGCGCAAGCATATGATGGGCGCGGGCACCGGAACGGCCAAGGTCGGTGACACCGTGCGGTGGAAGACTGAGGTATAGGTGAAGATTCTCCTCGTCGACGACCACCCGATCGTCCGCGCCGGCTTGCGTCGTTTGCTCACCAGCGCAGCAATTTTCGACATTTACGAAGCCCCCACAGGGCGCGACGGATTAGCGCTATTCCGCGAACACCGGCCCGATGCGGTCATACTCGATCTCAATTTGCCCGGCGGCATCGGCGGGTTCGAGTTGTTGCGGCGCTTGATGCTCGAGGAGCGTGCCGGAGCTGTGGCTGCCCGCGTCTTGGTCTTAAGCATGCACACCGACGCGATTTACGCCGCCCGCGCGCTGCAGGCCGGCGCCCGGGGCTATATCAGTAAGAATGCGGCACCAGACGATATCGTGCGGGCGACGAAACGAGTAGCCGCAGGCGGCAGTTATCTCGCTCATGAGATTGCCGAGGAGCTGGCGATGCAAAGTGTCGCGGGCGAGGCGCATCCCTTGCAGCAGCTCAGTGGACGTGACCTCGACATCCTGCGCCTGTTGGGTGAGGGCCGTAGCTTGGCGGAGATCGCCGCCACGCTCGGGATCGGCTATAAGACAGTCGCGAACACCTGTACGCAGCTCAAAGGGAAACTCGCGGTGACGCGAACATCCGATCTCGTGCGGGTCGCGATGGCGATGACTATGATGTAAAGGGAGCGCGCCTAGACGCGAACGCCGCTGCTTCCGTGTTGCGCCAATTTCAAATCGGTCGCGGCAGGCGCGCAACCACCGCAAGGCCGCCGCCGCCGTCGCCGACATCGCAACGATCGCCTATCGTTAGTGAACCGCCCAGCGCCGCGACGCGCTCGCGCATGCCCAGCAAGCCGAAACCGGTTTCGCTGCGGCCCGTTGTCTCGGCGAAACCTTCTCCGTCATCGATTATCGAAGCAGTGATATTGCTTCCCGTGTCATCCATCTCGACCGTGACGGTGACGCAATTCGCGTGACCGTGACGGACAGCATTGCACAGGCCCTCCTGGATAACACGATAGAGCGTTGCATCGATGAGTTCCCCGAAACCACTTCCATTCGTGCCGATCGTGACGCTTACCTTGAACTCGGTCTTGAGATGCCGAGCCCGCCAAAAGTCGATCAGATGCTCGACCGCTTGTTTCAGTCCGAACTCGAGCAATCCGGCCGGCCGGAGCCGCCTGAGGATAGTCTTCACCTGCGCTTGCATGTAAGCGACGGCCTCGTGAACCCGTATCACCTGCGCCGGGATCTCGGGCGTCCGCTTCTCCTCTGCCAACCGTACGATCGTCGCCGCGTCGACGTTGATGGCGAACAAATAGGGCCCGATCTCATCGTGCAAGTCGCGCGCGAGTGCGGCTCGCTCCTCCTCCTGCAGGGTCAAAAGCTGCTCACGGAGGCGGCGGTTGCGCGCCTCCGTGCTGGCCAGCCGGTCGGCCATCCGGTTGAAGCTTGCAGCCAGCCGTGCGAGTTCTGGTGGTCCGCGTCGGGGGACACGCGCCCCGTAATCGCCTTCGCCGATGCGATACAGCGCCGATGACAAGTGGTTGAGCGGTCGAGCCACGGCCTGATTCGCGAACCAGCCGACTAGCAATACGGTCAGGCCGCCGAACAGCGCAACTACGAGCAGAGCATCGCCGAACCCATCCCAGATCTCGAGCGCCTCGTTGCTCGGATCAGCCTCGATGGCGACAATGCTCTGAAAGCCGTCGACCAGTACTGGTATGCGCACGCTCTCCGGCGCCAGATCAAGCAGCCGGAGAAACCAGTCCGGTACGTGGTGTCGAGGCGCGTCCAGGGTCGAGGTCGCCGCCGGCTCGGGCGCCAGCTTGGTATCGTTGCCGGCGACCGCAAACAAGCTCGCCCGCACGTAGCGGTCGCCATTGAACGCGGTGACGAGGCGCTCGAGGTCCCGGCGCCGATTGTCCGACCGGGATAGCTCGGCGAGCGCGTGACGGGCTCTTTGCTCGCCGACAGCGAGTGCCGCCCGCATCTCGATCTCGCACAGGCGCGATGCATTCCAGAGCGCGATCGCGCCGCCGAGAGCCAGGCTGACTACCAGCGCCAGCGCCACGCATCCGAGCAACCGAAGCCGCAGCGATGTTGTCGTTTTCAGTGCGATTTCCTTCCAGTGCGGCTGAGCCCATCGTGAATTTCACGCCGCGACGAAACCAACGAAAACGGGAACTTTTCCCCCAAAAATCGGGAACTAGTGCCCTAGACGATGCCAGCTACCATGGCTGTAATGTAGGGTTGGCGTTGCGCGCAACACAGCTAATTCGTCTATCGTGCCGACAGCGTCGCAACGATTCTCCTAATTCCGGGAGAGATGCCAATAAGACGAGAGGAGGAACCAATGAAGAGCGCAATCCTTGGCTTTCCGACCTTCGTGCCGGCCAGTGAACTCCAGAACCGCACCGACCGGAAGACCAAGAAGACCAAGAGGACCAAGAGGACCCGGCGGCATGAAGACTAGTCACCGCCGCTAACTAGGTCGTTGCGCGGACGGGGCTGGCACCGAACCGCGCAACGATACCCAGGATGCGGTACGCAAACGCTCGGTCGTCCCCGAGTATCCGAGACCTTATTCGACGGTTCTTGCCCTATCTTGGGCCCGCCCGCGGGCGGGTGGCTGTGACTGCCGGAATGGTGCTCCTGAACCCCCTCGTCGGCGGCGCCCTGCTCTGGCTGATAAAAATCCTCGTCGACGACGTGCTCGTGGCAGGGCGGATCGAACTTCTGCCGACCTTCGCTGCGGCTTATGTCCTCGTTGCAACCGCGAAGTTTAGCTTGGATTACGTCGCAACGCGCGTCGAGGCTGCGGTCGTCGAGCGCATTGTCCAGGACCTCCGGGCGGATCTTTATCGACATCTGATCTCGATCTCACCCGGATCGCTCGGCAACCGCAGCTCCGGCGACCTTCTGGCGCATCTCTCGGGCGATGTAGAGCGAGTCGAGATCCTGATCTACACGGGACCGCTTGGGGTGCTTGCCAACTCGGCCGGCGCCGTCTTTTTCGCGTGCTTCCTTCTGCTTCTCAGTTGGCAGCTCACGATAGCCGCGCTCCTGGCGATTCCGGTGCTGGCGCTCGTGAGCTTTCTTTATTCTTCGCGTGTCCGACGGGCGGCGAAAATTGCACGCCGTCAGGCGACGGCATGGCTCGCGCTCGCCGAAGAACGCCTCGGCGCCGCGTTCCTGATCCAAGCCTTCGGCACGCAGGCCGAGGAAACCGCGCGCTTTGCCAGGAGCTGCGATGCGGCACGTCGCGCCGAGCTGCGCACCGTGGCGATCCAAGCCTGGCTGGCGCTGCTGATCGAGGCCACGGCGGCGCTTGGCGGATTGGTCGTCCTCGGTGTTGGCGCTTACGAGATCTATCACGGTGGCATGACGCTGGGAACGCTCGTGGCCTTTCTCGGGTCCGTTGGGTCCTTGTACGACCCTGCTCGAGGCTTGGCCAAGTCCTCGGCGCGCTTCCAGCGGGCCGCCGCGGGGGGCCATCGCGTCGCCGAACTGTTCGACGCGCGCTCCTTGGTTTATGACCGCCCATCGGCGCAGCCACTCACCAATGTGCGAGGATCTATCGAGTTCCGCGATGTGAGGTTCGGTTATCCGCGGGGCCGGGAGGTGCTTCAAAACGTCTCGCTTCGGATCGAGCCGGGAGAGCTGGTAGCGATTGTCGGGCCCAGCGGCAGCGGCAAATCCACCCTGGTTCGCCTGCTCCTGCGGCTCTATGACCCGACATCCGGCGCAATTCTGATGGATGGGACGGATAACCGCGATCTCACCCTTGAGTCGGTGCGGCGAGCTATCGCGGTCGTGTTCCAGGACCCTTTCGTCTTTCGCGGCTCGATCGCCGACAACATTCGGTACGGCCAGTCCGCCACGCCGGATTACCGCATGATCGCCGTGGCCCAGGCGGCCTATGTTCATCCGTTCGCTCATGGCGCGCGCGGCGGATACGACGCGCCTGTGGGTGCGCGGGGAGGATCATTGTCTGGAGGGCAACGGCAGCGGATTGCCTTGGCCCGTGCCCTTCTCCGCGATGCGCCGATACTCGTGCTCGACGAGGCCACCGCGTCGGTCGACAGCGAGACCGATGAGCTGATCCACGAAGCGGTCGCACGCCACGTCGGGCAGCGGACGATTCTCTTGATCGGACATCGCCTGTCATCGCTCCGGCGCGCCGATCGCGTCGTGGTGCTCGATCAGGGGCGGATCGTCGAGGCCGGAACGCCGGATGCGCTGCTCCGAACCAGCGGGCGGTATCGCGATCTTTTTGCGGCCCAGATGGCACTTGGACAAGATCCGGCATGACATCCGCGCGATCACCTCGCTATTCCGTTGGCGACAAGATAAACCCTGAGCTCACAGTGCTCGGGATCGTCGATGATACTGGTCGCGACCCGGTCTACATCGTTTGGCATCATCGCGCCTGGTGCCCGATGGCCTGCAAGGTCTTCGGCACAGTCGAGAAGGCACGCCTCGAGGCGATGGTGCTGGGCGCGCTGGCTCATCCGAACATCGTTCGCCTGCTCGGCGTGGGCAAGCCGGCGCACGTGCTGATGGAGTTCCTGGAAGGGCCCACGCTCCGTCAGTTTATGCGCTCCCGCCCCGGATGTCGGCTAAGGGTTTCCGATGCTTTGCGCGTGGCGATTTATCTCGGAGCCGCGCTGACCCACCTCCACGAACGAGGCTTCCTGCACCTCGACATCAAGCCGTCCAACGTCATCGTGGCCCGGGGCCGCCCCGTCCTATTCGATTTCGGTATCGCCCGGCCGCAGGGCGATCGACCCGACCGGCATATCCACGGAACAGACCCCTACATGGCCCCCGAGCAGTGTCGCGGCGATCTCGTGACGCCGGCCACCGACATCTTCGGGCTCGGCGTGACGCTATACGAGATGCTCACCGGCCACCTGCCTTTCGCCGATGGCACGCGGCGGAATCCATTCCCACAAACGGTGGCAGCGCCAGTCCCGCTCCGACAGCGTCGACGCGAGCTGCCGTCGGCACTTGATAGACTCGTGCTCCGATGTCTCGCGCAAGAGCCCGCCGCACGCCCTGCCGTGTCGGAGCTCCTGCCCAGCCTCCATAGCTTTATCCATAGCGGTCCCCAGATGTGGCCGTCCGGCTTTCGGCCCGAACTAAAGCGCAGCGGTGATTGGCGGCGCCCCGCGCATGGAGCACAGTCCGCGCAGCTCCTGTAATCGGAGCCGAGAATGCTCATCGCATTCCAGCTTTTTGCGTTTCATAAAGCCCCGTTTGGGCTTGCGACTGCGGCCTGCACGATGCGATAGTCCAATGACACTCGGCGCCGCGAAGTCTATTCTCATTTTGGCGCTGGCCATCCTCTTCGCGCCGGGCCGTCCCCCATGAAATTACACGACCCGACATGCGGCTCAAGCGGGATTGGCTGGACGAACTGCGGCTGGATCGGTGTGTCATTCGTCGCCCTTGCGCTCCTCGCTGCCGGCAATGCGCAAGCACAGACGAGAGACCGGGATCAGCAGTTCGACCTCAGACGGGATCGCGAGGCGATCATTGAAGCCGCCCCGGAGGCCGAACAACGGCAGCCAGGGCCACGAAGAGACTTCGAGATCGACCTTACCGCGCCGGTGCTCTACACCACCAACCCTCTGCTGGCGAATACCGACACCTCGCGAGGCGTCGGGCCCGATTGGCACTTCAATCCCGATCTCCTGCTGAGATGGTCACATCAGTACCCTTCGTTGAAACTCTCGGCAGCTTTCGACATCAGTGTCGATCGCTTTTTCTCGCAGAGTAGCGCCGACGAGGATTCGACCTTTGCCTCTATCAAGCTGGCTTTGGGCGACGGCAAATCGGAAGGCTTTGTTCCCTATGTCAGCTATACCGGGATCGTCGACTTCCAGCCGGATTTTCACACCCGAGACGACACGCTGCATGATTTCGCGCTGGGATTCTCAAGCGCGATCGGTCTTGGCTCCGACGGAAGAGTCATCCAGTACAGAAACGCAACTGATCCCGGTGCCACTTCATTCAGCATCGATCTCAGGGGCGGACGACGCCTCGCCGACCCCCGCGATTTTGAGAACACGTTCCTGGTGGTCGCGCTCGACGTATATTACGTTCTCACGAACGAATGGGCGCTCGGGCTAACGCCAAAATTAAGGGTGAGGTGGTACGATAACTTCGGCGGGGAGTTCCGGCGCGACTACAAGCCAAGCACCGTTCTCAAAGCAGCTTGGACACCCGACTGGTTGACGACGCGGGTTCGCGGCGCCGAGATCGACTTTACGGCCAGTTTCAACAAGAACTATTCGACGAGAGAATCAGCAAGATTCACGGAATGGGAGGTCGGTCCCACCGTCGCCCTGAGCTGGAGGTTCTGAGCGGCTTGGGTTGCGTTCGATGCGCTAGTTTTCGTGGAACGCGCAAGAGAATGTCGCACACGAACTCCTTTATCGGCGCGGGGCCGCGCACGCGACAAGCCCGTCTAATGCCGAGACAGCATGGAAGATTGTGGGGAAGTTCTCCAGCGGTGGCCGCCAGCCCGATGATCGCTTATAGGAAGCGGCGACCGGCATACCAGTCTGCTGTGCCGCCGGTGCCCGCGATTTGGTCCCCCGACAATCCAGCCGTAGCGACTTGAGGATGCCGGAAGAGCGACGCCTATCCGATTTGCAAGTGAAGTAGAATGCTGTTCTTTCGGATACGCAGTCGCATCTTTTGGGCCGCTGGACGGGGTACCTCGCAAGGATAAACCCCTCGTTGGATCGCTCCATTTGGTCGGTCGGCTGGCGAATTGAGGCCAAAACGCGGATTGATTCTGCGAAGCGTTAAGCCAGTCGGCACGATTACCCCGAATTAGCGCCAAGTCGATCCCGCACATTTTCTCGCGGACGAATTGGGATTATTGCCGGCGCACGACCAAGCCGAAAGAATTGCACTCGGCGGTTGGAGCCTGCTGCCGCTCGACGGTTCAGTCAGTGCTTAGCATTCATCCAACCGGGAGAAAGCGATGACACGCAATCGACGTATCGCGTCCGCAGCGATTGGTCTGGCCCTGCTTCCGCGGTGAAGGTTCTCATCGTCGACGACCACCCGATCGTACGTGCCGGCTTGCGTCGTCTGCTGACCAGCGCGGAAAATTTCGACGTTTTGGAAGCCGCTACCGGGCGCGAGGCCTTGACGCTGTTCCGCAGCCAACGGCCCGATGTGGTCATCCTTGATCTAAACCTGCCCGGCGGCATCGACGGGCTGGAGTTGCTGCGACGTTTTATGCTTGAGGACCATGCTGGCGCCGGTGCCGCCCGCGTCTTGGTCTTCAGCATGCAGACAGACGCGATCTTTGCCGCCCGCGCGATGCAGGCCGGCGCAAAGGGCTACGTAAGCAAGAACGCACCGCCAGACGAGATCGTGCTGGCGACAAAGCGGGTGGCCGCGGGTGGCAGTTATGTGGAGCACGATATCGCCCAAGAACTGGCGCAGCAAACGGTGTCGAGATTTCAGCAACTCAGCGGACGCGAGCTCGACATCCTGCGTCTGTTGGGTGAGGGCCATAGCTTAAGGCAGATCGCCGCCACGCTCGGGATCAGCTACAAGACGGTGGCGAATACCTGCACGCACCTCAAGGAGAAGCTCATGGTGGCGCGAACGAGCGATCTCGTGCGGCTCGCGATCGAGATGAGACTGCTGTAGGAAAGTGCGCTCCGGGGCATGAGCGCCGCTGCTCCCGTGTTGCGCCAATTTCAAATCGGTCGCGGCAGGCGCGCAACCACCGCCAAGCCGCCGTCGCCGACATCGGAACGATCGGCAATTGTTAGTGAACCGCCCAGCGCCGCAACGCGCTCACGCATGCCCAGCAAGCCGAAACCGACGGCGCGGCTGCTGCTGCTCGCTGCGGTCAGACCTCCTCCATTGTCGACGATAGATGCGATGATGTGCCTTCCCGCTTCATCCGGCGCGACTGTTATGGTGATGCGGCTTGCGTCACCATGACGGACAGCATTGCTCACACCCTCCTGGATAACACGATAGAGCGTCGCATCAATGAGCTTCCCAGAGACACTCTCATCGGGTTCAATCGTAACGCTCACCGCGAACTCGATCTGGGGATGGCGATACCGCCAGAAGGCGATCAGATGTTCGATGACTCGTTTCAGCCCGAACTCTGTCAATCCGCCCGGCCTTAGCCGACCGAGGGTCGCTTTCACCTGCTCTTGCATGTGAGCGATGCCCTCGTGAATTAATCTCACATGNNNNCGCCGCGTCGACGTTGATCGCGAACAAGTAGGGCCCGATCTCGTCATGCAGGTCGCGCGCGAGTGCGGCGCGCTCCTCCTCCTGCAGCGTCAGTAGCTGCTCATTGAGGCCGCGGTTCCGCGCTTCCGTGGCGGCCAGCTGGTCGGCCATACGGTTGAAGCTTGCGGCCAGCCCGGCGAGTTCGGACGGCCCACTTTCGGGAACCCGTCCCCCGTAGTCGCCTTCACCGATGCGGTAAAGTGCCGATGACACACGGTTGAGCGGGTCAATCACGGCACGACCTGCGAACCAAGCGACTAACAAAACAGTGAGGCCGCAGAACATCGCCACCATGCGCAACCCGTCGCCGAACCCATCCCAGATCTCACGCGCCTCATTGCTCGGGTCGGTCTCGATGGCGACGAAACCCTGAACAGTATCGACCGTTACGGGTATGCGGACGGTCTCTGGCGCCAGGCCAAGAAGCAGGAGGAACCACTCCGGAACTTTGTATAGCGGCTCGTCCACGGTCGAGGTCGCGATCAGCTTGGGCGTGCGGCCGGAATCGTCGCCCGCTAGAACCAAGCTCGCCCGCACATATCGGTCGCCGTTGAAAGCGGTGATCAGGTGCTCAAGATATTCGCGTCGATTGCCCGATCGGGATAGGTCGCCGAGCGCGTGACGGACTTTTTGCTCGTCAACGGCGAATACCGTGCGTATCTCCGTCCGGGCTTGGCGCGATCCGTCCCAGCATGCGATCGCGCCGCCGAGACCGAGGCTGACAATCAGCGCCAGCGCAACACATCCGAGCAACCGATGCCGCAGCGATGTCGCCCATCTCCGTGCGACTTCCTTCCGGTTCGGCTGATCCAATCGCGGTTCGACGCCGTGGGCGAGGCGACGGAACAAACGAAATCGTGCAAACCTTCCTTGAAGAACTCGAACGCGTGCCTTGGCGGCCTGCTGAAAGGCGGGGCGTATTGAAAGTTTGATGGCCCGAAGTGGAATTTTCATGACTGCGACAACGGATTGCTCCCGCTTACCCCAGGCACCAGACCCCAGCGCTCGTCGCATACTCGGGAACCGCCTCTGCGACGGTCGCGATCAAGAAACAGGGTTGACCGAAGCAGCGCATCATCGCGGAGCTTCGAAGAACTCGATCGTCGTGGCGGGTCGACGTCGCCTCCTCCTTTGGCGCGGGCGGTATGTCGCCGGGACTCTATCGGTCAGCCGGCTCGCCATGAACCCGTGCAATTGACGTAACTTGCTCCTAAGAAGGACTACCTCAACCGTGTAGCGGCTTCAGCGACGCGCAGGGCCAACGAGAAGGCTATTCCGATCCCCCCATGGCCGGGCGGGAAAAACAGCCGCGGTGAAGCGACACGCTCGAGAAACTTTCCCGGGAAAATCGGGAACGCCCGCCGTAGACGCCCTTGGCTGTCAGTAGTTTGATCTACCAATGGCGCACTCCCATGACGTGACGAAAACAGACCGGGTCCGCTGGGCAGCCAGGTGTCGCGGTCGTCGCGCCATCTCGAGCTAACGGGAAAAGAGCGATGGCGAACTGGCGCAACAAGTTGGCATTGATAGCGCAGTGGAACCGGCGACAGATCGCCAAGGCGAAGCTGAGCCGGCGGCAGATGATGCGGCTCGGGCTCGTGACCGCCGGCGGCGCGCTCGCCGCAAAGCATGGGCTCGGCGGCTCCGCCGCCGCCGATGACGGTTCGCTCAACTCCATTGACGGTATTCCGCCGAGCCCGATGAGCGTTCCGTTTTCGGCTGACCTGCCGCAATTGCAGACGGCAGATCGTCTAAAAAAACCGGTGGCCGCCCTGAACCCTGTGCCTGCCGGCTTCACCTGGACCCATGGCACGCTGCAGAAGACGGATCACAAGCTGTTCAGCGTCAACCCGGACGGCACGTTCGGCCCCGGCGCCTTCGGCGACTACCCGCCGCGGAAATTCTATGAGCTTTACGTCAAGGAGGCGCCGCATAATTTCTCGCCGGGTACGATGGGCTGGGGGGACAGCACCATCTGGGGTTTCGACGGCGTGTTCCCGGGACCGCTGTTCCGCGAGAAATACGGCGTACCCGCTCTCGTGCGGTTTTACAACGAGCTACCGAAGATCGATCCAAAGAACCCGTTCCCTTTCGGCAGCCCGGAGATCTCGACCCATCTGCATAACGGCCATACCCCCACGGAGAGCGACGGCAATCCGCTGGATTTCTTCGCGTCGGTCAACAACTTGACCGCCGACGATTTGAGCAAAGGGTTCCGCGGGTTCAAGGATCAACACTACCCGAACGTCTATGCCGGGTTCAGCACCATCAAGAAAGGTGACCCGAACGGCAGCAGGATTGCGGATGGCGATCCGAAAGAGGCGCTCGGCTCGCTCTGGTATCACGACCACCGCATTGGTTTCACCGCCGCGAACGTCTATCGCGGGCTGGCCGGCCTCTATAACCTGTTCGACGATCTGGATACCGGCGACGAGACCACTGGGCTGCGTCTGCCGAGCGGCGACCACGATGTCCCGATCATGTTCCTCGACATGGCCTTCGCCCCCACGGAGAGCGACGCGAGCGGCACCCTCAGGACTGAGCCGGTTTTCGACATCTTCAACACTGACGGCATCCTCGGCGACAAATTCACCGCGAACGGGATCATCCAGCCCAGGTTTCCGGTCAAGCAGCGCCGCTATCGTTTGCGGCTGCTGAATATCGGGCCGTCGCGGTGGTACGAGTTCTGGCTGACCGACGGCAAGAAGTTCATCGCCAAACCATTCTGGCAGATCTCCAGCGACGGCAACCTGCGGCCTCACCCGATCCAGGTCGACAATGTCCGTATAGCCGTTGCCGAGCGGGTCGACATCATCGTTGATTTCACCGCGCTCCGGGGCTTGGGCTCGCAGCTATTTCTCGTCAACCGCCTCGAGCAGAAGAACGGGCGCGGCCCGACCGGCAACCTTCTCCCGATTTCGCAAGCGACGCAAATCATCCGCTTCGATATCGGCGATCCGGCGCCGGATGCGAGCGTCGCTCCAAGCGCGGAGCAGTCGTTGCGCCCCCTTCCAGCGATACCCGGCGCGGCGGAACTCGCGAAACTCACGCATCGCGGCTTCAATTTGGCACGCGGCAACGGCGCCTGGCAGATCAACGGCAAGTTCTTCGAGTTCGACGCCAACTACAATGCCCCAACAAGCGATCTCGTGCCGGAAGGGACCGGCGAGGTCTGGACCCTCAAGAACGGCGGCGGCGGGTGGGCCCATCCGGACCATATCCATTTCGAGGAGTTCCAAGTCCTGACACTGAACGACCAGCCGCCGCCGGCGACTATGGTCGGGCGCAAGGACGTGGCTCCGCTCGGCCCGGGCGACGAGCTCAAGATCTTCATACGCCTCAGAGATATGGCCGGGCGCTACGTGCAGCACTGCCATAACGTCGTGCACGAGGATCACGCCATGATGACGATGTTCGAGATCGTTCCCAAAAAAGGAGCCGCGTCATGAACCGGCGAGGGTTCTTCCTGGCTGGGGTGGCGGCCGCCGTGGCGCCGCTCGCCCTGCCGTCGCGCGGCACGGCGGCGACGCCGTTGAGCCAGCGCGGCGGAGCCGCCTACTTCACCAATGCCGAGCTGCGCGCGCATGACGGGCGGATGGTGCACTTCTACGACGATCTAGTGAAGGGCAGGATCGTCCTCATCAACTTCATGTACACGGCGTGCGGCGACATCTGCCCGGGCATGACCCAGAACCTCGCCGAAGTGCAGGCGCTACTCGGCGATCGCGTCGGCCGCGACATCTTCATGTACTCGTTCACCCTGCAGCCCGAGGAGGACACGCCCGAGCGCTTGAAGGCCTATGCCGAGATATTTGACGTCAAGCCGGGCTGGCTTTTCCTCACCGGCGCCCCCGCCGATATCGAATTGCTGCGCCGGCGGCTCGGCTTCGTCGATTCAGATCCGCTTCAAGATGCCGACCTCGATCAGCACATCGGCATCGTGCGCATCGGCAACGAGCCGCTCAATCGCTGGGTCATGGCCCCCGCGCTGTTGCGTCCCGCGGCCTTCATCCAGAACATCCGGCTGGTAACCCCGGCCATCGCTTGAAGCGGGTAGCGCCGCCGGTCGACACGGCAGCGCGCCACCTTGTGGGCCGGACGTTTCTCAACGCGAGGCGAGAGGGGCAAACGACGATCGAGGGCGAGCGTCAGCACCTGCCGCTCGGCAAGCATCTCGGCGGTCCGATCGGGTGCCTGGCGACCAGGACGGCGGGGAGGCGGGGCTTTCCGGCGGGCTCGTCCACTCGCCATAGTGATCCGCCGCTCTACGACGCTAGAAGAACGATACCTCGGATACGAGTGCTGTCGACCGCCCGCCACATGTACATGCGCCGGCCTGTGATCGAGACGACCATCTCATCGCGGTGCCCTTTATTAAGCAGGCGACCGTGCCGGCGAGACCAAGGCTGACAACGAGCGCGAGCAGCACGCATCCGAGTAATCGAAGCTGCAGCAATGTCGCCCTTCTCACTATGAGCTTCCTTGGAATGCGGCTGAGCCCATCGCAATTCCACGCCGGGGACGGGCAATGGAACCAACGAATCGAGAAAATTCTCCCAAAGAATCGGGAATAGATGCCCTAGGCGGTGCCAATTACTAATGGCTCAATCTGCAGCCAACTACAGAAGGCCGGGTCGGAGATCACGAAATCTGAGAGGCCTTGCTGAACAGGGTGCTGGAGATGGACAGTCGGCACGATAAGGTGGCGGCGATCGCGCAACAGAGCCGGCGCGAAATCATCTTGGCAAACTTGCGCCGCCGCGAGTTGGTTAAATTCGGTCTGCTCACGGCCGCGGGCACGCTGGCGCTCAAGGGTGGGCTGGGCGCCCGCGCCAAGGGTGGGAGCGATAGTCCGGTCAGCCCGCCGACGCGGCCGTTCGTGGTTGAGCTTCC
>WNFD01005919.1_pt1 | contig 14706 bp, 9 predicted proteins | sample 5400491 | NCBI WGS metagenome assembly WNFD01 (sample SAMN13153343, study PRJNA577476) | soil metagenome | isolation source: 120 cm saprolite under Douglas fir tree site 2 hole 2 replicate 2 | place: USA:California | collected 2015-04-18
TCGAATTCAAAGGGACCGCCGGGCATGTCGGCACGAAGTCGATACGGGGTCATCGCATGGGCGGGCGGCAGGATTGCCGCCCAGAGCCCGGCCTCATGAATCCGGTCGAGGGTACAGATCGCGCTACCATCCATCCGGTCGATCGCCACGACCGAATGCGCGTCTGGTAGAAAGACGCGGAGGGTCGTTTCGCCGTGCGGGCCGTCCCGATGGCGGCCGAGGACCGCGAACGGGTCGCCGCAATCGCCGCGCACGACCGCTTCGATCGCCCGCTCCTTTTCGATAGTCGCCGCACGCGACTTGGCGGCGCGCGGAGCCTTGGCGCTTGGTGGCTTGCGCTGTCGCGCCACGGCGGGCGATGGCGTCCGCTCGGCGGTCGTCGAATGACCGGCTGCGTTCCCCTTCATGACGTCCGGCGGGTCTCGGCGTCCAGCATTGCACTCACCCCCTTGATCGGAATTCCCAGCCAATCGGGGCGATTGGCCGCCTCGTAGCGTAGCTCGTAGCAAGCCTTCTCGAGCAGGAAGATGTCGAGGAGGCGTCGCGCTTGCGCCTCCTCCTGCGGGTAGCTCGGCGATCCAGCAACTGTCTCACGATAGGCCGCGAGGAAGGTTTCTGTGGTCTCGTCGCGCCAGGCCAGCGCGCGCTCGACCTGCGCGTCGGGCACGCTTCCGACGGTGATTGCCGCGCGCTGGAGAGCAGCGCGGGCGGAATAGTCGAACGAGCGCAACATGCCGGCAACGTCGCGCAGCGGCGAATGCTTGCTCCGTCGCGACGACAGGTCCTTCGCCGGTTCACCCTCGAAATCGGTCACGTACCAATCCGTCTGAGCGAGAAGGACCTGGCCGAGATGGAGGTCGCCGTGGATGCGGGTCTTGACGGCATCGATGGGACCATCGAAGAGCTTGTCGACAAGGCCGAGGCATTCGCGCTTGCGCTGATAGAGCGCCTTGGCTTCCTCCTGCAGAGGACCGGAGAGCCTGACGACGGCATGATTGAGCGTGGCGAACGACCGCTTGATTTCCCGCTGCATCGTCGTCTGCCACGCCAGAAGGTCTTTTTGTGAAATCGGCTGAGGCTCGAAGGCTGGGTCGCCGGTCGACATGGCGAGCGCGCGGTGCAGTTCGGCAATCCGACGGGCCAAAGTCGCGATGAGGCCGGGATAGAAGACCGGGGCCGCAATCTGCGAAGCCGCCACTCCCGCCTCATGCGCCTCCAAGAGCCGGTGCAGATGGTCGGAGACGAACGTCCAACCGTCGCCCTGATTGCGGACAAAAGCCTGAATGACCGCCAAGGCGGTCGGCGTCCCCCCCGCATCGACATGCTCCAGGGCACCGAGCATTGCCGGCGTGTTCTCATAGCCGACCTTCGCCAGGAAACTGCCGAATTCGATCTCGGGATGCATACCGGGAACCAGGCGGCGGTACAATTTGACGACGATCTGATCACCGATGATCACGGAGGAATTGCTTTGATCGGCACCGAGCCGACGGACTTCGACCTCGGGAGCGAAGGTAATGGCGGCAAGTTGCTCGGTCGTGGTGCAACGCAGACGGCCGGTCTCGCCGGGCAACTCGTGACCGCCGGCAATTGCGCGCACCAAGGCGAGCGGAAACTCGCGCAAGGCAATTCCGTCATAGAGGCCTTCGAGCCTCGCGCCGCGGCGGACCTGCGCCACCATGAATGACACGAGGGCTCCACTGCCGGACGTATCCGCGCCGCCGATCACCGACAGCGGAATGAGATAGCGCTGCGTACCGCCGCCGGCGAGCGTCACATCCGCCTGCGTCAAGAAATAGACCGCCGTTTCGTCGTGCAACTCGGCGGCATCGACGATCCGTATCGAGGCAATGCGATCGTCCTTGGCGGCAAACCAACGTTGGCGGATGAAGAACGGCGCCAGTGCCTCTTTCTCGAGGATCGTACGCGAGGGCGCCTTGAGCATGTCGCGCCATCCCTCCCGCGCCACTAACGTGACGAATTCCGGTACCGGCTCGGGAATAGCGCCATGCCAGTTCGGCAGCTCTTCCTGACCGGCGAGGGCGAACCAATAAAAGCTATAACCGGGAAGCGTGAGTTGATAGGGCAAATCGCCAATTGGCGGAAACGCACTACGACCCATCAGCTCGATCGGGATGCGTCCTTTGGCGCGGCTGAGGTCGAGCTCCACCGCCTGTGCCGAGCGGGCGAGGTTGAAGACGCAGAGGACGGTTTTGTCTTCATAGGAGCGGAGAAAGGCGAGAATTTTGCGATTTCCCGGATAGAGGAATTCGAGGGAGCCACGCCCGAAGACACGCTGCCCCTGCCGCACTGCGAGCGTGCGCTTTGTCCAATTGAGCAAGCTCGAGGCGCTGCTGAGCTGCGCCTCGACATTGACCGCGGCGAAACCGTAGATCGGATCCATGATCGGTGGCAGAAAAAGCCGCGCAGGGTCGGCTCGCGAGAACCCCGCATTGCGGTCGGGAGACCAGTGCATCGGCGTGCGAACGCCGTCGCGGTCGCCGAGGAAGATATTGTCTCCCATGCCGATCTCGTCGCCGTAGTACATGACCGGCGTTCCGGGGAGTGACAGCAGGAGACCGTTCATCAGCTCGATCTTTCGCCGGTCGTTTTCCATGAGCGGCGCCAGGCGGCGGCGAATTCCCAAATTGATCCGCATGCGCCGATCGACGGCGTAGAAGTCCCAGAGATAATCGCGCTCCTTGTCGGTGACCATCTCGAGGGTCAGCTCGTCGTGGTTGCGCAGGAAGATCGCCCATTGGCAACTCGCGGGGATATCAGGCGTCTGCCGCATGATGTCGGTAACGGGATGTCGATCCTCGCGAGCGATCGACATGTACATGCGCGGCATCAGCGGAAAATGGAACGCCATGTGGCATTCATCGCCGGCACCGAAATACGGCAGTACATCCTCGGGCCACTGATTGGCCTCGGCGAGCAGCATGCGATCGGGAAACTTCGCATCGACTTCGGCACGGATGCGCTTCAGCACATCGTGAGTCTCGGGCAGGTTCTCGTTGCTGGTGCCCTCGCGCTCGATCAGGTAGGGCACCGCGTCGAGGCGCAAACCGTCGACGCCCATGGACAGCCAGAAGTTCATGATCGATACGACCTCGCGGAATACCCGCGGATTATCGAAATTCAGATCGGGCTGATGGCTGTAGAAGCGGTGCCAATAATAGGCATTGGCGACGGGGTCCCAGGTCCAGTTGGAACTCTCGGTATCGAGAAAGATCACGCGCGTGCCCTCAAAGCGCTGATTGGTCTCGCTCCATACGTAATAGTCTCGCATCGCCGATCCCGGTTTCGCCCGCCGTGCCCGGGCAAACCACGGATGCTGATCCGAGGTATGGTTGATCACCAGTTCGGTGACGACCCGCAAGTCGCGCTGATGGCAAGCATCGACGAACCGTCGGAAGTCTCGCAACGTCCCGTAAGATGGATGAACGTCGCGGTATTCGGCGATGTCGTAGCCGTCATCCCGCAGCGGCGAGGGATAGAATGGCAACAGCCACAGGGCCGTCACCCCCATGTCCTTTATGTAGTCGAGCTTCTGGGTCAGCCCTGCGAAATCACCGACCCCATCGTTGTTGGAATCGCTATAGGCTTTGACATGGAGTTGGTAAAACACCGCGTCCTTGAACCACAGCCGATCGCTGCGATCGAGCGTGCCCCGTCGCAGGCGATTGGCCCTGGCCGCAGACGTCGCTACGGCCGGATGGGCGGGGTCACGCACCAAATCAAGCATGGATTTACCAGGGGATCGAGCCGCACCGTTTGCCGGCGTCCATGCCAGCGGAAACGCTCGCCGCCGAGCAATTCTTCCGCCTCGATCATCGCATCCTCGCCGACGCCGAGTTCGTGAAGCGGCAATTCGATAACCGCTTCGTGAACCGCGTGGGGGTCGAGATTGACGGCGACCCAAATGATGTTGTCGCCGTCGGCGGTCGCTTTGCCGTAGAACAGCACGCTATCGTCGTGCGCGGCATAAAAGCGCAGATTCCACCACTCATGAAGTGCCGGGTTGTTGCGCCGAATGCGATTCAACCGGGTAATGGTTTCGCGAATATTGCCGCGGCGGTCCCAATCCCAGGCCGTGATCTGGTATTTCTCGGAGTCGAAGTACTCCTCGCGCCCGGGGATCGGCGTCGCCTCGCACAGCTCGAAGCCGCTATACATACCCCATACGCTCGATAGCGTGCCGGCAAGGACCGCGCGGATCTTGAACGCGGCCCTGCCGCCATGCTGCAGGAACGGCGGGTTGATGTCGGGCGTGTTCACGAAGAAATTTGGCCGTAGATATTCCCGGCACGGCGTCTGGCTGAGCTCGGTCAGGTACTCGATCAACTCGCTCTTGGTGTTGCGCCAGGTGAAATAGGTGTAGGACTGCGTAAAGCCGATCTTAGCCAGCTTGCGCATCATCTTCGGACGGGTGAACGCCTCGGAAAGAAAGATGACGTCGGGATGTCGCTCCTGGATCGCGCCAATCATCCACTCCCAGAATGGCACCGGCTTGGTATGGGGATTGTCAACGCGGAAAATCTTAACCCCGTGACCGACCCAGAAGAGGACGACGTCGCGCAGGGCGAGCCAGATGCCGGGCAGCGCGTCACGATATAGATGGACGTTGACGATGTCCTCGTAGCGCTTCGGTGGGTTTTCGGCGAATTTGATCGTGCCGTCGGGGCGCCAGTCGAACCACTCCGGATGTTCCTTAAGCCAAGGATGATCAGGAGAGCACTGGATCGCGAAGTCGAGGGCGATCTCAATGCCCTGAAATCGCGCCGCCTCGACCAATCGATGGAAGTCCGAGAAATCGCCGAGTTCGCGATGAAGCGCCGTGTGGCCGCCCTCAGAGGAGCCGATCGCATAGGGACTGCCCGGATCGTCGGGACCGGCCCGGAGCTGATTGTTGCGCCCCTTGCGATTGGTCTGTCCGATCGGATGGATCGGCGGCATGTAGAGGACGTCGAAGCCCATCTCGCGCAGATAAGGCAGCCGCGTGATCACATCGTCGAACGTGCCATGCCGCCTCGCATCGCCGCTCATTGAGCGCGGGAAAAGCTCATACCAGGAGCCGTAGCGCCCGGCGAGGCGGTCGACGACGACTTCAAGCTCCTTGCCATAGCGCGTGAGGTTCGTCCGCGGCCCGGCTCGCGTCATGAGCTCGAGAAGCGCTTCTGAAAGCAGAATCTCCCCCTCTACCACCTCATCCGCTTGGCTGTGCCTGAGGCGTTCGAGATACAAGCCGAGCGACTGTGCGTCGCGCTCTGTTGCCCGTTCGGCCGCCTGTTCGACCAGGATGCGGCCTTCGCTCAAATCCAACCCGAGCGATTGCCCTGCCGCACGCTTCTTGACGAAACCGCCGCGCCAGCTTGCGAACAGATCGCGCCATGCTTCGATGGTATAGAGATACCGGGTATTGCGGCGCAGCAGAATGCGTCCGACCCACCGGTCATTGTCGAACGGCGCCATTGGCGCTTCGCACCACTCGTGGTCTGCAACTGCTTTATATTTGATGCAGGCGGCGATCACATCATGGCCGTCGCAGAAAATGTCTGCCCAAATTTCTAGCCGATCCCCGACGACGCGTTTGATCGGATGCCTTCCGCCATCGATCTCCGGCCAAACTTCTTCGATCGTCAGGCGTTGACAAGCAAGCTCCTCAATCTTGCGGATTGCGGATTTCTCGCCGCGACCGCCGACGCCTGACGGCCGCGATGCTTCGCGCTCGCCATGGAAAACCCGCAATTCGAGCGGCTCGAGCACGATCGGCGAGTCGCTATCGAACCTCAGCGGGCTCGCCTGGGGCGTCGCATCCTCGAAGCCGCGATAAACCCCGCCGGTCTCGACCAGCAACCGCCCGGGATCGACGGCGGTCGCGCGCGAGTTGTCGGGGTTCGCCAAGATCAAAGCACAACCGTTCGAGCGGTCGACGGCTTCCCGCATCAGGGCCAATACGACACCATCCGGCGCGCTCAGCCGCCGCTGCGGGCCTTCCTCGTTTAGCACGGGGATCGCCGCCTTCATCCGGTTGGTGGCAGCGATGAAATCGGTGATGTCGATGCTCTCCTCTTCCCAATCGGTCGGCCGCGTCTTCACCACGTCGAGGCGCTTGCGAAAACCGTACTCGTACCCGATCGGCATCATCACGCCGGTGGAAAAAAAGGCGGCGAACAGGTAGTGAAACTTTGCCGCGCGCGCGATTCTCTCGGGATCGTCGGTACCGATTTCCGCCGCCAGGCGAGCAGTATCATGACTCTCCGGAAAGGCGATCGATGGCGCGATCGTGCGGTAGCGCTCGTACTGGTCGAGCAGCCAATCGGCGCGGAAATCCCACCACTTGCTGCTGTTGAACAAATAGTCGAATCCGGCGTCGTGGAGGGCATCGATCTCCGGGAGAGAAGCACCGACCGTTTCCGCAAAGAACGTCGTATCGGGCTTGGTAGAGCGCGCCGCGGCGATCAACCGACGCCAGGCCTCTGCCGGCACCTTATAGGCAGCATCGCAGCGGAAACCGGCGGCACCCAAACCGATATAGTGGCGAAGATACTCCGACCAATAGGCGACGAGCCCGTCGCGCGCGCCCGGGCTGGTGTAGTCGAGCTCGGCCAGATCACCCCACTCGGTCACGATGGCGGGGTCGAGCGGATCGATAGCCCGGGGGCGATAGAACTCGCCGCTGGCATCGCGTCGATACCACTCGGCGTGCTTGGCCGCCAGCAATGCATCCCGCGCCGTATGGTTGATGACCAGGTCCATCATCACACGCAAACCGAGCTTCGCGGCGGTGCTGAAAAAGCGCGTTAGTGCCGCGTTGCCGTCGCTCGATGCATCCGTCAGCAAATCATTGAGACGATAAGGATCCTTGATCGCGTAGAGGCTGCCGGAGAAGCCGGGATAATGAAACGGGTTCACGTAAAGCCAATTGAAGCCCATGCCGGCGACGCGCTCGAGATGCACGCCCCACGCTTCGATAGGCCCGACCAGCAGCGGGAAAAGATTGTAGATGCGGGGGCCGACCGTCCGCGGCCTCTTCTCGATGGCGGACATGGCGCTGATCCTAATATCAGGCGGGCGGCGGAAACACGTCGCGCCGCTATCTACCCAAAAAACTCACAGGCCCAATTCCTGCGCTTACCCCGCGGGCAGACGTCCGAAATAAGCGCCGTAACCAGGAAGGCGAACCACGCCGTCCGATATACTCACAGCGAAGTCGCCAACCAAAAGCGGCTCGCTGCTCTGTTGCGCAAGTTCGACTGGCGCCGCGCCTAGGTTAAACGCGCAGTACAGCCTGTCGTTCCCGGCGACACGCTCGAAGGCGACGAGATGACCAGCAGTCTCGTGCAGCCGCAATGTCCCATGACGCAACGCCGGCTCGCCTTTGCGCCAGCTCAGAAAACGCCGCCAGGCGTTGAGAACAGAGTCTGGATCACCTTCCTGAATTTCGGCGGCAAGAGAGCGATGGGTCTGCGGGATCGGCAGCCACGTCGTATTCGCTGCCGAGAACCCCGCATGCTTCTCCGCCGATCGCCAGGGCATGGGGGTGCGGCAGCCATCTCGGCCCTTGAAATCGGGCCAATAGGTGAGCCCGTACGGATCCCGCATGTAATCGTGCGGAATTTCCGCCTCGGGCAATCCAAGCTCCTCGCCCTGGTAGATGAAAACGCTGCCACGCAAGGACAGCAGGAGGGCCATGAACAGCTTGGCCGCCGCGGCGCTGCCGTCGCCCCAGCGTGTGGCGACGCGCACCACATCGTGATTGCTGAACGCCCAGATCATGCTGCCCGTCGGCAGGCTTCGCTCGACCTCGGCAATCGCCGCACGGATCGCCGCAGCGTCGCCCTTCGACTTCATCTGCGCGAGGCTGTAAGCGGCGTGGAATCCGCGATCACCTTCGCTATAGCGACCGACGCGTTCGAGAGAGTTGACGTCGGTCGTCTCGCTGCCGACCTCGGCGATCGCCATCGCCGCGGGGTAGCGGTCCATCATGGCGCGGATCTGGTTAAGAAGTTGAACGATAGCCTCGCCGCCCAGGTCGAAGAGATGCAGCTGCATATGGTAGGGCTTGACTGGAATGCTCTCGACCGAGCGGGCCGGATTGCCGCGCAGCAATTCGTCATGCAGGAGGAAATCAACGGCGTCGAAGCGGAAGCCGTCGACCCCACGGTCAAGCCAGAAGGCGGCGATGTCGAGCAGCGCCGCCATCACCGCGGGGTTGCATAGATTGAGCTTTGGCTGAGCCGGGAGAAAGTGGTGCAGATAATATTGCCGCCGACGTGGCTCCCAGCTCCACGCGGCGCCGCCGAAAACCGAAAGCCAGTTATTGGGCGGCGTTCCGTCGGCCGAGGGGTCGGCCCAAACGTACCAATCCGCATGCTCGTCGACCCGGGATAACCGGCTTGTCTTGAACCAGGAGTGCTGTTCGGAAGTGTGCGCCCAAACCATGTCGATAATGATCTTGAGATTGAGGGCGTGAGCACGAGCGATCAGGGCATCGAAATCGGCAAGGCTGCCAAAACAGGGATCGACGTCGCGGTAATCGGCGACGTCATAGCCGAAATCCGCCATCGGCGAGACGTAGAATGGCGAAATCCAGACGCCGTCGACGCCGAGTGACGCAACGTAGTCGAGCTTGTGGAGGATGCCCGGCAGGTCGCCGACGCCATCGCCGTTTAGATCATTGAAGCTTCGCGGATAGATCTGATAGATGACGGCGTTGCGCCACCACACATCGTTCATCGCAGGAATGTCCCAGGGGTGATTCGGTGCCAAGGCTCAACCTTGCGAGCGCCGTCGGCACGGCGACAGGCTTGCGCATATGCCATACACCGGGAAGAAAGAAAACCGGCTACCGATCAGGCCGCGATGACCACCGACGATCTCGGGGCAATAACGCTCCTTGTCTAGACCGTCGGCCGAGGTGGGATAGGAAAGATCGTGGCCTCCCGCTCGAGGCGACGGCGACAAGGCCGATCAGGCGCGTGCGCCTGAAGATGCTCTGTGCACGAGGGCGGGCCGGCTTATGGCGGCTATCTCGGGCGGGTCGACTTCCATCCGACAACTGAATGAGCGCATGACAAGCACCTTCTATTCGGCCACTGAAGCGCGCAGCCTCTGCGCGTAAACGTTGATGATGAGCGCCGTGAGCAAGATGAGACCGCGAATCAGGATTTTGAGGAAGCTGTCGATGTTGACGTGATCGAGACCATTGTTGAGAACGCCGAGCACGAAGAGGCCGACGATAGTGTTGCCGATGCCGCCCCGCCCGCCGAAGAGACTGGTGCCGCCGACCACGACAGCAGCGATCGAGTCGAGGAGATAGGTGTCGAACTCGTTCTGCTGCGCGCTCCCGAAATGCGCCACGCCGAGCATCCCGCCGATGCCCGAGCAGACTGCCGAGATCACCATGACGCTGCCGAGGATCAGCTTGACGTTGAGGCCGGAATATTCCGCCGCTTCGCGATTGCCGCCGACCATGTAGACATAGCGGCCGAAGCGCGTATAGGTGAGCACGAGGTGACCGACGAGCAACATCGTCGCGGCAACGACCACGATCCACGGGACACCGCCGATAGACGAAGATCCGAGCGTCTGGACGAGGTCGGGCACTTTGTAGGCGATCTGGCCACGCACCAGGAGCGCCGATACGCCGGCGGCGATCTGCATCATCGCGAGCGTCATGATGAAGGACGGGATGCCGATGACCGTGAGCCCGAGCGCGTTGACGAGACCGAGCATGGTGCACAAGCTCAGCGCCAGCATAATCGCAACCCAACCTGGCATGGCGACATTGGCAATGTTCACGTAAGAGTCCTGCAGGGTGAAATAGGCCACGGCGATCCCGGTGACATTCGCGATGCTCGCGATCGATAGGTCGATTTCGGCGCAGAGGATGACGAAGGTCAGACCTACCGCGATGACGCCCGTGACCGAGACCTGGGTCAGGATGTTGCCGACATTGTCGAGGGTCGCGAAGGAGGGGCTCGCCAGGGCGAAGAAGCCACTTAGGAAGATGAGCGTAAGGAAGGGCGCGATATTGCGCATTTGCGCGCGCAATATCACGCCGATCCTGCGAGACTGCCTCGGCGCGTCGTCCGTCGCGGAGGCTGTCACGATTTCGCCCTTCCTCACGCCGCCTCGAGCAGGCGGTCCTTGCTGACCACCTCGTTCGCGAATTCGCGCACGACCGCTCCCCGCTTGAGAACGATGATGCGATCGGCAAGGGAAAGGACAGTCTCGGGCTCGGTCGAAAGGACAATGATGGCGAGGCCGCGGGACCGCAGGTCGCGGATGATCTTGATCACGTCGTTTTTCGCGCCCACGTCCATACCGCGCGTCGGCTCGCAGAGCACCAGCAGCTTTGGTGGATAGGTGAGCCATTTCGCGAGGCCGACCTTCTGTTGATTGCCGCCCGATAGCATGCCGACGTCGAGCTCGACTGCCGCCGGTCTGATTTGCAAGTGCGCTGCTTGGCTGTTCGCGATCGCCCGTTCGCGAGACGGATCGAGAATCAAGGATGAGATACGGTCGAGTATGCTGATCGAGATGTTCTTGTAGACGGGCTCCTGATGGAAGAGCATTGCTCGGCGACTCTCGGGGACGAAGGCAATGCCCGCCCGCCGCGCATCAGCCGTGCTGCCGAAGGTTACCTTTCGGCCCGCGACGGTAAGCTCACCGCGGTCAGCCTTGAGTTTGCCGAAAAGAAGCCGCGCCAAATCGAGTTGCCCGCATCCCATGAAGCCGTAGATGCCGAGCACTTCGCCGGCACGCGCCTCGAGCGAGACATCGCGAAGGCTTCGGGCGAGCGACAGATGGCTGACCTTCAACACGGTCGGCTGATCGAGCATGGGCACCGGCAGCGCGATGTCGTGCGTATAGGTCTCTTCGAGCTCCTCGCGGCCCTTGCCGATCATCGCCTCGATCAGCGCAGCCTTGCTGGTCTCGGCCGCATCGGCCTCGGCAACCTTCCGCCCATTGCGGAAGACCGTCACCGTGTCCGAGACGCGGAGGATGTCGTCGATGAAATGGGAGATGAAGACGATGCTGCTGCCAGCCTGCCGCAGTCGCTGCAACGTTGCGAAAAGGCGCTCGACTTCCGGCGGCGAGAGAGCCGAGGTTGGCTCGTCGAGGATGATGACGCGTGCACCTGAAAAGAGAACGCGCGCGATCTCGATAAGCTGTTGAAGCCCGATCGGAAGATCTCCTATCCGCCGATGCGGATCGACATGGATGCCGAGCTTCGCGAGCTGCTCGCCTGCCTCGCGCGCCATCCGCTTCCATTGCACGAAGCCAAAGCGGTTGGTGGGCTGCGTGCCGAGAAACACGTTCTCCGCCACCGACAGATCGGGCGCAATGCTCAGCTCCTGGTGTACCATGGCGATGCCGGCCGCGAGTGCGTCGCGCGCCGAGCGAAAGCGGGCCTCACGCCCATCCAGCACGAATTGGCCGGAGAAGTCCGTAATGACACCGGCGATGATCTTCATCAGCGTGCTCTTGCCGGCCCCGTTCTCGCCGACGAGACCATGGATCTCGCCGGCGCGGAGCGTGAAACCAACCCCTCGCAGCGCCTCGACGCCGCCGAAGGCCTTCGTTATGCCGTGCAGTTCGAGGACGGGTGAGCGCGCTTGCGGCATCAGGCGATCTCAGATCAGGAAATGATCCTCCATCCACTGCATGCCGGCGGCGTTCGCCTTGGTCACGACCGGGCCGTCCGTGACGACGCTATTTGGGATGCCCTGGCCGCTCTTTTCGCCGGCGGTCACGGCGGCAACGCCGGCGAGGATGGCTCCCCCATGGATGCGGCAGGACGGATTACGCACGGTTGCGAACATACGGCCTTCGCTCACCGCCTGGATCGCCGGTGGCATAGCGTCGACGCCGCCGATCAGGATATTGGTGCGGTTGTGAGCCTTCATGATGTTGTACGCGGCGAGCGCCATGTCGTCATTATGGAAGAAGGCCGCGTCAATCTGCGGATATTTGGTGAGATAGGTCTCCCATAGCCGCGCCGTCTTCGACACGTCCCAATCGGCCGGCTGGGTGTCGAGCACTTCGATGTTCGGATACTGCTTGAGCACCGCTTGGAAGCCCTTGGCGCGACCTTGCGCACCGGTATGGCCGAGCGCGCCCTGCGTCATGATGATCTTGCCCTTGCCGCCGATGGCGTTGACGAGCGCCTGGGTCACGGAAGCGCCCATGAATTCATTGTCGGGCGCCAAGAAGGATCGCCACGAAATCCCATTTTTGCGAGGCCATATTATCTATGGCGGCACGCTGTTTGACGGCATCGAGCTGGCCGTCGAACCAGACGACTTCGACATTGAACAGCTTGCCCCACCATTCGGCCGCCTGCTTGCCCTGGGCGCACCAGGTGGCCTGAAGGCCGGCATTGGAGAAGGCGGCCTTCAAAGGCTTCTCCGAGCGTCCGACGGCTCCTTCCGCCGCCGCTGCCGGGCTGATACCCAGTCCACCGAGCAAGGCTGTCGCCGCGCCAGCGGTCGCGGCCGCCTGAAATAGTTCGCGCCTCGTTTGCGAAAATCTATCTGCCTTCGACATCGCTCACTCCCTTGCTGCCACTCTTTAGTCGTCGATGACGCTGATGGCGCGCGCCATGGGAGGGTCAGGTTCTCACATTCGTCCCTCTCGCGCTACCGCGCGCGGTGCGAAAGGTTGTGAGGTCCCAGCGCGGATCAGCATCGAAAATGGCTGAGCTCGAATAGTTCTGCGGAGACAGGAGCGCGCGCCGATTAACAGTCACAATCGACGCTGAAATGCCATGGTCGACGAGGTCTACCTGCTGCTCGTGATCGGCAATCGTTGAAGGAATCCCAAACTATTGGCAGCCATCGACACGACGATCCACCGACGGCGCGCTAGACTAACCCCGATAGCCGACGCCAGCTCCCCTCACTCCCACTCGATCGTGCCCGCCATCGGCAAGCTATTGATTTCAACGGAAGAAAATTTTTCGACCGCAAGAGCTACCGTTACCTATGCCGTCGCAAACTCGAGCTCTTGTTTTCATTGGAGAAATTCGTCCCTTTTCGAAAACGTGCCCTTCGCGGTCTATCGCCAGAAACGGACATTAAGCTTTTGGTATATTGGGCTACAAATCACCATACGTGATCTCTCCTCAACACTCGGAGCAGCCACCCCTGCCCACCAGCATCGACCGCCTGCCCCCCTTGCCCGAGAACGTGCTGAACCTGTCGGTGTCGCGGCGCGCATGGAACGGCGTGCGCGTCGATATCACCGAATTCCATTGTGCGGGCAGGGTGGCGCATAATCTGCACCACGAGACCGAAACCCGCCTCAGCGTTCTGCTGGAAGAGGTTGGAAGCCATTGTGAGCCGCGCCTGCGCGAGGACCAGCCCTGCCCGATCGGCTATATGCCCAGGCACATGCACTTCGCGCCGGCCGGCATGGAGATGTGGGGCTATAGCGCCGACACGCGCTTCGTGAAGGACGCCATGCTGTGCTTCGATCTCGCGGTGCTCGGCGAACGGTTGGCCACCGAATTCGACGCCGATGTGACCGCCACGCCGCGGCTACGCTTTTCCGACCATCACATCTGGACCCTGGTCAAGTTGCTCTCCGATGCGGTGAACGACCCCGATCCGTCGACGCAACTCTATGGCGACGGGCTGACCGCCGCGATCGCGGCGCGGCTCTTCGCCGATCCATCGGAGCCCGGCACGGACGGAAAGGGCCTGGCTCCCTGGCAGCTTCGGCGTGCCGTCGAGTATCTGGACGCGCACCTGCCTGAGCGCGTCGACCTCGCGCATCTGGCGGCGCTGGCAGGCCTGTCCCAGTCGCACTTCAGCCGGGCGTTCAAGGCCTCGACGGGGATGGCGCCCTATCGCTGGCAGCTCGACGCGCGCATCCGGCGCGCCCAGGCTCTGCTGATCGACACCCGCGCCTCGCTCGACCAGGTGGCCGAGGCCACCGGCTTTGCCGATGCGGTACATTTCGGACGGACATTCCGGAAACTCACCGGAGCGACGCCGGCGGCGTGGCGACGCGACAGGAAAAACTGATCACGATTCCGTAGCGGATTCAGACTGGCAATCGCAGAATCGAACAGTGCCTTCCACAAAGCGGCTGGACAATATTCTCTCGACCGGACAGGTGAGGGAAACCGTATCGAGCGTTTGACGGCACGCGCCCTCCCGGAACTCCTGATCCCGGAAGGCGGAAGATGATCGATCAACTAAAGACCGAAGCGCCCATCGACTATAACGGCCTCATGCAGGCGAACCTCGCGCGAGTGTTCGGCGAGCGTGACGCCGGACGGCGCATCGCGGCGATCCGCGAGCTCTACGCCGAAGATGCTGTGCTGCACGAGCCCCATGCCTCGGTCAACGGCCATGCCGCAATCTTCGAAGCTGTGACCGCGCTGCTCGCCAGCCTACCGCCAGATTTCGTCTTCCGCGCGGCCGGTCCGGCTGTGGGTCACAACGGTGCCGGGCGCCTGCAATGGCGTTCCGGCCCGCCCGATGGCCCTGTTGCCGTCACCGGAACGGACGTCGCCTTTTTTGAGGGCGACCTCATCCGCTCCCTTTATGTCTTTCTCGATCCTCCTGGCGCCTGAGCGTCTGTCTACCAAAGGAATTCCTATGCCCAAGACTGGCCCTGACGCCCTGCTTCGCCCGGAAGACAGCATCCTCGTGCTCATCGACCTCAGCCCTACCAGTTTGCCAACCT
>WNFD01011567.1_pt1 | contig 14706 bp, 14 predicted proteins | sample 5400491 | NCBI WGS metagenome assembly WNFD01 (sample SAMN13153343, study PRJNA577476) | soil metagenome | isolation source: 120 cm saprolite under Douglas fir tree site 2 hole 2 replicate 2 | place: USA:California | collected 2015-04-18
TAGACGCCGGTCAGCTGCGAGCGAGTCCAGCCGAACTCGCGCTCGAGCGGCAGCAGGAACACCACGTAGGTATCGCCCAGACCGCGCCCGAACATGTTGAGCGCGAAGCACGACGCGAGAACCGCAGCAGCGGTGCGGGAAGCCGGGCTCAGATTTTCTCGGCGGGTTCCAGGCCGAACACCTGGCGCAGATAGCGCAGGTAGCCGGCGTCCGTGCTGATCGTCTTGCCGGGCGCATCGGACAGCTTCGCGACCGGCTGGCCGTTGCATTCGGTCATCTTGAGGACGATGTTGATCGGCTCGTAGCCCAGGTCATTGGTCAGGTTGGTGCCGATGCCGAACGCGGTTTTCGCACGCCCGTGGAAGCGGCGCGCGATGCCGATGGCGAGAGGAAACGACAGCTGGTCGGAGAAGATCAGCGTCTTGGTGCGCGGGTCGACGCGGTTCCTGCGGTAATGCGCGATCATCTTCTCGCCCCAGTCGAAGGGGTCGCCGGAGTCGTGGCGCGCGCCGTCGAACAGCTTGCAGAAGTACATGTCGAAGTCGCGCAGGAACGCCTCCACGCCGTAGGTGTCCGAGATGGCGATGCCGAGGTCGCCGCGGTACTCCTGCGCCCATTTATCGAAGGCAAACGTCTGCGAATCCCGCAGCCGGGGTCCGAGCGCCTGGCAGGCCTGCATGTATTCGTGGCCCAGCGTGCCGAGCGGCGTGAGATTGTTGCGCATCGCGAACCAGACATTGGAGGTGCCGGCGAAATACTGCGGCATTTCCCGCTTCAGCGTCTGCAGCACTTCTTCGTGCCACGCGGCCGAGAAGCGCCGCCGCGTGCCGAAGTCCGAGATCTTGAACTCCAGCTCGGGCTCGACGGTGCGCACCAGGTCGATCTTGGCCTGCAGGCGGCGCCGGCCCTCGTCGAGATCCGGGCGCGGCTGCGTGCGGCGGAAGTAGACCTCCGAGATGATGGCGAGGACCGGGATCTCGAACAGGATGGTGTGCAGCCACGGGCCGCGGATCGTGATGTCGATCTCGCCCGGGCCGTCGCCTGCGCCGATCCGCAGGTACTTCTCGTTGAACTGGAACAGGCCCAGGAAGTCGACGAAGTCCGACTTCATGAAGCGCAGGTTGCGCAGGTACGCGAGCTCTTCCTCGCGGAACCTGAGCCCGTAGAGCGCCGCGAGCTCCGCGCGGATCGCGTCGAGATGAGCACGCAGGTTGACGCCCTCGGTGCGGCACCTGAACCGGTACTCGACCTGCGCGCCGGGAAAGTGGTGCAGCACGACCTGCATCATGGTGAACTTGTACAGGTCGGTGTCCAGCAACGACTGGATGATCATGCGTAGTGCATTGTAACCTTACGCGCATGTGCGGCCGTTACGCGCTCCATGCCCATCCCGACGTCGTCGCGCTGCAATTCGAGCTCGGCTCGGCGCCGGAATTCACGTCGCGCTACAACACATGCCCGTCGATGGACGTCCTGATCGTGCGCCAGGATGCGAGGCGCGGCCGGCGGTGGGACCGCTATCGCTGGGGACTGGTGCCGGGATGGGCGAAGGATCCGGGCATCGGCAACCGGCTCGCGAACGCGCGCGGCGAGACGATCGCCGAAAGGCCTGCATTCAAGGCCGCCTTCAGGCAGTGGCGCTGCCTCGTTCCCGCGAACGGGTTCTACGAGTGGGAAACCACCCGCAGGGGCAAACAGCCGTATTACATCCGACCGGCAGGCGACGAGCTCTTCGGCTTGGCAGGCATCACCGAACTATGGAACGACCTGCGCACGGTGTGCCTGATCACGACCGAGCCGAACGCGCTGCTGCGCGGCATCCATGACCGCATGCCTGTCATCGTGCCCCTTCAGGACTACGACGCCTGGCTCGACCCCGCCAACTACGATGCAGGACAGTTCATCCGTCCGTATCCTGCGCATCTCATGCGCGCCCATCCGGTGAGCAAGGCAGTGAGCGACGCCGCGAACGAAGGCGCGGGCTTGATCGAGCGGATTTGATCAGCCGACTCATACTGGATATACTTCCAGTGTAAGGAGGCCCAGTATGGAAGAACTGACGGCACGACAGACCGAGGTCCTGCGCCTGGTGCGCGAACTGACCGAGGTATCGGGCTATCCGCCAACGCGCGCCGAGATCGCGGCGCGGATGGGCTTTCGCTCGGTCAACGCCGCCGAGCAGCATCTGCGCGCCCTCGAGAAGAAGGGCGCGATCGAGATTTCCTCGGGCGCCTCGCGCGGCATCCGCGTGCGCGATTCACGTCCGGCGAACCGGCTCGGGCGCCTGCTCGAGCTGCCGGTGGTCGGTCGCGTCGCCGCCGGCAGCCCGATTCTCGCGGAGGAGCATCTGCAGGGCCGCTACCAGGTCGATCCGAACCTGTTCACGCCGCGCGCCGATTACCTGCTGCGCGTGCGCGGCATGTCGATGCGCGACGCCGGCATCCTCGAGGGCGACCTGCTCGCCGTGCACCGCACGCAGGAGGCGCGCAGCGGCCAGATCGTGGTGGCGCGGCTGGCCGACGAAGTGACCGTGAAGCGCTTGCGGCGCCGCGGGCACGCGGTGCAGCTGCTGCCCGAGAACCCGGAATTCCAGCCTATCGAAATCGACCTGCGACGCGACCCGCTCACCATCGAAGGTATTGCGGTCGGCGTGATTCGGAACGACAAGAATATGTAAAAATGACGCAGGCTTTTCCGCCTGCGCATGAATCACTCCACTACCGCCAACGGCACCCAGCCTGCGACCGGCAGCACCGCGGCGATGGTCGGCGCCGGCCCGCGCGAGCGGTCCGACCCGCGCCTGGTCCTCGCCGACCGCGTCGAGCAGCTCTACAGCCAGCTGCCCCTGGGCATCGCCGCGACCATCGTCATCGGCCTGATCGCGGCGCTGGAGCTGCGCGAGGGCCGCATCATCGAGCTGGTGGCGTTCTGGGGCAGCCTGCTGCTGCTGGTGAGCGCGCTGCACGCGGCGCTTTACTTCGCCTATCGGCGCAGCGCAGACAAATTGGAGCAAGGCGAGCAGTGGCTGCGCTGGCTGGGCATCGGCGCGTTCGCCGCCGGCGTCACCTGGGGGTTTGGGGCTTCCGTGTTCTTTCCTTCGCATGCCGACGAGCGCCAGGTGTTTCTCGCCTTCCTGCTGTCCGGAGTCATGTCGGGCGGCATTCCGGTGTACGCCGCATCCTGGCCGATCTTCGCCGTCTACGCGGCCGGCATTGCGATTCCCTTCACCTACGTCCTCGCCACGTTCGGCAACCGCCTGTTCGTGGAGATCGCGCTGCTGGTGCCGCTGTTCTACGGCGTCAGCGTCGCCATCGCCTATCGTCTGAACCGGGTGTTCCACTCGGGCTACCGTCTGCGCCACGCGTACGGCAAGCTGACCGAGGATTACAGCGTGCTGAACCAGCGGCTCGAGCTGCAGCTGGTCGAGCTCGAGGAAGCGCGGCGCCAGGTCGAGGCGAGCGGCCGGAAGCTGGCGCTGTTCGCCGAGCGCGCGCCGATCGCCGTTCTCGAGATCGATCCCCGGGGCATCGTCACCGCGGTCAACCACGCCGCCGAGCTTCTCTTCGGATACGCGGCGGCCGAACTGATCGGCGCTCACGTCAAACGCCTGGTGCTGCCCGAGTTCCATGCCGAGTTCGACGGCCACTGGACGCGGATGACCGAGACCCGCCAACCCCTGGCCGGCCTCAGGATCCGCAACTCGCGGCGCGACGGCATCGAGCTGGTGTGCGAATGGACGGTCACGCCGCTGGTCAATCCCGAGGGTGACATCGTTTCCGTCATCGCCCAGGGCCAGGACGTGACACGGCAGATCGAGGCCGAGCGCATGAAGAAGGAGTTCACCTCGACGCTCAGCCATGAGCTGCGCACGCCGCTCACCTCGATCATCGGCGCGCTGCAGCTGCTCAATTCAGGGGTGGCCGGCGAGCTGTCCAGAGACGTGAGCGAGCTGACGCTGGTCGCCGAGCGCAACGGCCAGCGCCTGCTCGACATCATCAACGACATCCTCGACATCGAGAAGATCGAGTCCGGCACCATCAGCGTGGCGCCCGAAGTACTAGCGATCGACGGCCTGGTGCGCGAGGCGATCGTGCTCAACGAGGGCTTCGGCGAGCGCTTCAAGGTACGCTTCGAGGCGCGCGGCGAGCTGCCGGGGCGCGAGGTGTACGTCGACCGCAAGCGGCTGCTTCAGGTGATGACCAACCTGCTCTCCAATGCCGCCAAGTTCTCGCCCGAGTGGGGCAAGGTGGATATCACGCTCGAAGAGAGCGGCGCGAACGTCCGCGTCGGCGTGCACGACCGCGGTCCGGGGATCCCGGAGGAGTTCCGCAGCCGCATTTTCGGCCGCTTCGCGCAGGCGGACTCGACCGCTTCGCGCCAGAAGGGCGGCACCGGGCTCGGACTCGCCATCGGCAAGCGGATGATCGAGTTGATGCACGGCCGCATCGGTTTCGAGGACCGCGCTGGCGGCGGGTCGACGTTCTGGTTCGAGCTGCCCAAGCACCCCAGGAAGGAGCCCTGATGCCTGACCGAGCGCTGACCCGCATCTGCTACGTCGAGGACGACGAGGACATCCAGCGCATCGTGCGCATGTCGCTCGAGCGGCTCGGCAAGATGACGGTCGAGATCGTCGGCGACCCGACCATGGCGATCGAGGCGATGACCGCTTTCCGCCCCGACCTGGTGATGCTCGACTGGATGATGCCGGCGATGGACGGTCCGACGCTGTTCCGCCAGATGCAGCTGCGGCCGGAGACCAAGGCGCTGCCGGTGGTGTTCATCACCGCCAAGGCTTCGCAGCGCGACCTGGACGAGCTGATAGCGATGGGCGCCGCCGGGGCGATTTCCAAGCCGTTCTCGCCCAAGGACCTGCCGGAGCAGCTGCGCGCGATCTGGGCGAAGCTGCCTTAGTGCAGCTTCTGGGTCTTGTCGGCCGCGGTTGCCGGGGCGGCCTGGAAGTACAGGCGCGACAGGAAGCCGATCACCTCGTCGGCGTTACGAAAGCGCGCGTCGCGGTCTTTCTCCACCAGCTTGTCGAGCAGCCGCTGGTACGGGGCAAGGCCCTCCGGCAGGGCCGGCGGCGGCGTATTCAGATGGTGCAGGGCCACCTCGACCGCCGTCGCGCCGTCGAAAAGGTGCCGGCCGGTCAGCATCTGGAAGAGCAGCACTCCGGCGCTGTAAATGTCGGTGCGCAGGTCGAGCGCCCGTCCTTGCACCTGCTCGGGGCTCATGTAGCGCGGCGTACCGAGGATCTCGCCGTGACCGGTGCGGTCCGCCGCATCGATGTGCTTGGCGATGCCGAAATCGACCACCGCCAGGCTGCCGTCGGTGCGGAACATCAGGTTCTGGGGCTTGAGGTCGCGGTGCAGGATGCCTTTCTCGTGGATGTCGCCCAGCGCGAACATGAGGTCGCGAAACAAGCGCACTGCTTCCTCCGCAGGGATCGCCTTGCCGCCGAGCCGCTTGTTGAGATCGCCGCCCTCGAAAAACTCCATCACCAGGTAGGCATGGCCATCGGAGGCGCCGTGGGTGTAGATGCGGGCGACGTGCCGGCTCTTGATGCGCTCGACCAGGGCGTACTCTTCCATGAACCGCGCCAGTGCATTGCGGTCCGACATGACCTCGGAGCGAAGAATCTTGACCACTAGCGGCTCGTCGTCGCCTTCCCGGGAGGCGAGATACACGCGCGACATGCCGCCCTCGCCGATCAGGTGCAGCACCTTGATGCCGGGAATCTGCATCCGCGCGCCGAGCGACTGGCCTTCCATGCGCGCGGCGAGCTCGGGCGAAAGCGTCCTTTCGCTCGTATGGGCAGTGAGGTCACGGATGGAAATGATCAGCTTCTCTCGCGTCAGCTCCTGCTTGCGCTGGTAGTCGTCCGCGCCGGCTTTCATGGCGCGCACCGCGATGATCTCGTTGCCTGCTCCCGTGAGAAACAGGATCGGCGGGCAGTCGGCGCGGCGCTTGAATTCCTGCAGCCATTGCAGGCCGTCGCCGCGCCCCAGCATGTAGTCGAGGATCACCGCGTCGTAGTTGCCGAGCGGAAACGAGGCAGGGGGAATGTCATGGTCGAGCGGGTCGTACTGGTCGACCTGACTGTCGGGCCACTGCTGCCTGATGTAACGCTCGAGGAGGTTACGCAGATCGACGTCATCGTCGATGATCAGGATGCGCATTGCTCACTCAAACGCGATCTGCACCTTCGACAGATAATCCCCGTACTGCGCAATATTTGCCTCGAGCGACGCCCGGTCGCCGCTGCGCGCCCCGTCCTCGATCTCCTGGCCGAGGACCGAGACCTGCGCGAAGCCATAGGAATTGCCGACGCCCTTCATGCGGTGCCCGAGCTGGCGCAGCTGCTCGAAGTCGGCCGCCGCCAGCGCCAGCTTGAGGGTCTCCAGCTCCTTGTTGCGGTTGCGCATGAATCCCGGGATCAGGTCTTCCAGGTCCTTGGCGACCATGACCTTGTACGCGTCATCGTTCATGCCTCAATTATAGGGGGCGGGCGTTTTCCCCTCCCCGCCCATTGTCAGGGTTTGTCAAACAACGCCTGTCTGGCGCGCGGCAGATGCGGATGCACCGAGAGCGCCGCGTAGAACGCGAAGCGGGCTTCGTCCGGGGCGCCGCTGCCCAGCAGGATCTCGGCGAAGTGGAGCATGGCGGCGAAATGGCGCGGCTCGAGCTCGAGCGTGCGGCGGATGTCGCACAGGCACTCGTCGTCGCGGCCGAGCAGGTAGTACAGCGCCGCGCGTTTGTGCCAAGCCTCGGCGAAGTCCGGCGCGCTGCGCAGCAGGGCGCCCAGGCGCGTCTCGGCGATGTCGTAGCGCCTCGCGGCAATGTCGCGCGTGGCCAGGTCAAGGGCCTCGGCGGCGGCCCGGTGCGGATGGTGCATCCATGCGTCCCAGATGCGGTCCTCGGTGCGCAGCGCCTCGTCCGGCCCATCGCAAGCGGCGAGCCGATTGAAAAGCGCATCCAGCGCCAGCAATGTCCGCGCCGGCCGCCGGGCGCGGCGGTCAGCGATCAGGCCAAGGATGTCGACGCGGGTCGCCATCGTTGGGAGTCGATACTAGCATCTCAATGGAAATCGCGTGATGCAGCCGCCAGGGGTCCCAGCAGCGCACTGTGATCGAACAGGCGCCGTGCGACCAGATGCACGACCTCGCCGTCGCGCTCGATCACGCCCTGCACTCCCAGCAGCCGCGCGCCGAGCAGCTCGCTGCGCTGCCGCTCGACCAGACGATTCCACACCACCACGTTGATGCAGCCGGTTTCGTCCTCGAGCGTGACGAAGATCACGCCGCTCGCGGTGTCGGGACGCTGCCGGCAGGTGACCAGCCCGGCAACACGCGCCATGCTGCCGTGGGAGCGGAGGCGAAGTTCTCCCGCGGTGAGGAGTCGAAGTTTGTGCAAACGGCTTCGCAGCAGCGCGAGCGGGTGGCGGCCGAGAGTCAGCCCGAGGCTGGCGTAGTCGGCGATGATGTCCTCGCCTTCGCGCGGCGGCTCGAGCGCCGGCAGGCGCTCGGTCGCCGGCGCGTCGAGCGGCGCTCGGCGCTCGGCGCCCGCAGCGCTCCAGTGCGCGAGGCGCCGATGACCCGCCAGCGGCTCCAGCGCCCCTGCGGCCGCCAGGCAGCGCAATTCCTTGCGGTTCAGCGCGGCGCGATGCGCGAGGTCCGCCACGCTTGAAAAGGGCTTTGCCGAAAAAATACGCCGTCCCGCCGCCTCGGAAAGGCCGCTCATCATGCGTAGCCCCAGGCGGACCGCGCCCTGCTCCAGCGTACAGTCCCAATCGCTCGCCGTGACGTCCGGGGGGCGTACCTCCACGCCGTGGCGCTGCGCGTCCTGCACCAGTTGGGAAGGCGAATAGAAACCCATCGGCTGGCTGTTGAGCAGCGCGGCGCAGAATGCCGCCGGCCGGTGGCACTTCAGCCATGACGAGACATACACCAGCAGCGCAAAGCTCGCCGAGTGGGACTCCGGGAAACCGTATTCGCCGAAGCCGAGGATCTGGCGGTAGATCGCGTCGGCGAACTCCGGGCTATAGCCGTTCCTCGTCATTCCGCTCTTCAGCTTGTGCTCGAACTGCTGCAGGCTGCCCGATCGCCGCCATGCCGCCATCGAACGGCGCAGCCGATCGGCCTCGCCGGGGGTGAAATCCGCGGCGACTATCGCCAGCTGCATCACCTGCTCCTGGAAGATCGGCACGCCCAGGGTTCTTTCCAGAACTTTCTTCACTTCGAGGCTGGGATAGGCCACGGGCTCGACCCCGCGCCGGCACCGCAGGTAGGGATGCACCATGCCGCCCTGGATCGGGCCGGGACGCACGATCGCCACCTCGATCACCAGGTCGTAGAAGTTCTCCGGCCGCAGGCGCGGCAGCATGCTCATCTGCGCACGCGACTCGATCTGGAACACGCCGACGGTATCGGCCTTCTGGATCATCGCATAGACAGCCGGATCCTCCGGGGGCACGTCCGGCATGTTCATCCCCACGAATTCCAGCGCGCGCCGGATGGCCGACAGCATTCCCAGGGCGAGAACGTCGACCTTGAGCAGGCCGAGCGCCTCGAGGTCGTCCTTGTCCCACTGGATCAAAACCTCGCAGCCTCTGCGCCAGCTCGAACCACTGATTTGCCGGCTCGATCCTGTGATCCCAGAAGGCAAAGCTCTTCGCCACCCGGTCGATCTCCTCGGGCGGCAAGCCGAGCGCCTTGCCGACGTCGCGCAGCGCGCTCTTCGCCCGGTAGCAGATCACCGTGGCTGCGAGCGCGGCGCGGCTGCGCGTGTACTTGCGGTACACGTACTGGATCACCTCCTCGCGCCGCTGGTGCTCGAAGTCGACGTCGATGTCCGGCGGCTCGTTGCGCTCCTTCGACACGAAGCGCTCGAACAGCATGTTCATCCTCGCCGGATCGACTTCGGTGATGCCGAGCGCATAGCACACCACCGAATTGGCGGCCGATCCCCTGCCCTGGCAGAGAATGCCGTTCTGCCTGGCGTAGCGCACCACATCGTGCACCGTCAGGAAGAACGGCTCGTAGCGCAGCTCGGCGATCAGGGCGAGCTCGTGCCCGACCAGCTCGGCGACCTTCGCCGGCACGCCGGAAGGAAACCGCTCGCGCAGCCCTTCCGTGGTGAGCTTGCGCAGCCAGCTCGTCGGCGTTTCTCCTTCGGGCACCAGTTCTTCCGGGTATTCATATCGCAACGAATCGAGCGAAAAGTCGCAGCGTTCGGCCAGCGTCAGCGTCTCGGCCAGCAGCTCGGGCGGATAGAGCTGCGCCAGCCGCATGCGCAACCGCAGATGCCGCTCGGTGTTCGGGTAGAGGTGATGCCCGCATTCGTTCACCGGCCGCCGCAGCCGGATCGCGGTGAGCACGTCCTGCAGCCGCTTGCGCGAGCGCAAGTGCATGTGCACGTCGCCCGCCGCGACCAGCGGCAGGCCCGAGCGCCGCGAAAGTTCCTTCAGGGAATTCAGCCTGGCGCGGTCATTCGGGCCGCAATGCAGCTCAACGGCGATCCATGCATCGCCCGAGAAGCGTTCTGCGGTCCAGCGAGCTTCGTCTTCGCCCGGGGAACCCGCCAGCAAAATCAACGCCCCAGTCCCGCCCAGCGACTCCACATCCTGGCGGGAAAGCGAATACGAGCCCTTCCTGCTGCGGCGTCGGCCAGTCGTGATGAGCGAAGAAATCGCGCCGTAGGAGCGCCGGTCTGCCGCCAGCAGCACGAGCTTCATGCCGTCGTGAAGGCAAATTTCGGTCCCCAGGATGAGCTTCAATCCTTTTTGCTCTTTCGCCGCCTGGTGTGCCCGCACGGCGCCGGCGAGCGAGCATTCGTCGGTGATGGCGAGCGCCGAGTAGCCGAGCGCCGCGGCGCGCTCCACCAGCTCCTCGGCGTGCGAAGCGCCGCGCAGGAAGCTGAAATTCGACAGGCAGTGCAGCTCGGCGTAGTCAGGCAAACAGGCCATGCAGGAACCATGCGCCGGCTTCGCGGTAAACCCAGCCCAGGGAAGAATCTGAAAAGCGGGCGATGAAGTAGTCGCGCCGCGCCTCGTCGCCGTCCCACCAGCCGCACTCGATGCGCTCGGGGCCGGCGAGCAGCTGCAAGTCGTCTTCGCGCATCGGGCGCGGCGCCTGGAGCAGCCAAAGAGGACGCGGGCCTGGATGCCTGAACTCGCGCGGATCCCATTCGCCGGGCTCGACGCGCCGCCAGCTGTATTCAGGACGATGATCCGGATGAGTCGCCAGGCCGTAGACCGCGTCGGGGCCGAGGCGCGCCTGCAACCGCTCGGCGAGACGACCCCAGCCCTCGTCCTCGGCGAGCGCGTCGCCGAACATCCCTGCGGTGCGCGCGTGCAGCGGCGAAAAATCGCCGGCCTCGAGCCGAATCGCTTCCACCGGATAGGAGAGCGACAGCGTCGCAAGCTTCTCGCGGAGTAATTGCCCCAAACGCTCAGCTTCGCGTGCCGGCGACGCCAAGCCGATTTCTACCGCAGTAGATTGCGCTTCTGGGTGGCACAAGAAAACCGTAAAGGCGCGCACCCCGGCATGGCGCGCCGCAAGCAGGCCTTCAAGCTGGACCAGCAACCGGCGTGCGGCGAACAGCAGGCCATTGGCGTGGATCACCTCTGCCGGCAGCTCGAGCTTCGCGGCGAAGCGCGGCGGCGGCGTGAAGTACTCGCGTGCTTCGGGCACAGTGCCGAGAGCGCGATCGAGATCGTCGAGCAACGCCTGCCCGCAACGCCGCGCCAGCCCATCGCGCGGCAGCTTCAGCAATTCTCCAACCGTAGAGATGCCGATATTTCTGAAAAATGCCCCGGAATCAAAACCGGTAACTTCCAAAGGCACTTCCTCAAGCCTTGCCCCGTTACCACGCGCGCGCCAGAGCGCTGCGCGCGCCACCGGCGCAACGGCGAGCTGCGCGGTGAGCTCCATGGCGTCGAGCCCTTCGCGCAGCCGCTCGAGGAGGCGCTCCAGCCCCTCGAACAGCCGCAAGCTGCCCTCGACCTCGAGAAGCAAGCCGTGCGGCGGCTCGAGCGAAACCCTAGGCGTGAACTGGCAGGCCCAGGCTGCGACGTGCTCGAGCGTCCCGGGAGGCAGGGAGGAGAGATGGAGAGCGACCCAAAGCATGGAGAGGGCTTTTCAGGGGCACGCGCAGCGGCGCGGCGGCTGGCGCGCCACGGCGTTTCAGGATGCGGACGGCGAGCTCGCCCTGGACCGGCTCGAGCGCGATGCGCAGGCAGGCGGGCGAAGACTCGCGCGCCGCTTCGCGGGGGCGGAACAGCGCGACCAAGGCGCAGCTCGCTTCGGCGGCGACCGCGAGGCGCCGCAGCTCCGCGTAGCGGGCGTTGCGAAACCACGCTAGCAGCGCATGGCAGGCGCCTGATCGCAGCGCCTGTTCAGCCGCCCACAAGCTGTCGCGGCGCCCGGGTGCCCGCACCACGGCCAGGCGGGCAAGATCGACACCGCCGGCGGCAAGCGCGGGTGCATAAGGCAGGTGCGGCGGCGCGAGCCAGACCACGCGCCTGCCCGCGGTGGTCAGCGCAGCGAGCGCGGGCAGCAGCAGCCGCAGCTCGCCGATCCCCTGCTGCAGGCCGAGGATCTCGGTGAGCCCGCCGGTCGGCCAGCCGCCCCCCGGCAACTCGCCGTCCAGGACCGCAAACCCGCTGGGGACGGCGGCAGAACGAGAAAAGGATGCTCCGCCGCGCCAGACGCGATGCCGCCGGAGGATGTCTTCGAGAGCCACCATTGGGACTGTATTTTTATACAGTATTACTGCCGCTGGCAAGGGGGGCTATGATGATTTTCAAGAGGAGGCGCCATGGCTAAATTCAGCGTGCGGGTGAACGGCGAGCGCAAGACCCTGTCGGTCGACGCCGACACTCCGCTGCTCTACGTTTTGCGCAACGACGTCGGACTCAACGGGCCCAAGTTCGGTTGCGGGCTCGCGCAATGCGGCGCCTGCACCGTGCTGGTCGGCGGCAAGCCGGTGCGCTCATGCGTAACCCCGATGTCGGCCGTCAAGGGGCCGGTCACCACCATCGAAGGCCTCGGCACGCTCGACAAGCTGCACCCGCTGCAGCGCGCGTTCATCGAGGAGCAGGCCTGCCAGTGCGGCTACTGCGGCAACGGCATGGTGATGTCGGCCAAGGCGCTGCTCGAGCGTAATCCTGCCCCGACGGCAGGCCAGATCAGGCAGGCGTTGAACGGCCACCTGTGCCGCTGCGCCTCGCACAATCGCATCGTCCGTGCCGTGCAGCGCGCGGCGAAGGAGATGCGGTCGTGACTTCGCGCAGGCAATTCCTCAAGTCGAGCGGCGCACTAGTCATCGGCTTCAGCCTCGCGCCGGAACTCGCGCTCCCACAGGCCTCTCCTGCCCGCCTGCCAGGCAGCCTCAACGACAACCGCATGCTGGACGCGTGGCTGCGCATCGACCCGAATGGCAGCGTGACGATCTTCAGCGGCAAGATCGAGCTGGGCCAGGGCATCGGCACCGCGCTGTCGCAAATCGCAGCCGACGAGCTCGACCTCGATCTGAAACGCATCGCCATAGTCCACGGCGACACGGCGCTGACGCCGGACGAGGGGCAAACCGCCGGCAGCCTGTCGGTGGAGCAAAGCGGCACCGCGTTGCGGTTCGCCTGCGCCGAGGCGCGCGAGATCCTGCTGTCCGCCGCGGCGGCCAAGCTCGGCACCTCGCCGGGCGCGCTGAAAGTCGCCGATGGCACCATCGCGGCGCCGGGCGGCGCAAGCCTCACCTATTGGGCGCTCGCAGGCGATGCGCAATTGAACCGCGAGGCCACGGGTCAAGCGAAGCCCAAGCCGCCCGCGGAGCACCGCTGGGTCGGCAAGAGCATCGCCCGCCGGGACATCCCCAAAAAATTCACCGGCGGCGCGGCGTACGTGCAGGACCTCCGGCTACCCGGCATGCTGTTCGGCCGTGTGGCGCGGCCGCCGTCGCCCGACGCCGAGCTCGTATCGGTCAACGAAGCGGCGGTGCGCCGCATGCGCGGCGTGGTCGCACTGGTGCGCGACGGCCGTTTCCTCGCCGTGGCCGCCGAGCGCGAGGAACAGGCGGTTCGCGCGCGCGAAGCATTGAAGAAGGCAACGGTGTGGAAAGAGCGCGCCTCGCTGCCGCCCGCAGGAGACGCCCTCTATGAGCACATGATGGCTCTGCCGGTGGCGGGGCAAACGGTGACCGAGAAGACCTCCGCCGCGGCGGCGCCGGCGGTGAAGAGTCTCGAGGCGCGCTATACGCGCCCGTACCAGGCCCACGGCTCCATCGGCCCGTCGTGCGCCGTGGCGCAATGGCAGGAAGGCAAGCTCGCCGTATGGACCCACAGCCAGGGCGTGTTTCCTTTACGCGCTGACCTGGCCAAGGTGTTCGGCGTCGAGCCGGCGGCGGTGCGCTGCACGCACGTCGAGGGCGCAGGCTGTTACGGCCACAACGGGGCTGACGACGTGGCGCTCGATGCGGCGCTGCTGGCCCGCGCGACGGGCGGCCGGCCGGTGAAGCTGCAATGGATGCGCGACGACGAGTTCATGTGGGAGCCGTACGGCTCGGCGATGGTGATGAAGCTCGCCGGCGGTCTCGACTCGCAAGGCAATATCGTCGGCTGGTCGCATGAGCTGTGGAGCTACCCGCATAGCACGCGCCCCGGGGCATCGGCCGGCGTGAATCTGCTCGCCGCGCAACACCTGGCGAATCCGCTGCTGCGGCAGCTGCCGGCAGACGTGCCGCAACCGGCAGGCGGGTCGGACCGCAACTCGATTCCTCTGTACGAGTTCCCGAACGTCAAAGTGGTGAAGCACTACCTCCAGGAGGCGCCGCTGCGCACCTCCGCGCTGCGCACGCTCGGCGGCTACGCCAACGTGTTCGCGCTCGAGTCTTTCATGGATGAGCTCGCGGCCGCGGCGCAGGCCGATCCGGTGGAGTTCCGCTTGCGCCATCTCAAGGATCCGCGCGCCCGCGCAGTGATCGAGGCGGCTGCGCAGCGCGCCGGCTGGACCCCAAAGGCGCCTGGCGACGGCACGCGCGGCCGAGGGTTCGCCTTCGCCAGATACAAGAACCTCGCCTGCTACTGCGCCATCGCGGCGGACGTCACGGTGGATCGCAAGAGCGGCAAGGTCCGCGTCACACGCGCAGTCGCAGCTGTCGACGTCGGACAAGTCGTCAATCCCGACGGCGTCGTCAACCAGATCGAAGGCGGCTTGATCCAGTCGGCAAGCTGGACCCTCAAGGAAGCGCTGCGCTTCGACCGCACGCGCGTCACTACGCGTTCCTGGGCTGACTATCCCATCCTGCGCTTCGAGGAAGTGCCGCAAGTCGAGGTGGTCATCCTCAACCAGCCAAACGAGCGTTTCCTCGGGGTGGGCGAAGGATCGCAAGGTCCGGCAGCGGCCGCGATCGCCAATGCAATCGCCCACGCCACGGGTGTCCGCCTGCGCGACCTGCCCTTTACACCGACGCGAATAAAGGCGGCTTTGGCTTGATCAATCGACTACGGCCACGACCTGGATCTCGACCAGCTGTTCGGGCTCACCGAGCTCGAGCACGGCCATGTTCGTAGTCGCCGGCTTATGGTTGTGAGGCGCGAAATACGAGTTCACCACAGCGCTCGCCTTGCCGATGTCGCCCATGCGCGGCCGCGCACGGAAGATGAACACGTGCACCACGTCCTTCGGCGAGGCGCCGGCAGCTTTCAGGGTTTCC
>WNFD01004051.1_pt1 | contig 14704 bp, 9 predicted proteins | sample 5400491 | NCBI WGS metagenome assembly WNFD01 (sample SAMN13153343, study PRJNA577476) | soil metagenome | isolation source: 120 cm saprolite under Douglas fir tree site 2 hole 2 replicate 2 | place: USA:California | collected 2015-04-18
CGCCCTCGTCCGCCGCCGAAACCGCTGAGCCCCGGCGATCTCATCCCCGTCGAGGAACTGGCGGGCGACCTGCATCCAGCGAAAGCTGCTTCACTAGGCAGATGTCCTCCGAGTCGGCGCGCACAAGTGAGGCGGACGAGCGCCGCTCCCGCGTCACCATCCGCCAGGTCGCCGAACTCGCCGGGGTCTCCATCGCCACGGTCTCCCGGGTGCTGAACGGGAGGGCGGACGTCTCGGAGGAAACTCGCCAGGTGGTGCAGCAGGTGGCCCGCGACCACGGTTACGGCCCTCGGCGCCCCCAGCCGGAGCCGGCCCGGCGCACCGGGCTGGCCGACGACCGCCGCCGCCCAGGCCCTCTTCGATCCCCTCTGGGGGCTGGTCGATCCCGCGGCCGGCACCTGGTTCCCGCAGCAGGCCCCTCCAGTTGGCCCAAGACGCCAACCCGCCGCTAGACCACTAAGTGGTCTGTGAGCGGAGTCTTCTTTGGCTGCACGTCGCCCAGGCGGGCACCTCGCGGCGTTGTCGTCGTCGCCAATAGCTCCGCTATTGGCTCCTCCTCCGCCTTGCGATGCACCCACCTGGACGCCGTTCGCTCAAAGGACCCCGCTCACAGACCACTAGAGCCGACCTGCTCTCCGCCCCTCGCCCGGACCACCCCCGGCGAGGGGCGGACTCGTCACCTGGCGTATCTGGGAGGGGCCAGGCGCCTCTTGTCGAGTGCACCCGGGTCTCACCGGGAGTGTGGGAGCCGCTACAAGAGGCGGCACGGCCGGGTGCGCGTCCCATGGGGGGAAAGATGCGTTTCAAGGCGGTTATTTCGCATGGTCGTGGCTGGAGGGGCAGGCTCGCCCTGGCCCTGCTCGCCCTGCCGGTCATGATCGTGGCGGGGACCATATCCGCAGCGGCCAGCCCGGCGCCCACAGCGCCGGTCGGCGCTCACATCGGGAAGCCGGTGCCGGTCCGGCCGCCGTCCTCACCCGGTGCCGGACTCGGCGCGGCGATCCCGGCCAAGCCGCATCACGCCCGGGAGGTCGCGCCGCTTACCGCATGGAGCGTGTCGCTGACCGCCAGCCCGAACTGGCTATGGCCCACGCAGTACTCGACGCTGACCGCGACGGCCAACATGAATGTCGGCCCTACTCCGTATTACCTGCGCGTCTACGACGAGACCGCGGGCGCTTACGTCGTGACCTGCGCCACCGGCACCACCTGCAGCGTCCCGGTGACCCAGCCGACCCCGACGACGCACTACTACATCGCCGTCGTGTCGTATGCCTCGTCCGGCTACCCGCCTGGCGGCGAGCAGGCAGCTTCCGGCACCGTCGGCGTTGTCTGGCAGGGTGTCTACCTGTCCCTGTCGGCCAGCCCGACCACGGTACCCGTGTGGACGGCGGCCACGCTGACCGCTACCACCAGCGCGGACATCGGGCCGTCGCCCTTCTGGACCGAAATCTACGACGTCACCACCCAGACCCGGGTGGCCGTATGCGGGTACGGCACATCATGCAGCACCACGGTCAGCCAGAGCGCCGCGACCACGCATGAGTACATTGCCTACCTGTCCAACTACAGCACGGCCTACCCGCCGGCCGGCATCCAGGAGACATCCCGGGTCAACTTCATCACCTGGTCCAACCTCGGCTGGCGGGTCTCGCTCAGCGCTCCGTCCGCCACCTACGGCTCTGAGACCGTCACCGCCTACGCCAACGGCAACGTCGGGCCCACGCCGTATTACATCGAGATCTTCAATGAGTCGACCGGAGCCCGGCTGGCTGAGTGCGCGTGGGGCAGCGCCTGCTCGGTGACGTTCACGCCGAGCTACAGCGGCAGCGACCTGGTTGCCTTCATATCCGGCCACAGCACGGCGTTCCCGCCGACCGGGATCGTGGCGTCATCCAACGTCGCCACCAGCTACCTGCGGATCATCCCCTAGCCCCGGACACGGCACTCGGTGGTCCGCATTCCGGACCGCCGGGTGCCGCCCGAATCGTTGTGACGCCGGGGCCCAGCTGGCCGCTCAGGCCGGTGGCTGGCCAGGGACGACGAGCGCTTCGGGGTGCGAGCGGAGGTAATGCCCGGTCAGGACGGCACTCGCCTGGCCGGGCCGGTACGCCACGGTACGCCGGCATATCTCGCAGCGCGTGACTGGCAGGCGTGTGACGGTGACCGGGAAACGGTTGGAAGCAGAATTCTTCATCGCCTCCTATTGTGCCAGGTGCCGCCGACTGCCCGGGCCAAGGCACGCCGGTTCCGGTCAGGTGAGCCAGTACACGTTGTAGTGCTGGTGCTGCATCCGCGCGATCGGGATGAGCGTGACGGCATGGTTGTTCGCGGCCGCCCGGGCCATGAGTGGCCGCTCGGAGGTCAGCGCGAGCGACTTCGTGTTGAGCCTCGGCATCGGCATGGCCGCGCGGTGACCGTAGCCGCCGCTCAGCACGACCGGACCATAGGTCACGGCTTGCACGGCCGGATCGTCGGGGGTAGGGCTCAGGCTGAGCCGCATGGGCAGGCTCACGTCCAGGGTGTCGCCGGCCTGCCACTTGCGCTCGATGACCAGCCAGCTCCCAGGTCGGGCCGGCGAGTCAAGCAGCGCGCCGTTCAGCCGGGCCTGCGCCCGGCCCGCCACCCATGACGGGATGCGCACGCGCACCGCCAGCCTGGCCTCCCCGGAGACGACCGCGAGGTGGGTTCCGGGCTCGTCGGGGAAACGGGTGGTCTGCCGGAGCGTCATCCTGCCATCTCCCCAGATGACCTGGGACGGGATGAAGAGGTTGACGAAAAGACCTTTCGCGTCACGCGAATAGATGGTGTCGGCGAACTTCGCCTGGGTCTCCATCCCGCTGGCATGGTCGCACGAGAAGTTGCCATAGTCGGTGGAGTAGACGTTCGGGTTGGCACCCATGAAAGGCGGCTGCTGCTTGAACGCGCCGGGCGACAGGCCGGTGTAGTAGATATTGAATCCGTGCGCGGACCGCGGGTCCTGCTCGCCGAGCATCTGGTTGAACAGCGCACGCTCGTAGTAGTCCAGCAGGTCTGTTCGTTCTGGCTGATGGAAGTGGAGCAGCCTGGTCAGCTTGAGCATGTTGTAGCTGCAGCAGTTCTCGCAGGTGCGGTTGCTCAGCTGGCCCGCGACCACGTCGGGTGCATGCCAGTGCTCGTAGTTGCTCGTGCCGCCAATGACATAGGAATGGTGCTGGGTGACGATCCGCCAGAAGTTCGCGCTGATGTCGTGATAGCGGTGGTTCCCTGTCTCCTCCCAGATCCGGATGCAGGAGATCATCTTCGGGATGGTGGTGTTGGCGTGCAGGCCCGAGAGCTCGTCCTGGTCCCGCGCCAGCGGATCGAAGACGCGGGCGTGGTAGAAGCGCTCCGCGGTCGCCAGGTAGCGCGCGTCCCCGGTCAGCCGGAACAGGTTCACCAGGGACTCGGCGATGCCGCCGTGCTCGATCTTCATGATCCTCTGCATGTGCGCATACGACAGCCGCGATGTGCGCCAGCGCACCCAGTCGCCCAGCCTGGCCGCCATGTCCAGGGCTTGCCGGTGGCCGGCGAGCTCGTGCTGATCGATCAAGCCCGCAATCATCTTGTGGATCATGTAGTACGGCGACCAGACGGACCGGCCGGCTTCGAGATCGTCGAAGAAACTCTCGGGGAAGGCCGACAGGTAGCCCTCGTGGAAGCCTGCCCACCGGGATCGCGCCTGGCACCGCGCGAGCTGCCCGACGATGTAGCGGCCGCGTTCCGCCGCGGCCCGGTTCCCGGTGTTGGCGTAGGTGAGGGCGAGCCCGGACAGCAGGTGCCCGGTGCTGTGGCCGCGCACCATGGAGCCGGGCGCCTCCCACCCGCCGCACGGCTGGGCCGATGACGGCAGGCCAACGTTCAGCCTGAACGTGTGCAGCAGCCGGTCCGGGTCCACGAACAGCAGGTAGTCCGTGTTGCGCGACTGGTTGGCCCGGAACGGGCTGTCGAGCAGTTGCACCGCCGCCAGCGGGAACGCCGCCCCAAGTCCGGCGGTGCCATCCGGGATGTAGCCGCTCGACCGCGGGCCGGGCGCCACGTCCTGAACATGCCCGCTCGTCGAGCCGCCGGCCGTGGCCTGCTGATGCTCCGCCATGCTGCTGGACAGCAAGGTGGCGCCGGCCGCGCCGCTGACCGCGACCAGAAATGCCCTCCTGGTGACGAAACGGGAGGTCATGGTACCGTCCTCGGCGGTCGGCTTGCTTGCGGCTGCTCCCGCGCGTCCCTCTATGATCACAACTCACACAGGCAGGCGCGTCAATGCCTGCCCATCAAGAGGACGGCTGTACCCGAGCGTAGCGGTTGTCATGCCCGGGGCGCTTCGCCGGCGTCCTGGCGGGACGCTCCGCCGTCCTCGACCGGCGCTCCGGCGTCCGGGCCGATTCATGATCGAGTCGCTGCCACCCTCATAATCCGCCCGCCAGTTCCGATGTCCACATGACTATCCGGGTCCGGTCGCCGCGAAACAGGTCTCGGGCGAACTCAACCGGCTGCCCGCCCTGGGCGTAGGCGGTGCGCTCGACCAGCATCAGCGGCGCGCCCTCGCGGACCTCCAGGGCCTCGGCCTCACGCACCCCGGCATTCACCGGTTCGAGGCACTCCCGGGCCCGGTTCGGCCGCTGGCCGTAGCGGACCTCGAGCAACTCGTAGAGCGAGCCGTCGAGCCGGCACCCCAGCATCCCGGGGAACGCGGCGGCCGGGAACAGCGAGTGCTCAAGCACGACCGGGTTGCCGTCAGCGAGCCGGATCCGACGTACCTCGTAGACCCGGTCGCGCTCGCCGAGCTTGAGAGCCGCCGCGGCGGCCGGGCCGGCGGGGCGCTCGGTGGCCGAAAGCACCCGCGCTCCCGCCACCATCCCGCGCCGCCGCAACTGCTCGGAGAACCCGGCGAGTGTGGTGAGATCCTGCTCCAGCTTGGCCGCGGCCACGAAGGTGCCGCCGCGGCGGCCCACCGCGCGGGTCACCAGCCCACGCCGGGCGAGCGTGCCGAGCGCGTGCCGCAGCGTCATCCGGCTGACCCCGAACCAGGCCGCCAGGTCCTGCTCGGTCGGCATCCGGTCGCCCGGCGCGAGCCGGCCGGCCGCTATCGCGTCCGCGAGCCAGTCCTCGATCTGGCCGTGCACGGTCGTACCGGCCCCCCGGACGATCTCGGGTGGCTCGGGAGCCAGCGAGGCCGGCGGACTGCGCTCCATCAATGCGGCTTTGAGCCCGGTCAGCCCTCTACCGGCGGCGCCGGTGCCGACGCCGACCCGGCCACCAGCGGCGCGTCGTCCGCGGCCGGCGCTGTCACCGGGGCGAATTCCTTGCGGCGGCCTACCGCGCTGTAGTAAATGACGCCGATTGCCACGATGACAACCACCACGGTCCACAGGATCGGGATCTTGTTCACGAACCCGATGCCGAAGCTGAGCAGCCCGTTGGTCTGGCTGGGTTCAGGGTTGCTAGCCGCACGCGGCCAGGCGAAGTTGATCAGCATCGCCCCGCCGTAGAGCAGCGCAACGACGTTCACCAGGATGCCCCAGCGGCCGAGCCTGAACGGGGCGCTCATCTTCGGCCAGCCCTGGGTACGGGCCCGCATGATCACGATATTGCCGAGGAAGTAGCTCAGGTAGATCATGCCGGTCGCCGCGATGGCGATGATCCCGGCACCTGAGTACTTCAGGAACGGCACGGCGGCCAGCACGGCGATGGTGATGCAGGTCCAGATGGGGGTGTGCAGGCTTGGCGAGACCCGGGCCAGCGGCCGGGAGAACGGCAGCTGGTTATCCCGCGCCATCCCGAAGCAGAGCCGGATCGTGGCGGCCATGATCGACAGGCAGCAGACGAAGATCGCCGCCGAGACCACCAGCAGGTACAAGGTCGCGAATCCCGTGGAGAAGTTGGCCTCGATGATCTGCGCCGGGCCGAAGGCTCCCTTGACCGCGGCGCCCATGTTCGGGATCGCCACCAGGGTGCCCAGCAGGAAAACCCCGCCGATGATGAACGCGCCGACCACCGAGAAGAGGACTGCCTTCGGTGCGGCCCGGCGCGGGTCGCGGGTCTCCTCGGAGAGCGTGGAGGCGGTGTCGAATCCGTAGATCACGAACAGGCTCATGAACATCGCGGCCAGGAACGTGTTCGGCGCGACATGAATGCCGACGCTGTTGGTCACGACGTGGAAGCCCTGGTGATTGTGGAAGGCCATGAGCACCAGGGCGAACACGAACATCCCCAGGATCTCGAAGACCACCCCGGTGTTGTTGATGATCGCCACCAGCCGCACGCCGTAGATGTTCAGGACTGTGATGACCACGAGCGTGATGAGCGCGACCACGAGCTGGGTGTGCAGGCTGCCGCCGTTCAGGCTGTGCCAGCCGAGCCCGTTGAGCGCGGGGATAAAGGCGAGCGGCAGGGTGGCCACGACCGCGGTGACGGTCAGGATGCCGGCGAACAGGTAGATCCAGCCGGTGAACCACGAGTAGCGCCGGCTGGCCAGGTACTTGGTCCACTGGAAGACCGACCCCGCGACCGGGTAGTGGCTGGAAACCTCGGCGAAGTTCAGCGCGACGATGAACTGGCCGAGTGCGACGACTGGCCAGGTCCAGATGAACACGCCGCCGAGCGTGGTGAGGCCGAGCGCGAACAGGGTGAAGATGCCGGTCGATGGCGAGATGTAGCTGAAGGCCACCGCGAACGAGCTGAAGGTCCCGAGGGAGCGCTTGAGTTCTTGCTTGTAACCGAACTGGGCCAGGTCAGCTGTATCGCGCTCCTGCCCGCTGGGAACCTCTGTGCTGGCGCTCATGGTGGTCCTCCCCTTGCGACGCAGGCGTGGGATGACGCGTAGCGTAAGGTCACCTGCGGCCAACTGTCTAGACCCTTTGCGGGTGGCCGGCACTGAGCGGAGGATTTACGTTCGGCTGCTGGGTGTGCAGTGAGCATCCCGGGGCCAGCGTTCGCTGAGGGACATCAGCTATAAAAGATTGCGAATTTTTGTCTAGACCTTTATCGCCCGGGACACTTACCCTGGGCCGGTGGTCAAGGGGCTGCAGGACTCCCTCGGTGATCAGGGCCGCCGCGTGGACCCGTCGCCGGCGGATCTTGACGCCCTGTTCGGCCGGACGGCGAGCCTGGCCGCCGCGCCCCGCTCGGTCCGGGAACTGTCCGGCGGCCTGACCAACCGCAACTACAAGGTCACCACTCCCGACGGCACCTTCGTAGCCCGCATCTGCTCGGACGCCGAGATGCTCGGCATCGACCGGAACAACGAGCATCACAACTCGGTCGCGGCCGCGGCGGCCGGCGTGGGCGCGCCGGTCGTCGAGTACCGGCCGCAGGACGGCCTGCTGGTCCTCGGCTACATCGAGGGCCGGACGTTCAGCAACGCGGACGTGGCCAATCCGGCCAACATCCCCCGCGTCGCCCGGGCCTGCCAGCGCCTGCACGGCGGCCCGCGGTTCGCGGGCGAGTTCAACATGTTCGAGGTCCAGCGCCGGTACTACTCGGTCGTCCGCGGCCGAGGCTTCCGGCTCCCGGCCGGCTACGACGACCTGCAGTCCCGGTTCGAGACGGCCCGGCGGGCGCTGGCCGCCCGGGACGAGGGCACCGTGCCCTGTAACAACGACCTGCTGGCGGGCAACTTCATCGACGACGGCGAGCGGATCTGGATCATCGACTACGAGTACTCGGGCAACAACGACCCCTGTTTCGAACTCGGGAACATCGGCAGCGAGTGCGGCCTTTCCCCCGAGGCCGTGGCGGCGCTGGTCACCGAGTACTACGGCCGCCCGCTGCGGAACAAGATCGCCCGCGCCACGCTGCTCGGCCTGGTGGCCAGGTACGGGTGGACACTGTGGGGCTCGATCCAGGCCGCCACCAGCCCGCTCGGCTTCGACTTCTGGTCGTGGGCGATGGAGCGCTACGAGGGTGCCGCCGCTGGCCTGACCGGCCAGGATTTCGACCGGCTGCTCAGCGACGTGCAGGGCGATGACTAACCTGCGGGGGGTTCCAGGGGGTCGTCCCGGGCTAGCGCAGCCCCTCCCTGGCCGCGCCCGCGTAGTGATCATCGGCGGGGGTGTGATCGGCGCCAGCGTCGCCTACCACCTGGCCGAGATGGGCTGCCGCGACGTGCTCCTGCTCGAGCAGGGCCAGCTGTCCTGCGGGACCACCTGGCACGCGGCCGGCCTGGTCGGCCAGCTGCGGGCATCGGAGAGTGGCACCAGGCTGGTGCAGTACTCCACCGAGCTGTACGAGAGGCTCGAGGCCGAAGTCGGGCTGGGCACCGGGTTCCGGCGGTGTGGCGGGGTCACCGTCGCGCGCACCCAGGACCGCATGGTCCAGTTGCGCCGCATCGCCGCGGCGGCCGCCGCCTACCAGCTCGACTGCGAGATCATCAGCCCGCAGCAGGCCTGCGCTCTCTACCCGGTGATGGATGTCAGCGACCTCGCCGGGGCGATCTGGCTGCCCGACGACGGCCGGGCCAACCCGGCGGACCTGACGTACGCGCTGGCCGCGGGTGCCCGCCGCCGCGGTGTGGTGGTACGCGAGCGGACCAGGGTGACCGGCATCCTGACGGCCGGTGGCGCGGTGACCGGGGTGGCCACCGCCGACGGCGACGTCGAGGCCGAGATCGTGGTCAACTGCGCGGGGCAGTGGGCCAAGCAGGTGGGCGCGTGGTGCGGGGTGACCGTGCCGCTGCATTCCTGCGAGCACTTCTACGTGGTGACAGACCAGATCGAGGGTGTCCACCGCGACCTGCCGATCCTGCGCGACCCGGACGGTTACACCTACTTCAAGGAGGAGGTGGGCGGCCTGGTCGTCGGCGGGTTCGAGCCGGACGCGAAGCCCTGGGTCGCCCCCGACGCGCTGCCCTACCCCTTCGAATTCCAGCTCCTCGGGGAGGACTGGGATCATTTCTCGGTCCTCATGGAGAGCGCCCAGCTGCGAATTCCGGCCCTGAACGATACCGGCATCAAAATGTTCTACAACGGTCCGGAGAGTTTCACCCCGGACAATCAGTTCATCCTGGGCGAGGCCGCCGAGGTGAGGAACTTCTTCGTCGGCGCGGGCTTCAACTCGGTCGGCATCGCCTCGGCTGGCGGCGCGGGCCAGGCGCTGGCGCAATGGATCCTCGAGGGAGACCCAGGCACCGACCTGTCGGCGGTGGACATCCGGCGGTTCGCCCGCTTCAACGGCAACAACCGGTGGCTGCGCGACCGGGTCGGCGAGATCCTCGGCCTGCACTACGCCATCCCGTGGCCGAACCGGGAACTCGAGACCGCCCGCCCGTTCCGCCGATCACCGGCTCATCACCTGCTCAAGCAGGCCGGCGCCTGCTTCGGCAGCAGGATGGGCTGGGAGCGGGCCAACGTCTTCGCGCCACCCGGCGAGGCGCCGGCGATCGAGTACTCGTGGGGCAAGCAGAACTGGCTGCCCTGGTCCGCCGCGGAACAGCGCGCGGCCCGCCGGGAGGTCGCGCTCTTCGACCAGACGTCGTTCTCCAAGTACCTGCTCACCGGCCCGGACGCGCTGGCGGCGCTGCAGTGGCTGTGCACCGCGGACGTGGCCGTCGAGCCGGGCCGGACCGTCTACACCGGGATGCTGAACGAGCGGGGTACCTATGAGGCCGACATCACCGTCACCCGGCTCTCGGCCGAGGAGTTCCTGCTGGTCAGCAGCGCGGCGACGACCGAGCGCGACAAGGATCACATCACCAGGCACAGGCCGGCCGGATCGGCGGCCACCCTGCTGGACGTGACCTCGGCCTATGCCGTGTACGGGGTGATGGGCCCCCGGTCGCGAGACGTGCTGGCGTCGATTTCCGATGCGGACTTCAGCGACGCAGCCTTCCCGTTCGCGACCAGCCGGGAGGTCGGCCTCGGCTATTACACGGTCCGGGCGACCAGGATCACTTACGTCGGGGAACTCGGCTGGGAGCTGTATGTGCCGGCCGAATTCGCGGTTGGCGTGTATGAGGACCTTTGTGCCGCTGGAGCTGAGTTCGGCCTGGTCAACGCCGGCTATTACGCCATTGAGTCGATGCGCCTGGAAAAGGGTTACCGTGCCTTCGGCCGCGAGCTGACACCGGACTACAACCCGGTCGAGGCGGGGCTGCTGTTCGCCTGCAAGCTCGCGACCGATATTTCTTTTCTCGGCCGGGAAGCGGTCGAGAAGGCCAGGGCTGCGGGCCCGCGGCGCCGGCTCATCTCCCTGGTCCTGGATGACCCCGGCCCGATGATGTGGGGCGGCGAACTGATCCTGCGGGACGGGGTGCCGGTCGGCCAGGTGACCTCGGCGGCGTGGGCTGAGACGCTCGGCGCCTCGGTCGGCCTCGGCTACATCCGCCACCCCGCCGATGAAGTAGTCACGGCCGATTTCGTCCGTTCCGGCTCCTACCAGGTGAATGTCGGCGGCGCGGTCTGCCCCGCCACCGCGGGCCTGCGCCCCCCCTTCGACCCTGCGGGCCACCGGGTGCGGGGCCACTAAGCGCGCCCTCGACGAGCCCGGTGCGGAATGGGGCACGCTCTGATGAGCCCGGTGCGGAATTGGGCTCGTCAGGAAACGGAACAGTGGGCGGGCTAACCGTCGACGGTGAGCGAGGGCGCGGGACAATGGGCCTCATGAGTGAACCGGAGACGCAGACGTCGAAGTGGTCCCTGTGGTCGGAGGACTCCATCCTGTCCATCGGGTCCAAGGGATCGGTGCTGTCCATCGGGTCGGTCGGGTCCGCGCTGTCGGTGGGGTCCGTTGGCTCGTTCCTGTCCGCCTTCTCCGTCGGCTCGGCGTTCTCGCTGCTGTCGGTGCTCTCCTCGGCGTCACGCTGGTCCCTGATGTCGCACCGGTCGGCCGGCGGGGTGCTCAGCGCCAACGACAGCCCGCTGCCGGGGCGGCTGCCCAGGCCCGCCGCGCGGGCTCGCTAGCTCCGGCTTCTGACCGGGCACGAGGGGGAAACGATGATGGCGTCCACTGCGCTGTTGCGGATGATCGGCCAGCAGGCCGACGCCCTCGACCGGATAGCCGAACTCGACCTCACCGGCGCGGCCGCGATCCTCCAGGACGCAACCAGGGTGGTCTTGATCGGCACCGGCACCAGCCAGCACGCGGCCGAACTCGGCGCCATGATGTTCGAGCAGGCGGGCATGGACGCCCGGTGGTTCCCCGCCGCCACCTGGGCGTGCTGGAGCACTGGCCCGCGCCCTGGCGACGCCTTGGTGGTGATCACGCACACCGCGCAGACGGCCTACGCGGCGCGGGCCCGCGCGGCCGCCCTGGCCGAGGGCGTGCCGCTGGTCTCGATCACCGGGCAGGGACGCGGCTGGCCGGAGGCGATCGAGACCGTCCCGCCCGAGGAGTCCGAGACCTACACCGTCAGTTACACCTCCGCGCTCGCCGTGCTGGCCCGGCTGGCCCACCAGGCGGCCACCGCGGGCGGTTCCCCGGCGGACCTGGCTCGCGCTGCCGCGCAGGTCCGGGCCGCCTGCGCTGATCCCGGCATCGAGGCCGTCGCCGTGCCCGCCCGCAGCCTGGCGATTGTCGGCTGCGGCCCGTGGGGGATCACCGCCCGCGAGGGCGCGCTGAAGATCCGTGAGGGTGCCCGGCTGCTGGCCGAAGGCTTTGATACCGAACGTTTCCTTCACGGTGCCGCCGTCCCCTACACCGCGGCCGATGGCGTGCTGCTCCTGGAGCCCGGCGCCGACCCGGACGGTCTCACCGCCGCGGTCGGCGCCGCCGCGGAACGCGAGGGGATCGCTGTTGCCGTCCTCAGCGGGCGGCCGGCCAGCGAGCCGGCCAGCGAGCCGGCCAGCGAGCCGGCCAGCGAGCCGGCCAGCGAGCCGGCCAGCGAGCCGGCCAGCGAGCGGGCCAGCGAGCCGGGAGGCGCGCCCGGCGGCCAGCGTGGCGACCAGGTGATCGACGGGCTGTCGCCGATACTGGCCCAGATCCCGATGACGGTGCGTCTGCAGTTGCTCGCTGAGCGGTTCGCCCGGCTGCGCCGCCAGGATCCGGACACCGCGATCGTCGGTGCCTGGGCCAACCCGGCGCTGTGGCGGCTGGGTCTGCCCAGTGCTGACTAGCCCGGTGCTGACTAGCCCGGTGCTGACTAGCCCGGTGCTGACTAGCCCGGTGCTGACTAGCCCGGTGCTGGCTTGCAGGGCCGGCCAGTGAGGTGTCATCTGGGCGGCCGCTCTTCCGCCAAGAGCGCCACGAACCCGGCTAAGCTGCCCTAACATCGGCAAATCGACAGCGGACCGATGGAGAGCGGGGAACGGTGTCGAGTTGCGTGAATGGTCATCCCGTTTCCCCGGGAGCGGAGTCATGCGCGGTCTGTGGCGACGACGTCCGGCCCCGTTGCTTTCAGGGGCATAGCAGCGCCGTTGGCTCGCGTTTCTGCGAGACGTGCGGTGCGATGCTGGCCGCGGAACCGGCCGCATGGTACGCCGCCCCGCCCGCCGCGGAACTGGTCACGGAGTACACGAGCGGGTCGTTCAGCGACATCCTCACAGAGGATGTAGAGGCTCCCGCGAGCCCCGCCCTCACTGACCCGGTGGTGGCCGGCCCACTGGCGGCTGGCCCGGTGGCGGCCGGTCCGGTCGTGACTGACCGATCCGCGGTCGGCCGGGTGGCCGTCCAGCCGGCGGATCCCGGCGAGCGCACCGGCGACGGCGATGATGATGCGCCGACCCTGACCAACGTCGCGGCCAGCGACGTCACCTCCGTTTCCAAGGCCGCCGGGCCCGAGCCGGCCACTGCTCCCCCGAGGCCTACTCAGTCGGTGCCTCCCGCTCGCCTCCGGGGCCCCGCCCGCCTCCCCATTCCCCCTTCACTGCGCCGCCTTCCCTCGTCGCTCGTCCCTCGCTCCTCAGTCCAGACGGCACCGCGCCCCTCCAGCTCGCTCACCGCCGCTCCCAGGCACGGCCGGAAGCGCCGGTCCCGGAGGCTGCCGGTGGCGCTGAGCATCGCCGTCCTCCTCGCCGCGGGAATCGCCGGCGGGTTCACGCTGCAGCACCACCACGCCGGGCCGCGCGCTCAAGCGTCCGCGAGCCCGTCGCACGGCACAAAGGCCACAGCACCCTCCGCCACCGCCAGTGCCGGGTCATCGTCGCTGACTCCGGCCGTTGTTCCCGCGCAGTGGACCGCTCCCACGCCCCTCGACCAGCAGGCGGCCAAGATCGGCAACCCGACCATCACCGGGGTCTCCTGCCCGGAGCGCGGCGTGTGCTACGCGGTAGACAGCGTCGGCGCCATCATGTCCTCCACGGCCGCGGGTAGCTGGAAGACCGTTGCCACCGACACCCAGGCCGGCCTGGTCTCGATCTCCTGCACCTCCACCACTTTCTGCCTGGCGCTGGACAGCGCGGGCGGCGCCGTCACACTCAGCCAGGACAGCTGGAGCAGCCCCTCGTACATCGACTCCCGGGCCGGCACGTTCACCTCCGTCTCCTGCCCGACGTCGACGTTCTGCATGACCGTCGACAGCGGTGGCAATGCCTTCGCTTACACAGGCTCGGCGACCGGCTGGCAGCCATTCACCGTCGACCCCAGCGGGATGGGGCTGGCCTCCGTGTCCTGCACCAGCGCCGCCTATTGCGTGGCGGTCGGCGACACCGGCGACATCTTCACCTATGACGGCAGTTCGTGGAGCGCGGGCCAGGCCGTCGACAGCGGCAATCAGTTCGCGGCGGTGTCCTGCTCAACCCCGGCGTTCTGCGTGGCGGTCGACCGCAGCGGCAACGCGGCCGTGCTCACCAGCGGCCGGTGGACCGTCGCCACGATTGGAGCGACCGCCGACGCGATCGCCTGCCCGTCCGACGGCTACTGCGTCGCCGTCGACAGCTCCGGGGGCGCAGTCGTATACCGCCAGGGCAGCTGGTCGTCAGTGACCACCATCGACGGCGGCAACGCCGTCCAGGCTCTGAGTTGCCCGGCCGTCGCTGTGTGCACCGCCACCGACAGCATGGGCAACGTCATGTACTACGCGCCGTCCCAGTCGGCCGGCTGACCCCCCGCCTCCATCCCCGCGCCGGACGGCCATCATCTCGGCTATGAGCGCGGAGGTGCCGGGATGCAAGACGACGGGGCCTTCACGGGCCATGACCCGTCGAGTGCCACCGCTGCGCCTCTGCGGAACGACGTCGGCAGTATCGCCAATGCGGCAAAACACATTCCGTGCGCCGCTTCTCGGCCACATAACGGGAACACGGGACGAGCGTCAGCGCGCCTGAGCGCCGCGCGGTCGCCCGCGTTGGGTGGATCGCCCACGCCTCAACCCCGCCGCGGTGCGCGGACAAGGCCTACTCCTGCCGGCCGCACCGGGTGCCGATCGAGAAGCGGCGATCCGACGCGGCTGGGTCTGGCCCGCCACCGTGCCCTTCGCGCCTCGGACGCGAAGCGGCTCCCCGTGCCCATCTGTGGCGCCTCGGAGTGCGCGGAGTCTTTGAAGTCCGCCAGGAAATGTCGCGGTGGGATGTCGAGAACCCGCGCGCGGCTTCGTCCCCGGAGTGAACACGGCCACAATGGGCCGTACCGCACTAAGGAAAACATGATGACCAAGTACCTGCTGCTCAAGCACTACCAGGGCGCGCCGGCATCGGTCAACGACGTGCCGATGGACCAGTGGACGCCGGAGGAGCTTTCGGCCCACGTGCAGTACATGCAGGACTTCGCCGCTCGGCTCGAGGGCACCGGCGAGTTCGTCGAAGGTCAGGCGCTCTCC
>WNFD01013413.1_pt1 | contig 14701 bp, 13 predicted proteins | sample 5400491 | NCBI WGS metagenome assembly WNFD01 (sample SAMN13153343, study PRJNA577476) | soil metagenome | isolation source: 120 cm saprolite under Douglas fir tree site 2 hole 2 replicate 2 | place: USA:California | collected 2015-04-18
CGCGAACATGCAGCGGCGCATCAATGCCGTGCGCGCGCGCGTCGACGGCCGGCCGCGGCCGCGTGTCCTCGCGCTGGAATGGCTCGATCCACCCTATGTTCCTGGCCATTGGGTGCCAGAGCTGATCGCCGCGGCGGGCGGGGATCTCGTCGCGGGAACGGCTCGGCGTCCGTCCTACAGAATGGAATGGTCGGAGCTACGCGCGCTCGATCCGGATGTCGTGCTGATCATGCCGTGCGGCTTCAATCTCGAGGAGACGCGTCGCGAAGTGGCGCGCTACGACGCGGTCCTGCGCGGCATCGCGCCCCCCCCCCAAGTCCACCTGCTCGATGCGTCGGCATACTTCAGCCGCTCTGGACCGCGCGTCGTAGACGGTCTGGAAATCCTCGCGTCGGCTATATTCCCTGGGTGAGTCTTGTTTCGACACCTGCGGTCGTCCTCCGCACCTACCGTTACAGCGAGACGTCCAAGATCGTGCGGCTCGCCACGCGCGATTACGGGGTGCAGAGCGCGATCGCGAAAGGCGTGCTCAGGCCCCGGAGCCCGTTCGGCGCGGCGCTCGAGACGCTGAGCGAAGGCGTGGCGCAGATGTATCACAAGGAGACCCGCGAGCTGCAGACCCTCGCGGCGTTCGATGTGATCCAGCTGCGACGTGATCTCGCTGCCGATCTAGGCCGCTTTGCGGGCGCCGCCGCATTGTCCGAAACGATGCTCAAAATGGCACCGCCAGCGCCGCTGCCAGCGGCCTACGATGCCTTCACGCAGGGCCTCGACGCTCTCGCGGCCGCCGGCCCGCAGCAGGCCGATGCCGTCGCCGTCCGCTGGCTGTGGCTGCTCGTTGGGGTGCTCGGCTTTGCGCCCCAGCTCGACGGGTGTGTGCGCGACGGCAATGCCCCCCCCGTCTCCGGAACCGTGGCGTTCAGCACGGCGGAGGGCGGCGTGCTGTGCGCGAGCTGCGCTGGGCCCCAACCGACGACCAAGCTGCCGCCGCAGGCATATCGCGATCTCCTGGCCTTGAACCATGCGGAGGCGGCACTCCCCACGCTGGATGCGGCTCATGCCGCTGCCCACCGGAGGTTGGTCGCTCGCTTTATCCGTCATCATCTCGATGAGACTGGACGAAACGGGAAAGAGCCGAAGTCGAGCGCCATCGACATCTGGGAGCGCCGCGCGTGGGTCCCACTCGGTTCGTAGTCGGTACCGCCGGACATATCGACCACGGCAAGACCGCGCTGGTGAAAGCGCTCACCGGTGTGGACACCGACCGCTGGGAAGAAGAGAAGCGCCGCGGCATCACCATCGATCTCGGGTTTGCGCCGCTCCCGCTTCCTGGCGGCATCCAGGCGAGTGTCGTGGACGTTCCCGGCCACGAAGGATTCGTCAAGAACATGCTCGCCGGCGCGACCGGCATCGACGTCGCGCTGCTCATCATCGCCGCCGATGAAGGCATCATGCCTCAAACGGAGGAGCACCTCGCCATCGTCGAGCTGCTGGGCGTGCGGCGCGGTATCCCCGTCCTCACCAAGCGCGATCTGGTGGATGACGAATGGCTGGCGCTGGTGCGGACCGAAGTCGCCGAGCGCTTGTCGCACAGCAGGGTACGCTGGCACGCGCCGATGGCGGCGAGCGCCCTGACGCGCGAGGGTTTGGAGGATTTGAAAAAAGCGTTGGTGGAGGTTGTCGAGGATATCGCTGAGCGCCCAACCGATGATTTCTTCCGACTACCGATCGATCGCGTATTCGCGCTCGCCGGAGCGGGGACGGTCGTGACCGGCTCCACCTGGAGCGGGACCGTTGCCGCCGGCGCGAGCGTGCGGTTGCTACCGCTGGACCGCGACGTCCGTGTCCGCTCGATCCAGGTGCACAGCCACGACACGGATCAGGCCGCCCCTGGCCGGCGCACGGCGCTCGCGCTCGTGGGTGTCGCCAAAGAAGAAATCGATCGCGGCCATGTCGCCGTGACAGGCACGGGGTGGGCGGCGACAAGTACTCTCGACGTCGCGCTGGAGCTTCTGCCCACAGCCAAGAAGCCGCTCGCGGTCCGGACCCGCATTCGGGTTCACCTCGGAACGGCCGAAGTCTTAGGACGGGTTGCGCAGGTCCGAGCCATCGCACCGGGCGAAACCAGCGTCGCACGGTTGCTCCTGGAGCGGCCGCTCGTCGCCCGCGGTGGCGATCGTTTCGTCATCCGCAGCTTTTCCCCGGTGACGACGATCGGCGGGGGAGTGGTGCTCGATCCCTTTCCCCCCAAGCGGCCCAGGGTGTCGGAGCGCGGGTTGACGACCAATCAGCGTCCTGCCGAGCGGCTCGGGCGCTTTGTCGAGGAAGCTGGTCTCGCGGGGCTCCGCGTTGGCGATATCGCCGTTCGCGTGGGTGTCCGTGCTTCTGACGTGCCCACCACAATCGCGGCGGCGGGGAAGGGCATCCTCTCGGTAGGCGATGTGTTGGTAGCGCGCCGGGCGATCGCCGCGGAGGTGGAGAGGCTTGCCGCCGTGGTCGCCGCCCATCACGACCACCATCCGCTCGACGCCGGACTGTCACTTCAGGCGCTGCGAGCCGGGGTAATCGCTCCGGCGCCCGTGCTCGACCTCCTGGTCGAGCACGGCGTGAAGAAGCAGGCGTGGGAACTGGCCGAGGGGGGGGCAGTTGTGCGCGCGCCTGGATGGAGGGCTCAGGCCGGTGACGCCGGCGGGCGGCTGGCGCAGCGGTTGGCGGAGGCTCGCTGGCAGCTACCCACGGTCTCCGAATTGCAGCGTGAGTTCTCCGATCCGTCCGTGCCGGCGCTGCTGGCGCATCTGGCGCGCGAGGGATCGGTCGAACGAGTCGATCAGGAGCGCTACGCGCTCAAACAGGCGCTGGAGGAGTTCCGTCGAGCCGTCGAGGAGACGCTGCGCGAGTTGGGCGCCGCCACGCCCGCACAGTTTCGCGACCGGCTGGGGTTGACGCGCAAGTACTTGATACCGCTGCTGGAGTGGGCCGACCGGCGAGGCATTACGAGCCGCAAGGGAGATACGAGGGTTTTACGTGCTTGACAGGGTTAATGCGCTTCCTAGCTTTTTCATTGTAGCAGTCACCTTGCGCCCTGTAACAACAAGGAGAGCGGTCTAACGCATCTTTTCCGTTCGCAGAGGAGTCGGGGATGAAGCTGTACGGCTGGGCAGTGCTGGTCGGGGGGCTCGGAGGGGGCCTTCTCGCGGGGGCCGACGGTGTGTTCGGGCAAGCGACACCGCCTCCGCTCGTGGAGCTCAAGCAGAACTATCCGAATCCGTTCAATCCGGCGACCACGATCCCGTTCTCGCTGAGCGGTGAGCTGTTTGCCAATGGTCATCGGCCGAAGGTGTCGCTCAAGATTTACAACGTGCTGGCGCAGCTCGTCGCCGTGCCGATTCTCCAGGGCACGGGCGAGGATCTCGACAATCTCGAGCTGACCTGCAGCACGTCGGGATCGTCGCCTTGCGCGTTCAATGCGTACTGGGACGGCAAGCTTCTGAAGACGGACCGTGACGCGGCATCCGGTGTCTACATCTACCAGCTGATCGTGGACGGGCGACGGTTTACGAAGAAGATGATCATCATGAAATAGGGGCGGTAAAGGGGCGGTAGGGGGTAACTACCGCCCCTCTGTCTTTTTGGCATTATTTGACGGCACGCCCGTTGCTTTGGAGCCGTGCCATGATCCAGCCAGATAGACTGACCGTAAAGGCCGCCGAGGCACTGCAGCAGGCCGCGGCTCTGGCCCGCTCGAAGGGCAATCCCGTCATCAACGATGCCCATCTGTTCTACGCCCTCCTGCAGCAGGAGGAGGGCATCGTCGTGCCGCTGCTCCAGAAGGCCGGGCTCAACGTCACGCAGCTTCAGGCCGAAACCGAGCGGGAGATCGAGCGCTTTCCCAAGCAATCAGGTGGCGGCGCCGAGCCGACGCTGGCGCGCGAGTTGTCGCGCGTGCTCGACCGCGCGGATGAAGACGCGAAGTCGCTGGGCGATGCCTACGTCTCGACCGAGCACCTGCTGCTCGCGCTCGCCGAAGAGAAGGGTAGCAGCGCGCGCCAGCTGCTCTCGGCCCAGGGCATAAGCCGCAAAGACCTATTGGCGGCGCTCGAGGGCGTACGCGGCGCGCATCGCGTCACCGATCAAGAGCCGGAGAGCAAGTACCAGGCGTTGCAGCGCTTCACGCGCGATCTCACCGAAATTGCGCGCAAGGGCAAGCTCGATCCCGTGATCGGCCGTGACGAGGAAATTCGCCGCGTGATGCAGGTGTTGTCGCGTCGTACGAAGAACAACCCGGTCCTGATCGGTGAGCCCGGCGTCGGGAAAACCGCGATCGTCGAGGGCCTGGCGCAGCGTATCATCAACGGCGACGTGCCCGACTCCCTGAAGAACAAACATCTCATCGCGCTCGACATCGGCGCCCTCGTCGCGGGCACCAAATACCGCGGCGAATTCGAAGAGCGGCTCAAGTCCGTTCTCAAGGAGATCACCGCGACCGAAGGACGCTACATCGTCTTCATCGACGAGCTCCACACGCTCGTGGGTGCCGGTGGCGCCGAGGGCGCGGTGGATGCGTCCAACATGCTCAAGCCGGCGCTGGCACGCGGCGAGCTGCACGTCGTGGGCGCGACGACGCTCGACGAGTACCGCAAGCACATCGAGAAGGACGCCGCGCTCGAGCGGCGCTTCCAGCCGGTGTTCGTGGGGGAGCCGTCGGTCGAAGACACGATCGCCATTCTGCGCGGGCTCAAGGAGAAGTACGAAGTCCACCACGGCATTCGCATCACCGACAACGCCCTCGTGGCAGCGGCGACGCTGTCGAGCCGCTACATCACCGACCGTTTCCTGCCCGACAAGGCGATCGACCTGATCGACGAGGCGGCGGCGCGGTTGCGCATCGCGATCGATTCGCTGCCCCAGGAGATCGACGAGGTCGAACGCAAGATCACGCAGCTCGAGATCGAGCTGGCGGCGCTCGCCAAGGAGAAGGACAAGGCGTCCAAGGAGCGCAAGACCAGGATCGAGCAGGAGGTCGCGGGGCTGCGGGAGAAGTCGAACGCCATGAAGGCGCAGTGGACCGCGGAGAAGGACGCAATCCAGAAGATTCAGGCGAAGAAGGCGGAGCTCGAGAAGCTGCGCATGGAAGCGGAGCAGGCCACGCGCCGCGGCGATCTCCAGAAGGCGGCGGAGATCAGCTACGGCAAGGTCCCGCAGGTCGAGAAAGAGATTCAGGGGCTCGAGAAGCGGCTCGCCGAGATCCAGAAGAAGGAGAAGTACCTGAAGGAAGAAGTGGACGCGGAGGACATCGCGGAGATCGTGTCGAAGTGGACGGGCATCCCGGTGACCAAGATGCTCGAGTCGGAGAAGGAGCGGCTGCTGAAGCTCGAAGAGGAGCTGGGGCGGCGTGTGATTGGGCAGCGCGAGGCGCTGGCAGCAGTCTCGAACGCCGTCCGTCGCGCGCGCGCCGGGCTCCAGGATCCGAATCGTCCGACCGGCTCATTCATCTTCCTCGGTCCGACGGGCGTCGGGAAAACCGAGACCGCGAAAGCGCTCGCCGAGTTCTTGTTTGACGACGAGCGCGCGCTCGTGCGGATCGACATGTCGGAGTACATGGAGAAGCACGCGGTCGCCCGGCTCATCGGTGCGCCGCCCGGATACGTCGGCTACGAGGAAGGGGGCCAGCTCACCGAGGCGATTCGGCGCCGACCGTACTCGGTCGTCCTGTTCGACGAAATCGAGAAGGCGCACCCCGACGTCTTCAACGTGCTGCTGCAGATTCTCGACGATGGCCGGTTAACCGACTCACAGGGCCGCACGGTCGATTTCCGAAACACCGTGCTCATCATGACGTCGAACATCGGCTCGCAGTATTTGATCGAGGCGGGCACGGGCGGCGTCGCGTGGGAGCAAGCGGAGACGAAGGTGACGGAGCTGTTGCGTCAGGCGTTCAAGCCGGAGTTCCTGAACCGGGTGGACGACATCATCATCTTCCGGCCGCTGACGCACGAGGACATCTCGCGGATAGTGGACATTCAGATCAAGCGCGTCGAGCGGCTGCTCGCCGATCGCAAGCTCGCGATCGACGTTACGCCTGCCGCAAAGTCGCTACTCGTCGCTGAGGGCTACGATCCGGTGTACGGCGCTCGGCCGCTGAAGCGCGCGATCCAGCGGCTATTGCAGAATCCGCTCGCGGTGGCAGTGCTCGAGGGGCAGTACGTCGAGGGTGACCGGATGCGCGTCGATCGAGCCAAGGACGGGAATTCGCTGACGTTCGAACGCGCTCGAGAGACGGTGCGTGCTTAAAGGCATGGCCGCCGCGCTGGAGCAGGCGCGGCGCGCCGCTGCTCAAGACGAAGTACCGATTGGCGCGGTCGTGATGCGCGGGGATGAGGTCGTCGCCGAGGCGCATAACGAAACCGTCGCTCGACATAACCCCACATATCATGCGGAGTTTCTCGTTATCGAGCGGGCGCTTCAGGCCTTAGAGACTGACCGTCTCACAGACTGCACGCTGTACGTCACGATCGAGCCATGCGCGCAGTGCGCTGGCGCGATCGTACTCGCCAAGGTCAAGACGCTGGTGTTTGGGGCATTCGATGAGAAGGCGGGGATGTGCGGGTCGGTTGGAGATCTAGTGCGGCATCCGGGGCTGAATCATCACGTTGAAGTCAGAAGCGGCTTTGAAGCGGAGGCGTGCGCCGAGCTGATCAAGGAGTTTTTCGCGGCGAAGCGCCCAATGCCTCAATCGCCTCGCTGATCTGCCGATCTGCCACGTACGGGGCAGGCCCCAAACGCAGTTGGTCTCCTCGGTAATCGGTCCAAATACCCCGTTTTCGAAGTTCGCCTTGAATCTGCGCGGTGTCACGCGTGCGGACGGCAAGAAACCCGCCAACAGAGCTGAGCGGTACGCTCGACCCTGAGCCCGCCGATCAGCGCTTCGATCTGGTGCTGGCTCAACTCCCGCAGCCTCTCCGGCGTGAGCTTCTGCTCCTCAAAAAACTTGAACACCGCCGCCCCGCGATAATGACTCGTGAAGTCATACGTCGCCCCCGCAAACCGCGCCGGCCCCGGCCCATACTCCACGCGCCCACTCGGCGCCTTCGTGAGATCCGTGAACTCGCTGAACCAACCCGTGATCACCGGTCGGAGCGCGCAGTCAGCAGGAAAGCGCAGGAACGCATTGCCCGGCCCAAGCTGACAATACTTGTAGCCTCCCCCAACGACGTACGCGCCCTCCAATCCCTCCACCGGCAACGAAAACGGAATCGCATTGAGCGCGTGGTAGGCGTCCACCAACAATTCTGCGCCCACCTGCTGGCACGTTCCGAGTGTGGCCATGAGATTGGGCACGATGTGCGCGTTGGTGTACAAGACGGCCGAGACAAGTACCGCCGCGGTGCGATCATCGACCTTCTGGGCAAGTCGTTCGGCCAGCGTGGCCGCCGGCTCGGCCGCGACCTTCACAACCTCGATGCCCTCTTCAGCCAGCCGATCGAGCTGACGGCGAATCGTGTGAAACTCACCATCCGTGGTGATCAGCTTGGGACGCTTCTTTAAAGGAAGGGCCGAGAGGAATCGCACCACCAGCTCGTGCGTGTTCGGCGCGAGCGCGATCCGATCCGGTGAATCGTCAAGCAGGCGGGCGAAGCCACGCCGAACTTCGTTGGCCTTCTCGAAGGCGCGATCCCACACATCGTCCACGAGCTCCGCCGCATCGAGCCAGGCCTGCTGCTGCGCTTCGAACGCGACGTCGGGCCACGCTTGATGCGAGTGGCCGGTCAGGAGAATGCGTTCGGTGACTCGAAAACGGGTGTAGTGCTTGGCCAGCTCTTCCGGATTGATCACAGCTCGGAGCGAATGGCCCAGAGATCGGGGAAGGTCGGCTGATTTAGGGTCGTGAGGAGGTACTCAGCACCCGCGGACCCTCCAGTGCCGGGCTTCGTCCCGATTGTCCTCTGCACCATCTTCACGTGCCGATACCGCCACTCCATGAAGCCCTCATCCAAATCAACCAGCCGCTCGGCGATCTGCGAGACCGTCGGATTCTTCTTGTAAACCTCCACCAGAATCCGTTGCACCTCGGGTGAGGGCTCGTACCCCTTGCTGGAATCTCTCTGAAGCAAGGTCTTCGGTACTTGGTATCCGTTGGCCGCCAGGTAATGAAGGAAAGCGTCCCATAATGTGGGCTGACTGAACCGACGCTCGACGCGCTTCCGGTTCTCGGTGCCCTCCGGGTAGCGCTCGAACGACGGCCGGCCCTTCTTGCCAAGGATGAACTCGATCTCGCGGAACTGATGCGACTGAAAGCCGCTCCCTGACTCGAGCCGAGCGCGGAATGCCAGGAAATTGAGCGGCGTGATCGTCTCGAGCACGTCGATCTGCGCGACCAGCGTCTTGAGAATCGTCAGGATGCGCTTGAGCGTCGCGGCGGCCAGCGGGGTGTTGTTGGCGCGCAGCAGCTGCTGCAGGTAGTCGAGCTCGTGCAGCACTTCCTTGAACCACAGCTCGTAGACTTGGTGAATGATGACGAAGAGGGTCTCGTCATGTTCGAGCGCACCGGGACGCGGTTGCTGGAGTGAAAGCAACTCGTCGAGCTTGAGATAACTGGAGTACGTGACTGTCATGGTCTCGGCTTGTAGCGGTTGAGCGTCGCGTAAGGATCAGGCCACGAAAGCGGGTAGCCCTGCTCGTACGCTGCATGTCTGGTCCAATAGGGATCCCTGAGATGCGCACGCGCTAAAACACACAGATCCGCACGACCCGCGGCCAGAATCGTATTCACGTCTTGATAGGACGAGATGTTGCCGACCGCCATCGTCGCGATCCCCACCTCGTGGCGAATCCGTTCGGCAAACGGCGTCTGAAACTGGCGGCCATACTGCGGCTTGGCGTCGGCAACGGTCTGGCCGGCGGATACGTCCGTGATGTCGCAGGAATGGGCCTTCAGCAGGCGCGCCACCTCGACCGAGTCGGCCGGCTGCATCCCCCCCGGCGCCCAGTCGACCGCCGAAATCCGGACCGACATCGGCTTGTGATCGGGCCACGCGCCGCGCACGGCGTCGAACACCTCGAGGGGAAACCGCATCCGGTTCTCGAGCGAGCCGCCGTACGCGTCGGTGCGGTTGTTCGTGAGCGGCGAGATGAAGCTCGCGAGCAAATACCCGTGGGCGCAGTGCAGCTCGAGCAGATCGAAGCCCGCGTCATTCGACATCTGCGCGGCACGCACGAAGGCGTATTTCACCTCGTCCATGTCCGCCCGCGTCATCTCCTTCGGCACCTGACTGTACGGAAAATAGGGCAGCGGCGATGCCGAGATGATCGGCCAGTTGCCATCGGGCAACGGCTCGTCCATCCCCTCCCACATGCGCTGGGTCGACGCTTTGCGGCCGGCGTGGCCGAGCTGCATCGCGATCTTGGCGTTGCTGTTCACGTGCACGAAGTCGACGATCCGCTTCCACGCCGCGACGTGCTCCGGCTTGTACATGCCGGTGCAGCCCGGTGAAATCCGCCCCTCGCGCGACACGTCGGTCATCTCCGAGAAGACCAGCCCCGCACCTCCAACCGCTCGGCTCCCGAGATGGACGAGATGCCACTCGTTGGGCATGCCGTCCTCGGCCACGTACTGGCACATCGGCGAGACGACGACGCGATTGCTGAGCACCAGGTCCCGCAGCTTGAAGGGGGTGAACATCGGAGGAGGCGGGGGAGTGGGGAGTGGGCAGTGGGACTGTCGGGCTGCTTGGTCGGCGTACCAACGATCAATCGCTTCGACGAACTTTGGGTCGCGCACCTTTAAATTGTCGTGCGTAATCCGCAGGCTGCGCGTGAGCAGATTGAACGCGAACTGCGGCGGCTCGAGGCTCATGTAGCGCTCGGTGTCCTCGAACCACTGCAGGCTCACCTGCGCCGCGCGCTGCAGGCTCTCGACCGCCGGCCGCCGCTCGGCCTCGTACTCGGTGAGCGCCGTGCGCACGTCGGGCTGGCGCTGCAACACGCCGGCCAGCGCAATCGCGTCTTCGATCGCCAGCTTCGTCCCCGAACCGACCGAGAAGTGCGCGGTATGCGCCGCGTCGCCCACCAGGGCGACGTTGTCATGCGACCAGGCGGCGTTCCGCACCGTGACGAAATGCCGCCACAGGGAGCGATTCTTGAGGAGGCGATGGCCCTGCAGCTCTTCCTTGAAGAGCGCCTCGCAGAACTCGACCGTGTCGTCCTCGCTCGCTTGATCGAGTCCCGCTTTGCGCCAGGCGGCCTCTGTGGTCTCGACGATCAACGTCGAGTGCCCCTGCTCGTACTGATAGGCATGAACGCGCCAGAGCCCGTGCTTATCGCGCTTGAAGTAGAACGTGAAAGCGGGGAAGGGACGAGTCGTCCCCAGCCAGACAAAACGGTTGGGCCGCTCCTCCATCGTAGGCTGAAAATGCTCGGCGTAGCGTTCCCGCACCGTGCTATTGAATCCATCCGCGCCAACCACGAGATCGGCATCGGCGTACACCGCCGGATCGGTCACTTCGGTCCCGACCTCGATACACACGCCCAGCTCCTGGCAGCGTCGCCCCAACACGCCGAGCAAGGCTTGACGCGACAGGCCGCTGAAGCCGTGGCCGCTCGAGGTGATCACGAGGCCGCGGTAGTGGATATCGATGTTGTCCCAGTGGGCGAAGTGGCTCGCCATCGCGTCGTACGTCTCCGGATCGGCGGCGGCGAGATTGTTCTGCGTGGCGTCGGAAAACACGACGCCAAATCCAAACGTGTCCTCGAGCCGGTTGCGCTCGAGGATGGTAATCTGGTGATTGGGAGACGCCTTCTTCATCAGGATCCCGAAGTACAGCGCCGCCGGCCCGCCGCCGATCGTGACGATTCTCACTTGACGAGCTGTCCCGCGATAATGAGGTGCTGAATCTCCGTCGTGCCCTCGTAAATCCGCAAAGCGCGCACCGAGCGATACAGCCGGTCTACGGGATGGTCAGCGAGCACGCCGCGGCCGCCCAGGATCTGGACGGCGTCGTCCACGATCCGCTGGGCCGCTTCAGTGGCGAAGGCTTTCGCCATCGCCGCTTCGAGCGTGACGCGCGGCGCGCCGCGATCCTTCTCCCACGCCGCCCGATAGACGAGGAGCCGGGCGGCGGTCAGATCCGTGGCCATGCGGGCTAGCTTCTCTTGAATCAGCTGGAAGTCGGACAGCGGCTTGCCGAACTGGTGGCGTGACTTGGCGTGAGCGAGCGCTTCGGTGAGCGCGCGCGACGCCATCCCGCACGCGGCGGCGCCGACGGTGGCGCGGACGCGATCGAGCGTGGCAAGGCCGAGCTTGAAACCTTCGCCCGCGGCATCGAGCCGGCATTCGCTCGGGACGCGCGCCTTCTGGAATGCGATTTCCCCGAGGGGATGAGGAGCGGAGAGCACGAGCGGCCGCACCATGCGTACGCCCGCCGTGTCCGCGGGGACCACGAAGCAACCGATGCCCTTGGCCTTCTTGGCGCGGTCGGTGGTCGCGAACACCGTGTAGAAATCGGCGATCCCGGCATTCGAGATGAACGTCTTGGTACCGGAGATGACGTAGCCGTCGCCGTCCGGCTCCGCTGTCGCGCCGAGTGACGCGACATCGGACCCCGCATCCGGTTCCGTCATCGCGAATGACGCCATGGCGCGGCCCTGAATGGCGGGCTCGAGCCAGCGCTTGCGCATCGCGTCGTTGGCGGAGAGCAGCATCGGCACAACGCCCAGCGCTTGCAGTGCGAAGACGGCGTCGGCCAGCGGCGACGTGGCGGCGAGCGCTTCGCGCACGAGACAGCAGGCGCGCCAATCCTGGTCGCGAATCGGCTGGAGCCAGCCGGCGGCGCCGAGTTTGCCCAGCAGATCGCGGGCCTCACGGCGCGCGGCGGCGTCGTCCTTCGGCTCGGCGAGCGGCGCGAGCAGGCGCGTGGCGAATTCGCTCACGCGCTCCGCCAGCGTCAGATGCTTGTCGTCGAGAAATGCGCGGACCGGCGCGGTGTCGACCATCAGGTGAACTTGGGGTCGCGTTTGGCGCGGAATGCCTCGTGCGCCTCGCGGAAGTTTGGTCCCCGCATGAGCTGCGCCTGGACCTCCGCTTCGTACGCGAGCGCCGCGTCGAAGTCGAGTGCCGCCTCGGCTTCGAGCGCCTGCTTCGTCACACCGAGCGCGGCGGAGGGCCCGCGCGCGAGTTTTTCGGCGATCGTGCGGGCTTCGGGCAGCACCTGCGTTTGCGGCACCACGCGATTGTAGAGGCCGATTTCATACGCGCGCTTGGCATCCACAAAGTCGCCCGTCAGCAGCATCTCGGTCGCATGGCCGTACCCGACGATGCGCGGCAGCAGCCAGGCGGCTCCCATGTCGGCGCCCGACAGCCCGACCTTGGTAAAGAGAAAAGCGATTTTAGCCGATTCGGCAGCGACGCGGATGTCGCACGCCGCCGCGATCACCGCGCCCGCGCCGGCCACCGTGCCGTTCAGCGCGCCGACGATCGGCCGGCGGCAGCGGCGCATCGCGAGGATCAGGTCGCAGGTGAGGCGGGTGAACTCCTGGAGCGCAGTGAGATCGCGGCCCAGCAGCGCGCCGATGATGTCTTCGACATCGCCACCCGAGCAGAACGCCCGGCCGGCGCCCGTGATGACGATTGCGCGCACACCGGGCTCCGTGTCGAGCCGCTGAAATGTGTCGCGCAAATCCTTGTAGACCTCGAACGTCAGCGCGTTGAGCCGCTCGGGCCGGTTGAGCGTGATCGTCGCGACCGACGTCTTGGCATCGAGGTCATAGAGAAAAGACGTCATAGGATGGCGACCGCCTCGATCTCGACGAGCGCCTTGGAGTCGATGAGCGACTTCACCTCGACGACGGCCATGGCGGGATAATGGCGGCCCATATGTTTGCGGTGAACTTCGCCGAGCGGGGTGCGGTTGGCGAGGTACGCAGAGCGATCGGTGAGATAGACGACCATCCGGCCGATATTCTCCGGCTTCCCGCCCGCCGCGCGCACGACTTCCATCACGCGGCCCAGGGCGCCGTCCCACTGCTTGACGAAATCCCCGACGGGGACGATCTGGCCGGCGACAAACAGCACACGCCCGCCTTTCTCGCCCAGCATCCCATGATTCCAGCCACTCGGCCGAGCCCCAAAGACTTCAGGATTGATGATCTCGAATGACATCCCGGTGTTCCTCAGCCTGCGATCGTGACGGCGGTACCATTGGGCCGTTTGCCGTTGACGTCGCACAGCGCCAGCACCGCCTGAGCGACTTCATCCGGCGTGATCAGCCGCCGCTGTGACGCCGATGCCAGCATTGCCGAAAGCGCTTCGTCGGCCGCCTTGCCGGTTTTCGCCACAATGCGCTCTACGGATTCCTGCGTCATCTCCGTATCCACGAAACCCGGGCAGACCGCGTTGCACGTTACCCCGCTTCCCTCGACTTCCGCCGCGACGCTCTCGGTCAAGCCGATCACGGCGTGTTTGGCGGCGGCGTAGGCGGCGATATAGCGGGCGCCGGCGAGTCCCGCCACCGAGGCAACGTTCACGATCGACCCGCTCTTGCGCTCGAGCATCCCGTTGATGAAAGCGCGGGTACACAGAAACGTACCAGTCGCGTTGACGGCCAGCACGCGATTCCAGTCTTCGAGCGTGGTCTTCGCCAGCGGCGCGCTATACGCGACACCGGCGTTGTTAACCAGGATGTCGACTGCGCCCGCATGACGCGACGCCGCCTTCGCGAGGTCGTTGACGCTGGCCGCGTCCGTGACGTCGCAATGCACCGCCCACCCCTTGCCGCCCGCGCCGCGGATCTCGCTGGCCACGTGCTCGATGCGGTCGCTGCGGCGCGCCGCCACGACGACCGCGGCTCCCTCGGCGGCGAGGGCATGCGCGACCGCGGCGCCGATCCCCTGACCGCCGCCGGTCACGACCGCGACCGCGCCGTCAAATCTCCGCACTGACGGCCTCCTCGAGGATCGAACCCAACGCCTCGATCAAGCGAGAGCCTTCGTCCGCGGTGGCCGCGGCCGGATCGCCGAAGTAAGCGCGCGGCCCACCGGCTTCCGCGAAGGTCCGCTTGCCCGCCTTTATCGCCTGTGACAACGAGCTGGGATTGGGGGAGAGCGAAACGCGGATCGTGTCGCGAACCGATTCGGGCCGATCTGCGAGGACGATGGAGCTTTCGAATTGTCCCGCGTGGCAGGCGCCGCTCCTGAACTCATCGCCCAGTCGAGTGCCCCACGGCTTGCGCGTCAGATCCGGGAAGATGATCGGCAGCAGCCGGTCGACCCGGCCAAGCTTCACGGCCTCATTCAGCGCGGTGAGATGTTCCGGATCGAGGTGCACATTCGCGAGCGCCAGCAGCTGGAAGCCATGGTCAGACAGGCTACGCGCCAGGTCGACGATGAGCGCGGTGACGGTGATCCCCGAAATGGACAACGTACCGTGGAACGCCGCGCCGAAACTCGCCGCGGTGTAGGCCAGGGCGGGCAGAATGAGCACGGCGCGCCCCCCCCCCTCCCCCCGGGCCGCGAGCTTCCTGGCGCCGGCTCGCGCCATCGCTGTGGCGATCACGACGTCGGTATCGAGCGGCAGGTGCGGTCCGTGGGCTTCGATCGCGCCGACCGGGAGCACGACGAGCGTGTGCTCCCGATCCAAGTCGCGGACCTCTTCCCACGTGAGTTGCGCCAGCTCATGTACCGGCATCATCATCCTTTCCCATGACCGCAG
>WNFD01004054.1_pt1 | contig 14699 bp, 15 predicted proteins | sample 5400491 | NCBI WGS metagenome assembly WNFD01 (sample SAMN13153343, study PRJNA577476) | soil metagenome | isolation source: 120 cm saprolite under Douglas fir tree site 2 hole 2 replicate 2 | place: USA:California | collected 2015-04-18
CGGCCCCGGCGCTTCGGGCGAGACGAGGTCGGCATCGAGGGGGCCTGGGCGGGCTGGCCATGAACGGAGCTGGTGCGCAGGGAGGCGGAGTGGACATCGGCCAGATCTTCTGGCTGTTCTTCATCCTGTCGGCGCTCCAGCCGGTGCTGAAGCAGAAGATGCTGGAGAACGCCCGCCAGCGGCTCCTGTTCCGGATCGAGCGGCGCCGGAACACGCGCGTCATCCTGCTCGTCCACCGGCAGGAGACGATGAGCCTCCTCGGCTTTCCCATCATGCGGTACATCGACATCAACGACTCCGAGGACGTCATGCGCGCCATCGAGCTGACGGACCCGGAGGTGGGCATCGATCTCGTGCTCCACACCCCGGGCGGGCTGGTGCTGGCGGCCACCCAGATCGCGCGCGCCATCCGCAACCGCAAGGGCAAGGTCACCGTGCTCGTGCCGCACTACGCGATGTCCGGCGGGACGCTGATCGGCCTGGCGGCCGACGAGATCGTGATGTCGCCCCACGCCGTCCTGGGTCCCGTCGACCCGCAGTTGGGAGAGTACCCCGCGGCCTCGGTGGTGAAAGCGGTGTCGAGGAAGCCGATCGCCGAGGTGGACGACAAAACGCTGATCCTCTCCGACGTGGCCGAGAAGGCGCTCATCCAGCTTCGGGAGAGCACCCGCGAGCTGCTCACCCGCAGCCAGCCGCCGGAGAAGGCGCGCGAGCTCGCCGAGCTCCTCGCTACGGGGACCTGGACGCACGACTTCCCCATCACCGTCGACGTGGCGCAGAAGCTCGGCCTCAAGGTGCGATCCGACATGCCGCCGGAGTTCCTGCAGCTGATGAGCCTCTTCCCGCAGCCGGTGCGGCGTCAACCCTCGGTCGAGTACATTCCCACCCGGCGGCACGCGGATCGCACGCAGCCGCCCCAGAACCCGGCCTGACCGGAAGCGGCGGTCGGCCCGGCGGAAGGCACGATGCGGGCGCTCATCTTCGACCTCGACGGCACCCTGATCGACACCGTCTACGCCCACGTCTTCGCCTGGCAGAAGGCGCTCGACGAGGCGGGCATGCCCATCGACGGCTGGCGGATCCACCGGCGCGTGGGCATGAGCGGCGGCCTGTTCACCCGCGCGGTGGCGCGCGAGGTTGGCCACGATCTCACGCCGGATCAGGCGGAGGCGCTGCAGCGCCGGCACGGCGAGCTGTTCCGGCAGCTCTTGCCCGAGCGCAGGCCGTTGCCCGGCGCCGTTGCCCTGCTCCGGCGGCTGCGCGAAGCCGGAGTCCCGCACGGCATCGCCACCTCGGGCCGGCGGCCGGAGATCGACGCGTCGCTCGCCGCTCTCGAGGTGCCCAGGGACATGGTGGTGGTGGAGCGAGGCGACGTGAGCCGCGCGAAGCCGGCCCCCGACCTCTTCCTCGCCTGCCAGCAGCGTCTCGGCGTCTCCGCCCAGGACTGCTACGTGGTCGGCGACGCCGTCTGGGACCTCCTCGCCGCCCGGCGCGCCGCCATGCTGAGCGTCGGCGTGCTGAGCGGCGGCTATGGCGAGGACGAGCTGATCCGCGCCGGCGCCTATCGCGTCTACCGCGACGCCGCCGAGCTGGACACCTGGCTGGACGAGCTGGGCGTGCTGGACTGACCAGTCGCCGCCGTATTCGGCGGCGCTAGTCGCCGGGTACGCCGCTGCTCCCCTTTCCGCGCGCAGTCTGGGCGGAACTCCTGAAACATACGACAGCGCAGGCCTGCAGGCCCACCTATGAGCCGTGCTTTGATCCTTTGCACCATGCCCCTGCCACCTATCTATTACCAACTCCGCTCTCGCTGGCTGGCACTCTCCCCGCGGGCCCGCGCGATGGCAATCTGCGCGGTCGTCGCGGTCGCCGGCCTGTGCGTCTATGCCGCATTCCGCGGCGACTCGGTCGAGAGGGCCGTGGCGCGTGGCGATCTGCACGCCGCCAAGACCGAGCTCAAGCAGCGCCAGACCCTCGACGCGGGAGCTCGCAGCTACGACGCGGGCCGCATCGCGGAGGCGCAGGGGTCGTTCCGCGCCGCCACCGCGAGCTACATCGCGGCCATGCGTCAGGGCGACGAGCGCGGGCTGGAGCGCCTGATCGAGATGACCCGCGCCCCTGCCTGCCCCGCGCGCAGCGCCGCCGCCTCCGCACTGGGCAAGGTGCGCGACGATCGCGGCGTCCGGGCCCTGCAGGAGCTCCGCCGGGCGAGGTTCGCGGACGAGCACGGCAAGAAGAAGCGCAGGTCGAGTTCCTGCAACAGCGCGCAGGCGGCCCGCAAGGCGTTGAAGCGCGCGCGCAGAGCCAAGGCCTGACTCGGAGCGGCGGCTGCCGCTCCCGCCGCCCGAGGTACCCAGCCGCTCGCCAGCGGTTCAGAAGCGGCCGCTCGCAGCGGCGAGCGAGGCGGGCCCTACATCAGCGAGACGTGCGTGTCGTCCACGAACCCGTCCCGGCCGTTGGCCAGCTTCACGCGCCGGAACCCGTACCCGCTCGCCGACGTGTCGGCGCACACCCTCGCCATGGTGCTCAGGGTTCCGATGATGGTGGAGGTCGAGTCGGGGCTGGCGTACACGTCGCTGTCCTGCTCCACGACCGCCGGAACCTGCGGCGAGGCGCACGACTGCGCGTCAGACCGCTGGGCGCCCGACGAGCTTCCCGGCGACGAAGAAGACGACGTGCTCGCGCAGGCGAGCGCCGAGACCAGGGCCAACATTCCTATCCATCTCATGGCAAATTCCTCCGAAGGAGAAACGAACCGACGGCGTACGACGGCCGTGAATACGAAGCCTGGCCGTCGCTTATTTCGGGAGCTGCGCGCGAACCTCTCGCGTTAGCGGCCGCCGCCAGGGCTATCTTGCCGGTCGGGCGCCGCCGCCGATGCGGGCACGGGGAAGCCCCGCTTGCGCATCAGCGCCGCGATTCCTGGCTCGCGTCCGCGGAACGCACGGTAGCCGTCGGCCGGATCCACGGTGTTGCCCGCGCTGAACACGTTGTCGCGCAAGCGCTTCGCCACCGCCTTGTCGTAAGGCCCGCCTTGCTCGAGGAACGCCTCCCACGCGTCCGCGGAGAGCGTGTCCGACCACAGGTAGCTGTAGTAGCCGGCGGAATACCCGTCGCCTGCGAACACGTGGAGGAATTGCGGCGTGCGGTGACGCATCACCAGCTCCGAGGGCATGCCCAGCGCCGCCAGCGTCTCCTTCTCGAAGCGCCGCGGATCGATCGGCGCGTCGCCCGCCAGGTGCAGCTTCATGTCCACGAGCGCGCTCGCCAGGTACTCGACCGTCGCGAAACCCTGGTTGAAGGTCTTGCTGCGCTCGATCTTCTGCACCAGCTCGGCCGGGATCGGCTTGCCCGTCTGGTAATGCAGCGCGAACCGGTCGAGCACCGGCCGGGTCGACAGCCACTGCTCCAAGAGCTGCGAGGGGAACTCGACGTAGTCGCGGGCCACCGAGGTCCCGGCCAGCGAGGGATAGGTGACGCTCGAGTTCAGCCCATGCAGCGCGTGGCCGAACTCGTGGAACAGCGTGCGCGCGTCATCCCAGCTGATGAGGATCGGCTCGCCGGGCTTCCCCCTCACGAAGTTGGCGTTGTTGGAGACGATCACCGGGACCTCTCCCTCCAGGCGCGACTGCCGCTGGTACTCGTTCATCCACGCGCCGGAGCTCTTCCCCGGCCGGGCGTACGGATCGAAGTACCAGAGGCCCACGTGCTTGCCTTGCGCGTCGGTCACCTCCCAGACGCGCACGTCGGGGTGGTAGACCGGGACGGTTCCCTCGGCCACCGGCGAGAAGCGCAGGCCGAACAGCTCGCCGGCCACCCAGAACATCCCCTCGCGCAGCTTGTCCAACATTAGATATGGCTTCACGTCGTTCTGGTCGAGGTCGTACTTCGCCTTGCGCACCTTCTCCGCGTAGAAGCGGTAGTCCCAGGGAGCGATGCGGATGCCGGCCTTCTCCCGGTCGGCGATGGCCTGCATGTCGGCGACTTCCTCGTGGACGCGCGCGACCGCGGGCTTCCAGACCGCCTCCATCAGCGCCACCGCGCGCTCGGGCGTCTTCGCCATCGAGTCCTCCAGGCGCCAGTGCGCGTGCGTCGGGTAGCCCAGGAGCTTGGCGCGCGCGGCGCGGAGCTTCAGGATCTCGGCGAGGGTCTGGTTGTTGTCGTGCGCGTCGCCGTTGTCGCCGCGCATGACGAACATGCGCCACACCTTCTCGCGCAGGTCGCGGCGCGTGGAATACGTGAGGAACGGGTCGACGCTGGAGCGCGTGTTGACCACCGCCCACTGGCCCTGCTTCCCGCGGTCGGCAGCGGCGCTGGCGGCCCCGTCGCGCACCGCCTCCGGCAGGCCGGCCAGGTCGGCTTCCGCCTTCAGCAGCACCATCTGCGAGTCCTCCTCGGCGAGCACGTTCTGGCTGAACTTCGTGTAGAGGCCGGCGAGGCGCTGGTTCAGCTCGGCGAGCCTGGCCTTCGCCGCCGCGTCGAGCTTCGCGCCCGCGCGCACGAAGGTGGTGTAGTCGAGCCACAACAGCCGCTGCTGCTCGGGCGTGAGCTTCATCCGGTCGCGCGCGGCGTACACGGCGGCGATGCGCGCGAACAGCTTGGCGTTCTGGAAGATCCGGTCGTTGAGCTCGGCCAGCTTGGGCGACATCTCCCGCTGGATGCCCTGCACCTCCGCATCGTTCATGGTGGAGGTGTAGACGCCGTAGGCCGTGGTGACCCGGTCCAAGGTGTGACCCGCGCGCTCCATGGCGGCGATGGTGTCGTCGAAGGTCGGCGGGGCGGGCTCGGCGGCGATGCGATCGATCTCCGCCAGGTTCTCGGCCATCGCGGCTTCGAGCGCCGGCTTCAAGTCGGCGGGCGTGAACCGGCCGAAGGGAGGCACGCCGCCCCAGGGACCCGACCAGGGCGCGAGCAGCGGGTTCACCTGGGCCACGGCCGTCTTGTCGCCGGAGCTGGAGCGGGGGGAAGCGTCATCGGGCTTGGCGGGCTGCGCCGCGCAGCCGGCGAGGGCGGCGAGCACCGGCGCGAGCGCGGCGGTCGTCCGGAGAGGAGCGGGAAAGGTCATGTTCCATCCGTGGAGGGGGTGTCGAGCGGATCCTATCCCGTACGGCGTGCGGCTGGGGGGATTTCAAGTCCGGCTCCAGACGCCGTGAGTAGGTTTCCAGGATGCGTCTGCTGGAGCTGCTCCTCGGCCGCCCGCTGCGCTCGGACGAGGAGGCAGTCGAGCGCATCGGCGTGCTCACCGCGATCCCGGTGCTCGGGCTGGACGCGCTGGCGTCGGCCTCGTACGGTCCGGAAGCCGCCCTCACCGTCCTGCTCCCGCTCGGCGCCACGGCGACGATCTGGGTCCGCCCGATCACGCTGGCCATCGTCGCAGTCCTGACCGTGGTCGCTCTCTCGTACGCACAGACCATCCCCGCCTACCCCAACGGCGGCGGCTCCTTCACGGTGGCGAAGGAGAACCTGGGTCGCACGCCCGGGCTGCTGGCGGCCGCCGCGCTCTGCACCGACTACGTGCTCAACGTGGCGGTGGCGATCTCGGCGGGGATCGGGGCCATCTGCTCGGCGGAGCGCGCCTGCTCCCCTATACGCTTCCGCTCTGCCTGGGCGTCCTGGCGCTGCTCACGATCGTCAACCTGGGAGGCGTTCGCGAGTCGGGGCTCGCCTTCCTGCTCCCCACCTATCTGTTCGTCGCCTCGCTGCTCTTCACCTTCGGGCTCGGCGCCTGGAAGGTGGTGCTCGCGCACGGCCATCCCACGCCCGTCGTGCCGCCGCCCCGGCTCCCGCAGGCGGCCGCCGCCGCGAGCCTGTGGCTCCTCCTGCGGGCATTCGCCAGCGGCTGCACGGCGCTGACCGGAGTGGAAGCGGTCAGCAACGCCGTGCCGATCTTCCGCGAGCCGAAGGTGCACCGCGCCCGGAGGACGCTGGCCGCCATCACGGCGATCCTGATGGTGCTGCTGCTCGGCATCTCGCTGCTCTCGCAGGCCTACGGCATCGGCGCGACCGAGCCGGGCAAGCCGGGCTACCAGAGCGTCATCTCGCAGATCGTCGGCGCCGTCACCGGACGGGGGTGGTTCTACTTCGTCACCATGGGCGCGGTCTTCAGCGTGCTCACGCTGTCCGCCAACACGAGCTTCGCGGACTTCCCGCGGGTCTGCAGGCTGCTCGCGCTCGACGAGTACCTCCCGCCGGGCTTCGCGCACCGCGGGCGGCGCCTCGTCTATTCCCGCGGCATCCTCTCCCTGGCGGGGATCGCCGCGGCCCTCCTGATCGCCTTCGGCGGCATCACCGACCGCCTCATCCCGCTCTTCGCCGTAGGCGCGTTCCTCGCGTTCACCATGTCGCAGCTCGGCATGGTCATGCACTGGCGCCGCACCGGCGGCCCCGGCGCCCGCCGCTCGCTCGTGATGAACGCCGCCGGGGCGCTCGCGACCTCGCTCACGCTCGTCATCATCGTGGCGTCGAAATTCACCGAAGGGGCGTGGCTCACGGTCATCGCGATCCCGCTCCTGGTCGCCGCGTTCAGCTACATCCGGCACTACTACGACCGCCTCTGGGGCGAGCTGGGCGATCCATCCCCGCTCGACTTCAGCCACCTGGCGCGCCCGATCGTGGTGGTCCCGCTGCTGAGGCTCGATCGGGTCGCACGGAAGGGGCTGAGGCTCGCGCTCTCGTTGACGGACGATGTGCGGGCCGTGCAGGTGCTCACCGAGGAGATGATGGTCGAGGATCTGCGCAGGCGCTGGCCGGACCTGGTGGAGCGCCCGGCCCGGGCGGCCGGGCTGCGGCCGCCGCAGCTGGTGGTGATCCCTTCCGAGTACCGGGAGCTCTTCGGGCCGTTCCTCAACTACCTGCGCGGGCTCTCCGCCATCGAGCCGGAACGGCCGATCGCGGTCCTCGTGCCGGAGCTCGTGCGCCGCCGCTGGTATCATTTCTTCTTGGAGTCCCGGGCGACGATCCTCAAGGCGCTGCTCTTGCTCGAGGGCGGCCCGCAGATCACCGTGATCGACTGCCCGTGGTACCTGCGGGACGACCTGGACGACAGGCTCGTGACCCGGCCACCGCGGCTCAGGACTGGCCGGGCTGGGCGGGCTGTCCGGGCTGCTCCTGCTCCCAGATCTTCTGGTCGAGCGCCATCTTGATCCACTCCAGGTGGCGCTGCTCGTCCGCGTAGTTCTTGCGGATGACCTCCTTGGTCGAATCGGGCAGGTCCTGCAGGTCGAGCGCCGCCTTGTACCGGGCCGTGGTGAGCGTTTCGTTGCCCCGCATCGCCAGGAGCGCGCTCTTCGTCCCGTGGGCGGTCACGGCGGTGAACGCCTCGATGAAGAAGCCCTTGATGTCCGTGCGCACGTCGGGCTGCTCGCCGAGCTTCCGCAGCTCCTCGCTGAGATCGTTCACATGGCGCTGGTGGTCGCCCTGGAACGAGCGGAGCTGCGCCGCGACGTTCTCGTGGTCGCACGCCTTGATCGCCTGCTCGTAAGCCTTGATCGCGTCCATGTCGAGGTGGATCAGGTCCTGCACTGCGCGGATCGGGGTCATCTGCGCTCTCCTTTCGCCCTGAGCGAAAGTTGGATCGGCCCCGCGGCGCCGCGTCCGCTGTCCAGCGGATGCCCTGCGCGCTCCGACGGATTACAACCGGCCGGACGCAAGACCGGAAGCAGGCCATGGAATCCACCGGCTGAACGCTCACGCCCGGCGGACCCCTCGTTTCTCGTTCCACGCGTCCCGCGCCGCCTGTTGCTGACGCTTGCTCAGCTTTTCCTGGTGGACGTCGCAGATGTAGCCGAAGCGCGGTCCCCGCGAGCGGTTCTTGCACCCGTTCACGCGGCACCGCATGTCCAGCTTGTGCCGCGCCGCCCGGTTCCCGGGGCCGGCGGCGGATCCGAGCTCCCGCCGGGCGCGGGTGGCGATTTCACCGGCGAGCTGGGTCACGAAGCGGTCGAGAAGCGTCGATAAACGATGGTTGGTAGTCACCCGACCCCCTGGGCTCGAAATCGAGCCGCAATGGCCCGATTTCTAGCCTCGTTTGATTTGCGGGTCCAGCGGCCGGGCTTGCTGCGCGACATTCGCGAGTGACGGCCGTGGGATATGGCTCCGGTTGCTTTTCTTGTGCAGCCGCGCCGCTCGGCTATCGTCGGCACGGGAGGTGCGCGATGGCGATGCGGCTGTTCTTCGTGCTCGTGACCGTGGCCGGTTCGGCATACCTCTTGTTCAGCGATCGCGGAGACCGCAAGCTCGCGATCGCCGCCCTGGTGGTCTCGTGCTTCGGGCTGCTGCTGCAACTGAACGTGATCACGCTGCACCTGCGCTACGCGCGCACCGCCGTGTGGGCGGCGATCGCCGTCTGCGCCGCGCTGGCGTGGATGCGCGAGGGCTCCAAGGCCGCGTCCACCGTGGCCGCGAGCATGGTCTTCGTCTCGGCGCTGACGGTCGCGCTGTCGCTGAGGCTGTTGCACTGAGCCGTCGCGGCGCTTGACGACACATTACGCCCATCATATGATGAGCGTCATCTCATCAGCGGCGCCGTTCCCCCCCCGGGCAGGATGAGCCGATGAACGCCAAGGCGGAGCAGAAGCAACGGTCGCATTCGGCGATCCTCGAGTCCGCATCCCGGCTGCTCCGCCAGAGGGGCATTGCGGGCGCCAGCGTCGCCGACGTCATGAAGGCGGCGGGGCTGACGGTCGGCGGCTTCTACGCGCACTTCTCCTCGAAGAAGGAGCTGATCGACGACGCCCTCCGCCGCACCGCCCGCGAGGTGCGCGAGCGGCTCTTCGCGCGCCTCGAGGAGAAGCCGGCGGAGGACCGCGCGGAGGTGGTGCTCAAGCGCTATCTCTCGGCGGCGCACCGCGACGAGATCGCCCCGGGGTGCCCGCTTCCCGCGGTAGTCGGCGAGGTCGGCACTACCGCGGGCGAGCATCGCGAGGTGCTGGGCGAGCAGATCGATGCGGTCGCCTCCGAGCTGGCAACGCACCTGCCCCCGGCGCGGGCAGGAGTCCGGCGCCGGCACCTTGCCCTCGGCCTGGTCGCGTTGATGTACGGCGGCCTCAGCCTTGCGCGGGCGCTGCGCGGGACCGGGCTCTCCGACGAGGTGCTCGAGGCGTGCAGGGCGCTCGGCAGGCTCGCCGCGCGAACGGAGATGGAAGCATGACCACCGGGTTGCACGTCGTCGACTCCGGCGCGGGCGCGCCGGCCGTCCTGCTCCACAGCAGCGGAATGTCCGGGCGGCAGTGGAAGCGGCTCGCCTCGAGGTTGGTCGAAAGTGGCCTCCGGGCGATCGTGCCCGACCTGTCGGGACACGGGAAGTCGGCCGAATGGCCGGAGGAGAAGCCCTTCTCGTTCCATGTCGACGTCGAGCGGGTGGCCGCCCTCCTCGAGTCGCTGGGCGAGCCGGCGCATCTGGTCGGCCACTCCTACGGAGGGTTCATCGCCCTCCAGGCGGCGATCGCCGTGCCTTCGCGCGTCCGGTCCCTCGCCCTCTTCGATCCGGTCGCGTTCGGGACCCTCGACCCAGCCGGGGACGCGGACGCGCGGCGCGAGCTCCTGAACGTCGAGATGATCTGGGACGCCTCGCCGCAGGGCCGGGAACGCTGGCTCGAGCTGTTCGTCGACTACTGGGGTGGACCGGGCGCCTGGGCCGGTCTTCGCGAGGACATCCGCGCAGAGTTCCGGCGCGTGGCGTGGGTCGTCTTCGAGGGCGTGAGGACGCTCGCGGCCGACGACACCCAGGCGTCCGCCTACGCTGCCCTCCGCGCGCCCGCCCTGCTGCTGACCGGGCAGCACTCGCCGTTGGCGGCGCGGACGGTCATCCGGCGGCTGCGCGAGTCTCTCGCCGGCGCTCGCGTGGAAACGGTCCCCGGCGCGGGCCACATGGCGCCGCTGACGCACACCGACGCCGTCAACGAGCTGATCGTCCGCTCGCTCACGTCCTGACGGCGGAGCTCCTCACATCAGCTCGGCGATCACCGCCCGGGCGTTCTCGTCCGACACGTCCAGCGGCCGGTGCGCCAGCGGACCGCCCTCGGCCAGCACCGGCTCCAGCTCGTCGAGCGCGGGCGCCTCCGCGTTCCGGTAGAAGAGCCCGATGGGGATCACGTCTCCCCAGAGGCCGCCCTTCTCGATTGCCGCGTGGAAGTCGGCCGGGTCGTGGCCCATCTCCTCCAGCTTCTTCGTGCGCTGCTTGAAGAACTCGTGGGTGTTCTCCTTGTTGTACGTCACGCAGGGGCTGAACACGTCCACGAAGGCGAAGCCCTTGTGCTCGATGGCCCCCTTGATCAGCTCGATGAGGTGCTTCTGCTGCCCCGAGAACCCGCGCGCGACGTAGGTCGCTCCGCAGACGATGGCCAGCGGGATGGCGTTGACCGGATTCTCCACGCTGCCGTGGGGCGTCGACTTGGTCTTCATCCCCTTGCGGCTGGTGGGCGAGACTTGCCCCGTGGTGAGGCCGTAAATCTGGTTGTCCATCACGATGTAGGTGAGGTCGAGGTTGCGGCGCATCGCGTGCACGAAGTGGTTCCCGCCGATGCCGAACCCGTCGCCGTCGCCGCCGGTCACCACCACCTTGAGGCCGTGATTGCCCAGTTGCGCGCCGCTCGCGACCGCCAGCGCGCGCCCGTGCAGGGTGTGCATGCCGTAGGTGTTGATGTAACCGGGCAGGTTCGAGGAGCAGCCGATCCCGCTGATGGTGAGCACCTCGTGCGGGCGGAGTCCCAGCTCGGCCACCGCCGACTTGAGCGCGTTGAGCACGCCGAAGTCGCCGCAGCCCGGGCACCAGTCCGGCTCCGCCTTGCCCTTGAATTCCTTGACCGGGAGCGGCGCGCGCCTGGGCTTCTTGACCAGCGCGGTCCTCGTCTCGGTGACTCCCGGTCCGGCCATCGGCGATCCTCCGTCAGACCCGGATCTCGTGCACCGGGACGTACTTCTTGGTCTTGCCCGCGAGCACCTTCCGGACGCCCTCCACCACGTGGTGGGGCAGGAACGGCTCGCCGTCGTACTTGCGGATGTGGGCGTCCGCCACCAGGCCCGTCTCCGAGCGCAGGTAGCGCGCGAATTGCCCGCTGTAGTTGTTCTCGACGATGACGATCTTCCGCGCCTTCGCCAGCGCCTGCTGGATGGCTTCGACGTGGAGCGGGACCATCCATTTCACCTGGAGATGGTTGGCCCGGATCCCTTCCCGCTCGAGCTTCTCGACCGCCTCGGCGATCACGCCCCAGGTCGAGCCCCAGCCGACCAGCGTGACCTCGGCGTCGGCGGCTCCGGCCACCCTGGGCGGGTCGATCAGAGGCAGGGCGCCGTCCATCTTGCGCTGCCTTCGCTCCATGATCGCCTGGCGCTTGTGCGGATCGGTGAACTCGTCGCTGATCAGGACGCCGCGCTCGTCGTGCTCGTCGGTGGCGACCACGTGCGCGTGGCCCGGCGTCCCGGGCAGCGCGCGCGGCGCCACGCCGCTCTCCGTCTGGCGGTAGCGCTCGTAGCCCTCGCCGGAGGGCACGGGAGAGCCGTCGAGCCCGATCAGCTCGCCGCGGTCGCGCGGCGGATTGAAGTCCAGCTCCGCCGGGTCGAGGCTGCTGAAGCCCTCCGACTCCAGCAGGTCGGCCAGCACGATCCCGGGGCACTGGAACCGGTCGGCGAGGTTGAAGATCTGTGGAATGGTGTGGAAGCAATCGGCGATGCTGATCGGCGCAGCGATCAGGCGTGGGTAGTCTCCCTGGCCGGCGCCCAGCACCTGCCAGAGATCGCCCTGCTCCGTCTTGGTCGGAACGCCCGTGGCCGGGCCGGCCCGCTGCACGTTGATGCAGACGACCGGGATCTCCATCATCGCCGCGGCGCCGAGGGCCTCGGTCATCAGCGCGAACCCGCCGCCCGAGGTGGCGCACATGGCGCGGCAGCCGGTGTGCGCGGCGCCGATGGCCATGTTGATGACGGCGATCTCGTCCTCGACCTGCCGCACCATGATGCCCAGCTGCCGCGCGTGCCGCGCCATCCACATCAGCACGCCCGTCGAGGGGCTCATCGGGTAGGCGCAGTAGAACTTCACCCCCGCGGCCACGCCTCCCATCGCCAGGCACTCGTTGCCGGTGGCGACCGCCAGCGGCTTGCCGGTGTCGGGCAGCGCGAACGGATACGGGCGGAAATGCGCGCCGGCGTATTCGTAACCGGCGCGTGCCACGGCGACGTTCTCCGCGACCACCGCGTCGCCCTTCCGCTCGAACTGCTCCGCCAGCATCTCCTCGAACGGCCGGCACTCGACGCCGACGAGGCGCAGGACGGCGGCGACGGCGGCGGTGTTGTAGTGGAGAGGGCTCTTCGCCAGCTGGGCCAACGGAAGCGGGCAGAGCTGCACGCCGTCCGCCGCGCCTTCGGGCTTCACCTTGCCGCCGTCGAAGAGGACCGCCGAGCCCGGGCGCATCCGCCGGACGTGGCGGTCCATCGTGTCCTGGTTGAGCGGGATCAGCATCTCCAGCTCGTCGCCCATGCAGCGCACGGGCGCCTCGCCGGTCCGGATGGTCAGGAAGGTGTGACCGCCCCGGATGATCGACTGGTAGGCGTTGTAGGCGTTGATGTGCAGGCCCCGGCGAACGAACAGCTTCGCGAGGAGGGTGCCGGGCGTCGCGACGCCCTGGCCGGCGGCCCCACCAATTCCGACCGAAAAATCAGTCTGCGCCATCGCCGCCCCGATGGGCAGCGCTAACCTCGTCCGCCCGCGGAATCATGGGGCGTTTCTAATCGGCCCCGATCGCCGAGTCATGCCGCGCAGCGTCGTGGGCTTTGCCAGCACGGCGGAGCGGCGGCGGTAGCATGGCGGGATGATCAGCGCGCTCAGCGTCCTCCTCTGCTGCCAGCTCGCCGGAGAGCTCGTCGCTCGCTTGCTGCAGCTGCCCGTGCCCGGCCCGGTGCTGGGCCTCCTCTTTCTCTTCGCGGTCCTGCTCGCGCGCGGGCGGACCGCGGAGACCGTCGGCGGGACTGCCCAGGTCCTGCTCGGGCACCTCGCCCTGCTCTTCGTGCCGGCCGGAGTCGGCCTCGTGCGGCACGGCGCGCGTCTGCGGATGGAATGGCTGCCCATTTTCGCCGCGCTGGCCGTCAGCACCGCGATCACCATCGCGGTGACAGCGCTGGTGTTCCAGGCCGTCGCGCGCGCTCTGGGTCCGCGGCCATGAGCCGGCTCTGGGTCTACCTCGCGGCCTCCCCGCTGCTCTGGCTGACCGCGACGCTGCTCGCCTACCAGGCCGGCATGTGGGTCTTCCGCCGGGCCGGCCAGCGGCCGATCGCGCATCCGGTCCCGCTCGCGGTCGGCGCGCTCATCCTGCTCTTGCGCGCGACCGGCACCGATTACGACACGTACTTCGCGGGCGCGCAGTTCGTGCACTTCCTGCTCGGGCCCGCCACGGTTGCGCTCGCCGTGCCGCTCTACCAGAACAGGGCCGAGGTCCGCCGCGCGCTGCTCCCCATGGTGTCCGCCCTGCTGGCCGGATCGGCGGTCGCCGTCCTCTCCGCGGTCGGCATCGCGGCGGCGCTCGGGGCGAGCGGCGAGACGGTCGCTTCGATCGCGCCGAAGTCGGTCACGGCCCCCATCGCGATGGCCATCTCCGAGCAGATCGGCGGCCAGCCGTCGCTCACCGCGGCGATGGTGATCGCGACCGGGATCCTGGGCGCGGTGATGGCCACGCCGCTGCTCAATCTGCTCGGCGTCCGCGACTGGCGCGGCCGCGGCCTGGCCGCCGGCGTCGCCGCGCACGGCCTGGGGACCGCCCGCGCATTCCAGGTGAATCCGCTGGCGGGCACCTTCGCGGGCATCGCGCTCGGGCTGAACGGCCTGGTCACGGCGGTGCTGGTGCCGCTCCTGGCACGGCTCTGGCGGTGAGAGCCGCTCAGACTTTCATCCTAGACCTCCAGCCGCCGCCGCTAGGGCACCATACTCCTTGCAAAAGCGCCCGGCTGTGACGGGTCGGGGCGGCCCATGACGCGACCCGACTTGCAACAGGCGCCCGTTGGAGTTTTACGGACCCGTCGAGGGGGCCGCTCCAGCGTCAAGCCACGCATCGAAGCGGCTCGTTTCTCGGGGACGTGAACAGTCGCGCCGTCGCAGGAGGCCACAACATGCCAGTCACGCGCAGGGATCTGCTCGCCCAACTCGGAGTCACCGCAGCCGCCACCCTCGGAGCTTCCGCCGCGGGTATCGGCGTCGCCGGGATCGCCCGCGCGCAGGAGAAGCCGAAGGGCACCATCCCGGACAAGCCGTTCCGCATCGGGCACATGACTTTCTTCACCGGCCCGGGCGCGGTGCTGGGCGAGCCCATGTACAAGGGCAACCTGCTCGCCGCCGAGGAGATCAACGCGCAGGGCGGCCTTCTGGGGAAGAGGAAGATCGAGGTCCTCAAGGCCGACGAAGCGGCGGGGACCGACGCGAACGTGAAGGAGATGCGCCGGCTCAAGCTGTCCGAGAAGATCGACATGTTCATGGGGATCACCTCGAGCGGCAACACGCCCGCGCTGGGCCCCGCGGCCGAGGAGCTGAAGCTCCTCACCATCTTCGTCGACGGCTGCACCGACTTCCTCTTCGACAAGGCGGTCCCGAACCCGCGCTACGTCTTCCGGATCACCAACATCCAGTCGGCGGACGGGTCCACCTGCGCGCTCGCCGTCGCCATGACCTGGCCCGACGTGAAGAAGGTGGCCCACATCCACCCGGACTACGCGTACGG
>WNFD01004234.1_pt1 | contig 14695 bp, 13 predicted proteins | sample 5400491 | NCBI WGS metagenome assembly WNFD01 (sample SAMN13153343, study PRJNA577476) | soil metagenome | isolation source: 120 cm saprolite under Douglas fir tree site 2 hole 2 replicate 2 | place: USA:California | collected 2015-04-18
CTCTGAATCTCTCTTCCTCCATAATTCGTCCTGACAGAAGGTCGTGCGAGCTTCTTCCCCCCGACGTATTGAACTGCCCAAGACATGGACGGATGAGACAATCTTTCGATTTGCGAGCCTCTAAACGGCACTCTAAAGAAGGAGCCCTTCTAAAGAAGGAGCCCTCGCAAGAACGGGCGGGCTTCTTCCTGGTGGATGTTGCGATTATGCATGGTGAATTGCGTGGGCGCAAATAATCACGTGGCGCAAAATACAACCGCATCGGCAAGAGCAATCGCTGTTGCACATTGGCACCTGTGAAACTTTTCTTTTCATACGTCAATACGGCCCGCGATTGCTTCACGATAAGGAATTGATCGCGGCTTCTCGGCAACGAGCGTGTCGAGCGTTTCCATGCCCTGGCGGGCCTTGGTCGAGCAGGCGTAGGAGCGGTACCGGCTGCTCTTGCCGGTGCGCAGCATCATCGCCATCCCGCAAGCCGCGCAGAAGCAGATGCCTGTGAGCATCGTCGGGCCGCTGACGATCCGCGGCGCGGTCCGGCCCGGTTCAAGTCGGTCGCGATGGCACGCGGCGATTTCCCCACCGTAGCGAGCTCCGCGTCAGGCACGCCTGCGGCGGGAGTCAAGGTGCGTGTTTACGATCAGGACTTGTCGAGCGCGACGCTCGTCGGTGAGGCCGTCACCAGCCCTGACGGCAAATACCGGATCACCTATACGGAAGATCAACTTGCTGAGGGCGAAGTCGGCAACGCGCCCGCCGACGCGCCGGCATCCACGCTCGCAGCGATAGTGGCGGCGTCACAGTTGAAACCCATCAGGCGCGCCCCGACCTTTGGGCCGGTGTGCCCGGCGAGGGCGATCAGTTCCTGATCAAATCCGACATCGTCTTCAACGCCGGAGCCCTGGTGCAAATCGATCTCGTGCTGTCCGACGGTGAAGCAAGCCAAGCCAGACGTCGGAACTGGGGCGGGTGTACCTTTTCAGAATGCTACCGCGGCACAGTCCAGGACGAATTTGCGTCTTTACACAGCGTCAATCTCGTGAAAAAATTCTCCCGAGAACGCCGGCCCGTTTTCGCGGCATGGTTGCGATCTCGCCGACGCGAGCCGGCGCATCCTGATGGACCGACGCGAGGTTGGATCGGAAATCCTCGCGGGCGCAAAGAGAAGCATTGTCACTCACGCCAGCAGCAGAAGAGACCCGGGACAGCCATTCACTTGCGCTGATCGCGCGTCAAAATAGGACGATCACTGGGGGGAGCAAGTGCCAACCAGTACGGTCTGCTTTCGATTCTGGGGGCAGGACGACTTGCGCGAAGCTCACATTCGCGACGGTCTTGCCGCAGGCGGCATCCAACTCACTTCCTTCGAAAGCGGCCGCGTAGATCAGTACGGCATAGTTTGTTTCAGCCAGATCGACAACGGGTTGCTCACGTTCATTCATAACTTCCAACATTACCCGCACCCTCGGGTGCTGGCGTTAGCGGCTTCCGCCTCGGCGTTGGAAAATGGCAGCGCGTGGCGCCTGCTCCACGTCGGTGCTGCAGATGTGATGGTGTGGAATGGCGTCTCGGCAGTGGGGCAAATTCTGGCAAGACTGGAACGCTGGCGTGCTGTGGAGCGATTGACCGCCGCGGCACTCACGCAGCAACCTTTCGCCGGCGAGAGTGCGGCATGGCTCTGTCTGGTGAGGCGGGTGGCGGAAGCCGGCAAGTTCAGCAGCTCTCCCGTGCTGCTGACCGGTGAAAGCGGAACTGGAAAAGAGCTTCTGGCCCGTCTCATTCACGCCGTTGGCAGCCGAACCGATGGAGAAGGAAAGCGGCCGGAGCTGGTCACAGTTGATTGCAGCACCATTGTTCCGGAACTTTCTGGAAGCGAGTTGTTCGGCCACGAGCGCGGCGCTTTCACGGGTGCTCATAGCGCCAGGGATGGTGCCTTCGCCCTCGCCGACGGCGCGACGCTGTTTCTGGACGAAATCGGAGAACTTCCTTTGCAGCTGCAGGCTCAGCTTCTGCGCGCCATTCAGGAGAAGACCTATAAACGTGTAGGCGGCAATGTATGGCTGAAGACCAACTTCCGGCTGGTCTGCGCAACGAACCGCGATCTTGGGGACCTTATCCAGCGCGGCCACTTTCGGCTCGACCTCTATCACCGCATTGCCGGTTGGGTATTTCGCACGCTTCCGATCAGGGAGCGGCTGGAGGACATAGTGCCGCTCGCGCGATATTTTTTGGGAATCCTGATTCCCGACGATCCGCCGGACTTCGATGATGAAGTGCGCCACTTCCTCTTGAACCGCCAGTATGCGGGCAACATTCGTGAACTGCGCCAGCTGGTCGAACGCATTGCGCATCGGCATGCAAGCCCAGGCCCCATCACTGTAGGCGAAATACCGGAAGACGACCGTCCCTCCGACATCAGCGCTCCACACGCCTGGCCCGACGACCGCCTGGAACGAAGCATCGCCGACGCGATTGCGATGGGCGCCAGCTTGCGGACAATAACGACCGCAACCACAGCCGCTGCCATCCGAATTGCAGTCCGCTCGGAGCACGGCAACCTTCAGCGCGCAGCGAAGCGCCTGGGCGTGACAGACCGGGCTTTGCAGATGAGGCGCGTCGCCGGCACGCTGCCCGAGCACAAGTAGCGCGACGCGCCGGGCTCGGTCGCTTTCCCGCTCCGGGCTTACGCCGCTCCGGTCACATTGGCCGAAAACTGGGAGGTCAGAGCTCCCGGGAAGACATTGTCGCTGGCACTGGTGGAAGGACGTCGGGAACGTTTCCCTGGTCTCGGGCTATTCGGGCTAGTTGGTCCTCGAGCAAAAGAAAGCTGACGAATGTGTTGTTGATAGGCTGGAACTCCGCCAACTCACCCGTAATTTCAGCCGCGAGATCCCGCGCATTTCGATTGACGAAATAGCTGCCGCTCAAGTCCAGCCTGCTCAGGTCTTCTGCCATGAGCCCGATGACGAATTTAAGCGCCTGATCCCGCCGCCATTTGTCGGATGCTGGACCGACGCCGCCCAGCATTCGCTCGTTCTCAATTCCGCGAGCAATCTCGAGCAGCGTTTGTCCAAGTCCGAGAAGACCGATGAAATCCACACTGAATTCCAGCCGGCCGAGGAGCCCGCTCCCCGCCGTTTCGAGAGCCTTATCTAACAAATGCTTGTCGTGAACCAGCTCTGTGAACGAACGTTTGTCCATGGAAAAGACAAGGTCTCCAATCCCATGCGAGTCCAGGGAGATTTCTACCCCCGGGACGGCGTTCATGATCTTTTGATACCAGGGAAGAAAACCGCGGACTTTCTGGAATGCCGTTTGAGCGGCGAGCGCGGCCCGATATAAAGCAGGCCGGTACCTGCGGATACTGTCGAAGATGTTATAGCCCAACACGCCGGCGCCCGGCTGGGAAGACGGTAGCGGGGCAGGCTTTGCCGGTGGGACAGGCCCTGCCGGCGGGACGGGCGTTGGCGGCGAAAGAGGTGTTGGCGGCGGGACGGGCGTTGGCGGTCGCTTATGCAACGGCCGCACAATCGTATCACGGATTTGCACCCATTCCTGTCTGAGGGTTCGGCTGGCATTCTTCAACGACTTGCCTTTCCATTCCGGATGGCGATCATAAAAGACGGCATCGGTGACCTTATTCTCATCTTTGATTCCCCGTGCGATCTGCCCTGTTACAACTGCTTGATCCCGCTTGCTGCCGGCCGTCCCGAATTCATGGAGGAAGTCCGCTTCGCTCTGCGAGAAAGGCCCGCCGGCATCATCGGCTCCCGCGTCCGCCTGACAAGCCTGTTGCAGCGCTGCCAAAGTGTTGTCGTCAAGCGCTCCGCTGGGAAGTAGCTGGATCTGCGTTTGAAACGTCTGGATGGCGCGTCGCGTGGCGGGGCCCATGCGGCCATCCTGCGGGATCATGTTGCCGGTGATCTGCGACAGGCAGCCTTGTGCCCAGGCAATCGATTGTTGATCCTGCGTGAAGTCGAAGTCCAATCCCGTCCGGAGCAACCACGGCCAGCGTCGAAAATAATTGGGGAATGTCCAACGACGTGGCCCATGTGATCTCCGGAGCTGCGATCCCCCTGGTCTCCAACTTTTCATGAATTGCTCGGAATCCTCACCCTGTGAGGGGTCGTAGCCCGCAAAGGACTCGGCTTCGAAATTGAGATCTGTTCTCATAATCGCCCCTCCTGTTATGGCGGCCTCGATTGCGCGCTTCTTGCTGGCGCTGCGCACCCGGATTTTCGTTCGCGCCGGGACCGCCGGTTTATCGGACTGCAATTCCCTCCAGACTGAGCGAGCCGGCGAACCTGAAGCGCACAAGGGGCTGGTCTCCTGCAGCACGTTCCAGGGTCAGAACTCAAGGCCCCCGTTCCCAATGCCGGACAGGCGGGTGTCCGAAGCGCGCCGGCCGAAATTTGGATTTCGGCCACTGCTGCTCCCTCCGGAGTCACATGCAGCTATACACGCTCTTCGCATCGCGTTGGCGCTCGCCGATCCAGTCCTTTATGGAAACATATGCTCGGGGCATACCCGAACTCCCTCCACTCTCGAGATCGGCCCATTTGCCAAGCTTCTCGATCGCCTGTTGGACGCCATCATGCGTCAAACGCAGATTGTCCAGCGGAAGAGCAGTCATCTCGAAGGAAACTACAATGTCGGATTTCAAGTAAGTTATGATCCCAAGCGACGGGCCTGCAACATCAACGTCCCTCACCTTGCGGATGTTCCTCCACAGCCTTTCCGCTCCGTCGGGCCCAAGCCATCCCGATGCTATATCGCAAGCCCCGACGACGGTCGGGATCACTCCGACGGTCGGGCAGATTGCTCCCCACCGAATGACTCGGTCGTCGACACCGCCTTGTTTGAGCTTGGCGAGCCAACATTGATAGCGCCACTTTCGCGGGTCACTACAGGCGTTCACTCTAGCTTCGAGATCGGCCAGGGCCTTGAGGAAGCGCCCATTTTCAGACGGAGGGAGCGAACGCGTGGGCCACACTGGTATCGGCGACGCACGTGGCGCCGGAACGTTTTTTGGTGTCCGCGTCTCCATCTCGTACAGACCGCCACCGAATTCATGCGGAAAGTCGGACGCCTCGCTCTGCGCAGGCGCCTGCGACGAAGACGGCGCGCCGGCATCATCGGCTCCCGCGTCCGCCTGGCAAGCCTGCTGCAGCGCTGCCAAGGTGTCGTCGTCAAGCGCTCCGCTGGGAGGCCGCTGCATCTGCGTTTGAAACGTCTGGATGGCGCGTCGCGTGGCGGGGCCCAATGTGCCGTCCTGAGGCACCCACGCGCCGACAACCTGGGCAAGGCAGGCCTGCGCCCAGGCGACTATTTGCGGGTCTTGTTTCGACGGATCAAATCCGAATCCGCCTTGTGACAGCCACGGCCATCGCCGCCGGAAACCGGTCCTGAAGCGCCAGCCGGAGGGGTCGCCATAGCCGATACCTCCCTGGCTGAGCGCACCAAAGTAGTAGGGCGTTCCGGACTGAGAAAACCTCGGAGCCCAAGAAGCTCTGCCTGTTGCGCCGCCTCCCCAACCTCCTCTGCCTCCCCAGCCGCCCCAACCTCCCCTGCCTCCTCTGCCACCCCAAGGCCAGGCCGTACGAGCGGAAGCGGGAGAGCTGATCGACGGCCTCACAGACACGGGTGCACCGCCATATCCCCCACGATGATCGCGAACCACGGGCGCACCGCCATACCCCCCACGATGATCGCGAACCACTGCTTCGAATTCTTCCGAGCTCTCGCCATATGATCCGGAGAAACCGCCAAAAGGCTCGGCCTCGAAATTGAGATTTGCTGGCATGGCTGCTGACTCCCTTTCGTGTTTCCGCTCGACTTCGATCGCGTCTCCCAAACCCTCGGTCTCCGCCCTGACTTGGCGCGCGGTCAGGAACGAAATCGAGCCGCGCGCCAGAGACCGTCGCCTGCGTCGACCCTGATCGTCGGATCAACGCACGCGTTGCTGCATCGCCAATCGCCTTTGCAAGCGAATCGCGGGAAGCGTCGAATCGATCGTGTCGGGATTCGTCAAATCGATGCTCGTTGCGGCGCGATAGGCGTGCCAATATCCATAGAGAACGTCCTTATGGAAGCGCGCCCAGTTCTTCGCGGAGTCCTCGTTGTCGACATCGATCCAGTCGCCGTAGCGGATCGAGAGCAGCAACTGTTCTCCATAGACGGCAAGGTCGCGGAAATGTGTCACGGTCACATCCGACCACCCCTGCATCGTCTTCATCGCGTCCACCTGCGGCATCCACGCTTCCTTGTATGGGACCATGACGCGGCTTTGCAGGAATTCGCGCATTTCCGGACGAGCCAGCATGAATTGCACCAGAAGCATCTCGGCACGCGCCGTCCAAGGCAGGTCGCCGAATTGATTGTGCGCACCCTGCGCCAGGATCAAATGGACTTCCTTCAGCGCATTGAGAAGCGGGAAGCCGTCAGCGATGATCGTGGTCTGAAAGTCTTCCTTGAAGAAGACCGAGCTTTGGTAAAGCAGGTTGTTAAAGGCTTCCAGAAACTTGGAGCGCGTATCGGCGACCTGCAATCCGGACACCGCCCTGCCACGCAGCCGGAAGCCATACAAGTTCTCGTACTCGGCGGCCCGGCGCGCCACGGATAGGCGATTCAGTTCGTCCTGGGCAAACCCCCACATAAGGTTGTTCAGCGGTCGAAGCGGGTCGATCGCCATGTTCACCAATGGGTCGCGGTCTCCCGGCCGGCGGATATTCTGGAAGCGCTGGTTGATGGCGTTTATGGTCTGCATCAGCATTCCTTCTTCGTGCCAATACGACCAGATGAGCTCTATCAGGCAGGGCTCGTTGATCCTGTCGACCAGCAAGCGGTGGCCGGCTTCCCTGCGGAGGAGATATTCGGGGAATGCCGCCTCCACCACGCGGGTGATGTACGGAAGCTGCGGAGGATGTCCGAGATATTGGCTCAGCCTTTCCGCCAGTTCTCCCGGTTTCATCGGCGCGCCGAGGCGCGCGCTGTCTCTCAGCGCATCCGACTCTAGTTCGCGGCGGTCCTCGTGCTCGATTCGCACACCGCACTCCATCAGAAGAAACATTTCCGTCGCTATCTTCAGCGCGTGCCATGGAGTCACGCCGAAGCGGTGCGCGCCCAGGTCTCGCAAGCGCCGCTCGATGGCTTCAGGCAGTTTCTCGTGTTCCTCCCACCTGAGCACGCGGTTGAGGAACTCGCGGTAACGATGGAAGGAGATGGCGTGGGTGCGGTTTCGGATCGCAGCCCACAAGGCCTGGTCGAGCGTGGGGTGGCTGGCGCTGCGATGCAATGTCACGCCCACGTTGCCGCGAATGGTCTGAGTAGCCGGTTCGGAGACGATCAATGCCGCGCTCATTCGGACTTCGGTCCGCGTCGACGCTGGCGCGTCCCAGTCGGCGACGGCGATCGCTTCTACGATGGCTTTCCCGGCCTCGCTGAACACCAACTCCACTTCGTGCTCGGATTCAATCGCATGTGCGGCAAGCGGCGTGATCCATTTGATCTTTGCGATCTCGCCATAGTTCCGTGCTTGAAAGCAAACGATCAGAGGCTGGCCTACGACCGCGCGAGATACCGGATTGCGTTGGTCGCCCTCTCCGTAGGTAAAGAGCGCAAGCTCAAACCCAAGGTCCAATTCGAGGACGGCGGCTTCCGCGATTTCGCCGTGCGTAACGGATTGATCCACTGAATTGGCTTGGCCGAACGCTTCGCAATGCACGCAGTAGGCGCCAGGTTCGCATTGGAACTGATAGCGCCCAGTCGCGTCGGTTCGCGTGCGCTGTACCGGCTCCCCCGCGGGTCGGCGCGGTTTGCCTCTCGTGCGAGTTGCTGATTCGGAAAAAAGGTGAACTTCGGCGTTGGCGACCACGCCTTTGCGCTCGGCGATCGTCACAAACCCGCAAATACCGCTCGCGCCGGTTTTTTCTGAATCGGCCATGGTGTTCTCCTCGTCGTGGTTGAAATCGGTTCGTCATGCTTGACGTCCCGCTGGGATTTGTAGTCACGCGGCGGCAAGTCTGCGCAGCCGGCGGCGGCCTCCAAGGTGCTGGTCAGGGCCCAGTGCGTCAGCAGCTTTCCGAGCACCGTGCTCTCTTCCTCCGGAGTGATCTTGCCGTCGGCCCGACCCTGGCCGACCGCCGCGAAAGCCAGGATGGGACGAGCCCTGTACATTTCCTGAGGCTCGCTTCGCCAATGCTGCAAGTGGCCGCGCAGGCGCGCAGGCCACAACTCCTCAAGATCGAGCACCTCTGGCAGAGATTTTCCGCGCAACACCGCCGGACGATGATGGATGAGCAGCGTTACCAGCGCCGGGATGGTGCGCTCGAGCATCGCCAAGGTGTCGTGCAGTTCGGGATCCAGGCTGCGCGGCGGATAGTACAACTCCCAGAGATCCGCCAGCTGCTCCCAGGCCGGTTGCGGATACAACGCATGACCCAGGGCGGCGCTTAGTTTTACGCGGATCCACGGCGTGGGATGCGGATCGCGAGCATCGAGCCGGAAGACAAAGGGGCGGGGCAGGCTGACAACCGCCATCAATCCCATGGTCGCTGCGACGCCAACGCGCGCCACCGACCAGAAATCGGCCAGGATCTCGGAGATCCATCGCTCCCACAACTGCCATGCGGGCGCTTCCTCGGGATCGTCGCGCGACATCCCGCGCAGTTCCGGCCGCAGCGATTCGACCAGTCCGAGCAGCGCCGCTGCCTGATGTCCCACCTCATGAAAGAGAGAGGATGCGATGCCGCTTCCGACCATGCGCTCGCGCGGCACCTTGATGATGGCCACCGGATTGGAGCCTCCGCCCGGCAAGCGGGTGCGGGAGCGCCGAATGGCGGCGCCCGTTCCGCGATCGAGATAGCAGATGATGGGCGGAGCCTCGAAAAACCTTTCCCGCAATCGGAGGGCGTCGGCGGAAGCTACATCCAGGCCCGACAACCACACGCCCGTTTGATTTTCACTGCGCTGCGTGATGACGTTTTCGAACAAATCGAATTGCGTGAGCACGGCGTTGAAGCGAAGCCGCAATATCGTGAACCTCCGTTGCGCCTCCTCGGCCCCGATATGGGAGCTTTCCGCCGATCTCAACCATCGCAGGAATTCGTCCAACAGACGTCGCAATCGGCTCCTGCCGGCGCTCAAGAACTTCTCGATGGCTATTTGCGAGGTGGGCAGCAGATTGGCTGCGGGAAGCATCGACTCCTGGAGAGCAAAAGGCCTCACGCCGGCGAGGCGCATCATCAGAGCGCGCGCTTCCTGCTCCAACATCCAGGCGGCGAAGGCGGGCAGGGCCATGTCGACCTCATACCCCGAACAGAGTGATCTGGTTGCCGCGTCGGATCCAGCGACCGCCGCGGTGGCCGGAGCCACAGACGGGACATTTGGACGGCATTTGCAGGGGCGCAGGAGAAAAGGGCGCAGGAGCAAAGGGCGGAGGAACGGGGGGCACGATCAGCGCCGGCGCATTCTTTTGCGCGGAGTCGGTGACCGCCTGGCGCGCAATGTCCTCCGGCGTCTCTCCTTCGGGTGACTGCGCGGCGTTTCTGGCTGCGTCCGCGGCAAGCCGAACGAACGTCCTCGCTGCCTCCCATTCCATTTCGCCCGCTTCCATCTCCAGCGAGCTGGCGACGCTTCCAGCGATATTCCCTCCCAGGCTTGCGCCCACCGGCCCGCCGAAGTATCCGCCGATCGCCGCGCCGGCCACGGGCAGGAGCTTCTTGGCGGCTCCTTTCAGAAGGCCGCCGAGCGCCTTTCCCGCCGACGAGTTGAGGAAGCCGCCGGCCGCTTTCGCGACACCGGAAATGAGGCCGTCCAGGAAATTCTCGAATTCTTCTTCGGTCTCCAGCTCCATCAGGTCGGCCGCAAGCTGCATCTCTTCGAATTCGCTCAGTGCCGGGGTTTCTGACGCCAGCGGATAGTTCTCCAACTCCTGGCCATAGCGGAGCTGCGTCCGATCGATGTCATGCATGCGTCCTCTCCTGTGTTTCGCGATTGAGCTATGCTCCGATAGAGGGATCCTGCCGCGCAGGAGCCCATCATCCGCTGTGCCGGCGCACCCGGCGTCCCCTGATCATTAGGCCGGGGGCGTAAATCTGCGCGGCCTCCGCTGCGGCGCGATGCGCCACATCGGCGGGATCATTGTTGAGGGAGTCTCTCCGCGCGATCTCCACGGTCTTGCCGGCGAACCGGACGAACTGCCTGATTGCCTCGAACTCGCCATCCTCCCCGCTGAGGCCCTCCAACTCGAGTCCCAATGCCGGTCCCGCAATGGAGGCCAGTCCACGGCCAAGTCGCGCCCCGAGACCACTGCTCGCCCTTTGTTCGATCATCCGTCCTGTAAGCGGCAAAGCTTGGCCGGAGACCGTCTTAAGCACGCGGGCAATGGCCCGGCCGACCGCAGGGTTCACCGGATTGCCGATGACACCGTTCGCTTTCCGGATGAGGTCTCCGAGAACGTGATCGAGTTGTTCCTCGTCGGCGACTTCCAGCAATGCGATCGCCTGCTCCATTTCCTGATATTCGTCGAATATCCCACGCTCCGACCCGCCGTCGAATTCCTTAACGGGAGCGGCGTCGAGCTCCATTTGAGGCGAGTACTCGGTCAGCGGATTGGAAAAGGTGCTCATGCCAACGAGCTCCATCGATTTTGGTGCGGCCACCTCCCGGGACCGTCCTGCCGAACGATCCATTCCTTGGACCGAAGCACTGCAATGCACGTGCCATTCAAGAAACCGCGGAATCAACGAGCACTACGCAAAACGCTAGCGAAGCTCGCTTCGGATTGCCGGACGTGACCCGCCCTTTGGCGAAGACAACTTCGTCGTCGAGTCGAGTGGTGTATTCCCTTTTGGCAAGCGATGCCACGGTTCGCGAGAACGATGTGTTCTGGGCCCTCTATGGTCAGCTTCCAGAGCTGATCGCGCGTGCTCGCGATGAAGACGGACAGCCAAATTTTGAGCACCATAAGGTTATACGGCTACTCGCCCATGGAGCCGACAGCTTTACTCGCACTTGAAATCGTCGGCTGGCACTGAGCCGGGCCAACGTTTCGCGAGCCTGTAGTCGACGAAGCCCAAATCGCACCAGCTTCTTGAAGCGCTCGGTCTTCGCAGCAGGACGTAAGAGGGACGCCACACTAGACCGACACGGAAAAAGCCCGTATGGGGCACGCGCAGCGTTCCGCCACGCGCCGGAGCTATTAGCGTAGTCGCAGCCGGTCGAGGCAGTTCCCCGCCCTTCGCCGCGCATCAGATCGGCGGCGAAGACAGAGCCCCGCCCGATCCCTCGCGGACGCCCACGATCGCGTCGCACATGGGAGGGTCGTGCAGAAACGGAGTTCGTCCTACTCGCCCTCGGGCTTTATGAGATTCACAACGAGCCGTCGATCGGTCTTGCCGAGTCTGTGGGTCTTAAGCCGTTCCTGACGCTCACCCACTACGCGCATTGCCCTGACAAAACCGTTGATATCAGAAAGTCGCCGCTGGTGTCTGTTGTTCTGCCGCAAGTACGCAGAGGTTCCTTGTGGACTGTTGGAGAGGTCCATTTCTTACCGTCGCCATTGGCAAGGACATTCCCGCCGTTAGCTCGGGTGAGCAAGCGGTTCAGAATATGGCTCGCCCAATTTCCATTGGTCTTTTCGCGTGCGAACGACTTCGAATCCCATTGGGATTATTTTCTGGAAGGAAGCATTCGCAACCACATGGGAGACATCTTCGCCCTGCCAGAGGGAATGCAGGCCTTGAATGAGGGCCGCTATTTCGTGGCGGATGACGACAACGAATACGTGGTCGAAACAGTTGTGAAGTCTCTCAGGCTTCGGGGAATAACCTTCACCTGACCACCAGCAGCTCGCCGCCACACCGCCAGATCGCCTGTGCGTCGATTGGTGACTCCCAAACTTCTCTGCACTGCAAACACCAGCCCGTTCGGTGCGGAGACTTTTTTTTAAGTCCACAGCAAACAAACGACCCCAGCGCGGGGGCGACCGAGCGCTGGGGCCATCGTGTTGTGCTCGACAACCGCGAGGGGGCGTGGACGCGAGCGCAGCCTGATAAAGCCAGCACATGCCGGTTCGCCGACGGTGATCTGTATTGACCACCTGTGGAAGTTTTCCACAACTAGTGATCTGTTTTGAACATCCCATCCTCAGCGACCCACCCGTCCACCACCAGTCAAGGATTGATCTTTGCCAAACGAGGCAGGCGCCGGAAGAACGTTAGGTTGGTCACCCCGACGACCGCAGAGTGTACTTGTTGAGCACGTCCCATCCATCAGTCGGAAACCGATCAATACTGACCAGCCAATCGGAACTCGATGATCAATGCTGGCTCCCATCACCGCTGATTCTCCGTAGGCACGTTGCCGGTGACGAGAGTGTTGCGCGCTCCCGCCTATTTGAGGGAAGCCTTATGCCGGAATCTCATCCCTTGCCCGACTATATCAGCGTTCAAATCCAACGCCCAGCCTGCCCAAGGTGCCGCGTCGCTTTTGGTGTGGATTTCGCCGATTTTGACAAGGCTGCGACACAGATCCCGGCTATCTTTGCTAGATTAGCGGAGGCAGCATGATGAGCCGAACCCAGCCAAAGTCCTCGCCGACGGATGAATATGCGCGGAAGATCGCGCGAGCGATCGCGAAGGGGCGTCCGCCCCGGTTTAGCGACGCCTTCGATAGGTACTGCGAAAGCTCCCCTGGCGAAATCTTTGCCGCTTTCACCGGCGCCGCTCGCCACATGCCTCCGGTCGGCAAGGATGAGCCGCTTGCCGTTGGTTATCTGTTTCTGCTGCAACGGCTGCTGGAGCATCTCCGTTACCGCACCGATCGAGGCTATGAGGACGCGGTCAAGCTGATCGCGGATTTTCAGGCCGACGTCGTCGCACAAGTCGAGGCTGGAAACGCCGACGGACGCATGCTCGCGTTCGTGGGAGGAGCCCTGCATCAGTCGAAAATTCCTGCCTCGCCGGAGCTTGCCGCCGCATCGGCAAAGCAGCCCATCGACCGGAACGAGGACGCTGCGCTTCCGGACGACATCCGCTCCGCTCTCGCCGGCATCGTCGAAGCCTGCGGCGGCGATCCGTTCCTCGCCGTCGGCGCGCTGATGGAAAGCGGTCATTCCATGCCGGCGGAAGCCCGCGGCGCCCTGGCTGGTGCCTTGGCGCTCGCGGGTCACGCCGAAGCGCGTGGCGCCGGGCTTCTGTTCCTGCTCGATCCAGATTCGACCGTGCGCCGCGCCGTTGCCGGAGCGCTTGCGCAGGTCGCCAGCGCGCTGACGCCGACAGAGCTTCGGCGACTGATCGCGATGCGCAATTGGCGACCGGAGGACGAGCGAGCCGAAGTCGACGCGGTTATCCGCAAGGCACGGGCGGCCGGGATCGATTGCGCGACTTGGGAGGTGGGCAGCATAGAGGCAACCGTCGCTACCGGCGTCGACGGCGCCACAACGCAGGGATTCTTGCTGATATCGCCGGTCGGACGGAAGAAGCGGCTCTCATCAATCCTCACCAAAGGCGGAATTGCCGATGCCTGGAGCGGCGAGCCGGAAACGCGCCGCCGGATGGAGATGAGCCTCGCCGCCGCTGGGATGGACTCCCCTACTATTACCGTATCCCGTTCATATCTCGACCGCACCGTGGCGCACCAACTGGCGCTCAGCATCGAAAAACGAGAAACGCCGCCATTCGGTCTGCTCCAGGTCGCCGAGACGATCGGCGGTGCCGATTGGCAACCCGCGCGCATGGTCTTTGGTGAAACACTCGCCGGGCTGATGGCAGAGGTCCCAAAAGCCATGTGCCAGCCTGCCGCGATCGCATCAGTGCTGAGCAGGAGCAACGAACTTGCCGCTCTTGAGACCGTGGCACAATCCTGGTTCGAGGACGACCCGCAGGTTACACAAGCCGTGAAGCGGGCACGCGGTCGTGATCACGCCAAGCTTGCTGCCTATCTCTTGCAGAGCGTCATGGCACGACGTCGTGACAGGTGGGCTGAGATTGTTTTGCGCACGGCTCTATGGATGCACGAGGCACCTGAGGCGGCCCATCTATGCTGGCGCGAACTCGTGCTCGTCGCAAAAGCGCTCGCCGACGGACGGGATATGACCGAGATCGGGTTGATGCGCGATATCGCATTGCGGACGATCGCGGTGCTCGGGGACGCAGGGCGGATATAAGGGGCCGCGCGGCTTACTCCGACGGAGGCTTGCGCAAATGGCCAGCTGTCGCAGATTGGACGATCCGAGCGCGCAGCAGGCGCTTGCATCATAGCGCAGCAGCGAAGCAATATTGCCCGCTTTCGTCGACCGTGGCGCACTAATGAATGGCGTTTTGGGTTCTTTTGGCCTAAAAGCATACCAACCTCACCCAAATCCACCGGGCCACGCGGCTGCGTATCTTCCAGGCAGCTGCCTCGACCGTTCCCTACTTAATGTTCCGGCGCCAAGCGCCGACAAAGGTCTGCCATCTCGTGACATTCTTGCCCACAAGTCCGCCGCTCGCCCGAGCCCTGGCGGAGCGCAACTACGATTCTCCGACTCCAGTCCAGACCGCCGTGCTGGCGGACGCCGCTGCCGACCGCGACCTGCTGGTTTCGGCGCAAACCGGCTCGGGCAAAACTGTCGCCTATGGGCTGGCCATCGCAAAGAAGCTTCTTGATGGTGCCGGGCGGTTCGGGCGAGCTGCGGCACCCCTTGCATTGATCG
>WNFD01004065.1_pt1 | contig 14683 bp, 15 predicted proteins | sample 5400491 | NCBI WGS metagenome assembly WNFD01 (sample SAMN13153343, study PRJNA577476) | soil metagenome | isolation source: 120 cm saprolite under Douglas fir tree site 2 hole 2 replicate 2 | place: USA:California | collected 2015-04-18
CCTCGCCGCACTGCTACGGCTCCTCATCACAGCGATCCCCGCCGCCGCCGTGGACTGGCCGCTGCTCATCGCGGTCCTCGCCGCCGCCACCATGACGCTGGGAAACCTCGCCGCGTTCTTCCAGACCTCGGTCAAACGGCTGCTCGCCTACTCCACCATCAGCCAGGCGGGCTACCTCCTGATGGCCGTCGCCGTCGCCTCCCGCAGCGGCCTCGCCACCAGGTCGCTGCTGTTCTACCTCGCCGCATACGCGGCCGCCAACCTCGGCGCGTTCGCCGTCGTCGCCGCACTACCGCACGCAGCTACCCTCGCCAGCTACCGCGGCCTGGCCCGCCGGCACCCCGGCCTCGCCGCCGTCCTCGCCGTCTGCCTCCTCGGCCTGGTCGGCACCCCGCCCACCGGCGTGTTCGTCGGCAAGCTCGAGATCTTCACCGCCACCATCGACGGCGGCTACGCCTGGCTCGCCGCCCTCGCCGTCGCCAACACCGTCGCGTCCCTGTTCTACTACCTGCGCTGGCTCGCCCCAGCATTCCTGCGCCATCCCAGCAGCAGCCAGCTCGACCCGCTGCGCACCGCTGGCCCCTGGGCCGCCGCCAGCGCCTATGCCGCCGGGACCGTATCGCTCGCCCTCGGGATCGCCGCCGGCGCCGTCTTGCCGCTGCTGACCGGAACGCTGCTGCGATAGCCGCGCCCGCAGGTGCCGAGGCCGCCGATGATGCCCGCGGCGAAGCCCATACTTAGGGTATCCGGCAGGTCCTGCCCGGCACCAATGCCGACCTATTTCTGGCCGGGTACTCCGCTGGCCGCGTCCTCGGTCAACGGCGTTTCCGTGATTTTTACGAGGTGGGAGAGATGAGGCCCCACAGCTGTTTCCCGACCTGATCCAGGCTGTTCTGGATTGCTGCCCACATCCCGGCATCGCACACGTGGCTTTCGGTCACCACTGCGGCCTGGGCGGCATTATTTTCGAGGGCGGCCAGTTGCGTCACTGCGGAGAACGCCAGCGCCGGATGCTGACGGGGGTCCGCGCCAGGGAGCGCGTGCAAAGTGTCAGCCAGGCTCATCGCCGCCGCCTGGAGACCGCCTGGGGAGCTGGATGGTCGCTTCTGGCCGAATATTTCCGCGCGCCGCCAGACGGTTGCCACCTCCTCGAGCATTCCGGAAATGTCCATCAGGTCCGTGACCATGAGGTCAGCATCCTGGCGCGCCGCTGCCCGCTGGTCGTAGCTGCCGCTCATTGATACTCCTCCGTGCATCGCCTGTGCCGCGCGCAGGCGGTTCCGGACGGCCGCGGCCCGCCAGTTGCCGGCGAGGGCAGGATTCCCGTGCGCCTGATCACCTAAGGTGAATAGGTCATGTGGTGCCGAGCGTGTCACACCGCATCAGGTGGCGTCTGCAGTCATCCTGTGTTTGCCGTGGCGTTTAGCATTCGGGCGGACCGCCAGTGAGGAAGTGGATCGCCCGGTTCGGTGACCTGGCAGCCGCGATCATGGATGTGATGTGGCCAGCCGGCCGGCCGGTGCGCGTGCGAGGCCCGCGGACAGCGCCCGCCAGTCGGCCGGGGGGATCGACCAGGCCGCGAGCGTGTCGCGCCGGTGCCCGTAACGTCGAGCATCGCGACGAGCTAGGCCCTGGATGCCAGCTGGAGTCCGTTCGCGGATGTGACACGCCTGATGCCGCCCGAAACATTACCGGCGCCGGGTCCACTGCGGGCCAATCGAGGTCCAGGCGGTTTCCCAGGCGGCGAGCCGCCGGCGATCCAGCAGCCACCGGCTGACCGAGCCAGGCCGAGCAGCACGATCGCCAGAAAGGCCAGCGCCAGCATCCCGGCGGCGATCGCCCGGGCGGTGATCACGTCGCGGGTAAGCGGGCTACCCGCTACCGGCCCGGAGCGGTCTGCCCACACCAGAAGCCTGCTCCCAGCACGGCTCCCCGGCGGCGCAGGAACCTCTCCAGCACGGGCCCGCCCGCCTGGCGGCGTGCACCGTGCCCGAACCCAGGCGATCGAAGATGACGTGTGCCTGAAGGCCGCGTGCCGCGGCGCGGCCTGCAACAGCACTGCGGGAACCTGATGCCACGAACGCTGGGCACGCTGCTGCCGGGAGATCCCAGGCATGCGCCCAGCCGCCGGCGGCAGCCGCGATGAGCGGCGCACCGGCCAGGAACGCGGCGAGCAGGCCGGCCGTAATACAGGTCTCCAGCCTGTCGGTACGGCGCCGCAGCGGGTTATGGTCCAGCGCCAGGTGACGGCTAAACCCTGCTCGCCTGGCCATGAGCGGCGCCTTGTCGTTCATCACATGCCCACACGGCTGAGGATCGGCCAGCCGCTCAGGGGGCGGCCGGGTATCCGATCCCGCTGAGCTTGGCGCGCAGCTCTCCGGGGCTGGTTCGGCCCTGGTCGTAGATGACGCGGACCCGCTTCGCGTCGGTGTCGACAGTCACCTGCTCGATGCCGGGTTCGCTGGCGAGGTCGCCTTCGATGTTCGTCTTGCACTTGCCGCAGGAGATGTCGGGCACGATCAGCTCGATGGTGGCCGGGCTCATGGGCTGGCTCCCTTCCCGGCGGGCACCTGTGCCGCCGATGTGACTGAGCCGTGCTGGGGCGGCGGGGCCGCTGGCCTGCCCTTGCCGAAGCGGCGGAGCCGCAGCGCGTTGCCCACCACGGTGACCGAGCTGGTGGCCATCGCGACGGCGCCGAGTACGGGCGGCAGGATGCCGGTGGCGGCTAGCGGGACGAGCACCAGGTTGTAGCCGAAGGCCCAGCCGAGGTTCTGGCGGATGATCCTGCGGGTCGCGCGGGCGAGCAGGACCGCGTCAGCGACGGCGCCGACGCCGCCGTGCACCAGGGTGATGTCGGCGGCGGCCATCGCGGCGCCGGTGCCGGTGGCGACGGCGATGCCGATGTCGGCGGCAGCGAGCGCGGGCGCGTCGTTGATGCCGTCGCCGACCATGGCCACCGGGCCGCGTTCGCACCGGAGCCGTTCCACCAGCGCGGACTTGTCCTGCGGCAGGAGCTCGGCATGGACGGTGCCGATGCCGGCGGCGCGGGCGGCGGCTGCGGCTGCCTCCCGTGTGTCCCCGGTGGCCAGCACCGTCTCCAGCCCGAGGCCGCGGAGCCGGGCGATGCCCCGCGGGCTGTCGGGGCGCAGCGCGTCGGCGACGCCGAGCAGCAGCCGGAGGCGGCCGTCGACCGCGACGGCGACCGGGGTCTGGGCGGCCCCGGCCAGCTCGCCGGCCAGCCGGCCGGCGGCGGAGATGTCCACGCCGGTCTCGGAGAGCCAGGCCAGTGACCCGGCCTGTACCCGCCGCCCGCCGGCCTTCGCGGTCACGCCGCGCCCGGCCACGGCCTCGACCTCGCCGGCCGGCGACGGGGTGACTCCCCGGTCGCCGGCGGCTGCGGCCACCGCGCGGGCCAGGGGATGCTCGGATGCCGCTTCCGCCCCCGCGGCCAGCGCCAGCGCCTCGAGCCCGTCGCTGCCGTCCAGCGGCAGCAGGCGCACGACCGCGGGATGGCCCACGGTCAGCGTGCCGGTCTTGTCGAGCACCACGGTGGCCAGCCCGTGAATGCGCTCCAGACTTTCGCCGCCGCGGATGAGCAGCCCGAGCTGGGCGCCCCGGCCGGTGCCGGCCATCACGGCGACCGGCGTGGCCAGCCCGAGCGCGCAGGGGCAGGCGACGACCAGGACGGCAACGGCGGTGATCAGCGCCGTCACGACGCCGGCGCCGGCCAGCAGCCAGCCCGCCAGGGTGGCGGCGGCCATCGCCAGGATGACCGGGACGAACACCGCCGAGATCCGGTCGGCGAGCCGCTGCGACTTTGACTTCTGCTTTTGCGCGGCATCGACGAGGGCCATGATCTGGCCGAGTGCCGTTTCCGCGCCGGTGCGCGCGACCCGCAGCACCAGCGCCGCCGGGCCGTTGACGGTCCCAGCAGTCAGCTCGTCGCCGGGCCGCTTGCGAGCTGGCATGGGCTCACCGGTCAGCATCGACTCATCCACGCGGCCGGCGCCGCTGGCCAGCTCGCCGTCGGCGGGGATGGCCTCGCCCGGGCGGACCAGGACGATGTCGCCGGGGCGCAGCGTCTCGGCCGGTACGTCGATCGCGGCCGCCGGGTCGCCATGCTGGCCGCTGGAGGCGCGGGCCATCAGATGCGCGGTCCGGGGCTGCAGCTCGGCCAGTGCCTCGATCGCCGCCCCAGCGCGGGCGCGGCCCGCCAGCTCCAGGTACTTGCCCACCGCGATCAGGGTAATGATCAGCGCGGCGACGTCGTAGTAGGTGGGCCGGCCAGGCAAGGCGATCGTGGCGATCGCCGAGTACCCGAATGCCACGGTGGTGCCGAGCGAGACCAGGGTGTCCATGTTGGTGGTGCGGTGCCGCGCCGCCTCCAGCGCGCCGCGGTGGAACAGGGCCCCGGTCCAGGCGTACACCGGCAGCGTGAGCGCCAGCTGCGCCCACCCCGCCCATGCCGCGGACGCGTAGCCGTAGGCCACGACCAGGACCGCGGCTGACAGGACCGCGGCGGCGCTCAGGCGCACCCGCCGCCGCCGTAGCTCGGCGGCCTGCGTGGCCCGCCGCCGGGCGACGTCGTCGGCGCGCACGGCCGCCGGGACCGCCGCCAGGTAGCCGGCGTCCGCCACCGCACTGATCAGCGCGCCCGTCCCGGCTGGCCGGGCGAGGGTGACGTCGGCGGACTCTGCGGCCAGGTTCACGGCGGCCGCCGTGACGCCGGGGACGCCGGCCAGGGCCCGCTCGACGCGGCGCACGCACGAGGCGCATGTCATCCCGGTGATCTCCAGTGTCAGGTGCGCTGCACCGGCCGTTGCGTCCGCGGGCCCGGCAGACTGCTGCGCTGGCGGCAGCGCGGTCCCTGTGCTCACCGCGGGGTCCTCCGCGGGCCCTCCGGTGACCCGTTTGCCGTGCCAGCCGCGGGCGGTGGGCCATCGAGCGGCAGCGGCGATGCCTGGTGGCGGAAGTCGGTGAGGCCGGAGTTGTAGGGCAGTGCGTCCATCAGCTCGGTGATCTTCTCCGGGCCCTGCCCGGTGCGGATCGCCTCTGACACGCAGGTCTCCAGATGGTTGCGGAGCAGGACGCGGTTGACCTTCTCCAGCGACGCCTGCAGCGCGGCGACCTGCTTCATCACATCGGGGCAGTAGGCCTCGTTCTCGACCATGCCGATCACACCGTCGATGTGACCCCGCACCGTCTTCAGCCGCAGCAGCGCCTCGCGCTTGTAACTGGCGATCACCTGGAACCTCCCTTGCCTCTCCGGGCGTGAGCCTACCCCACCCCAGGTGGGGTAGGCAAAAGGGCGCCTATCCCCGGGCTGCTGAGCCGGCGGCGCTGTCACGCCGCCCGGTGCTGGCAGGGCAGGCTGAGCTGCCTGGCGCCGGCCGCCTTCGCCCCCGGCTGAGTAGACCGGACCGCCTCATCAGGAGCCCGTCCGCTGCGGGAGCCGCCGCGCATCCGGACCAGCGCAGTCGGTGCTGCTGGAGCCCATGGCGCGGGCGTTGGTGACACCCGCGCCCCACCACCCGCTCCTCTACTATCTTGACATAGTAGCTACTATTGACCGTTAGTAGATAGCTGCTGCCGTGACGCGAGCCGGTCCCGCCGAGGCGGGCCAGAAGGGGCGGCACGGCCGGGGAAGAAGGAGAACGTCGTTGCATAAGAAAGAGAGCGTCGTGTATGACGTGGTGATCGCCGGGGGCGGCCCGGCCGGGCTGAACGCGGCGCTGATGCTGGGCCGGGTACGCCGCCGGGTGCTGCTGGCGGATTCCGGCGAGCCGCGGAACGCCCCCTCGGCTGCGGTGCACGGGTTCCTGACCCGTGACGGCGACGATCCGGCGCAGCTGCGCCGCATCGCCCGCGAGCAGCTCGCCGCATATCCCACCGTGCGGCTGCTGGACGCGGCTGCCGAATCAGCCGCCCGCGCCGGAGACGGGTTCGAGGTGACGCTCGCTGGCGGCCCGCCGGCCCGCGCCCGCCGGCTGCTGCTCGCGACCGGGGTGACCGACGAGCTTCCTGCCGTCGAGGGCCTGGCCCGGTTGTGGGGACGCGGGGTGTACCACTGTCCGTACTGCCATGGCTGGGAGGTCCGTGACCAGCCGGTCGCCGTGCTCGGCGGTGATGACGCGGCGGCTCACCTCGCGCTGAGCCTGGCCAGGCTCGGCTGCGACGTGGTGCTCTGCGCGGACGGGCCGCTGGCCGCCAGCCAGGCCGCCCGGGAGGCGCTGCGGCCGGCTGGGGTCCGGGTCTGCGAGGACCTCGTGCTGGGCGTCGTCGGTGAGCCGGGCCGGTATGTGCGGCTGAGCCTGTCGCCGGGGTGGACGCTGGAACGGCGGGCGCTGTTCGTGCACCCCCCGTTCCGGCAGCGGTCCGATCTTGCCGCGCGGCTCGGCTGCGCGGTCCTGGAAGACGGCGCTGTCCAGGTCAATGAGCTGGGCCAGACCACCGTCCCCGGCGTGTACGCGGCCGGCGACATGGGCCGGACCCTGGCAATGCCCGGCCCGGCGGCGCAGGTGGTGATGGCGGCCGCCGCTGGGGCTCGCGCCGCTGTCGTCATCGACCAGGAGATGCTGTTCACCGACTCCTACGGTGGCCAGGGACCGGTGCCCCCGGCCGCCTCGCGCGGAATGGGTGCCGCGGACGGCCCGGAGGAAGGGCCGCCGCGAGGCGCGGGCAGGTAGCGGCGAGGAGGACAGGATGACGCACGGGTCACCGGGCGGGCGACCCTTGCGCCGGCTCCCGGGGACCGCCTCAGCTCAACGAGGCGGTCACGCCATGGATCCTGGCTAGCGGGCGGTGCCCAGGACGTGAGCGTGGGCTGAAGCGGCCGGTAAGAGAACCGGTCCAGTTCCTCTATCTCGACGCCGGCGGCCCTGATAGCAGCCGGCGCGTCCCGGCTGAGGTGGCAGCCGCCGCCTGCGCGCGCCCACAGCGGCGCGACCAGGTCCTGGAAGGCGCCGGTCAGTGGGCTGGCGGAACGGACATGCTCGAACAACCGCAGCTCGCGGTCGGTGCCACATAGTACGTACCTGTAGTACGTACCTGCGGTAGTAGAAACTTGCGGAGGTTGCTACTATCGGCTGGTAATAGACGGGAGGCGAGGCACGGTGACCGCCGATCATGATCTGGAGCGGGCAGCCAGCTTGCTGGGGCCGCTGGAAGGGCGGATCATGCGCGCGGTGTGGACCGGGCAGGCCGGTGAGACCTTCGTGGTCCGCGATGTGCTGGCGCTGATGCCCGGGCTCGCCTACACCACCGTGATGACGACGCTGCACCGGCTGGCCGAAAAGGGCCTGCTGGCCGCGCGCGCTGAGCCGGGGCGCCGGGCGCACGAGTACCGGGTGGCGCAGTCCCCCGCCGCTTATCTCGCCGACGCCAGTGACCGCGAGGCCGCCGGCGTGGTCGCCCGCTACGGTGATGCGGCGCTGGCGGCGTTCGCGGCACGCCTTGCCGGCCTGCCGCCGGAGCAGCGCCGCCGGCTGGAGGAGCTGGCACGGTGACCGCCGTGCACCTGGCCGTCCGGGCGCGCAGGCACCCGGTCGCTGTCGCCGTGGCCGGGGGGCTGATCGCGGTGCAGGCTGCGTACTCGGCGAGCATGGCCGTCTGCCCGCGGATGACCGTGACCCAGTGCCTGGTTGCGGCGAACCTGGTGGTGCTGGGCGCCAGCGTGATCGCGATCGCGGCCCGGGCGGCCTGGCTCGCCGCCGCCGCCGAGCAGGCGGTCGCCGCCCTCCCGCGCGCCAGCCTGCCCGGGGCGCTGGCCGGCGCTGCCCGCCGTGCCGGCATCCGGCGCATCCGGTGCGTGGCCGGAAGCGGCTGCATCGCGTTCTGCGCCGGGCTGCTGCGGCCGGCCGTCTATATCACGGCGACGGCCGCCGCCACCTTGACAGCGGGTGAGCTCGACGCCGTGCTCGCCCACGAGGCCGCGCACGCGCGCCACCGCGATCCGCTGCGCCGCCTCATCGCCCGCGCCGCCGCCGACACCCTGTTCTACCTCCCGCTGGCCCGGTGGTGGTCACGCCGGCAGGCCGAGACCGCCGAACTGCGCGCCGACCAGGCCGCCGTCGGCTACGCCGGCCGCCAGGCCGTCGCCAGCGCGCTGCTGACCGTCGGCCAGGCGGGCACCGCCGCCGCGGCGGCCGCCTACGGCGGGGTCACCGATGCCCGCATCGCGCAGCTCCTCGGCGACGATCTTCCCGCGCGGCGCCCGTCACCCGCCCTGGTGATCGTGTCGGTTCTCGGGCTGATCGCCGCGGTCTGGCTGGGGATGTGCCTGGGCCAGGCCGCCCTCACTTGGACCGGCCTGCCGTAGCCGAAAGGCGCGGGCTTTGTGCTGTGCTGTGCGGGGGAGGCGCGCCACCGATGTTTCTTAGGTGATAATGGGCTGGCAGAGGACGCGAGTTACGGCTGGAGGCGGGGTGCGGAGCTTCGGCGAGCTTGAGGCCGCCATCATGGACCGGATCTGGGTGGCGGCCCGGCCCGTACTGGTGCGCGAGATCTGGGCGGCCCTGCGGCCCGAGCGTGAGCCCGCCTACAACACGGTCCTCACGGTGATGGAGATCTTGTACCGCAAGGGCTGGCTGGAGCGGGAGAGGGACGGGCGGGCGTTCCGGTACCGGGCGACGGTGACCCGGGAGGACTACACCGCTGGCCTGATGGGCGAGGCGCTGGAGGCCAGCCAGGACCGGGTCGCCGCGCTGCGCAGCTTCGCCGAGCGCATCGACCCGGCCGAGGCGCGGCAGCTGCGCCGGATGCTGGATAAGGCACTGCGCGAACGGGCCGGCTCGTGATCGTCGCTCTCGCCCTGCTCGGCTACGCTGCGCTGCTGCTGACCGCGGGACCCCCCGCGCTGGCCAGGGCCACGTGGCCGGACGCCGCGCCGCGGCTGGGGATCGCCGCCTGGTTCGCGCTGACCGGCTCCGCGGTGGTCTCGGTGGCCGCCGGCGGGCTGGCGCTCATGGTGCCGGCGGTGCGGGTCAGCGGCGACCTGGCCGGGCTGCTGGCCGCGTGCGTGATGGCGCTGCGCGCGCAGTACGCCCACCCCGGCGGGGCGGCGCTGACGGGAGCGGGCGCCGTGCTGGCCCTTGCCGTGCTCGGCCGCGTCGCCTGGTGCATCGTCCGGGCACTGGTGACGGCGGCGCGGGCGCGCCGCCGTCACCGGCTGCGGCTCTCGCTGGTCGCCACGCCTGACCCTCAGCTCGGCGCGGTCATCGTCTCCCATCACGAACCGGCCGCCTACTGCCTGCCTGGGCCCGGGTGCCGCATCGTGCTCACCACGGGCGCGCTCGGCGCGCTCGACGAGGCCCAGCTCCGCGCGGTGCTCGCGCACGAGCGCGCGCACCTGCGTGGCCGCCATCACCTGCTGGTGACCCTGGCGGGCGCGCTGAGCGCGGCGTTCCCCCGCGTGCCGGCGTTCCGTATCTCCCGCGAGCAGGTCTCCCGGCTGGCCGAGCTCCGGGCCGATGACGCCGCCAGCGCCGCCGCGCACCGCCTCGCCGTCGCCGGGGCGCTGCTGAGCATGAGTGCCGGGGTCCCCGCCGCGGCTCTGGGTGTCGGCACCGCGGACGCCGCGCGGGTGCGTCGGCTGATCGACGGCCCGGCCGCGATCACCAGGACCCGCGCGGCCTCCGTCGCGTTCAGCGCCATTGCCGTGGCCCTGGTGCCGCTGCTGCTCCTGGCCGGGCCCGCAGCATCCGCCAGGGGGATGAACTACTGCCCGCACGGCCCCGCCGTGACGACGGCGGCCGCCCTGCCGCCAGCCGCGTCCCTGCCAGGGGGCTGACCGCAGCCGGGCAGCCAGCGCGCGGTTGGGCTCCGAAACCCGGGACGCCGGGAGTTCCAGGGCCGCCGGCCGGCATTGCCCGGGCGCGGCTGCCCGAACGGGTGGCAGTGGCTCGCGGCCCGGGCGCGATGGAGACCCGGCGGCGCGGGCTAGGGAGCGGCGCCAGCGGGGCGGCTCCCGGTGGCCGTCCGGGCGGCGACCGCGCCGGATGAGGCTGACAGTCAGGAGCGGATGAGGATGATGTCCGGCGATGAGCCTGTGCGTCACCCCCGCGTGGCGGCGGATCCGGCGGTGCCCGTGCCAGGGCGCAGGACGAGAGTGCCTGGCATGCCCACGGCGCCGTCACGGGACCGGGCGGTCGCGGCATGCCGCGCGATGCGGCGGCACAAGATCGCGACTGGGGTGACCGCGGCGGGCCTTGCGCTTGCCGTGGCGGCCACGGTGACCGGCGCGCCCGGTCATCCTCACGGCGCCGCGCCGCGCGTCCCTGGCTTCACCCTGCCTGCGCTCGGCCATCCCGGCGAGCACGTGTCCCTCGCGGCCTACGCCGGCCGCCCGGTCGTGGTCAACTTCTTCGCCTCCTGGTGCGTGCCGTGCAAGAAGGAGACCCCGCTGCTGGCCAGGTTCTTCCGCGTTCCGCGGGGACGGGTCGTGATGATCGGCGTTGACGTCAACGACGCCACGGCTGCGGCGCACAGCTTCGTCCGCAAAGCGGGGGTGACCTACCCGGTGGGCGTCGACCGGACGGCGGCGACCGCGATCGCCTGGGACGTCGTCGCGATCCCGCAGACCTTCTTCCTGGACTCCCAGCGCCGCGTCATCAGGCGGGTGTTCGGGGCCATTGCCGTCGCCGACCTCACCAGGGGCACCGCCGAGCTGGCCGCGGTATCTGACGGCCGGCCCACTGGATCACCTGCGGCCGCCGCCCGCACCCGGGACCTGCCCCCTGGCGAATCGCCGTTCACCTATCCCTGATCACCTAAGGTGTTTAGGTGTAGGCTGGCCGCGACCCAGGACAGCCGGAAAAGGGGAGTGGCATGCATCAGGTGCTGTTCGGGACGGCGCTGCTGGTCTCGTTCCTGGGCGGCGTGGTGGCGCTGCTCGCGCCGTGCTGCGTGTCGGTGATGCTGCCGGCGTATTTCGCGACCGGGTTCGGCCGGCGGTCGGGGATCGCGGCGGCGACCGGGGTGTTCGCGGCCGGGGTGGCGACCCTGATCGTGCCGATCGGGCTGGGCGCCTCGGCGCTGTCGGCCGCGCTGCCCGCCCATCATCTGCTCATCTTCTCGATCGGCGGCGCGGCGATGCTAGCTGGCGGGGCGGCGGTGCTGGCCGGGTGGAAGCCGATGCTGCCGATGCCGGCGTTGCGCTCGCCTTCGGGGCATGGCTACGGCGCCGCCTACGGCCTGGGATTGTTCTCTGGCATCGCCTCCGCATGCTGCGCCCCGGTTCTCGCGGGCGTGATCGTGCTCACCGGGTCGGCCGCCTCGTTCGGCAGCGCGCTGGCGGTCAGCCTCACCTATGTAGCTGGGATGGTGGCCCCGCTGGCGGTGCTCGCGCTGGTGTGGGAGCGGCGGGACTGGGGCTCCTCGCGGCTGCTGCACGGCCGCCAGGTCCGGGTGGGGGTCGGTCGGCTCGCCCGGACGATGCCGCTGGGCAGCGCGGCCTCCGGGGTGGTGCTGATCGGCATGGGAGTGGTGACGCTGGTGACGGCGGTGACCGGCCCGTCAATGTCAAGCTCGGGGTGGCGGGAGACAATGACGGCGTTCTTGCAGCACGCCAGTTCGCTGGCCGCCCGGGCGCTGTCCTGGCTGCCCGGCTGGGCTGTGCTGCTCGTCCTGGCCGCGCTGGCCGCGGCGCTCGCGGCGCAGGCCCGGCGCTCCCGGCGGCGCGCCGCGGATCCGGCTTCCGAGCCGGAAGCTGCCGGTGGGCCGTCCCCGCCTGGCACGCGGATTCCCGGGATCACTGCAGCGAGCGCCCGCACCGGGCAGGAAGCGGTCACCCATGAGCGGTAAGTCCAGGACCCGCCAGAGGCAGGGCCAGGCTCCCGGCCAGCGGCCCAGCCGGCCGGCTGGCCAGGGGAACGGCCCGCCCGCTGCCCAGCGCCAGGCGACGCCGGCCGCGCAGCGGAAGCCGCCGCTGGCGCACGAGCGGAAGGCCAAGGTGGCCGCCGCGAAGCAGGCGCAGCGGCGGGCCGGGCGGCGCCGCACAATCGGCGTGCGGGCCGCCATCGCGGCGGGGGTCGCTGCAGCCGCTGCCGGGCTGTTCGTCATCTTCAGCTCCAGCAACGCGTCGCATCCGGGAGCGGGCGCCTACCCCTACCAAGTCGCCAGCCCCGGGCAGGGCAGCGCGGCCCCCGGGTTCACGCTGGCCGCCAGCACGGGAGGGAAGATCAGCCTGTCGCAGTACCGCGGCAAGAGCGTGCTGCTGTTCTTCCAGGAGGGGCTGACCTGCCAGCCTGCTGGGATCAGATCTCCGACCTGCAAAGGCACGCCGCCCAGCTGCGCGCGGCCGGCATCACCAGCATGGTCTCGATCACCAGCGACCCGATCGGCGCGGTCACCCAGAAGGCCCATGACATGCACCTGACTATCCCGGTGCTGTCCGACCCCGGCCTGGCCGTCTCCCAGGCCTACCACGCCAACCAGTACGGCATGATGGGCAGCTCCCGCGACGGGCACACGTTCATCGTGGTCGGCCCGGGCGGGGTGATCAGCTGGCGCGCCGACTACGGTGGGGCGCCGAAGTACACGATGTTCCTGCCGACGGCCGCGATGCTGGCCGACATGAAGACTGGCGAGCACCCGTCGTGACCGCGATCACGCTGCTCACCCAGGCCGACTGTGCGCTGTGCGAGCACGCCAAGCAGGTGCTCGCCCGGGTCGGCCAAGACCATCCGGTCGACGTCACCGAGATCGACCTGGCCAGCGAGCGCGGCCGCGCGCTGGCTGCCCGGGCGGGAGTGCTGTTCGCGCCCGGCGTGCTGGTGGACGGCCGCCCGTTCGGTTACGGGCGGCTGTCGGAGCGCAGGCTGCGCCGCGCGCTCGGGCGAATGCCCGCTCCGCCCGGGCGCCTGCCCGGCTGAATTGGAGGAACAAAAATGCGCAACCTTATCCATCTGCTGCCGGCGCTCGGCTGCCCGGTCGGCATGGGCGCCATGATGTGGTTCATGATGAAGCGGCCGGGCAAAGGCCAGCAGACCCAGCAGCAGCCCGGGCAGCTCGCGGCCCAGGACCAGGAGATCGCCGGCCTGCGCGCCGAGGTGGACCAGCTGCGCGCCGCGCAGCGGATCCCGGCTGGCGGCGAAGACCGGGGCGAGGGGTGAACGCAGCCAGGATCGCGGGTCCTGCCAGCGGATGATGCGTGAGTACCCGCCTATGGCCCGCATGCCCGGGCAGATGAGTGGCATGCGGGCCTGGCCAGAGGAATCAGCAGATGACGTGGGGCGGGCTGGCATGATGGGCGGGGACTCCGCCGCCTGGCGAGCCGGGCTGCCCGGTGACCGTCCTTGCGGTGAATGGCGACTCAGGGAGTCTTCGATGATGAGGTGCTGCTTCGACAAGCGGGTCTGGATCGGACTCGGCGTGCTCGCCGCGGGGCTGCTGATCGCAGACCCGCGGGCGGGCTGGGTGGCGCTGCCGGTGTTCGCGGGCCTGGCCTGCCCGGTCTCGATGCTGGTCATGATGCGCGGCATGCGGCATCCCGCCGGCCCCCCTGAGGCAGCAGCCCCAGGCGGTGGGCAGGTGGCCGGCACCCGGGACGCAGCTTGGGACCGGGCTGCGGAGATCGCCCGGCTGCGCCGCGAGATCCGGCAGCTCCGGGCTCATGCCGGTGAGGTCACGCTCGCCGCCGCGGACGCCGACCCGGCTGCGGGTGCGCGCGGCGCGGCGGGACGAGCGGACCCGGTTCCGCGCGGGGCGTCCGCCACTGGCGGATGAATCTGGCCGTGCGCGGGGCGGACCGGGTCATCCGCCGGGTCTCCGGCGTGCTCGGGGCGCTGACGGTGGCGGGAGTCATGCAGGTCGCGGTGGCTCCGGCCGCCTCGGCGCATGCGACGCTGCTGTTCACCTCCCCGGCGGCCGACAGCGCGGTGCCGGTCTCCCCGAAGGCGGTCACGCTGACGTTTAACGAATCGGTCACCCTGGCAGGGACGCCGGTGACACTCACCGGCGCGGGGGGACGCAAGATCGCGCTTGGCCCGGCGCGGGAGGGCGGCGGGCGCAGCGTTGTCACCGTGCCGGTGACGGGCCGCCTGCCGGATGGGGTGTATACGGTCAGCTGGCAGGTCATCTCCAGTGACGGGGATCTGGTCGGGGACCAGTTCAGGTTCGCGGTCGGCCCCGCCCCGGCGTCGCTGGGCAGCGCTCCTGCCGCCGCGCGGCCATCCGTGCCCGGGCAGTGGCCGACCGCGATCTTGCGCTGGGTGCTGTTCGGCGGGCTGGCCGCCGCGTTGGGCGGGCTGGCCGGGTCGGCTCTGGCCAGGCTGCATGAGGGGCGTGCGCCGGCTCCGCCGCCCGCGCCGTGGGCGCTGCGCGGGTCGGTGCTCGGTGTGGCCGCGAGCGCGGGGCTGGCCGCGCTGATCCTCGGCGGCGGGAACCTGGCGGCCGGCTTTGCGCACCTGTCGGCGCCGCGGCTGCTGGCCAGCGGCCCAGGGGTGATCACCAGCGCCGAGCTCGCGTCGTTCACTGCTGCGGCGGTCCTGCTGCGATTGCGGCAGCGTAGCTGGGCCGTGCTGCCGCTGCTCGCGGTGGCGGGTGCGGAGGGGCTGCGCGCCCACCCGCAGAGCGTCGTCCCGGTCGGTGGTGCGCTGCTCACCTGGGTGCACCTGCTGGCCGCCGCGCTGTGGGCGGGAATGCTGTTCTACGTGGTCCGCGCCGCGATCGCCTGGCGGGCCGACCA
>WNFD01009255.1_pt1 | contig 14683 bp, 12 predicted proteins | sample 5400491 | NCBI WGS metagenome assembly WNFD01 (sample SAMN13153343, study PRJNA577476) | soil metagenome | isolation source: 120 cm saprolite under Douglas fir tree site 2 hole 2 replicate 2 | place: USA:California | collected 2015-04-18
GCGGGCCCCAGGCTTTCGCTCTGCACCGACATCCATAGTTCGCAAATTTTTTCGGCGGTGAGCTCGCCAGTACGGCGCTCGCTGTGCACCTTACGCTCGAAGCTGTAGAACGCGATCTGCCGCACCACCGTGTTGATCATGTCCTCAACCTTCGCGGCGAGCATAGCCTTGCGCTGTTTCTTGTCGGTGGTCTGCGCGAGCAACTTCTTGAAGGTGATCATCTCGCCGAAGACCGAGGCAGTCTCGGCGAGCGTGAGCGGCGTCGGCGCCATCAACGCGCCATTGGGCGCGGCCAGCACCTGATGCACGCCATGGCCCAGCTCGTGGGCAAGAGTCATCACGTCGCGTGGCTTGCCCGTATAGTTGAGCAACACATAAGGGTGCGCGGACGGCACAGTTGGATGGGAAAACGCACCCGGCTGTTTGCCGGGGCGAACAGGAGCATCGATCCAATTTTTGGCAAAGAACTCATCGGCCACCTCGGCCATCTTTGGCGAGAACGCACCATAGGCGGTCAGGATCGTTGCGCGCGCATCGCTCCACGGAATCGTGCGCTGCGCGACTTTCGGCAGCGGCGCGTTGCGGTCCCAATGCGGCAAGCGCTTCTTGCCGTACCATTTTGCCTTCAGTGCATAATATCGATGTGAAAGTCTCGGGTAGGCGGCGCGCACCGCCGCAACCAGCGCCTCCACCACCTCGGGTTCGACCCGGTTTGAAAGATGCCGCGCGTCGGCAATGTCTTTAAAACCACGCCAGCGGTCGGAAATCTCCTTGTCCTTGGCAAGCGTATTGGTGATCAGCGTGAACGGTCGCAAATTTTCCTTGAATGTCTTTGCAAGCGCTTCGGCTGCCGCCTTGCGCTTCTTGCCGTCGGTGTCTTGCATGAAATTGAGCGTCGGTTCGATCGCCAGCGATTTCCCGGCGACCTTGAAGCGCAGGCCCGCGATGGTTTCGTCGAATGAACGGTTCCATGCCGAGTAACCGGTCACGGACTTTTCATGGAAAAGCTCCTCAACGCGATCTTCCAGTTGATAGGGCTTTTCCTTGCGCACATCGTCGATCCACGGGCGATAGTGGCCAAGCGCAGGATCGCGCATCGCGCCCTCGAGTTGCGCGTCGTCGATCCGGTTGAGTTCAAGCGTGAAGAAGAGCAGGTGGAGTGAAGCGGCCGTAATGCGCTCCTGCACGTCGCCATAAAACTTGGCGCGGATCGGGTCGGTCGTGTTGCCGGCATACGCGAGCGATGCATACGAAATCAGCCGGCCGAGCCGATCGTCGATCGCCTCGTAGCGCTTGACCGCCGCCGCGAGCGCACGCCCTCCGCCCTCGCCCGCCGCCAGGACCGCCAGCCGCCCTTTGAAGTCCTGCTCGAAGGCTGTGCATTCGCTATCGGCCTGCTCCAAGTCTCGTTTGACCTCCGGGCTGTCGAGGCCTGGGTAAAGGTCTTTCAGGTTCCACTCAGGCAAAGCGCCAAGTTTGGAGGTTTTCATCGATTTCCGGGGGGACGAGGTTTTGGCCATTGGGGGCAATTATTTTGGGAAATATCGGAGGGTGGAACACCATGTAGCCAGCGGCTCATGGCGATGCGATGGCAGACAGCGGGTTTTCAACATATCGCAGGCCGCGGCTACGCCTTTCAACGCCGCCGGGGCGGCTGTCCCACTTAATGACCCATTAAGACAGAGCGGCCACAGTGCACCAATTCGGCACAGGTCGTGCGTGAGGGGTGTTATGTCCGAAGTCGTGTTGATCGTCGACGACGATCCAGTCCAACGCCGCCTGCTCGAAGCCATGGCTCATCGTTTCGGCTATCAGGCGATCGTTGCCGAAGGCGGAGATGCCGCCGTCGAGCTCCTCACAGGACCAGATGCCACGCGCATCGACGGCGTCGTACTCGACCTCGTCATGCCCGATCTCGATGGCCTGGGCGTTTTGGCGCGCATGCGCGCGGCTGGGCTGAACATCCCCGTGATCGTGCAAACGGCCCATGGCGGCATCGACAACGTAGTGTCGGCAATGCGCGCGGGCGCGACCGATTTCGTCGTCAAACCGGCAAGTGCAGAACGGTTGCAGGTGTCGCTGCGCAATGCGCTCGCGACCAAGGCGTTGGCAGGCGAACTACAGCGGCTCAGGCGCAGGCAGGACGGCACGCTGACCATCAGGGACGTGATTACGCGATCGTCGGCGATGCAGCCGGCACTCAAGGCCGCAGAGAAGGCGGCAGCATCCGCTATCCCGGTTTTGATCGAAGGCGAATCCGGTGTCGGCAAGGAACTCATCGCACGCGCGATCCACGGCAGCGGTGGGCGCCGGGCGAAACCGTTCGTGGCGGTCAATTGCGGCGCCCTGCCCGAAAACCTCGTGGAGTCAATTCTCTTCGGGCACGAGAAAGGCGCCTTCACCGGCGCGACCGAAAAGCACATCGGAAAATTCGTGGAGGCCGACGGCGGCACGTTGTTTCTCGACGAGGTTGGCGAATTGCCCGTACCCGCACAGGTCAAACTGTTGCGCGCGCTCCAGGAAGGCGAAATCGAACCGGTCGGTGGACGCAAGTCGATTAAAGTCGATGTGCGTATCATCTCAGCGACCAATCGCGATCTGATCGCAGACGTGAAGGCCGGACGTTTTCGCGAGGACCTGTTCTATCGTCTTCACGTGTTCCCGCTATCGGTGCCGCCGCTTCGCGCACGCCGTGACGATATTCCAGAGCTTGCGCGTCATTTCCTCACCCGCTTCGCGGCGGAAGAAGGCAAGCGCGTTCCGGGCATCAGCGGCGAAGCGCTAGGACTGCTTGCCGCCTACCATTGGCCGGGCAATGTTCGACAGCTCGAAAATGCGATCTTCCGCGCGGTGGTGCTCGCCGACGCCGACGAAATTGGCGTCAACGAGTTCCCGCAAATTGCGGCGCAATTTTCCTCCGATGAGATTGCTGCCCAGCCGTTGATCGAACCGTCACCGGCTATGGTGGCGTCTTGGCCGGAACCCGACACCGCCGTTGGCCGGCACAAGGCGGCAGCGCACACCCTGCCGTTAACCGACCCGCGGGGCGATGTCCGCCCGCTCGAGGATATCGAGCGCGATGCCATCCGTTTTGCCCTTTCGCACTATCGTGGGCAGATGTCCGAGGTCGCCCGGAGGCTCAGAATCGGGCGATCGACCCTTTACCGCAAGCTGGAAGGCCTTGGCCTCGAAGCGGATCTAACGGCGGAATAATCGAATCAGCCATCGAGGCCGCGAGCCTGAATTACCGTCTGGGCCGGGGTTAAACCCCCGGCCCATCCCGTTTTGGCACGGCAAATTTCCCCCTCGAGCATCCAGAACTGCCCAGTTTTCGGCCCAATTCCCCGGATACTGGAGGGCCGGACGGGGGACCGGGCGCTAAGCTCACATTAACCGATCCCGATAACACTCACGGGGTTGCCGTCATGGTGACCCCGTTGTGACTTTGGCACGCGCCGGCGCCCGACTGGGCCTGGCCGGGCTCTTCATGCTTGGCGCCAACAACGCGCTACAAAACGCCAGCGCCGAAGGCGACACCCGCACCCTCTCCTTCCATCATCTCCACACCGGCGAAGACATCACCATCACCTTCAAGCGCAACGGCCGTTACGACGAGGCCGCGCTGAAGAAGCTCGATTGGTTCATGCGCGACTGGCGCAAAGAACAAGAAACTCACATGGATCCGCATTTGTTCGATCTGTTGTGGGAGGCCTTCCGCGAAGTCGGCGCGACGCAGCCAATCGACGTCGTTTGCGGCTATCGCTCGCCAGACACCAATTCAATGTTGCGTGCCCGCTCGAGCGGCGTCGCGCAGAACAGCCAGCACATCAACGGCCATCAACGGCCAGGCGATGGATTTTTTCATTCCGGGCGTGCCGCTGGAAAAAATCCGTGAAGTCGGTTTGCGTTTGCAGCGCGGCGGCGTCGGTTTTTATCCGACCTCAGGGTCGCCCTTTGTGCACATGGATACCGGAACGGTCCGCCACTGGCCGCGCATGACGCACGACCAATTGGTCAAGGTTTTCCCTGACGGCCGCACCGTCCATATTCCCGCCGACGGCCAGCCGTTGCGCGGCTACGCCCTTGCGCTCGCAGAAGTCGAGCGTCGCGGTGGCAGGCCATCGGAATTATCGCTCGAAGCCGCGCGTGAGGCAGGCGTAGATACAGCGAGCGCCGAGGGCACGATGGGCCGGCCAAAGCGTAGCCTGTTCGCACGGCTGTTCGGCGGCGGCACGAAGGACGAAGACGAGATCAGCGAAGAGCCGGCGCCAAAACGCGCGCGCACGCCGATGGCCGTCGCGAGCCTGACCCCGCCCAAAACCACCCCTGTGACGGTCGAACGGATCGTGCCACTGCCGACGGCCCGTCCGAAGCCGTTCGCGGTCGCCGCCGCTGCGCCCAGGCCGATCGCACCTCCCATCGTAATCGCGGCAATGGGTGGCAACCTGTTTGACAACCGCGGCTACTGGCGAGGAACGGTCCAGAACGGCCCGGATTTGCCGGCGCCAATTGCCCCGCAGGCGACGTATGAGACCGCCAGCACCGAACCGAGCAACACCGGCAGCACGTCATGCCGGCCCAGGGCAACACCACTGTCGTGGAGAAGCCGCCTTTGTCACCGGTTGCGGCGAGCCCCCAACGCACGGTCGACAGCCCCTGGCTGCGCGCGGCAATGCACACACCGAGCTTCAGCACTTACATGACCGCAACGCGAATTGGCGCCGCCGACATGCGACCGTTGCAAGAACTCCTGTACAAACCATCGCTGTCGGTGGCGATGACGTTCTCGCCTGATCCGCAGATCGGCATGCTGGCCAGCCGGTTTAACGGCCCGGCAGTGGTGTTCCTGGCCACCACGACGTTTACAACGCGATCGACCGCCGAAATTTTCACGATGCAGGCGACGGCGTCGCTGCGCTAGTTCGTCAAAAAGTTTTAGCTTCGGCGCGGCCTGCGCCGCACCATGCCCGCTCTTGTCTCAAAACGAACATTTGACTGGCGCCATGGGATTGAACATCGTCGCAAAGGAGACCCGGTGTCATGGTGCAATTGTGGGTTCACTTATGAATGAGGCAGATATTTTGGCTTCGCCAGCGCTTCTCGCCTGTTTGCCTTGGTTTTTCAGCTGGACAGGGGTCGTGCTCGCGATCCTCGGCCTCTATGTATTCGGCACGCTGGGCATGAATATCGGCTACCACCGGCTTTTGACCCATCGCGGCTTTGCTTGCCCAAAATGGATGGAACGTGCGTCTGCCATTCTAGGCGTATGTTGTGCGGAGGAGTCCCCGACAATGTGGGTAACGTGGCATCGCCAGCATCATCATGAGGCCGACAAAGAGCCGGACCCTCACAGCCCGCTGACGAGTTTTCTGTGGGGTCATCTCGGCTGGCTGATGATTAAAAATGATAACAGCAATACCGCGTCGGCGGTCCGCCGATACTCCAAAGATTTACTCAAAGACCCGTTCTACGTCTGGCTGGAAAAGTCCGACAACTGGTTCAAAGTCGTAACGATTTCTTGGGCCGCCTTTTTCGTCGCGGGCTTTGTTTCGGTCAACCTCACGGGTGGCACAACGGCGCATGCCATCCAATTCGGCTTAAGCCTTTTGGTGTGGGGCGTTGCGGTAAGGACCGTCGCGGTATGGCACATCACGTGGTCGGTCAATTCGATCACACATTTGTGGGGTTATCGCAATTACGACACGCCGGATAACAGCCGTAACAACATCTTCGTCGGAATTATTGCCAACGGCGAAGGTTGGCACAACAACCATCATGCAGATCCTCGCTCCGCCCGACATGGTCTTGACTGGCGGGAGCCTGATATTACATGGCTAACGATTCGCGCGCTTATGGCGCTGGGCCTCGCACGCGATGTGGCGCTGCCGTCACCGCGCCTCGCGGCCGCACTGAAATCTCGCAAATTGCGGAACAAGGAAGGCCCAAGGCAACGCGCGCGATCGATTGACGCGTGAGGCCGCGTCTCGCGAGCTCGGCGCCGGAAAGCTGTGACAAGTCGTGGTAACGGGTGGCGATTTGCCGACCCTCGCTGCAGCCTGCGGCAAGCGCGCTGCAATGCGCGGCCAAGGCTTTAATCAAAGCGGTCACGCGAACGAACAGGCCGGAAATCTCCGCGCGACAGATGATGTCGGTCATTTGCATTCCCCGATTTGGCCGAAAAGATTGGCTTCCACCAACACCACCGGATCTGTCGACATGGTTTTCCACCTTCCGGTCTGACGGACGCAGTTGCGGCACTCACGGGCGCAGCGCGGGAAGCGGCCAACCGCAACTTTTCCAAGCCTACGAATTTGAGAGGATAAAAATTCCGCGCGCCTCCCCCAAATGAGTGAGGACAACAACCCATTGAGTTACTGATTGATTTTCAAATTTAATGTTTTGACTATATCGTTGTGCCGCTCTCAAGGGATGGCGGCAATGTCGGAACTGGAAGAGTTTTCGAATCTAGTTGGCGATATTTACGATGCGTCGCTCGATCCCGCGCTGTGGCCGCCCGTTTTCAAGCAGGTTTGCCAATTTCTGCATTGCAGTTCGGCGCATCTTTTTGCTCAGGACTCCGTTCGTAAAACAGCGAATAGATATTTCACCTGGGGCGACGACCCCAGTTTCACTCAGCTCTATATCGACAAATACGCAAAAATAAATCCAATGTTTCCAGGTGCAATTTTCTTTAATGTCGAAGAGGTTCATCAGCTTATCGAAATCATCCCGCGAGAAGAAGTGCGCTGCACACGATTCTGCATTGAGTGGATGGCCCCCCAACAAATTATAGATGACATGTTCGCCATCCTTGAGAAATCCGCCACAAGTTGCTCGCTTTTTCAGGTAATCCGCCGCCACAGCGACGGAGTCGTCGATGAGCACGCCAGACAGCGCATGACACGCCTGATTCCGCACATCCGTCGTTCCGTTCTCATCAGCAAAGTAATCGACCTTAAGAAGGTAGAGGCCGCAGCGCTCGCGGATAGCCTCGATACGCTCAGCGCGGGAATGTTTCTGGTCGATGCATCCGGCCGGATCGTCCATGCCAATGCGAGCGGTCATTCTATGTTAGCGGAGGCAAAAGCGTTGCGTGCAGTCGGCGGTCATCTCGGCGCAATTGACCCAGTCGCCAATCGAGCCTTGTTGGAAAGCTTCGCTGCTGCCGAAAGAGGCGACCCGGCGTTGGGTCGCCAGGGCATTGCCGTCCCTTTGAAAGCACGCGAGGGCGAATCCTATGTGATTAATGTGCTGCCGCTCACGTCCGGTGCGCGGCGGAAAGCCGGTGTCTCTTATTGTGCAGTGGCGACCGTCTTCGTGCACAGGGCTGCACTCGATTTGTCTCCACCGGAGGGGATTGTCAAAGAATTCAAACTGACGCCCGCAGAGCTTCGTGTCCTATTCGCGATCATTGAGATCGGCGGTGTGCCTGAAGTCGCTGAAGTGCTTGGGATTTCCGAGGCAACGACAAGAACACATCTCAAGCATCTGTTCGAAAAAACTGGTACTTCCCGTCAGGCTGAGCTGATCAAATTGGTTGCTGGATACTCCAACCCACTCATCCGTTGACTAAGGCAGTTCTATCCTGGCTAACAGGTGGCGCGGGGACTAAAAACACCGCAGGAAGCCTAAAAAAATCGCCTGTGGGGCAAAAGAAAAGTGTCCGCTTTGGGTCAAAAGCGGACACTCGCGGCTACGGTTGGTAATGTCTGTTAGGTGCAGCCGGCATTCCTGAAATGATGATTGTCGTCACACTTTGAAGATCTCTGCGTACCGCTTCTTGACCGCTTCCGCTTGCGCCAGCACGCCTTCCGGATCCTCCTTCATCAGCTTGATGTCGCCGAGCTTGCGGACGCCGGGCTTTTCCACGGTCTGGGCGTGTGGCGAATACTGGCGGGCGTCGTCGACGATTAGCTGCTGGCCCTCGCGCGAGTGCATCCAGCTCTGAAACAGGCGAGCAGCGTTCGGATTGGGAGCAGCCTTGAAGACCGCACTTGGACCGCCGGCGAGCGGCGTGCCTTCTTCGGGATAAATTATCTCGACCGGTTGGCCTGCCTCCTTGTTGCGGATGACAAGGTATCCCGCGCCGTCCACCATAACCGCGCGTTCGCCGAGCGCAATTCTCTTCGGCGTATCGGTCGCCGACTGGACCTGCATGACGTTCTGCGCCGCCAGCTTCACGAAATAGTCCCAACCCAGATCGCGTGCGGTCTCGAACGTCGAATTCATGATCGTGCCGCTATAGGCCGGATGCGCCTTGACCAGTTTGCCCTTCCATTTCGGATCGAGCAGGTCGTTGAAGCCCTTCGGCGCATCTTCCTTCTTCACCAGGTTGGTATTGTAGGCGATGGGAGAGATCAGAATGCGTGTCGTTACATGCAGCCCCTCGGGATCGTAATAGCGACTGTCGTAATGCTGCACGACCTCTTCCGGCATGTAGGGCGCAAGCCAGGCATTGCGTTTCCAGATGATGCAATGCGCTTGATCGGAGGTGTTGACGATGTCCACGGTGTGGATGTTGGAGGAATATTCCTGATCAATGCGGGTAAAAACGCGCTCGGCGCCGGACCGCTCCACGCGCACCGCAATCCCGGGATACTTCGCCTCGAATGCCTTGCCGAGGCGTTCCGCAAACTGCAGATCCATCGCCGTGTAAAAGACAACCTTGCCTTCTTTTTTCGCCGCCTCGATCGAGGCCGGCGTCACCACGCTCGGCGGTGGTGCCGCGGCTTTAAGCGGTTGCGCAAAAACGGTCGCCGCGCCGAGAGCAACACTAGTCTTGAGTACGGTGCGCCGCGAGACATGCTTGTGGTCCATGCCATTCCTCCCATGTGCTGCGTGCCTCTAACGGGCAAGTCGGATGACAAGTCAGTTCGATGTCCCCTAAGTTCCAGAAACACACATAGTACCTACCAAAGCTGACGCTATCCGACCAGCGCCGGTGCCGCTATGCTCCGTGCAAACTTGGGAGACCGCTTGTCCGGCCTGCGCATTTACGGTATCGCCCGCACGCGCGCGTTCCGAGCGCTCTGGATGGCGAATGAGCTCGGGCTCGACTACGAGCACCTGCCGATCGAGATCGGCTCTGCCGGTGCACGCTCGCGGGAGTTTCTCGATATCAATCCGAACGGGCGCCTGCCGTTCATCGTGGACAACGGCTTTGTGCTGTTCGAGTCGCTTGCGATCACGCTCTACCTCGCCAAGAAGCACTCCAATGGCAAACTCTATCCCGGCACACTGGAAGGTGAGGCGACCGCGTGGCAATGGAGCCTGTGGGCCGTCACAGAGGTCGACCGCGGCGTCAACATCTGGTCGCTGCACGACGTCCGCCTGCCGGCGGCCGAGCGTGATACCATCAAGCGCGACGAGGCCCTGAAGGTTCTGGTGGCGCCGTTCAAGGTGCTCGACACGACAGTGGCAAGGCAACAATATCTGCTCGGCAATGACTTCACGGTGGCCGATCTCAATGTCGCCGCGGTCATTAGCCGCGCTATCGACATGGACCTCTCCGCATTGCCGAACCTCAAGGCCTGGCTCACGCGCTGTCTCGAACGGCCGGCTGCCCGAAAGGCATTGGCGCTCAAAGCCAAGGCCGATAACGAAACGCCGGCGGAGGTGACCCGGCACATCGCCAAAATCAACCGCCTGTGAGGTCCTACGACGCGGCGGATATCCAAGTTTCTATAATGACCAAAAATCTTCGAACATCCGGAGACGAATTTGCGGTATCGCCGCGTTGCGGAAACAACGCTAAGCCTCTCTGAAATCGGATTCGGTTGCGGCGGGAACGCCGGACTGATGGTGCGCGGCGGCCATCTCGATCAGCAACGCGCAGTTGCCCGTGCACTTGAATTGGGAATCAACTATTTCGACACCGCGCCGGACTACGGTGACGGCGCTGCCGAAGCCAATCTCGGCCGAGTTTTGCGTGAGCTGGGACGGCGGCCGGTCATCAACTCAAAAGTCGAAATCCGCCGCGCTGATCTCGCTGATATTGCCGGCCATGTCGTGAGTTCATGCGAAAGCAGCCTGAAGCGGCTGGGTATCGACTATCTCGATTGTTTGCAAATTCACAACGGACCGCTGGCCGCTGCTCCGGCCCTGGAAGGCAGCAGCTATCGGCATCTCGCACTGCAGGACTTTCTACGGCCCGGCGGAGCGTTGGAAGGCCTTCGCCGATTGAAGGTTGCGGGCAAGATCAATTATGCCGGATTTGTCTGCCGGGGTGGCGACGGCGATGAAGTGCGCGAGCTGCTCAAGACCGGGCTGTTTCAGCTCATCAACGTACCCTACACGCTGATCAATCCGACCGCGGGCGTTGCCAGGACGTCGAATACGACAGCGCAGCCTGATTACGGCGGCGTCATCAACGATGCTGGCAAGCATGGCGTGGGCTGTGCGATTTTCAGTCCGCTGGCGGGCGGGTATCTCACTGACGACCGGCTCGATGGCGCGGCGAGCCACTCACTGGCGCGTCCGCACGATCCACTATCGGAAGAGGCGCCGCACCATACTGAAATGGCGAATGCGGTTCGGTTCCTGGCGAAAGACAACCACATCAGCCTGGCGCAAGCGGCCTTCCGTTTCAGCCTTATGCATGAGGACGTGACCACCGTTGTCGGCGGGTTTTCCTCCCAAGGGCAAATAGAGGAAATCGCTAAAGTCAGCGGGATGGGTCCATTCAGCCCAGCGGAGATGGCGAAATTGGAAAATGTCTGGCGCAGGGAGCGAAGCGCCGACGAATAGCGATCCACAAGCCGAGGTGACTAGACGTTCACGCTCTGCGGCGACGCATTATTCTTCCGGGCAATTTCAGCCATCTCGATGCGCCGATGAAGCTCCTTTGCGAGCTCGAGAGCGGGGCCATAACGGTCCGCGTCGTCCATCGCGAAACCCTTGTGATACAGCTTCCGGAAGCCGTGCTTGAGAAGTTGCTCGGGTTTCGACCAATCGGGCGGCGATCCGCTTCCGTAAATAATATCCTGCGAATCACGAAAGACGTTCATGGGATCCTTGCCTTCTTCCACGCGCCGGATCTGCTCGTCGAGTTGCTTGCGAAGCAACACGATCGGAATGTCGGTGCGGCCGAGCACCTCCTTGCTACGATCGACAATCGGACCCTGTGCAACCCACATGATGGCGTCTTGCGCCAGGACGTAATCAAGAATCGGTTGTCCCTTTTCGTCAACGGTCGGTGGGATATACCAAGGGACGGTGTCTTGAGGCGGCGCCTCCACACCGGGTGGAGCGGCGTAGACCTGGTAACAGATGTGATAGGTGTTGGTATCGTCGGTCGGCACGCGGATTTGGTATTCGCTGCGCGGCGCGCCGGTTTTTCCAGTTTGTGTGAAGAACGGAAAAATCACCGCCGAGTGTTCCTTGGTGTGGTCGTGATCGGCGCCGAGCTCCTTGGAATAGCTGACGCCCTTGGAGAAGCCGTGCGCTGTTTCTTCGGCGTGAAGTTGCTTGATGCCAATGCCGGTTTTCAGGCGGGTATGCAGCGTGTGGTCGGTGCTGGCCGCACGCTCCGCGAGCCGCCCCTGCTTTTCGAGCACATATTGAAACAGATGACCGTGCGCCCAGGCGCTGTGGGTCGGGTCACCGGTGTTTTCCTGGCACTGCAGCCAGTTGCAGGGAATTTCCATAATGCCGATCTGGCGCACAGCGTTCGGCCACACGAACAGATCCCAACGCGGCAAGGTCGGCGCCGGCAGCGGTCCCATATATGCAAACACCAAACCACCCAGCTCCCGAACTGGGTAGGCCTTCAGCGTTTGCTTGATCTCGCCTTGCGGCTTTCCCTCCATTGGTCGCTCCAGGCATTTGCCGGTGTCACCGTAGAGCCAGCCGTGATAGGGGCAACGCAAGCCGTTATCGTCCGGGATGCCGAACTGCAAATCGACCAAGCGATGCAGGCATCGATTGCCGATCAGGCCCAGCCCGCCTTTTTTATTCCGATAGAGAACAAGGTCCTCGCCCAGAATGCGCACCTTCAGCACTGGATTTTCCAGAAGCTGCGAAAAAGGCCGGATTGGAATCCAATAACGCCGCATCAACTCCCCGCACGGAGTGCCAGGGCCCACCCGCGTAAGCCGTTCGTTCATTTCGGCGGTGATCATGATGTTCTCTCCCGGCGGCGCGTCTGGGGAAGCCTTGCGTCAAAACGGTAGCCAGCCTTCCGGTATTCCGTCAATAATTGTCAAAGGCGCGACAATTGGGGCCGAGCCGTGGACGCAGACGCAGCCGTGGAGACGAGTAAAGCCGGCCGGGGGGTCGTTAGCTGCATCATTTGCGTTTTGGTTCCGACGATATTCTGGTTCGCTCCGCTGCCGATCGACGCAGTCGCCAAACACGGCGTGGCCATCGCACTGTTCATGGTGCTGGGCTGGATCACCGAAGTGGTCGACCACGCGGTTGTCGGACTGATCGGATGCTTTCTGTTCTGGGCCCTTGGCGTCGTTCGATTTGACGTCGCGTTCGGCGGCTTTGCCGATGACACGGCGTGGTTTCTTTTTGGCGCGACGCTTATGGGGGTTATGGCATCGAAGTCGGGTCTCGCACGCCGCCTGGCTTATCACGTCATGCTTCGCGTCGGGACGACCTATCCGCGTATCCTGCTCGGTCTGATCGTGACCGACTTTTTGCTCACGCTCGTCGTGCCGTCGGGCATCGCTCGCATCGTGATCATGGCCGCAGTCGCGCTCGGGCTGGTGGAAGCCTTGAACATGCCGGTCGGGAGCAACAGAGCGCGCGGAATCTTCCTCATCATCACCTATACCGCCGCGCTGTTCGACAAGATGATCATTGCCGGCGCCAGCTCGATCACCGCGCGCGGGTTGATCGAGCGGGTCGGCGGAGTGGAAGTGCAATGGGGCCAATGGTTCGTGGCGTTCCTGCCTTGTCACATCGTCACGGTGCTCGCGGCGTGGTGGCTCACGCTGTGGCTATTTCCACCGGAAAAGACCGAGCTCGACGGCGGACAAGACTATTTGCGCCAGGAATTGCGCAACCTCGGTCCGCTGTCGATGCCGGAGACAAAAGCGGCAATCCTGCTCGGCGCCGCCACAGTGCTGTGGATGACGGATTTTCTGCACCACATGTCGTCGGCGAAAATAGGATTGGGCATCGGCCTGGCGACGCTGTTGCCGTGTGTTGGGTTGCTCCGCGCCGATGACCTGAAAAAAGTGAACCTTCTTCCGGTGTTTTTTGTCGCGGCCGCGCTCGGTATGGCCAAAGTTCTCATGGCGACCAAGAGCCTCGATTTTCTCACCAATATTGCATTCGGATGGATCGAACCGTTGATGACCGGCATCTTTACGTCGACGATCGTGCTGTATTGGTCGGCGTTTTTTTATCACATCCTGCTGTCCAGCGACATCGCGATGCTCGCCACCTCGATACCGCTGCTGATGAATTTCGCCAAGAGCCACGGCCTCAACCCTTTGACGCTGGGCATGATCTGGGTGTTCGGGTCGGCCGGAAAAATCTTTGTTTATCAATCGGCGGTTTTGATCGTGGGGTATTCGTTTGGATATTTTAAATCGGGTGACCTGCTGCGCATCGGCCTACTGCTCACCGTAGTCGAGTTCATTGCGATTCTGCTGATCGTTCCATTCTATTGGCCGCTTATCGGCATTTACTGACTCAGCTCCGCTTCATCGATCGTTCACGCGATCTTGGAAGCATCCTCAATAGGACTCGCGGGCCCCCACTTTTGTCGTGGCCAAAGGTTATCTTCCATGTGCACTCTGAGTCATTAGCGGGCCTCACGCTCTCAGACCGCGATGTCTGCTATGTCCCCGAAAGCGGACATTGATCAGTGGCTCGCGCATGCCCGCGTTGTGCCAATAGCGGACATCGCGGCACTTATTCAATCACCTCGTCGGCGCGCCCAATGAGCGTGTTAGGGACGTTGAGACCGAATGCCTTGGCGGTCTTGAGGTTGATGTACAGCTCAACTTTTGTTGCCTGCTGGACCGGCAGTTCGGCTGGCTTGTCACCCTTGAGAATCCGGCCCGTGTAGATGCCAGTCAGGCGGTATGACTCTGTAATATCCGATCCATAGCTCAACAGACCTCCGGCCGCAGCAAACTCGCGATGCTGGAAAATTACGGGCACGGCATGGCGAACCGTCAATGCGGCGAGCTCTTCGCGATGACTAACGAAAAATGGACCGCCGGCGACCACAAGACCGCCTGCTCCCAATTGGATCAGCTTTGCGAAGACTCCATCGAAGTCACTTTCGCTGCTGGCATTCAGGACATGGACCTCTAGTCCAAACGTGTGGGCGGCCGCCAGCACCTCACTTACTGTCGTCTTCGCAGTGTTGGGGTCGGTTGGGTCGACGAGAAGCCCCATGACGCGTACCGTGGGAAGAAGCTCGTGCAGCAACTCCAGACGCTTCGGCGCGACCTCTGCGCTCGATTGGGTCACACCCGTAATGTTGCCGCCCGGGCGGCTAAGGCTGGTGACGAGGCCGAGCTGGACCGGGTTGCCGCCTGTTTCAAAGACGATCGGAATGGTCGTGGTCGCCGCCTTCGCCGCAACAGCCGCTGGAGTGCTGGTCGCAGCAATCACCGCCACCTGACGACCCACCAGATCGGCTAACATCGCCGACAATCGGTCGTTTTACCCGTCAGCCCAGCTGTATTCGATCTCCGTATTGCGGCCATCGGCGTAGCCG
>WNFD01004066.1_pt1 | contig 14680 bp, 15 predicted proteins | sample 5400491 | NCBI WGS metagenome assembly WNFD01 (sample SAMN13153343, study PRJNA577476) | soil metagenome | isolation source: 120 cm saprolite under Douglas fir tree site 2 hole 2 replicate 2 | place: USA:California | collected 2015-04-18
GGCCGAGGACCTGCAGGCTCTCCTGGCGCTTAGCTGGGAGTTTCGTTCCGAAGGCGCGGAACGCCAGGGCGAGCAAGAGGCGGCCTGACGCGGCGGCGACGGCGCCAGCAACGATCAATGCCGGCGCGGGTATCTCTGGGTAGCGGAACCTGAAGAAAACGAGCAGCGCCCACGTCGGCGGCCCGAACACGGGCAGTAGATTGACCCCGAAGACCACGGCGACAACGAGCAGCAAGTGCAGAAGCACTACGCCAAACTACGCCGGGGCCGCAGCCCAGGCAACGGCTCGTCCAACCGTCCGGTAGCCAGACGGTCTCGCTGTCGAAGCATTTGCCGCCCTGGGCCCGGTCGACGGACCGGGGGTGGAGAGCATCCGCAAGATCCTCGGCCGCTGATCCGGATCGGCTATTCCGCGATCGACATCCTGGACCCGACTAAGCTGGCCCGGCGGGGCTTGTAGCCGCGGGCTGGCGCAGGCCGAAGGACACGCCGCGGGAGACGAACGGCAACGTGTCATCGAGCAGACATAGTCCGTCTGGGTGGCGGCGGTGCCGGGCATGCTGAGCTGGTGGCAGAGGATTATGACCTGATCGTGGTCGGCGGCGGCGCGGCCGGGCTGGCCGCCGCGCAGGCCGGGGCCGCCGCCCGGGCCCGCACGCTACTGGCCTCCGCCGGGGAAACGGGCGGGGAGTGCACGTTCACCGGCTGCGTGCCGTCGAAGACGCTGATCGAGGCGGCGGCCCGCGGCGCGACGTTCGAGGCGGCGATGACGGCGGTGCACCAGGCGGTGGCGGCGATCGCCGCGACCGAGACGCCGGATGTGCTCGGGCGTCACGGCATCGAGGTGCTGCGCGGCCACGCGGCGTTCAGGTCGCCGCGGGAGGTCACGGTGGACGGTCGCGTGCTGCGGGCCCGGGGTTTCGTGCTGGCTACCGGTTCCCGCCCCGCGGTGCCGCCGCTGCCCGGGCTGGCCGGGCTGCCGTACCTGACGAACGAGAACGTCTTCGAGCTGGACGCGCTCCCGGCCAGCCTGGCGGTGCTGGGCGGCGGTGCGGTGGGCTGCGAGCTGGCCCAGGCGTTCGGCCGGCTCGGCGCCGCCGTCACGGTGATCGAGGCGGCAACGCGGCTGCTGCCCGCCGCCGACCCGGCCACCTCGAAGCTGATCGGGGAGATCTTCGCCCGGGAGGGCATCACCGTCCGCACCGGTACCGCGGTGGAAAAGATCGACAATATGCCGAACGGGCCCGGTTTCACGTTGCACCTCCATGACACCCCGCCGGTGGTGGCCGGAAGCCTGCTGGTGGCCGCCGGCCGCACTCCGGTCACCGATGACCTGGGGCTGGACCACGCCGGGGTCAGCGTGGACGAGCGTGGCGCGGTCATCACCGACGCCCGCCTGGCGACGACCGCGCCGGGCATCTACGCGGCCGGTGACGTGACCGGTTTGATGCCGTTCACCCACGCCGCCTACGCGATGGGCCGCCTGGCCGCCCGCAGCGCCCTCCGGAACCGGTGGTCACCGGCGGGCAGGTTCAGCACCCGCGCCATCCCGTGGGTGGTGTTCACCGACCCCGAAGTGGCACAGGTGGGGCTCACCGAGGAGCAGGCCGCCGCGGAGCGGGGCGCGCGGGTGGCTTACCTGCCCCTGCGCGAGGTGGACCGCGCGGTCACCGCGGGAGGGACCGAGGGGTTCGTCAAGATCATCGCCGGCCCGCGCCGCGCCGTCGGCAACCTCGGCGGCGGGCGGGTGCTCGGCGCCACGATCGTGGCCAGCCGGGCCGGGGAGATGATCGACGAGGTCGCGCTGGCGATGCGGGCCGGGGTGTTCACCGGCCGCCTCGCCCAGACGGTGCACGCCTACCCCACCTGGTCGCTGGCCATCCAGCAGGCCGCGGCGCAGTTCTTCGGCGGCGGCTACGGCGACCGCGCCGCCCGCCCGGTCAGCGGCCCGCCACGCCAAGCTAACGCCAGCCCCAGGCGGCTAATCCCGCGATGGCGCGCAGCACGAAGTCGGTGATCGACGCGGCGTAGCGGTCGCGTTCGGCGTTGATGGTGGCTCGCCGGGCGCCGGGGGTGAGCACGATGAGGCTGATCACCCGGCCCATGATGGCGTCGATGATCAGGTCCGGAGGCGTTCTCGCCGGGAGTTCCCCGCGGTCGACGGCGGCCTGGATGACGGTCCGGGCGGAGCCGAAGCGTGCCCGGACGATGTTCTGCACCATGTCGTCGAAGCGCGGCGGGTACTGCCATGCCTCGATGAGCACCCGGGGCAGCACCAGCGCCTTGGGGCCGACGAACATGTCGATGACCTGCTCTGTCATGCCGATGAGGCAGCCGCGCAGGTCGGTGGGATCGGCCTCCTCGCCGGGTGGTTCGGCGAGGTGTTCGAGGGCGGCCAGGAGGAGGTCTTCCTTGGTGGGCCAGCGGCGGTAGAGGGCTGCCTTGCCGACGGGCGCCCGCCGGGCGACCCGGTCCAGGGTGAATCCGGCCCAGCCGACTTCTCCGTACACGGTAAGGGCGGCGGCGAGGACCCGTCGTTCGATGTCGGGGTCGGCGGGGCGTCCCCGCCCAGCCGGTCCTTTCGCTTCCGTCCCCACACTCCCGAGTCTGTCACGCCGGAGGATCCGGGATCAGTACGGGTTTGACGGACGCTCCGCTGGTGGCGTCGGCTTCGGCCTGGTTGATCTGGTGGAGCGGGTACCTGGTGATGAGTCTGTCGAACGGGAACCGGCCCCGTTTCCACAAGTCGATGAGGCGCGGGATGAACAGCTGTGGCACGGCAGGTCGGGGTCCACTCGCACCACGTTGCGGACCGTGACGACGGCGTGGCTGGCGAAGCTGGACTGGGCGAACCACCGGGCGGCGACCGGTTTCCCGTCCTCGCCGGCGGCTGGTGTGGAGCCGTCGACGGCCAGGCCGCTGAGGTTGCGCGCGAAGAACTCGGCGCAGTAGGCGGGGTGGGCGGCCCGGCAGTTGGTGCACGCGCCGCAGGAGTCGAAGGACAGCACGACGTGGTCACCGACGGCGAGACCGGTGACACCGGGTCCGGCGGCCGCAATGGTCCCGGAGCCTTCGTGACCGAGGATCACCGGCATGCCGACCAGGCCGGTACGGCCGAGCAGGTCGGTGTGGCACTGGCCCACCCCGGTGATCCTGACCAGGATCTCACCGGGTCCGGGGTCGTTCAGCTGGACCTGTTCGATGGCGTACGGCGCGTCGGCGGCCCGTAGCACGGCCGCGTTGATCCGCATGGGGTTATCCCTTCAGGGTGTAGCGGATGGGCAGGTGCTTGAGGCCGCCGACGAACGTGGTGGCCACCCACTCCGGCCGGCCCGCGAGCTCGACGGACTCCAGGCGCGGCAGGAGTTCGACGAACAGGGCCTGGGTCTCCATCCGGGCGAGGGCGGCGCCGAGGCAGTAGTGGACGCCGAACCCGAACGCGAGGTGCTTGTTGGGGTCGCGGCCGACGTCGAAGCGGAAGGGGTCGTCGAAGACCTTCTCGTCGCGGTTGGCCGACGGGTAGGACAGCAGCAGCGACTCGCCCTCCTTGATGGGCACCCCGCCGACCTGGTTGTCCGCGGTGGCGGTGCGCATGAACTCCTTGACCGGGGTGACCCACCGGATCATCTCGTCGACGGCCGTCGGCATCAGGGCCGGGTCGTCGCGCAGCCGGGCCAGCTCGCCGGGACGCTCGATGAGCGCGTGCAGGCCGCCGGAGATGGTGGAGCTGGTGGTGTCGTGGCCGGCGGTGGCGACGATGACGTAGTAAGAGGCGGTGTCGAAGTCCGACAGGTACTCGCCGTCGACGCGGGCGTTGGCGATCGCCGAGGCGAGGTCGTCGGTCGGTTCGGCCCGGCGCGCGGCCGTGAGGGCCTGGAAGTAGGCGAAGAAGTCGAGCAGGGCCGCCATCTGCTCATCCGGCGTGGCGCCACGCCGCCGTTCCTCGTCGGCGCCGCCGAATAGCTCCTGGGTGAGCTTGAGCAGGCGCGGGAAGTCCGATTCGGGCAGTCCGAGCAGCGAGAGGATCACGTACAGCGGGTAGTGGATGGCGATCTGGGCGGCGAAGTCGCATTCCCCGTCGTACTCGCTCATCCGGTCCACGTAGTGCCGGGCGAGTTCGGTCACCCGCACCTCCATCGCCCGCATCGCCCTCGGCCGGAACCAGTCGGCGCCGATCGCCCGGACCACGCGGTGCTGCGGATCGTCCATGTGGATGAGCGTGCGCAGGGCCGTGCCCTCGGCCTCGCGCTGCTTTGCCATGGCGTCCATCTCGACGGTCTGCAGCAGGGGCCTGGGGGCGTTGATGAACAGGGAGTTGTCCCGCTCGATCTCCATGATGTCGGCGTGCCGGGTGATGGCCCAGAACGGGGCGAACCCGGGCGCCCGGACCCGGTGGACCGGGGCCTTTCGGCGTAGCAACGTGAGCGCCTCGTGCAGCCGGGCTTCGTCGGCGTACACGGCCGGGTCGGCGAGGGCGAATCCCGCTTCAGTCACGGTGAGGGTCATCAGAGACCTCCTGCTCGTTGTTGGAAGGCCCGGGCGTACTCGTCGCGGAGCACCCGCTTGAGGAGCTTGCCGGTGGGGTGGCGCGGCAGGTCGGCGCGGAAGTCGACGGACCGGGTGCACTTGTAGTGGGCGAGGCGGTCGCGGCAGTAGCCGATCAGCTCGGCGGCCAGGTACGGTCCGGCATCGCCCATCGACACCGGTTGCACGACCGCTTTGACCTGCTCGCCCATGTCAGCGTCGGGGACGCCGATCACCGCGACGTCCGCGACCTTCGGGTGCACGGCCAGCAGGTTCTCGGCCTCCTGCGGGTAGATGTTCACCCCGCCGCTGATGATCATGTGAGAGACCCGGTCGGTGAGGTAGACGAAGCCGTCCTCGTCCAGGTAGCCGACATCGCCGAGGGTGACCCAGCCGCGCCCCTTCGGGTCGCGGGACGCGGCGGTCTTCGCCGGATCCCCGTGGTACTCGAACTCCGGCCCGCCGGAAAAGTAAAGCGTCCCGACGCTCCCAATCGGGAGTTCCTCGCCGCTGGAGTCGCAGACGCGGGGCGCGCCGATCAGCGGCCGGCCCACGGTGCCCTTGTGCGTGAGCCAGTCGGCGGTGCCGGTGTAGGTGAAGCAGGCCCCTTCCGTACCGGAGTAGTACTCGTGCAGCACCGGCCCCCACCATTCGATCATCTGCTCCTTGACCGGGATCGGGCACGGCGCGGCGGCGTGCACGGCGTACCGCAGGCTCGACAGATCCCACCTAGCGCGGACCTCGGCGGGCAGTCTCAGCATGCGGATGAACATCGTCGGCACCCACTGGCTGTGGGTGACCTGGTAGGTCTGGATCGCGGCGAGCGCCTGCTCCGGTTCGAACTTCTCCATCACCACCACCGTCACGCCGAACCGGTGCATCGTCAGGCAGTACCGCAGGGGCGCGGCATGATAGAGCGGACCGGGGGACAGGTAAACGGAGTCGGCGTCCGGCGCGAACAGCGCCGACACCAGCTGGTACAGCGAGTCCGAGGTGCCCACGGGGTCGAGCGGCAGCGCCAGCTTGACCCCCTTGGGGCGGCCGGTGGTCCCCGAGGAGTACAGCATGTCCCGCCCCTCTACCTCGTGCGGCAACGGCGTGGCGGGAGCGGCGGCGGTGATCTCCTCGTACGACCTGAAGCCGTCGGCGGCGGAATCCAGCATCAGCCGCAGCCCCACCCGCGGGGTACCGGCGGACAGCTTCACCGCGACGTCCGCCATCGCTTCCGAGGCGATGAAGACCTCGGCGCGGCAGTCATCGACGATGTAGCAGAGCTCATCGGCCTGCAGCTTGGAGCTGACCCGGGGTGTAGTACAGCCCGGAGCGCTGCGCCGCCCAGGCGACCGCGAGGAACTCCCACCGGTTCTCCAGCATGAACGCGAGGTGGTCGCCGGGCCGCAGCCCGGCGTCGTACAGGACGTGCGCGAGCCTGTTGGTGGCCGCGTCCAGCTCGGCGAAGGTGACCGTCCGGCCCGAGCCGGCCATGATCACCGCCGCCTTGCCCGGCTGCTCCGCCGCGATCTGTCCCAGATGCAAGACGCCTCCTCATGACCGCCAGCGGTTTCAGACGAAGGTCGTCTGATATTGACCACCATAGAATCGGGGCTCAACCCGAGGCAAGCCCTCGGTCAGGGTGCGGCACCGTCGAACAGGTCGCGGAAGCCGCTGGGGGCATGCGGGCCCATGGCGAGCTGCTCGAGCACGCCCAGCCCCGTTCGCTCGCCCCAGGCGGCGCGCACCACCTGCTGGACGTGAACACACGTGGGGTCGAGGGTGTCGAGCTCCTCGACGCGGTGCTCCTCGGCACCCACCGCCAGCTCATCGTGCCAGCGGCCGGTGCCCAGGTCGGGTGCGAGTAGCCGGCACCGCGCATCCGGAAGGTCAGCAGCGGTTCGAGCTGGACCGTCTCCGCCCGCCCGCCTCGGCTCAGCGTCAGCGTGGCGCCCTGGCTGCGGCGCAGTCCGGGGGCCCAGCGCACCCGGTGCCGGGCGTCCTCGATGTGCTCGGCCTCGCTGCCCGGCCCGTACACCGGCGTATCCGTTCCGATCACCGGGAGCACCGCCGCGGTCTTGGCCCAGGCCTTCCCGCTGGCGTCCTCGAAGGTCATGAAGTGCAGGCACTCGTCGGCGAAGTTGAGCGGTGCCCAGAGAAAGAAGACCTGCGGCACCGTGCGGGAAGGCGCGGCCGGCGCGGGCTGGCCGACCGGCCGGATGCCCCAGGACCGGTCCTTGGTCCCGTAGACGGTGGCCGGGTCCAGGGTGAACGAGGTCCCTGGCAGGCCGATGGTGCCGGTCCACTGGCCCATCTGGGCCAGCCGGGTGACGTCCATGACCGGCCTGGTGCCTTGCATCAGCGTCTGCCGGGGCTCGCTGAACGCGGCGGTACGGGCCCGGAAGGTGAGGTCGGCTGTGATGCCGAGGTCGGCCGCGTCGACCCGCACCTGGTTGACCCGCAGTGGCTCGGTGATCTCGATGCTGATCGGGCCGACCTGGGTCCGGGTGGGATCGAGCGGCAGCCGTCCCGAGGCGAACACCGATCGCTGCCAGCCCTCGGCCACGGCGCCGAACGCCGCGTCGATGATGCCGCGGTTGGGGTAGATCCCGAGCGCGGCGGCGAAGTAGTACTCCTCGGTATAGCCGTTGAACCAGAAGCGGTCGTAGTGATCGGGATGGCCGCGCCCGTGTGGGCGATCGGCAGCGGCGTCTGGTGAACTGGGTAGTCATCGAACGGTGTGAGCACCATACTCCTCAGTGGCCGTCGCCGGGCCGGCACACCAGATCGGCCGACTCCAGCTCGGTGACGTGCGCGCAGCCGCGCCGGATCATGGTCAGGAACATCTCGTCGCCACGCGGGGTCTGCTCGACGAGCATCGCCGACGGGACCAGGAAGGCCAGGCAGTGATAGGCGTAACGGCAGTAGTCCGTCCAGCAGCGGTCCCAGGAGTAGCCGGTCACGCCCCGGGCGGACAGCGCCTTCTGGTACTCGCGGACCAGGTCGTGCTCGTGAGCCCGGCGATCGGCCGGATCGAGGCTGGCGCCGAGCAGGAAGGCCACGTCCACTAGGGCGGGGCCGGTCACGATCGTCTGCCAGTCGATGACCGCGAGCGGGATCGTCCCGCCGGCCGCGTCGAACATCATGTTGTCGGTGCGGTAGTCGCCATAGATCACCGCCGACGGCTCCGGCCGCTCGGCGATGAACCGGGCGAGGTGGGGTTTGAAGGCGGTGATGATCTCCAGGTGGTCCGGTTCCAGCTGATTCGCGTACCGCTCGACGAACCCGTCGAACAACGGCGGGAGGATCTGGGTGTTGAGGGAGTTGTAGCGCTCGCGGAGGTCCTGCAGCCACCCCAGGCCGAGTCGTCTCGGGTCTCCCCACCGGGCCGCGTGCAGCCCGGCCAGTTCACCGAGCGCGGTGCAGGCGTCGTCGGGGTCGAGCCCGGACAGCTGGTCGGTCTCCCGGGCTGGTGCCAGGTCAGCGGGAGACTGCCCGCCTCGGCCTGGCCGAACCGCTGGTAGGCGTACGTCACTCCGCTAGGCGCCTGAACGAGCCTATTAGGCGCCGTCAGCGCCTGGTTGTCCGCCGACATGGGTCCTCCTTCGTTCGGTCCGGGGTGATACCGCACCCATGCGCCGCGCGGTCGCGGCACGCCAAGCACGCTAGGACACGTGACGGGGCTTCGCGTCTGTCGAGTGACCAGCCACCAGCCGGCTCTTGCGCTGGTCACATGACAGGCGCGAAATCATCCCTAGCGGTGGGCTGGGCCGTGAACGGCCCCGACCAGCCCGTCAGGAGCCAGGCCGACCGGCCGGTGCCCGCCGAACCCGTAACCGTCCAGCCACCCGGGCACCCGTTGCACGCGCTGACCACATTCGAGCTCCGCGAGTACCGGCGTCAGCTTGAGCACGCGCTGGCCGACACGGTGATCGGCAGTGCCCCGGTCGCGGCGCAGCTACGGGAAACGCTGGCCGGGGTCCTCGCCGAGCAAGAGTCGCGCGCCCGCGTGCACCAGGCCAACGGAGCCAGCCGATGACGGGCCAACAGGTCCCGTCCCCGCCCAGCGCTAACGCCACAGAAACATGCGGTTAACGTCAACCGCACGGCTGATCACCCTTCCGGTGCGCCGCGCGCAGCCGGATCGGATGGGGTCGCTGCGCCGGTGGCGGCCAGCAGCGGCGACTGGCGCAGGCGGGCCAGCGTGCCAGGGATGGCCAGGACGGCGACGGCGGGCACCACGCTGGCGGCCGCGGCCAGGGCTATCGCGCCAAAGGGCGCGGGCGGCAGCGGGCTGAAGGTCCGGTAGAGGACGTAGCCGAGGATCGTGGCTCCGGCGGCGAGGACGGTCAGCGGCACGGGCCGGCGCCCGGTGCGCCAGGTCCACGCCAGGGCGGCGGCGACGGTCATCAGGTAGGCGGCGAGGATGAGGTAGGCGCCGTACTGGATGATGAGCGTGGCCGCGCGAGTGGCGGTGCGCTCGGCGCCGGAGGCCAGCAGCGCGGCGACGCTGGCCGCGCCCACGACGGTGAGTGCCGCGGCGGGTGAGCCGTGTCGCCTGGACGTCCTGGCCAGCAGTCCGGCCCAGGAGCCGCCGGCCTCGCGGCTGAGGGCGAACAGCAGCCGGGCGGCGGCGTTCAGGCAGGCGAGCTGCGCGCCGAACGCGCTGAGGGTCCCGGCCGCGTTGACCGCCGTGCCGGCGCCGCTGCCCAGGTACACGCCCGCGACGTGCACCAGCGGGGCGGGGTCGGCCGCGACCCCGGCCGGGCCGGGGTAGGCGGAGTAGACGATCCAGGTGAAGAAGATGTAGACCGCCGCGGACGCGGCCAGTGACCAGCCGATGGCGGCCGGGATGATCCGGGTGCTGTCGCGGGTTTCCTCGCCGAGGGCGGCGGCTCCCTCGAACCCGGAGAACTGGCCGAACGCCGCGGTGATGCCGAGCGCCAGCACGGTCAGCGGCACGCCGTGCAGCCCGAACGGCGCGGCGGTCAGCCCGTGATGGTGGTAGCCGCCGGCGGCCAGGACAGCGATGGCGACCACGACGATCAGCGCGATCGCCGCGGCCTCGCAGGCCAGGATCACCAACGAGCTGAAACCGATGGACAGGTAGGCCAGGGCGATCGCTAGCGCCGCCCCGGCCAGCCCGAGCCACAGCCAGCCGATGTGGATGCCGGCGGCGGCGAGGAGGGTCTGGGCGATGTCGGCGGTGGCAGCGTAGACCCCGGCGGCGAAGGAGGTGTAGACGAGCAGCAGCAGCCACGCGGTGACGAGCCCGTAGCCGGGGCCGACCGCCGCCGCACAGTACGTATACACCGACCCGGCGGTGTTGAAGGAGCGGCTGAACCGGATGAACGCGTACGCGACGAAGCTCATCGCCGCCAGGGCGAGGACCTGGGCGAGGGCGCCGGGCTCGCCGACGATGCCGGCGATGATCGCCGGGCCGATTATGACGCCCGCGGTCGGGCCCTGGATCCCCACCGGCAGCGCGACGGTGCGCAGGAACCGCAGGCTGCCGCGCCGCAGCCGGTTGCCCGGCCCGGCGGCGGTGATCGCGGCGTCGACCCGGCGGGCTAGCTCACCATTGTCAGTCCGGGTGCTAGACATCGGCCGTCTCCGGTGCCTCGGCGGCGACGGGTGCACGCAGCAGCCACAGGCCGAAGGCGATCCGCTGGACCGCGGTGACGGCGACGGCGGCGGTGAACGCCCACGCGATCACCGCCGCGCTGCCGGGCAGCACGAACAGCAGCACGTAGACGGCGATGGTCTCGGTTCCCTCGGCCAGCCCGCCGGTGAACCGCAGCGACCGCTCGTCGCCGAGCCGGGCGCGCCCGCGCCCTACTGGCGAAGACCTTTCTGCTTGCGAAGACCTTTTCTCGGCCAGCGAAGATAGCGCCAGCAGCGCGGTGCCGGACACGTAGTAGGCGGCCAGCAGGGCCACGCAGGCCAGCCGAGCCCGGGGTTCGGCGACCGCCAGCCCGACGATGATGCCTGCGTACACGCTGAAGTCGGCCACGATGTCAAGGAAGCCACCTGACTCGGTGGCGCACCCGGCGCGGGCGGTAGGTCCGTCAAGACCGTCCAGCAGCCGGTTCGCCAGCCACAGCGCCAGGGCGACGGGCCAGGCGTGCAGGCCGGCGGCCACGCAGGCGCCCGCACCGCAGGCCCATCCGGCGCCGGTCAGCGCGATCGGCGGCACCCCGGCCTGGGCCAGCCGCGCCCCGGCCGCGTTCAGCGGCGGGGCGAGCATGGCGCGCATCCTTGAGTCAAGCATCGCGAGCCGCCGTGTTGCGGATCTCGGCGATCGGCAGCAGCCGCCGCAGTTCGCGGTTCTCCGCCGGGTCAAGCACGGCGTGCTGCACGCACGCCGGGACCAGCGTGCCGTCCTCCGGGTGAGCCATCGCGTAGCTGCAGGCCGCCAGGCGCTCCTGCGTCGCACGGACGCGGGGATCACCGCTGGCCTCGCCGCGCCGCATCAGTTTCCACGCCGGGGCGACATCGGCGGCGTCCATGAACTGGTGCATCACGTAGCTCACCGGCCGCACCCGATGCCGCAGCAAGCGCCCAAGCCTCACCCGCCGGATCACCCGGACCAGCCACCTGGCGGCGAGCGCGATCACCTGCGGGCGGCGCGCCGCGATCAGCATGAGCGTGACCGCGAGCGACACCGCGGGGGTGCCGGTGAAGCTGACCGGCCCTAAATACCGGAAGAACGCGTCCCGCGCCGCCAGGTCCCGCGGATCGGTCCCGTCCAGGAACGGGAACCAGCGGTCCCCGGCCCAGAACCCGTACACGACCCGGTTGCAGCGGACATCCCCGTGCTCGAACACGTGATAGTCCAGCGTCGTCCCGGCGCCGAGCTCGATCTGCGCCCACACCTGGTCGCTGGTCACGTCCCGGTAATCCTCGCGCCAGCGCCGGTCGTCGCCCACGAACGCGGCCGGCTGGAACGAGAACATCCCGTACCCCATCGCCCGGCAGTCCCGGACCACCGCCGCGACCTGGCCCAGGTTGCCCGGCGTGACGGTCATGTTATGGGCCAGGAAATACCGCACCCGGTGCTCGCGGCGCAGCCGGGCGAACATCGCCGCGAACCGTTCCCGGTACGGGTTCAGCGACGCCTCATCCGCCGGCCGGGGGATACCCCGCCGCCCGAACATGAACATGTCGAAATGCGCGGCGAACGACACCCGCGGCAGCCGCACCCGCCCGTCCGCGCCGAGCACCAGCTTCTCCAGGTAGTCATAGCCGAAGTCGCCGTGACTGAAGCTCATCGGCTCGGGCCCGTGCCGCCGCATCGCCAGCAGCGCCGCGGCGTGATCGTCGGGGGCCAGCAGGCTCACCTCCCCGCCGATCAGCTGCGCGTGCGCCCGCGGTCCTCGCCGTGCGCGGAACAGTCCCATCTGCGCACCGACCTGCGCCACCGTGTGCGCGCCGTCCACCCGCACCCGGTTGGCGTCCCGCGAGTGATAGCACGGCGTGCAGGCCAGGTCGCATTTCGGGAAAACCCCGTGCGTCCCCTCGCAGCCCACCGCGTGCCGCCCCAGCACCTGGCCGGGCGTGCGCGCCGACGCCGGCAGCTCCGCCCACCGGCGCGCCATCGCCGCCGCGAACTGCGGGTCACCAGGCCGGAACGCTCGCGTCAGCCGGCGGATAAAAGTTCCCATGTCTACCATGGCACCAAACCATCGCGGCAGAAGCTACCGCGCCTGTCAGCGTCCTGACACTGTTAGCCTGGGCGGCTAGGACAACCGATGACCATGATCAACAGCCGGGACATCCCGGCGGTGACCGCCGACCAGATGCGCGAGATCGATCGCATGATGGTCGAGGACCTGCACATCGAGCTCGTCCAGATGATGGAAAATGCCGGGCGCAACGTAGCCGAGCTGGCCTTGCGCCGGTTCCGGCCCGGCACCGTCACCGTTCTCGCTGGCCCTGGCGGGAACGGAGGCGGGGGGCTGGCGGCCGCCAGGCACCTCGCCAACCGCGGCGTCGGCGTCCAGGTCACGCTCTCGCACGGCCGTTCGGACCTCGGTGCGGTGCCGGCACACCAGCTCGACATCGTGACCCGGATGGGCATCCCCGTCTCAGCCGAGCCGCAGCCTGCGGCGCTGGTGGTGGATGCCCTGATCGGCTACGGCCTGCGCGGCGATCCGAGCGGACGCACCGCCGAGCTCATCGACTGGGCGAACGCGCAAGCGGCGATCCTGGCCCTCGACAACCCAAGCGGCCTTGACGTCACCACCGGACGCGCCGGGGCGCCCTGCGTCCGGGCGACCGCGACCCTCACCCTCGCCCTGCCCAAGACCGGGCTGGCCGGCGCCAGCGAGACGGGCGAGCTGTTCCTCGCCGACATCTCTGTCCCGCCCGCCGTCTACGGCCGGCTCGGCCTCACGGTGCCGCCACTTTTCCACCAGGACACGATCATTGAACTCGCGCCCCGTCCGGCATCGCGCGGGGCTTAGTCAAGCCCGCGCACCTAGGAGGAGCCGGAGTGCAACCTCGCCCGATCGTCATCGTGTTCGATGTCAACGAAACGCTGTCCGACATGGCTCCGATGGCGCGGCGCTTCGCCGACGTCGGTGCCCCTGAGCTGCTCGCCCAGGTGTGGTTCGCCTCCCTCCTGCGGGATGGGTTCGCGCTGGCCGCCGCCGGCGGCAAGGAGAAATTTGCCCGCCTCGCCGACGGAGCGCTGCGGACCGTGCTGGCCGGAGCAGGCCTGAACCGGCCGGCCGGCGACGCGGTTGACCACATCATGTCCGGCTTCGCCGATCTGGGCGTTCACCCGGACGTCCCGGACGGGGTCCGCATCCTGCGCCAGCACGGCCTGCGGCTGGTCACGCTGTCCAACGGGTCCGCCGATGTCGCCAGTCGGCTGCTCACCAGGGCGGGCATCCGCGGCGAGTTCGAGTCTCTGCTGTCGGTTGAAGACGCCGACGCCTGGAAGCCCGCGCGTGCCGCGTACGCCTACGCCGCCCGCGCGTGCTCGGCTGACCTGGAACAGATGCTGCTGGTGGCGGTGCATCCCTGGGATATCCACGGCGCACGCCAGGCGGGCATGCACACGGGGTGGATCGCCAGGCAGCCAACGCCCTACCGGGACTACTTCGCCGCCCCGGACCTGCAAGCACCCGATTTGGTCACCCTGGCCAGGCAGATCATTTCCTGACCCATCCCGGCCGGCAGGTCGCTCAGTGGCGGGCCTGTGCGCGTCTGTGCTGCAATCAAGGGGCGGCGCGGGGCGTCGTAGGAGGGTGTGAAGTGCCGTGGGCGGTGATCATCGCGCGTTCCTGGACGCCACGTTGCCGTATGTGGATGTGGTGTACCAGGTCGCGCGGCACGCCGCCGGGGACGGGCAGGAACCCGAGGATCTGGTGCAGGAGACGTACCTGCGGGCCTTTGCGGCGTTCGGCTCGTTCCGGGGCGAGAACGCGCGGGCGTGGCTGGCGGCGATCTGCCTGAACGTGGCCCGGTCGCAGGCCCGCCGTCGCCGGCTCCGGCCCTGGGAGGCGACGGCCCGGCCGCTGCCGGACGCCTGGCCCGTGGCGCGCGCGGCTGGCGGGGAGGCGGTGGCTGATGTCGCCGATGTGGTGATCGCCAGCCTGGACGCGCAGGCGGTCTCCCGGTGCCTGGCCCAGCTTCCGGAGCCGCAGCGGGTGTGCATCGTGTTGATGGATGTGGCCGGCTACACCGCCCGGGAGACGGCGGAGGCGCTGGGCTGCCCGCGGGGCACGGTGCTGGCCCGGGTGCACCGCGGCCGGCGCAGGCTCGCCGGGCTGCTGGCCGAGGCGGGGGTGAGTTATGGACGGTCATGAGCGGATGCTGGCGGCGTTTCTGGCCGGGGAGCTGGGCCCGGACGGGGCCCGGCGGTGGGATGAGCACCTGCTGGAGTGCGAGCGGTGCTGGCGGGCGGTGCGTGAGGACCGGATCGGCCGCCAGGTCGCGGCGGTGCTGCGCCGGCCCGCGCCGCCGGGGCTGGCCGACCGGGTCGCCTTCGCCGTCGAGGTGGCCGCCGCGGGCGGTGCCGCGCAGCGGCAGGCGCGTCCGGGTGCCCGCTCCGGGCGGCGGGCCCGCCCGGGTGGCGGGAAGCGCTGGCCGCTGCTCGCGGGCACCGGGACGCTTGCGGCGGGGGTGGCGGTCACGCTGATGGTGGTCCTGCTGCCGG
>WNFD01004067.1_pt1 | contig 14680 bp, 15 predicted proteins | sample 5400491 | NCBI WGS metagenome assembly WNFD01 (sample SAMN13153343, study PRJNA577476) | soil metagenome | isolation source: 120 cm saprolite under Douglas fir tree site 2 hole 2 replicate 2 | place: USA:California | collected 2015-04-18
GCAAACCTCCCGCCCCTGTGCCAGCCCCTGTGCCAGCAAAGACCGCGGCTGGACCCGTGCGTCACGCGGAGCCCGGGCACGTGGAAGAGTTTCAGATTGGCGAGGAACCTCCGATTGCTCCGCCGGCCGATGCACCGGCGATCGTCGCGTTCGATGCCGCCGGCGCAGCACCTGCAGTTCCGCTCCAGCCGGAACGCATCGCCGGAAAAGCGGGAGAGAAGCCCGCGGCGGCCAAGCCCAAACAGGTACCACCGGCTAAAGTTCCGCAGAAACCTCCTCAGGCAAGCGAGCCTGAATTCGAACTCGAACAGGAATATGAACTCGTACTGGAAGCGGAGCCCCTGGTCCCGGCCTACGACCAAAGACCGCCCGATAAGCCGATTGCTCCACCGCATCCAGCGCCGGTCGGTCAAAACTCCGCGTCAGCACGCCCCGCGGACAGCGGTTTTGCTTCCGATCAGTTTCTTGCCGATCTTGCCAAGGAAATCGATCAGCTCGGCATCGGCGACATAACGCCGGGATTCTCAGGAACTATGACGAATGCCCAGCCGGCTTCCGTGGCTAAACCAGAGGCGGTGCCCGCGCCGTCTGGCGAGTCCGGTCTACTCAAGGAGGTGTTCGACGAGTTTCGGGCCGAACTGGGTGAGATGGGCGCGGAAGACGAAGACCTCGAAACGCACTACAACCTGGGCATCGCGTTTCGTGAAATGGGGCTCCTCGAGGAAGCCATTAGCGAGTTCCAGAAAGTTGCCAAAGCCAGCGATCGCGGCCGCGCCTTTCGTTACACCATGCAGTGCTGCACGCTTCTTGGACTGGCATTCATGGAAAAGGGCCAGCCGGCCATCGCTGCCATCTGGTATGAGCGCGCGTTGCAGACCCCCGGCAATGATCCGGAAAGCACGCTCGCCTTGCGGTATGATTTGGGCGTAGCTCAGGAATCGGCGGGCGAGCCTGAAGCGGCGCTGAAGAGTTTCTCCCAGGTCTACGCGATGAATATCGACTATCGTGACGTGGCCGAACGCATTGCTGCCCTTCAGAAGCCCATCCGTCGATCCTGAGCCATTCCTGATAGGACGAGTTTCCGCTCATCCATGAACCGGGCTTATCGCGCATTGCTGGTCGTTCTTGCGTTCGAAATGGGCGCAATGCTCCTCTATCTGCCATGGTCCGTCTATTGGGAACAGAATTTCTTTCTGAGCCACTATCCTTCGCTGATGCGGATTGTTCTTCATCCGTCCTTTCGAGGCGCGGTGAGTGGCGTTGGGGTGTTGGATATCCTTCTTGCAATTGGCTGGGTCGGTTCGCGCCCAGGGCCTGATCGTGTCCCGCCTCGATAAGCCATCTCGCGGCACGCTCCTCTGCTACGTGACGGACCGGCACAGCCTCGCCGCATTCGAATCTCCGGAGTCACAGGAAACTCTCTTATCGAAAATTGGAGCCGCTGCCGCCGCGGGCGTCGATTGGATTCAGATACGCGAGAAAGATCTTTCGGGGAAAGACTGCGGCTTGCTCACTCGAAAAGCTTTGCAGCGGGCCGCAAAACCGCCTGCCAGCAGCGCGGCTCCAACACGCATCCTTGTGAATGATCGGCTGGACGTCGCGCTCTCGGAGCACGCCGGCGGTGTGCACCTGAGCGAGAACAGTCTGCCGCTGCCGGAAGCAAAGCGGCTTGCGAACGCTCAAGCCCAAGACCGGGATTTCGTGATCGGCGTTTCCTGCCACTCGCTGGAAGCTGCGAAATCCGCGGCAAGCGGTGGCGCGGACTATCTTTTTTTTGGGCCGGTCTTCGCCACGCCATCGAAAGCGGCATTCGGCGCGCCGCAAGGACTTGAGCGGCTCGCGGAAGTTTGCCGCGCGGTGTCCGTCCCGGTGCTGGCGATCGGCGGCGTTACGCTGGCGAATTCCGCGGCTTGTCTCGCTGCCGGGGCGTCGGGGATCGCGGCAATTCGCCTTTTCCAGGACGCTCCGGACATGTCCTCGCTTGTCCGGTCCCTGCGAAAGTTGACCCGCTAATCACCGCTCCATCAGGCGGCGGAGAAGCCGTATTTGCCCGGCATGATAGATGTCGTGAAACGCCACGCCGTAGAACTGGTTCACCATTTTGGCGTCCCGCGCGGTGTGCAATACTTTGGCCACCGTCGAGCGCAAAGCCCGGTGTTCCCGCTCAAGTAACTTCTTATCCGCGCTCCATGCCGCCTCGTTTAACTTGCCCTCTTCTGGCCTTGCGAAGAAATTGCTTCCTTTGAGCGCGAACGATCCGCGCTTTCCGCCTTCGATTCTTCGGCGCACCGCATATTTCCAGTAAGCGGCATGCAGCATCACCTCCCAGATGTTGTGTCGGCCCGGTCCAGGGCGCCAGGCGGCCTGCTTCGCTGTTACTCCCTTGATGGACTGCTTGAGGTTCGGTCCATGCCAGGTTTTCTTCTCGTAGGCCTCGTCTAGCAGCGCGAGCACCAGGTTTGCGGAATCCACAGGCTTCCTCATGGGGCCGTCATAATAGGAGCTCGCAAAGCATGGCGGGCTCGCTCCTTTGTGTCAACGCCCGGCTCTCTTGCTGCTTAGAATTGATCCCCTGTCCGAAACCGCGCGTCAAATGCGGTACGCCTTCCAGATGACAAGAGTTTGCAAACCATATCGGACTAAGCTAGTCTTAATTGCTTAATGCAACTCATTTGCAAGGAGATCCAGTGGCCCGGCTCTGTCGTCTCGTTTTGTTTGACTTTTTCTTCCTTTCCGTACTCTCGGTTTTCTCTCCGCCTCCTGCCCTCGCCCAGGAGAACCCTTACTTTGTCGCGTATGATCACTATCTCGAAGAGCCCGGCGACCTGGAGATCGAGTATTTCTCCACCTTGGGCACCCAGCGAGGCGGCAACAACTTCCATGCGTTTTGGGCCGAGTTTGAGTACGGAGTGACCGCCTGGTGGACGACGGAGCTCTACCTGGACGGGCAGACCACCTTCAACGACAGCACGGTGTTCACAGGTTTCCGCTGGGAGAATCGCTTCCGGCCCCTGAGGCGCGAACACTTCATCAATCCCGTGCTCTACGTGGAGTATGAAAACAAGAACGGCGCAGACAAGATCCTCAAAGAAGGCGAAGGTCATGATGTGGAATCAAACTTCCTGGTTTCAAACGCCGAAGCCCGCAAGGAGCATATCCATGAAATCGAGTTGAAGCTCATCTTGTCCAGCACGTTCAAGGGCTGGAACTTCACGGAGAACACCCTCGCTGCCAAGGATCTTTCGAACTCACCTTGGGAATTTGGCTATGCCCTGGGCGCCAGCCGCCCCCTCGCCCTAAAGGCTTCCGCGAAGCGCTGCACGCTCTGTCCGCAAAATTTTGTCGTCGGGGTCGAGATGTATGGTGGCCTGGGCGACCGGCACAGCTTTGGCCTGCACGACACATCGCATTATCTGGCTCCCGTTCTGGCTTGGAATCTACCCTCCAGCTGGACTTTGCGGATTTCGCCTGGCTTCGGTCTGAACGACAACAGCCACCAATTCCTCACGCGCTGGGGCGTCTCGCGGGAAATAACCGGTTTCGGTGCGATGGTCAGCCGCCTTTTTGGAGGGCGCAAATGAAAGTCACAGCCGCGGCGCTTGCCGTTTGCGTTTCATTTCTTGCGTTGTTTGGTGTCTTTGCGCGGAGCCAGAATGCCGACAAATCGCCCACGGGCGCAGCACCTAAGTACGATCCGGCCGTCTATGCGGAATTGCAAAAGGCACCCGAGAAAGCGCGGAACCGCGCAAATCCATTGCAAAATGATCCCGACGCCGTTGCCGCGGGCGCCGTTCTTTTCGAACAGCGCTGCGCTGAATGTCATGGTGACGCTGCGCGCGGTGGCAAGAAGGGGCCAAGCCTCCGCGCTGCGGAAGTTCAGGACACCACGCCAGGCGCTGTTTTCTGGATCTTGACGAATGGAGTCGTTCGAAAGGGGATGCCTGTTTGGTCGAAGCTTCCGGAACCCCAGCGCTGGCAGCTCGTGCGGTACATCAAATCACTGGGCGGGACTGCTCCGCCGGCCGAGTCTCCCGCTTCGAAACCTTGACGGACGAATCCTAATTCGCAGCCTTGGCTGCCTCGTTCAGAATCATCGCCAAACGCACGCCAGCTTCCGCCAGGCCTGCTTCCACGGCCTTGGCGGCGTTGGTTTGATAAGCCTCGCCGACGGCAAGACGCTTCTCGAACATTCGCCTTCCCATGTGATTGTTTTCGGCACAGCTCTTCAATTTCATGTCCGGTTCGATGCCGATTTTTTCCGGGAAGGCATCGTAGATGGCGGTTTCCCCTCGCTCGTGGCTCTCCCAGGCCCAGTTGTCCACATGGATGCCGGCAGCTTCCCAGGCGGCGCTCTCCGCGCGAAACTTTTCGTCCAGTTCGTCCGCGTACCGAAACGGGTTGGAGATTTCCATGTCGCGCTCCACAATCTCCGTGTCCCAGATTTGGTGAAGATTGGGAGAATAATCCTCACGTTCCGGATGGAGCGAATTGAGAAGCGGTTCATGGTGAAAATATTTCACCGGGACACAATTTCCGCCGTTGTCGGCATTGGTGATGGCATGCAGTGGCTGATGCAGATCGGCGACAAAATGGATGAGATAGCGTATTGCTTCGGCGCGCTTCAGGGAATCGGCGGACTTATCTTTCAGGATGACGCGTTGCTCTTCGATGGCGCGCGTCACGCATCCTTCGGTACCGCAGTATCCGTCTAGCTCGCCTTTATGCTTTCCTCGGGGAATATCGATGTAATGCCACGGACCGTTCTTGCGTTCATTGCGCACATCATCCGCCCAAGTAGAGGCGTCCACCATCAAGTCCGTCGTGGCATTGCCGCACCACCGCTTCAGCTTTGGATCAATCGCGTTGTCACCAAGAAGCTTCTGAACCATCTGTCGCGCTTCGGGTGTCAAGTGCTTCTCCGCAATCGAGGCCACTGTCTGATGACCTTTGCAGCCCCAGGCGTCGGCTGGAGAAGCGGTCCATGTCAGAAATGCGAGAGCACCCACAAGTAACACGATCTTAGGGTTCATCGGTTTAACCTCAATATGAATTTGCTTGCTGCGATACGGCTTATCATCGAAGAGGTAGGACGTTCTCCGCTCACGTCGTTGTTCAAGCGCTGAGCCAGCGCCCGATCGGTTTCCACGATTCCGTGTGGTCGCAGACCACCCGCAACGCCGCGGTGATAGGAATGGCCAGAACCAATCCCATGCCTCCCCACACCCAGCCCCAGAAAAGCAGCGCGATGGTGATCGCCACCGCATTCAAGCGCACGCGGCGGCCCACCAACTGCGGCGCTACCAGGTTGATCGCCAAAACATGGACGGTACTAAGCGTCACCGCAATCAGAACAAACTGCCCCACGGTCCTCCACTTCACTAGGGCAATGATAAAGGCGGGCAGCCACGCCAGCACCGCGCCCATATAAGGCACCATGTTCAGCAAACCGGACGCAATTCCCGTCAAAATCGGATAGTCCAGCCCCATCATCCAGAAGAACAGGCTGCTCACGGAAATCACCACCAGCGCCACGACGCTCATTCCCGCGAGGTAATCGCGCAGGACATCCCGCAAATCCTCCAACGTTTCTTTCACTTGCGTCCGCCGCGAGACAGGAAAAAGTTGCAACGTCCCGTGCCAAACTTCTCGCTTTTCCGCAAGCATAAAAAAAACCAGAAAGGGCATGAACGTAACTTCCAGAAACAGCGCGTACAACGAGCCAATACCGCGAAAGATCAGCGTTCGAACGATGCCGGTTTCCGCCTGCACTGTTGTTGTGGATGAGGCTCCTTGCTCCGGCGCAATCTGCGAAACCTGTCCCTCGATCCCCCTGATTTTGCCTTCAACTGCGCCTGCTGCCTGCCGCAGAACACTGCTGTATTTCGGCCAGTTTTCCGCGAAATCCGCGGTCCGCGTCCACAGCGCGTAACCAGCCGCGGCCAGCACGGCAATCAGGATCAGCACCATAATCATGGCGCCCAGCGTTCGGGGCAGGTTCATTCTTTCCAGAAATTCCACTGCGGGATCCAGAAAGTAGGCCAGTAAAATCGAAAGCAGCAGCGTGATCACCACGCCGGCGGCATAGTAGAAGAACAGCAGAATGATGGCCGCCGCAATCACTTGCATGCTGAAATTTGAACTGGTGAAGCGAACGATCGATGGTGGCGTTGGCGTGGCGGACACGAGCGGCTCCGGTGCTCCACGTTAACACACTCTTGCAAACCGTTTACGGCCTCGTACTCTACTGTTTCGATAAGGCAAATCCAACGAATTGAGAGCGCGGTCTTTTCATTTATCCCGTTTATACGAAGGGCATGCGCGGGCCGGGTGGTAAAGCCACCTTTATTTCGTGTGCTAAGCTTTTCCCAGGTCATCCGCACGGAAGTCGGGCGCGACCGGGCCCGGATCAAACTCTGGAGAGACAGGCTTCTTCCCATGGCCAAAGAGTTTTTTGGAACCGACGGCATTCGCGGCGTCCCAGGCACGCCGCCGCTGGACGACGCTACTCTGTACGCCACTGGACGCTCGCTCGGCGAGTATCTGCGATGCGAGCATGGCGCAGCTCATGTCCTGATCGGCATGGACACGCGGGAATCCGGTCCGCACATCGCCTCCTTACTCGGGGCGGGTCTCCAGCAGGCCGGAGCTACCGTTGCTTTTGCCGGCGTGATTACCACTCCCGGGGTGGCTTGTCTGGTTCGCCAGAATGATTTTCAAGCTGGCGTGGTCATCTCGGCCTCGCACAATCCCTTTCAGGACAACGGCGTGAAGCTCTTTTCGCACGCCGGCATGAAATTCCCGGACGGCGTCGAAGAAGAGCTCGAAGCCGGGATACTGAAGCACCGGAACGATGCTACGCCAAAGAATTTGCCGCCTCTCACCGCCGATGAATCCCTTGACGTGGAATATCTCGATTTTTTGCGGAAGCGGTTCATTCCCGGAGCTAAGCTCGCGGGTTTCCGCATTGTTCTCGATTGCGCGAATGGCGCGGCCTACAAGCTTGGCCCCGAATTGTTTCGCTCCATCGGCGCTGACGTGATCGCCATGGGTGTTTCCCCCGATGGCCGCAACATCAACGCCGGCTGCGGTTCCCTGCACCTGGAGGACTTACAGAAACACGTCGTCGCTGAAAAAGCGCGTCTCGGTGTGGCCTTCGATGGTGATGCCGACCGTGCTCTCTTCGTCTGCGAAACCGGGAAAATCGTGAATGGCGACGGCGTGCTTCTTGCCGCCGCCCGTTTCCTCAAATCTCAGAACAAACTCAAAGGCCACCGTGTCGTGGCTACTTCCATGTCCAACCTGGGTCTCGAGCGCGTTCTTGCCCGCGAAAATATCGCGCTCGCCCGGGCCGCCGTAGGGGATCGCTACGTTCTCGAAGAAATGCTTCGCAGCGGCAACGTGCTGGGAGGCGAGCAGTCCGGCCACATCATTTTTCTCGACGACAGCCCTGCCGGTGACGGCCTGCTCACGGCCGCAAAAATCGCCTCGCTGGTTTCCATGCGCGGTAAAATTGAATCGCTCGTGGAGGGTCTCAAGGATTATCCGCAGCTCATCGTCAACGTAAAAGTGCGCTCGAAACCGCCGCTCGAGACGCTTCCAGAAGTTTCCCGCGCCCTGGCCGAAGCCCAATCCGCGCTTGGCGACAACGGTCGCGTCGTGCTGCGCTACTCCGGTACCGAGCAGCTCGCGCGCGTCATGGTCGAGGCCGAACACGAAGCCGATGTCCAGCGCTTCAGCCAGTCGCTCGCCAACGCCCTCCGCTCCTCCATCGGTGCCTGAACAACTTGAGGAAAAACTCACGATGATCTTCAAAGCTCTGCGCGTCGGCTTGCTATCGCCACTCGTTCTAATGAGCTGGCTTCCAGTTGCGGCTCAAACGCGGACCGTCGCGCTGACGTTTGATGATCTTCCCGTAGCGGCCACGAAAGATCCCGCCGAAGCTCAATCTGTCAATCGCGCCCTGTTGGACGCCCTCAAGAAACATCACGCCCCCGCCATCGGGTTTGTAAACGAGATGACCGTTCGAGTGCTGGGAGGCGATAACGGCAATCGGATTTTGGAGCAATGGGTGCGGGAAGGGTTCGACTTAGGGAATCACACATTTTCCCACGCGGATCTGAACAACATTACTCTCGAACAGTTTAAGCAGGAAGTCATTACCGGGGAAGATTCTATTCGGCCAATGCTCGCGGGAGTGGGCAAGACTCCGCGTTTCCTGCGCTTTCCCTTCAATCACACTGGCGACACAAAGGAAAAGCACGATTCCGTAGCTGCGTTTCTGAAACAGCGCGGCTACGAAGTTGCTGCTTGTACCATCGACAACGAAGACTACTTATTCAATGCCGCGTACATTCAAATGCTCGCAAAGAAGGACGACGCCTCGGCAGCCAAACTTCGCGCTGCGTACCTGGCTTACACCGCCGTCGAAATCGATTACTACGCATCTCTTCATGAGCAGGTATTTGGCCGGGAGATCCCCCAAGTGATGCTGCTCCATGCAAACCGGCTGAACGCTGATTTGATTGACCAGATTCTCCATATTTTCGAGGAAAAGCATTATCGCTTCGTCTCCTTGGAGGCCGCTCAATCTGATCCCGCCTATCGTGTTCCGGAAACCTTTGTAACGAAATTCGGATTCATGTGGGGTTATCGCTGGGCAAAGGAGCTCGATATTAAAGTGGATGGAAGCCTGGAAACCGAGCCGCCCGCATGGATCGCGCAATACGGCAAAGAACCAGCGAAAAAATAGCTTCCTCAGCCGTTCATGAGCTAGAGACGATGGCTTTCACTAGGGTGCACAATAACGATATTCTTTATTTTGTGACGACTTCGGTTTCTTTCCGATGTGGTCACACCAATGCGGGTGGCCACAATCCATCCGCAGAGAACCCCCCAAAAATGCTCCCAAAGAATGGAGAGTTACGCTCCGATTCTGTGGGATTTTGTAGACTTTCTCTATGTAACATCGCCCTCTGTTCACCGCCCGGGAAGCTAACCACCGTGGTTTCAATCAAGTCTGCCGTTTCCCGTGGAACACGCACCGCTGGCATGCGGTTTGCTCTCTATCTGGCAACTTACAAGATTGGCTTCCCGGGGTGGCCGGAACCGATCCTCGACTCGGTTACCGGTTTTGGGGCGTCAATTGCGAAAAGGGGGCTTGCACCAGCCCCCTTTTTCATTTCTATCGGACCGTTGTTCTCTCTAGCCCGAGAACTGCGTTTAGCTTGGCCATTGGGGTCTCAATGGTTCCCTTAGCGGTAGTTCCCACTGCGAGCGGCCCAACCCGAAGGTTCAGCTCCGGCGTCACCTTGCACGCTCCGGGTTCCATCTTTCCTACTGACAACTGTCAACCGTGGATTTGTGCGCCAAAAAAATGAGCGGCCGATGGGGGGACCGGCCGCTCGGGCGTGGGATGGAGGATACAGTAATCCGAAGTCAGTTTGGTTTTTCTGACCGTTCTGCTGCGCTCGCGAGCAGCAGGACGACACACAGGAGCAAACAAGTTACGACCGCAGTGTTACTCCAGAAAACCCAAACAACTCCCGACTACTTGCGTAGTTTGTTCTTCCCCGGATTTCCCGTCGATAGCTCGCTAGTTTCATTGTCTCCGGTACTTCCCGCTCCTCGCGGGGGCACACCCTTGGTACGGAAGTACTTCCCGCCTACACGCGTTCCACAATCATTCGCTTCATTTTTCTTATGCTTGTTTCGTCGCGTCTATAAAACGTCCATTGTTTGATGCGTTTGGCCCGCACGAGCCCGGCTCGCAGAAGGATCTTCATGTGCTCGCTGGCAGTCGGCTGGCTCACCCCGAGCTTCTCGGCGATGAGCACGCCGCACACGCCGTCCTTCACCAAATCCCCATCCACCTGCGGCGGAAAATGCCTCCGCGGGCGCTTCAGCCATTCCAGAATTTGCAGCCGGCGGTCGTTCGCCAGGGCCCGCAGCACCAGTTCCACTTTCATATAGACAATTAGCCAACTCCCTAAGTATAATAGCACGCGAAACTTGAATTTGAAACCAAGAGATTCCAGTCACTCGGAATCGCGAGCGCATCTCGCGGCTCTTTCATAGGAAGATGACCAAGATGTCTACAACGCCAGTCAATCCAGAACGCATCGCCGCCACGTATCCACTCATCCTTCCGTATATCCGGCGCACGCCGATCGTTGAGGCCAGCGGAGCTGACTTCGGCCTGGATTCTATCAACCTGGTCTTCAAACTGGAATTGTTGCAGCACTCCGGCTCGTTCAAGGCTCGCGGTGCATTCACTAATCTGCTCATGCGAGAGGTTCCGGCCGCCGGCGTTGTCGCCGCTTCCGGCGGGAATCATGGCGTGGCGGTTGCCTGCGCCGCGAAGAAGCTCGGGAAACCAGCGCGCATCTTCGTGCCCACGGTCGCTTCTCCAGAAAAATTGGAGCGCATTCGCGGTTACGGCGCAGATCTGGTGGTGACCGGCGAGCGCTACGCCGATGCCCTCGCCGCGAGCGAAGCCTGGGCCGCGAAATCCGGCGCTCTCAGGATCCACGCCTACGATCAAGTTGAAACCCTACTCGGCCAGGGCACGGTTGGCCTGGAGTTCGAGGAGCAAGCCCCGAATCTGGATACTTTGCTCGTTGCGGTGGGCGGAGGTGGCTTAATCGGTGGCGTCGCGGCCTGGTTCGCTGGACGCATCAAGATCATCGGCGTGGAACCAGAAGCCGCGCCGACGCTTACGAATGCACTAAATGCCGGCCATCCCATTGACAGCCCGGCCGGCGGAATCGCGGCCAACTCTCTCGCTCCGAAACGCGTTGGCGAATTGATGTTTCCCATCGCCCGCCGCCATGTGCATAGCGTGCAACTCGTCTCGGACTCCGCCATTCAAGAGGCGCAGGAAGCGCTCTGGAAAGTGCTGCGGGTCGTCACGGAACCCGGAGGCGCCGCTGCTTTTGCGGCATTGCTTTCTCGAGGTTACGAACCGCAACCAGGCGAACGCGTTGGCGTTTTGCTGTGTGGCGGAAATACAACGGCCGTCAATTTTGGACGCCATTCCGCAAAACAAGCGGCAGATTCAGCCACTCCCAATCTCAACGCCGCGGCCGCTAGGCCGCTCTAAGGAGCAGGGCATGTCCGTTTACGACCGCCTCAAAGCAATGAACATTTCGCTGCCAGTCGTCGAGCCTCCCGTGGCCGCCTTTGTTCCTGTCGTGCGCACAGGGAACCTGGCATTTGTTTCGGGCCATATCGCCAAAGAGAACGGCAAGGCCTGGGCCGGGAAGCTTGGCGAGAATCTGACCACCGAGCAGGGAAAAACAGCAGCTCGTGGCATCGCCATCGAACTCCTCGCCACGCTGCATGCGGCGCTCGGTGACCTCAACAAAATCACACGCATCGTAAAACTGCTTGTCCTGGTGAACAGCGCGCCAATTTCACCCAACAGCATCTCGTCGCTAACGGGGCCTCCGAACTCCTCGTGGAGGTCTTCGGCGAGAAAGGTCCGCAGCGCCTTCGGCGTTGCCCAGATTCCACTTGGCGCCTGCGTCGAAATCGAACTTGTCGCCGAGATTGCTTAGCTACCAATGGTCTGAGGGAAGATTTGCGTTCGCTGAGCCATTGCAAGATGCGAACGCAGGAAGTCCAACTTTCGAGACCCCGGAAGGAATATCATGGAGTTGATGAGGGAGGTGCCCCGTGTTGCGTAAGATTTTTTTCTTGCTGCCGCTTTTGCTGATACAACCCGCACTTGCGGCTGGTTCTGAAGGCAAGGACCGCTTCTTCAAAACAAGTGATGGAGTAAGGCTGCACTACTTGGAAGCAGGAACGGGCCCGGCCATATTCTTCGAACCGGGCTGGAGCATGCCCGCCTGGATTTGGGATGCCCAGATCCGGGAATTAGCCACGCATTATCATATCGTGGCCCTCGATCCAAGATCGCAAGGTGACTCTGACAAGCCCACCGAGGGCAACTCTTGCGAACGCCGCGCGCAGGACATAAAGGAACTCATCGAACATCTTAAGCTCGATCACGTCGTCCTTGTGGGCTGGTCGCTCGGAGTCCCGGAAGTGCTGACGTATGCCGAACAATATGCGGGGCGCCATGTCCGCGGCTATGTCCTCGTAGACGGGTTTGCATGGGATAAATTGGACCCGCAGTTCATCGCCTCCATGATGGGAATGTACAAACAGGTCCAGACAAACCGCCGCGAGTTCACCGAGAAGTTCGTGCGGGGCATGTATAAGAAGCCCCAGGCGGAGGACTACATCCAGCGCGTTGTGGCGGCCTCCCTCAAAATGCCCTCGGACAGCGCCGTCGCGGCTAGCGTCAGCTCCATCAGCCGCGCTGACTGGCGGCCCGCTCTTGCCAAGGTCGATCGGCCTGTGCTCGTGATGTGCCAGGCGCAGTTGAAGGGCATGGCTGCCGACCCGATTGTTTCCGCCATTCCTACGGCGCGCGTCGAACTCTTTGAAGATGCCGGTCACGCGTTGTTTGTCGATGACGCAGTGCGGTTTAATGCCTTACTGGGAAATTTCATCCAGCATCTCCCGGAGCACTGAGGACCGGCCCCGCAAGTTTTTCCTCTTAAGCCGGAAGTGGCACCTCCGCGCTATAAGCGTCATGCGGATTACGGTATTCTCTTCTGACCATGCATGACTTGAATTACTTCCGTGATCACCTGGACCTCTTCGCCGAAATGGCGAAGAAGCGCGGTGCCGTGCTCGACCTGGACGCATTTCGCAAACTCGACAAGGAACGACGCGAACTCATTACCGCGACCGAGCAGCTCAAGGCGCAGCGCAACAAAGCCAGCGAAGAAATCGCTCGCCTCAAGAAGGAAAAGAAGAACGCCGACTCAATCATCGCCGAAATGAAGCAGGTCTCCGAGCGCATTAAGCAGTCCGACGAGCGCATTGCCGAACTCGATGCCACACAACGTGAGCTTCTTCTCACCATTCCCAATATTCCGCACTCTTCCGTGCCCGTGGGCACAAGCGCAGCGGACAACAAGGAAGTCCGCCGCTGGGGCGCGCCCCCTAAATTTGAGTTCGCTCCGAAACCGCATTGGGAGGTCGGCGAGCGCGCTGGAATTCTCGACCTCGCCGTCGCCACGAAAATCGCGGGTGCCCGCTTTGCCGTTTACAAAAGCTGGGGAGCGCGCCTCGAGCGCGCCCTCGCGAATTTCTTCCTTGACGTCCACACGCGCGAGCATGGCTACACGGAAATCCTGCCGCCCTTCCTGGTAAACACCGCCTCCCTCACCGGCGCGGGCCAGTTGCCGAAATTTGCTGCTGATCTTTTCAAAATCCAGGACACCGACTTCTGGCTCACGCCCACTTCCGAAGTCGAGCTCCACAACCTTTACCGGGACGAGACCATTCCCGAAGAAAGACTCCCCATCCACGTCACCGCCTGGACGGCTTGCTTCCGCTCCGAAGCTGGCGCCGCCGGAAAGGACACCCGCGGCATCCTCCGCCAGCATCAATTCCAGAAAGTCGAGCTTTTCAAGTTCACTCATCCGGAGAAAAGCTACGAAGAGCACGAGTCTCTTACACGAAATGCGGAAGCCATACTTCAAAAATTGGGATTGCACTATCGCACCGTGCTGCTCTGCACCGGAGACATGGGCTTTGCTTCGTCCAAAACATACGACATCGAAGTTTGGCTCCCCGCGAGCAACGAATTCCGCGAGATTTCTTCCTGCTCCAACTGTGAAGCGTTTCAATCCCGCCGCGCCGGCATCCGCTTCAAGCCAAAATCCGGCGGCAAGAGCGACTTCGTTCACACCTTGAACGGTTCCGGCCTCGCTGTCGGCCGCACCTGGATCGCTGTCGTGGAGAATTATCAGCAGCCAGATGGCTCGATCGTGATCCCTGAAGTCCTGCGCCCATACATGGGCATCGACCGCATCCCAGCCCCATAAATGAGTGATTTTCGCCCCAACGCTCAATTTCCATCTGAAACACCCAAATTAAAACATAAACCTTTTATTATCTGTGCCTTACAGCGAGTTTTGCTCCTCTCAACCCTTCCTTGCGCTATCCCATTCGCCTCGCAACCTCTTGAAATCACGCCTTTTCGTTTGACTCACCCTTTTCGCCTTGCATACACTCCCCTCACAGGGGTTTGCGGCGGTATTGGGTAAGCGGGCCGCTTGGCAGACACTGATTCCAATGAACTTTCTCGCTCGCGCAATACGTTTTCTGTTCTGGCTTCTGGTACTTTCCTGGGGCTTGCGGCTCCTGCGTCGCATCGTCGGCGGTATGCTCCAGAGCGATACGGGTCCTGGGCAACAATCCTCGGATGCCGCTACCGGGACTCCAACTGCAGCACGCCGGCTGGTTCGCGATCCCGTGTGCGGCATGCATGTGGACGAGACGCTTTCGATTCCGTTGCGCGACGGGGGCGAGCTTCTTCATTTTTGCTCCCCGGCCTGCCGTGACGCGTACGCCGTCAATACCAGGAAGTTTGCGGCAAATGAATAAACGAGGTTCATCTCCAACGAAATCTGAACCTGGACCAAGTCAAAACAGAGTTTTTTAGACAAATCGAGTAGACGAAAGGACCGACGCCGATGGCCACGGTCGCAAAGCCCACAGCCCCGACGAGACAGATAGGCGCACCTCCCATGGTGCCCCGCATCGCTCCCCGCGAGGACCTGAATCCATTTCGCATCGCGCAGATTCAGTTCGACATGGCGGC
>WNFD01004068.1_pt1 | contig 14677 bp, 6 predicted proteins | sample 5400491 | NCBI WGS metagenome assembly WNFD01 (sample SAMN13153343, study PRJNA577476) | soil metagenome | isolation source: 120 cm saprolite under Douglas fir tree site 2 hole 2 replicate 2 | place: USA:California | collected 2015-04-18
ACTGCGTACAGAATATATTGGTCTAATGTACCAGGGACTGCTGGATTTCAACCTGCATGCTACTGAGCAGCCAATGATCTTCCTGAATCTCGGTCAGGAGCCAGTACTGCCGCTCAAGATGCTGGAAGAGATGCCTGACCAGCACCTGAAAGACTTGCTGAAGAAGCTCAGTACAGAGAAAAGCGCAGACCCCGCTGTAGCGGAGGAGGAAAATAGCGAGGAAACAAATCAAGTGGAGGCAACTGACAGCCTTGAAGGTGAGGAGATTCCCTTAGCCGAGGGGGCAGAAGTGGAGGAGGAAGAGGCTGTTGAATCAGAAGACGAGGAAGATGAAGCAACTACCCTGACCGAGGCCGACCGGGTGAGGCGACGCGCCCTGGAATGGGCAATGCGTGCTGTTGAAGTGAGTGGGCAGGTGAAGAAGCTGAAAGGGAAGCAGAAGGATGATCTTTATTTCTACGAGAAGGAACAAGAGAAAGGCGCACGCACACTCATCAAGCGCGTCCTTGACCAGGATGAGTTTTACCTCATCCGTAGGGGTGGTACACGGAAGGGATCGGGTACATTCTATACCAAACCACAGCTAGCCGTCCCTATTACACGGCACACGCTCGAGCCATTAGTGTACACGAAGTCGGCAGATGGCATAAACCTACCCAGAACACCGGAAGAAATTTTGGCCCTGAAGGTGTGCGATCCTGCATGTGGTTCAGCTTCGTTCCTGGTCGCTGCGCTGCACTACCTGACTGATGCCCTCTATCAATCGCTCGTCTACCACCGGCGCATCAGTGACCATCCTGAAGATGGCTCTTCTACCGTTGTGATCACACTTCCTTTCGGCACCCCTTCTCAGGCGAAGCCAGAAGAAGAACTGATTCCTGCGCGACCAGGCCATGAACGATTCGAGATGATGACAAAGGCACGTCTGCGCCGTTACATCGTCGAACGGTGTCTCTACGGAGTAGACCTTTCACCTCTGGCAGTGGAACTGGCGCATATGAGTCTGTGGATCGAGACCTTGGATCGAGATCTTCCTTTCACCTTCCTGGATCATAAAATTAAGGTGGGTAATGCGCTCATTGGAGCCTGGTTCAATACCTTTCTGGAATATCCAATTATGGCCTGGATGCGTGATGGCGGTGATACAAATCACACGAATGGTGTTCACTATAAGGCCAAAGAGTGGACGCAGACACTTGTTAAGGAGCGCAATGAGGTCATCAAGCCTGAACTGATTTGGCAGATTGAGGCTAGCAGTCCCCAACAGTTTCTTTTCAGCGAGAATCGACAGCAGACACCTGACGGATTACATAGCGAAATTACTACCGAGATGGAGCAGCTGCATGATCTGCCTATCACGGCAGCACAGGAACGTGAGGAACATTATCACGCTTTATTGCAGCGAGCCGATTATCAAGTAATTAAGCGAGCCTTCGATGAATGGTGTGCTGCCTGGTTTTGGCCTGCCGATCAACTGGATTCTGTCCCAACACCCGCCACATTTTATACTCCGTCAAGTTCGACCCGTGATAGAGTAGATGAACTGGCATCAGAATTGCACTTCTTCCACTGGGAGCTGGAGTTTCCCGATGTCTTCGCACGCACGGAGCACGGTTTTGACGCAATTCTGGCTAATCCCCCCTGGGAGATCGCCAAGCCGTCTTCAAAGGAGTTCTTCACCGATTATGAACCGCTCTATCGCATGTATGGCAAGCAAGAGGCATTGAGCGAACAGAGACAATTGTTCCGGCATGATGGAACCTTTGAACGCGAGTGGCTCCTCTACCAGGCTTATTTTAAGAGTATGAGCAACTGGGCTAAACATGCCGCATCTCCCTTTGGTGATCACTTAGTGGAAGATATGGACGCGTTCGTACTCAAGCAAGGAAAAATGGGTGAGCACCTACATGATCTATGGCGACAGAGGCGCTCTAAGCATCATGGTTACGCCGATCAGGCTTACCCTTTCCGCTATCAAGGTTCCGCTGACCTTAATACCTATAAAATGTTCCTTGAAGTGGCTCATCATCTCCTTAAACGAGAAGGGCAAATTGGCATGCTTGTTCCTTCTGGTATCTATACTGATAAAGGCTCTCAAGAGCTACGTAAGCTCTTTCTAGATAACTGCCGTTGGAAATGGCTCTTTGGCTTTATTAACTGGCAGCGAGTTTTTGACATTGATAGCAGATTTAAGTTTGTGGTGTTACTTCTTCAGAAGGGAAAGAGTACACAGCAGTTACGAGTAGCATTTAATCAGGTGTACTTGTCTGAGTTGGAACAACCTGATGCAGTAATGATCGATTTTCCCCGCACTCAGGTCGAGCAATTTAGCCCCAAGTCTCTAGTTATTGTGGAGCCACAATCTCAGCGTGATATTGATATTCTGGAGAAACTCTATACTAATACGGTGTTGCTTGATGATCGAAGTGAGCGAGGATGGCAGATTCAATATGCTACCGAATTTCACATGACGAGTGATTCTGACCTATTTTCACCGCTACCAAAGTGGGAAGCCAGAGGCTATCAACCTGATGGCTATGGTCGTTGGGTTGATTCCAATGATAATATCGCGCTTCCACTCTATGAGGGTCGTATGATAGGGTCCTTTGATCCTAGTGAAAAAGGATGGGTGAGTGGTAAAGGACGGGGAGCAATATGGCGTGAGCTTCCATTTGAAAACAAAGTATTTGAGCCGCAATATCTCATGTCACTTGATACATACATGAAGCAAGAGAAAGTGTTAAGAGGCAACAAGGTCGGTTTTATGGGTATTGGTTCTGCTACTAATACACGCTCAATGTATGCTTCGTTGATAGGTGATATGCCCTGTGGCAATGCCGTGCCTATTCTGCAACCAGAAAAGGGCGACATTGTTTATGTACTCTCGCTTGTAGCTTGCCTCAACTCATTTGTCTATGACTATGCATTGCGTTGCCGTTTGGGAGGGATTAATCTCAACTACTTTGTTGTAGCTGAAACTCCCCTATTGCTTGCGTCTACCTTACGTCAATTCCCTTGTACGGATTTGGCAGCAAGCCTCAATCTCATCTTGCCATTCTTTGCACCACAGTGGCTTGAGATGCGAACAGCATATCCGCATATGGGGAAGCTTCACTGGCGAAAGTTATGGGCTTTAACACAACATGAACGTTTGCGTCTACGCTGCATACTTGATGCAATCATTGCAGAGTTATATAGATTGTCTTATGATGACTTTGCCTGGATCCTTCGCGATGATCCAACCAATCCTAAAGGCTTTTGGCGTGTCGATAAAGAGAAACCAAAAGAGTTGAGACAAACAGCACTAACTCTAGCGGCTTTCAAACGACTGAAAGAAGTTGGTTTAGAGGCTTTCTGTCAAGAAGATTGGCAATTCCCATCAGAGATAGGAGCACAACTAGGTCCCCGTTTCACTGTCTGGCAGGAACAAGGGACGATAGCCGAGAGTTGGACAGAATGCGAAGAGCATGCGCGGCGAATGAAGGAAATACCAATACCATTACCAGAAAAGAACAACTCGGAGGCGGGCGGTAATGGAAAGCATGGGCAAGGTAAGACGACTCAGCGAGCGCAGTTGGATCTTTGGAATACATAAGTAGGATGCAAGGGTAAAAGAAAGGCCATGTAGTATGGTAACGACAACGATCAACCCCATTCAGTTTGCCAGCCAGGTAAACACCCAGTTTCTGGATTACCAGCTTACCGCGTTTCCACTGACCGATCCCGACTTGGCTGAGCAAGCACGAGCGATGCTGCGTGGGATATTGGGGCGTTCACCGCTTATCCAGGGGCCATATATTTCACTCAGCAAACCGTTTCGGCAAGAACGTGACTTGCGCGAACTGGCAAAAGCAGGTATCGTTCATCCGGCTCTGCCGGGTCTGGCACCTTATCCTACGCTTTTCGCCCACCAGGACGAAACCTTGCAGCAAGTCAATGCTGGCAAGCATTGCCTGATTGCTACTGGAACAGGCTCAGGAAAGACCGAAGCGTTCCTCTACCCTATTCTCGATCATTGCTTACGCCTGCGTGATGAAGGCGCGCCAGAGGGTGTAGCAGCAGTGCTGGTGTATCCCATGAATGCCCTCGCCATTGACCAGCTTGGGCGCTTGCGCAGGATGCTGGTTGGTTCTGGGATTTCCTTTGGTATGTATGTAGGTACAACCGCAGCCGATGAGGGCGATCTCCAAAGTGTCGTGCGCTTGACTAGCGGCGAAGGGCGTGCCGCCTACGAAAACCTGACAAAGAAATATAAAGAGCATGAACGTATTGTCATCTCCCCCTCTGAGGAACGCCTGACTGAAAGGGAGATGGCCACCAACCCTCCTCGACTTCTGCTCACCAACGTCAACCAGCTTGAACTCCTGTTGACGCGCGGGAAAGATCTGGGCATGTTTCTCAACGCTCCCCTCAAGTTCCTGGTCTTCGATGAGGCGCATACCTATAGTGGAGCGGTCGGCGCTGAAGTCTCCTGCCTGATACGTCGCCTGCGAGCCTTTTGTGGGAAGGATGCGGATGATGTCATCTGTATTGGGACTTCGGCCACAGTCACGGATCTGAATGATGAGGGCGGAGAGCAGGCGGCAATCCAGTTTGCGCATCGCTTCTTCGGCGTCGACCCCAGTCGAGTAGCGCTGGTACGAGAGCAATACGAGACAACCACTTTTCCTCTCGAACGCCATGTCCCATCAGTGCCAGCCGACACGACGGATCTGCTTGATCAAACGCTGCAAGCATTGGAGCATGGCGACGAACCGATGTTACGTGCAGTCGTAGAACTACTGACAGGGTCTCCATTGGCAGAGGAGCTTCCGTGGTCTGAGGCTCTTTATGAACATCTGAAACGCAATGAGTATATCTATGCCCTCTCTCAGCTCGTGGATCAGCCCCTCTACCTCCCCGAAGCGGTACAGCGTATCAACACGCTCTTAGGGCGGGACGGACCAACCTTTGTGGTCGATGACCAGGCCAAGGGTGAACTGCTGTGTTACCTGGCGCTGGGGGCTGCTGCAGAGCAAAATGATACCCCGTTGATGCGTCCCAAGGTCCACTACTTCATCAAAGGCCTGGAAGGTGCCGTCCTGATCTTTGTGCGACAGGGTCAGACCGATGCATTCCGTGCCGAGTTGCATCTCTCCCTCACCAGCGCCATGCAGAAAGAGGCCGTCGAGCCTGCGGCCTGTCCTCCTGTGCTTGTCTGTAAGAATTGCGGTCAGCACTACCTGGAGGGCTACTACCGCAATTTCTCGCTGGCAGATGGCAAGCTCAATGGAAGCGATCTTGAAGGAGACAACGCCATCTGGGAGGTAGCTGACGAGACGAGTGGAGGTCGTGTCCTGTTCACCAATCGCTTCACCTCCGAGATCGATGCTGATGCCGAACTGGCTACTCAGCGCCTGGACAAGAAACGACGACCGCTCTACTTCTGCCACTCCTGTGGGACACTTCATGCCCATCAAGGTTCCTGCCAACAAGCGCAATGCAAGCGCCAGGGACCACTGGTGCTCGTGTGGGCCATCCAGCTCAATGAACGTGGCAAGATGGCCGTCTGCCCGAGTTGCGGACAACGGAGCAACAACATTGGTGAACGCGTCACCGAGCCAATCAAGCCGCTGCGGGCCGTGACCGTTGCTGACGTCCATATCCTTGCGCAGAATATGATTAACTCGTTACCCGCCCCGCAACAGAAACTGATCGTCTTCACTGATAACCGTCAGGATGCCGCTTTCCAGGCAGGTTGGATGCAAGATCATGCTCGCCGCTATCGCCTGCGGCACCTGATGTACGACTTTCTCCGCCATCGCGACCATCCCTGCTCGATTACGGACATGCGCGAGCATCTCCTGTCGCGGTTCCGGCAAGACCGGAACCTTGCCCGAGTCCTGGCCCCGGAGGTCTTCTCAGGGCGAGCCGACGAGGCTTTCGGTCATGAAATTGATAAGCAACTCAGTTACTATTTGCATATCCTGCTGGTACGTGAATGGAGTACTGGCTTCAAACAACGTGATAGTCTGGAGACCTGGGGCAAAGCCAGGGTGATCTATGCTGGCGTAGAACCACAGCATCCGTGGATAGAAGCATGGGCTGAGCGACTGAAGCTCTCATCTGAAGAACTTGCAGCAGGTATTGCTTCCCTGCTTGATACCTATCGTCGCAATCGTCTGTTGCATGACATAGGTGCTCCTATCTTCAGTCGCTATTGGCGCGAGGGCGATGACGAAGTGCAGCGCGGCTTCCTGCCGTTCTTCGACTTTCCCCCGAAAGGGATGAAAGAATCCCGTGAAGTGAGTGATCGCGACATCTATGTCATCCAGTTTCGCTCGCACAAAGGGCAGACCCTGACACAAAATTATGTGCACAAATGGGATCTATCAACCACGGAATACGGAAAATTTCTGGAAGAACTCTGGCCTTTCCTGACCGACACGCTCAAGGTCCTGGAACCGGTGACCTTGATCGGAGCCAGAGGGAAAGCCTTGCCAGGCGCTACCGGAGTCTACCAGGTGGCCGCGGCGCAATGCGGGCTGGTTGCGCAACACGAACGCTATCGTTGCACCGTTTGCCAGCGCGTCCATACCCGTGTGGGACCGCAAGGGGCCTGCACCGCGATGCACTGCAAAGGCACCCTGGTGCGTGAAGAGCCGCCTGTCGATGATTACAATATCACGATGCTCGACCTGCCATTCTCGATGCTGACCGCCCAGGAGCACTCAGCGCAGGTGCCCCCCAAAGAGCGTGAGACGATTGAAGACGAGTTCAAGAAGCTCGATGGGAAGTACAACTGCCTGATTGCCACTCCTACGCTGGAAATGGGTGTAGATATTGGCGCACTTGATATGGTTCTGATGCGTAACGCGCCGCCAAAGCCATCGAACTACTGGCAGCGGGCCGGTCGAGCTGGCCGTCGCCATCGTATGGCGGTCATCTACACGTATTGCCGTCGCAGCAAACACGATGGATACTTCTTCGAGGACCCTACGCGCATGCTTAGCGGGCGCATTGAAACCCCGCGCTTCAACCTGCATAACGAGGTGATGCTCCGCAAACACGTTCATGCGGCCGTCCTCTCTGAGTTGCTTCGTCTCACACGACTGGGCAGTGCTGAAGATGGGGTAGCAGCATTTGACCAGGAGGAACTGCAGCATGCCCGCGAACTCGCTTTTCCGGACTATGTGGTCACCTACCTGTTCGATGAAGGACTGGCGTACCGGCAGCGGCCCTATGATGTAGGTTCTTTGAACACGATCATCAGCGAACACCAGCAACATTTTCTGAAGGTTGTCCAGGAGATCTTTGCGCACTACTGGCCAGAAGTTGATCGCTATGTGGTTAGTAGCGCGGCGCTCGAACAATACATTCAGGAGACCCCAGCTCGCCTGCAGGAAGTGGTCGATAGACTGCACGGGCGTTTGCTCTGGGCAGTACGGGTACAGGAACGCTTACTTTCGGCACAGCAGCGCGGCCTGCTCGAACCTGAAGAGGATCGTATGTTGGCCCGCTGCAAACGCTACTTGCAGCAGCTCGCCAAGAAGGAGATGAGCACCTACACGCTCACCGCACTGGCAGTTGAGGGCTTTTTGCCGGGCTACGGAACCTACGAGTCAGGCATCAAGGCCTTCGCCAGTCGCACCTTCCTGGCGGCGACGGGCAAACGAGATTTTGAATTGTCACGTATTCCCTCGATGGCGCTCCGCGAGTTTGTGCCGGGCAACCTGATTTATGCAAACGGCGGGCGTTTCAAAATCGCCCTCTACCACTTCCCAATTGGGGATCGTCAGGTCGAGATGGAGCGCTACCAGGTAGATGCTGAACGCGAAAGGATCTCCGAGGTCAGTTTTACCGCGGGCGTCACGCAGTACAATGGCGGGAGTCAAGCAGCCATACTCACCGGGCTGCCCATCTCCGATGCCGATATTTCCTATATCTCGCGCATCAGTGATGAGGAACAAAACCGCTTCCAGATGCCGGTGGCCGTCCTGGGCTATCTCAAACGTGATCATCGTGGTGGTCAGGTCTACACGATTTCTGGCAAAGAAGTGCAACACCGCTTTGGCCAACATGTCCGGCTCGTGAATGTCGGCCCAGCTGACCGCGTCAAGCGTGGTGACCTCGGCTATCCTATCTGTTCTGTCTGCGGCGCGGTTCGCTCGCCCTACGCCTCTGAGAGCGAACTTACTCATTTCAAACAGGTCCACCAGGAGCGATGTGGCAAAGAGCCGGAGCCACTGGCGGTGACGACTGATGGTCGAGTAGACGGGATCCTCTTCCAGGGATTGCCTGATCGAGCAGCCGCCGTCAATCTTGGAGAAGCGCTGCGTATAGGCGCGACGCAGTTGCTGGAGATGGAGACCCAGGATGTGCAACTGCTCCCACTCCCGCAGTCCGATGACTCCTACCACCTCTTCCTCTACGATCCCATGCCAGGCGGTTCTGGATTGCTACAGCAACTACTCGAGCAATGGGAAAGCATCCTCACAGCCGCCACACAGAGTTTGAGTACCTGTGAAAACAACTGCCAGCGAAGTTGTTATAATTGCATGCGCACCTACCGCAACATCTTCTACCACGATCTGCTCGACCGCTTTGAAGCAGTGAAGTTGCTCGTGGACTACCAGAGCACGCCGAAACGGGAACGAGAGTTACTGCCAATAGAAGAGACAATGGCAAGTACAAGTGCTGGCAAGCCAACCAATCGAGGAGAAGAGGCGCTGGCCGAGATGCTTCTACAGGCAGGGCTCCCCGAATTTGAACATCAGCGCCGCATAGAACTCGGCAAGCCCTTTGGCGCCACAGTACCTGACCTGTTTTATGAAGATCCGGTCGGCGGTGTTCTGCTTGCGGTGTATCTGGATGGTCTTTCCAAAGCAATACATGGCAATATGGAACGGCACCAGATGGATCGCATGATCCGCGAACGACTTGAGGAGGAAGGCGTAGATGTGATTGAGATCGCCTCATCGGATCTGGATGATCCCGAGGCGATGAAACGGCACTTGAAGCGGATTAGTGTGAAGCTGAGGAGGAGGTAGGGCACTTCTTCCTGACATCCTGGCTCATCGGAGGTCTACACGGTCGAATTGCCTATCGGTGTATTTTTGACGTTATCTCGATCTGCTTTTTGAGGAGTCCAGAAAGTATACGACGTAGTCTTGAGAGCTGTTTTATCTACGTCGTTGACTCCTTATCACGATCTCTTTGAGAAAGGTATTGATAGTACATTTCGACAAAGGCATGTTAGCTACATTGCGGCTGGCCTCTATACCCACCTGTATTCTCTTGAAAAGATGCAGGCTGTATCATTGATGGGTTACAGAACGATGTTGGACTATAGCGCAAAGCGCAAGTTGTTGCGGGGATAATTCAGCATCTTCCTTGATATATTAGGGACGTAGAACGAGCGTAAAAATGCTAACAAGTCGAGATAATTAACGGAAAGAGATAACGAGTGGAGCGCACGAGTGAACAGAGAGAAGATGATAGGATATCCGTTTGCCTGGCAAGCTGTGCTCGAAGGAACGTGTGATGCTTGAAAACAACCCTATTTTGGGTACTTGTACCTATTGTGGTAAGCATGGTGAAGTAACCAACGATCATATACTCCCTCAATGTTTATGGCCTGGTCGTGTTCCTAAAGAAGCTCCACAGATTCCAGCCTGCCGAATATGTAATAACGTCTGGAAATCAGAATATGATATGTATCTGCGCGATATGCTTGTGAATGATCTAGCCTGTGCGAAGAATCCTCTTGCTCAGAAAGTCCGTGCGAAATTTTATCGCTCCGCCGGAAAGAATCAGTCTATTATGGCCAGGGATCTCGTTGCTCGTGGTGAGTTAGTTGGATTGGAGGAGCCATCAGGACGTGTGAGCGGATTTGCTGTGACTTTACCAGATGGTGTGACACGGAATCAGACCATCCTGCCGCTGATCGTGCGAGGACTGCATCAACACTATCTCGGCACTCCATTCCCTCAAGATGTCACTTTTGAAGTTGGGAGGGTAATTGAACGGAGAAGAATGGAAGCGATTCTGCAAGATATGTGGGCGAATGGTGGCTCACTGAGAAAAATAAGAAATGGGGATGTCTTCGAGTGCTACTTCGCTCCCAGACGAGATGAGCCTTATTTTGAGGTCTGGGTATTGAACTTCTATAAGTGCATCAGGTATCTCATGTCTATTAAACACTCAAAATGAGTAAAGCAAGCAAATATCTGCGATAGGGCCCTTGAGTACTAACGGATCCAAAAACAACGATAAGGGCTCTCTCTAACGTCCTCCTGGCTCTACAAGTGGCGTGAGCCGAAACAAGAAGCAGGCTCTTCCCGATAGGGAGATAGTCCATCTCTTGGATGGCATGTACCTCAATCAGCTCCACAAGGCGTTTTATGTTATTATCGTTGTTTTGAGTTCGTTAGTACTCTTTCCCGAAACCCGAGAATATGTTATAGTCTGCCTGCAAATATGTATGCTATGGGAAGGAACCTAGGAGATGGCAAAGAAGATCAAAAAGAGAGCCGGCAGGAAAGAGCACCACCAGAAAGCCAGCAGACGCTTATCCACATGGACGAGAGATTCAAATACCCCATTTTCAGAAACAGAATATCCCTTTGAACATGCCGTGGCTGTAGGTGAATATAGTGAGCTTTTTCAGAGGGATATGGGACCCGGCCTTATCATCTATCCGAGTACCATCTGTCTATCCCGACAAGACTCACACGACTCTACAGTACTTGCACTTCTAGGCGAACACTTCCGCGAATTTTTCCCCGGCGAAATGCCCTGGCTTAGTAAATCAACGGCGCAGATGTGCTCGGCAATGATGATAAATGCTCAGGATGAAGAAGATGTTGAGGAGCTGGATGATACGCTCAGGTACTTTGCAGAGAAAGGGTTCCTTGATCTTGATCTCTCCAACCAGGGTACGTATCGCTATCGCTTGAATGTAGAGGCTGTACGCCGGGCAAAAAATGCTTGCTTTAAGCCGATGAATGAGCTGGAGCGGATCATCCAGGCATACCCGCAACGTTTCCCTGATACCGACACGCAAGAGTTGGCGTTTGCCTTGATTTGCGATCGGAATAGGTACATGGCCAGAGTCATGTTGAATATGTGGCACCTCTCGATTCGAGAGACTGCCTGGATGGCTCGGCACGTAGATGGACGGCTCTGGTGGCTGGAAGAAAACATGTTCTTGGAATACCTGCCAGCAACCTTTTCGGACCAGGTGAAAGTAAAACAAACACTTGCCCAACTGACAAAGAGGGGGCTCGTGCAAATACGGCAGCAAGGACGACTTCGCGAGTACCGTCCCAACGTCTCTCAAATGTGGAGTGAACTAGAACAGCTTCCCGGAGCCTTACCAGATATTACAGCGCTGGGAGGGTATCTAGACGATGACGGCGATCCGCCCGGGCCAGAAGAGTAGCAGTATGCACTATAGACATCACACTCTGACTTGCCACGATTCCTGCGGTGCCCCAAACCAATGTTTGGTGACCCTAGACCATTCGGTTTATAAGGCAATCATCTCAGAAATCTTGAGGTGGAATGGGGCTCTTAAAGATTTAACTCGGTTAAATAGGCATCAAAGCTACCTCATTACGTCAGTTAAGAATATTGTGTGATAAAATAGTATTATGGCAAAACTTATTTACTCAATGTTGACATCGTTAGACGGATATGTAGCCGATAATACGGGTAACTTTCAATGGGCGGCACCAAATGAAGGGGTTCATGCATTCATCGATGACTTAGAGCGAAATACGGGTACTTTTTTGCTCGGGCGACGTATGTATGAGGTCTTAGCCGTATGGGACACCATACCAGAAGACGGGCCAAGCCCAGCTGTTAACGAGTATGGCAAAATTTGGCGAGCTGCGAAGAAAATCGTCTACTCTACTTCATTATCCAAACCAACTACTAAAAGTACTGAAATTGAGCACGAATTTAATGTTGAAGCAATTAGTCGTTTAAAATCACAATCTGATAAGAACCTAGTCATTGGTGGTCCTCACCTAGCTGCGGAGGCCATAAAGGCTGGTTTAGTAGATGAGTTTCATCAATTTATTGCACCAGTGATTGTAGGTGAGGGCAATTATTGGTTGCCGAAGGATATACACATAAAACTAAAACTAGTTGATATACAAAAATTTGAGGGTGGGGTCCAAGTCCACGGCAAAGGCATTAGCAGTTTTGTTTATCTTCACTATAAGCTCCTGAAGTAAGCGCTATTTATAAGTCACATAACAGATAGAAAAGACAACAAATTATAAATCACCACTTTAGGTGTCTAATTTTAGAAACTTCAAAATTACAATATTACAGATGGGAAAATTGGGTACAAATAAAAAATGCAATCATGGTGAACCAAAAACAAATAGAACAGCTCAAAAAAGATCAGAAACTACTCCGCGATGGCGCGGCCGCCAGGCGCGCCATGGCAGTCTTGTTGTTGGTAGGAAAAGCTGACGTTTCGTTCACTGGCTATACCAAAGACCATGCTAAACGACTGAAGGGACAGTACCTCTAAGCATGGTATCGATGCCTTCAAAGACAAGCGAACGAGCCAGCGCGACAGGGTGCTTACAAAGGTTGAGCGTGAGCAAGTCATCATTGTGCTCCAAACCAAACAACCGAAAGATGTCATCGACAACTGTCCGGATACGAGCTGGTCAACCTACTTGCTTGGGGAGTACATCCGTACGCTGACCGGCAAGCACTACAAATCCCGAACCAGTAGCTACTTACTCTTCAAGGAAGCAAAGCTCAGTTTCCACTTTCCGGGCAAAAGCTATGAGAAAGCCGATGAGGAGCGCAAGCAGGACTGGGTCACCCAGCAGACTGATGGCCGCTCCCGGCTCATGCGAGCCTGGGATGACGAGAGAACCGTCATCCTCTGTGAGGATGAAATGGTGCTGACGAGCAGTACCACGCTCCAAAAGATCTGGCTCCCCAAGAATAGTTATCCACCCGTCGTGGATACCAATACAACCAAGAAACGCAAAAGCCTGTACGGTTTTCTTAATCTCAAGACAGGCCAACAGCATGCCTTCATCACTGACTGGCAGAATATGTACATCACAGTGGAGGTACTCGACAAGCTCAGACAAGTCTACCCCACACAGCAACTACTAATTATCTGGGACAACTGTGGCTGGCACAGAGGAAGCGAGGTGGTCAAGTGGCTACGCAAGGACAAGCGTACTAAAACACTCCATTTCCCACCCTACACACCAGACCTTAATCCTCAAGAGCATGTCTGGAAAGCAGGACGAAAAGCGACCACCCACAACCTTCACATTACTGACATTGAGCAAACGACGAAAGACTTTGTGAGCTACATTGAATCGCAAATGTTTGGCTACGAATTATGTGGGCTACGCCCACAAGCATCGTGGCAAGATTAGGTGTGATGTGTATATGTATTTCAGCTTGCACATCCAGAAAGCCATGAAGTGTACTTTATCTTTAGCGGATACAGTTTAAGAAAGCGCCTCAATGACCTGACGGGTGAGACCAATCACCCTGTCTACTACTGGCTGCGTTACTTAAAAGCGCAAGGGCTAGAGCCAGAAGTCACTACACTTGCTGAGGTTGCTTCAAAGGACGAGGCTGGCAGGGCAAAGAGGGAATGGATACAGCGACGAAAGCCGCTTTTGAATGGAAAGGAACGTACATTACCGTCACATATCAAGAGGGAGTTGGAAGAGTGGAAAAGGATGTATCCTCCGCCCTCATTTCTTGCATATGAGCAAGAAGAGAAGTTGCACATTCAGCAAGAGATACGCATCCTTATTACTACGCTTGGATTGACGGAACAGGAGGCAGAGGCATACCACTCCTATATTTCTGGTGTGCCCCACCTCGATGACATTATTCAAGCCATTCGCTTCACCGAAAAGGTCTTAGAGCATACTCCTCGGTTTACAGAAGGTGAGCTTGCCCGCCTTGTTCTCATGTTTTATGGCTTCTACAACGAAGATCAAGTTGTAAATTTTGGAATTACGTGAGCGGATTCTGAAGAATTTTGACAATTATGTGGGTGAGTTCGCAGGAAGCCAGGAACGGCCAGCAGAGGGGAAAGAGCTATTTTATGGCAATGCTCAAAAACGTTCCTGCACCCTATTGCTCGTTTTGCCGCCCATTTAATTATCAAGATTCCGCCCATGGAATAAAATGATTTACACGCTGGGCTCGCGTCAGGACTGTGTAGAATTAGACTCTGAGCTGCCGGGTGTATGAATTCGTTGTAGGCAATCAAGCAGCATATTGCTCTTCCCAAAAAGAATCGTAGGTGTCATTGAGAACAGCCGTGCGCAAAGGCAAGAGCGCATCTAAACCCTCAGGAGTCCAGCGCATACCAGAGCGTTTGGCACGCGTGCTGACGATGGTTTTGCAGGCGGCCTCAGCGATGCCACTGCCGATGTGCATGCCCTGGGCACGAAAGTCGGGATAGCGCATGCGCTGGGCGTTGGTGGTAAAGTAGTCCACCGCCCGCTCTGGGATACTGCGCGCTTGCCCTGGCTCCGGTGGAATGGGCGGTAACGCCTGGATCGCGCAGACGAGCGCTTCACTCTGTCCCTCCTCGAGGAGCGAGCAGGCGTGCGTGGCCCAGGCCTTTCCCGCTGCTGTGCCGCGTCCAAAGACAGCATGGGCCACGTCCCACACGTGTTCTTTGGCA
>WNFD01010735.1_pt1 | contig 14675 bp, 12 predicted proteins | sample 5400491 | NCBI WGS metagenome assembly WNFD01 (sample SAMN13153343, study PRJNA577476) | soil metagenome | isolation source: 120 cm saprolite under Douglas fir tree site 2 hole 2 replicate 2 | place: USA:California | collected 2015-04-18
TCATTGAAATCCGGGCGATAATAAAACGCCGCGCCGTCATACTCCTGCGTCCAGCCTTCCTGCATTCCCAGTTCATCCAGGGCTGCGACTGCGCGCAGCCATTCTGATTCGTTGATGCGGCGCGAAAGCAGGACGTAACGCTGATTCGTTCCGGCCACGTTTGTCGGATAATACTGGGCCATCAAAGAGACAGCGACGCGAGGGCCTAATTCATTTTTTATCCATTCCAGCGAATCCCGCACGCCGCCCACATCGTTTGGCAAAACCAGCAAGCGAATTACGAGCCCGCGTTGCAGCAAACCACCTTCGTCCCCATCTTTGGAATAGACAAGTTCGTCGCCCATCTGGCGATGCATCTCGGCAATCGCCGCCCGGGAGACCGACGCGTAACTTCGGACCTTTGAATACAGAAAGCCCGCCTCGTCTTCCGCGTATTTCAAGTCAGGCAAGTAAACATCGACGATGCCGTCGAGGAGCTTTAGTACTTCGACTGAATCGTACGCGTTGGTGTTGTAAACAATCGGCAGGCGCAAGCCCTGCTCGGCGGCGATCAGAATCGCGCGCGCCATCTGTGGCGCAAAGTGCGTGGGCGAAACAAAGTTGATGTTGTGACAGCCGCGCGCTTGCAGCTCCAGCATCATCTCGGCCAGACGCTCGTGCGTGACTTCGTTCCTGATTTGCTCTTTGTGCGTTTGCGAAATCTGATAGTTCTGGCAATAGACACAGCGCAGGTTGCAGTTGCCGAAAAAGATGTTGCCCGCGCCGCGCGTGCCGGTGAGCGGCGGCTCTTCACCAAAATGCGGCGTGTACGACGAAACGATCGGCAAACGTCCCGAATAGCAGGCCGCAATTTCGTCATTCAAGCGATTGTTCAGACAATCGCGCGGACACACCGTACAGCGCTCGAGCAAAGCTTCCAACGCCTCGACGCGACGGCGCAACTCGCCCGTTTGCAGCAGCCGAAGATAAGAAGGCTCGCTCCTCGCTAACCCGTCAATCATCACTTTTCTTCCTAAAGTGCACGTAATGCGTCTTGTGTTGCTCGGCCAGTTCCTTGGGCACGAAGCGTTTGGTCGTCCGCCAGATGAAATCCATTTCGGCGTGCGTGGTGCTCAGCGCCAGGCGCGCTTCGAAAACCAAAAGCATGCTGCCGTAGAAAAGAAAGCACGCGCCGATCAAACCCGTAGCCACTGGCACCCACGCGCCGCGCGCGCCCGAAAATGCGACCACGCCGATGGCCACGCTGGTCGCCACGAACACGCCGACTGCGAGATAGAAAGTCGTCAGCGCGCGCTGCAACAGACGCGATCGGCTCGTCAGCTTGTCGAGCTGATCGTAGAGCATGGCTCGTTGTTCTTCGAAGAACTCGGCTGTCGAGCCGCTATCAGCAAGCTGCTGAAAACGATCCGAAAGCGAGCGCACGCGATCGACTACGCGTCCCAGCCGCGTTGAAGTGGAAAGAATCATCGTGCCGCTGGCTGAGATCAAAACCGCGGGCGTAATCATGGCGGTCAAAACCGCGAGTGATGACGAAAGGCCATCCATTTGACGATTCATTCTAGCGACTTGTAATGATGCCTCCAAATCGACCATTCGAAAAGGGACGCGATCAGTTCGGAGTTCAAGCTTTAGCTTGTGCCTCATTACCGGCAACCTGAAGGTTGAACTCTGAACTCTATGATATGCTCCGCGCGAAAGCGGCGCGCGCTGAATATTGAATGCCCACAGCTGATTATCACTTCGTCGATCGCTGGCGCGTCGAAGCCGACTGTAAAGAGGTGGCCGACATAATCGAAGACGCGCTCGGCTTGCCGCGCTGGTGGGGCTCGGTCTATTTCGAAGTGAAGGAACTCGAACCCGGCGAAGGCAATCACGGTACGGGGAAGTTGATCCACGTGCGCGCCGGCGGTTGGCTGCCGTACACGCTGAAGATAAATTTTCGCACCGTGGAATCGCGTTACCCGAGTGGATTCACGATGGATGCGACGGGCGATCTTGAGGGAAAAGGCATCTGGACTTTTGAGCCGGATGGGCCGTTTGTTAACGTAACTTACGACTGGACGATTCGCGCGAACAAACCAGTCATCGAAAAGTTCTCCTTTTTCTTGAAACCCATCTTCAGATCGAACCACAACTGGACAATGCGTCGCGGCGAAGAGAGTTTGAAGCTGGAACTATTGCGCCGGCGCGCAAAGTCGCCGGAAGAACGCGCGCGGATTCCGCCGCCACCGCGTCCATCATTGGTGGTTCGAATCTTAGGCTTGAACAAACCGAAGACTCTAATGCATCTGCCGCATGCTTGAGCTGTACTTTATCTTTTATCGTACGCCGAAAATAATGACTCGCCTGGCGCGCGAGCGAAACCGCAGTGCGCTTGCATGGAGTCTCTTGGGGATTGGCGCCTGGATAGGCGGTGAATTTGCTGTGGCGTTCACGCTTTTCTTCATCTATGCAATCGGCATAGCTTTTTTGGAGTGGCCGTCGCCGGCTCCCGCCGCGTTTCTGCTCTTCACCTATCTTGCTTCTCTCGCCGCGGCGGTGGTTTGCGTTACGATCGTAACGCGTATTCTTCGATCTATTCCGGAGGTCGAGTCGTTTCCGGCTCCACCACCTCCGCCAAAATTCTCGGAGCTGGATGGTCAAACGTGAAGGCGCCAAATAACAAAGCGGGACTGGTCGCCTGGTTACCCGACTGGCTCTACACGGGGCGGCGGTTCGAGCGCGGGTTGGCGCTGGTGTGTGACGCCTCGGGCCGCATTGTGAAAATTGCCGGCGCCGATGAGTTGCGCGACGAGAAAAAGGTGCGCCTGTCGAATCGCGCCATGCTTCCCGGAATGATCAATGCGCACAGCCACGCTTTTCAGCGCGTGCTGCGGGGGAGAACTGAGGATCGATCGATCAGGGCGGGGGCAAGCCCCCTTCCTGACCGCGAGATTACCAGAGATAGTTTCTGGACGTGGCGCGAGCTGATGTACTCAGCCGCGACGCGCCTGAGGCCGGAAGATATCTACGACGCTTCGCGGATGGCGTTTCTGGAAATGGCCCTCAGCGGCATCACGGCGGTCGGCGAGTTTCATTATCTTCATCACGCGCCGGACGGTGTGCCTTACGATGATCAGAATCTCCTGGCGAAGGAAGTCGTCCGCGCGGCGCGCGATATTGGTTTGCGAATCGCGCTGCTTCGCGTCGCCTATGCGCGCTCCGGGTATCAGACCGAGCCAAATCCCAAACAGCAGCGATTCATTGAACGTGATCCGGAAATCTACTTGAAGCATCTGGATAAATTAATTGATGACGTGACCCGGGGCACTAGCCCGACCGTCAGGGAGGGCTCAGCTTCTGATGCGAAAGACGGAGCCCTCCCTGACGGTCGGGCTAATGCCCCGCATTCGAGTATCTATGTCGGCGTCGCGCCACACAGCGTCCGCGCGGTGCCGTTGGATTACTTGCGCGAAGTTACGGCTTACGCAAGCGAACATCGGTTGAAGGTCCACATGCACGTCGCGGAACAGCCGGCGGAGGTTTCGGCTTGTGTCGAGGAATACGGCCGCACGCCAATCGCCTTGCTGGACACCGAAGGTCTCTTGAGCGAACGCTTCACCGCGGTTCATGCGATTCACGTGACCGCGAAAGCTATTCCCTCGCTTGCTCGCACGGGGGCGACCGTTTGCGCGTGTCCGACGACTGAGCGAAATCTTGGCGATGGAGTCGTGCCTGCTGACGAATACTTCAAACAAGGAGTCGCGGTTTGCCTCGGCACCGATAGTCACGCCCAGATCGATTTGCTGGAAGACGCGCGCGAACTCGAGTATCACTTGCGTCTGCAGAAGCTCGAACGGGCCGTGCTTGGCGGCGCTGCATTGTTATTCGATTGTGCCACTGTTAACGGCGCGCACAGCATTGGCGCCGCGGGTGGCGCGCTTGAAGCTGGAAAACCCGCGGACTTTTTTACCGTCGCTCTCGACGATCCATCGATCGCCGGCGCTTCACCTGACGATTTGCTCTCAAGCATTTTGTTTGCGTCAACCCGCGCGGCCGTGCGCGAGGTGATTGTGGGCGGCAAACCGATCGTTTCGGAAGGGCAACACCTGATTCAGGATGATGTGGTTGAGAGATTCAATGACTTGCAGAAGAGACTGTGGGTCTGAAAAGCGGGGCAAGCCCGCCTTCCTGACCCTGAGCTGTCCCAACTTGACGCGTCTTCGGACAGCTTGAAAGGCTCTCAATCTGAGGGTGAAAGCGCAGGGTTGGATAATCTCTCAGGTCAGGAAGGCGGGCTTGCCCCCGCTCCTTCTACTCATCAGAAATGAACGTCGAAGAAACTCTTACCGATCTGGTCGCCATCGATTCCGTTTCCTCGCGCTCGAACGCCGAGATCATTTCTTATCTGGCCGCGCGCTGTGAAGCGGCAGGCTTCAGCATTACCCGATTCCCTCACACCGATGAAAACGGAATCGAGAAGACCAATCTCGTCGCGCTGGCCGGCGCGGAGTTTTCTGACAACCTGGCGATTGAGCTCGCCCTCGTCGGTCACACCGACACTGTTCCTTACGATCCAACCTGGACTGAAGCGCTGCAATTGACAACGCGGCAGGGAAAGCTTTTCGGACGCGGCGCGTGCGACACGAAGGCATTCATCGCCGCTGCTCTGACTGCGATTGAGAGCATCGATCTTTCGCAATTGAAAAAGCCTCTGGCGCTCGTATTCACTGCCGACGAAGAGATTGGTTGTCTCGGCGCAAAGCGTCTGGCCGAGGCACGGCCTTTCACGGCGCAATACGCGATCGTTGGCGAGCCGACCTCGCTGCAACCGATGCGCGCCGGGAAAGGATACTGTCTCGCCGAAATCACCGTGCGCGGTCGTGAAGCGCACAGCGCTTACCCGCAACTCGGGGCGTCAGCGATCTTCCGCGCCGCGCGTTTGATCGAATATATCGAGAGAATTGCTGATGAATTGAAAGGCGATCGGCGAGCCAGTTTCGACCCGCCTTACACAACCGTGAACATCGGAATAATCAGCGGCGGCTCGGCCAGGAACGTGGTCGCCGGTGAATGCCACTTCACGCTCGAATGGCGAACCATCCCCGGACAGAACAGCGATCACGTTTTGAATCTGGTCAAACAAGGTATCACTGATTTGCGGCAACACGATTCTGACTTCGACTGCGAGATCGACGCGGCACGCGCGGATGAAAGTTTCGAAACGCACGCCGATTCGCATCTGGTTCAGTTTCTGGAACAGGCATCCGGCAACGCACCAGGCACCGTGGCCTTTGGTACCGAAGCGCCGAGCATGATCGCGCTCGGCGCCGGCGCGGTCGTCTTTGGCCCGGGCGACATTCGCGTCGCGCACCGGACGGGTGAGTTCGTTCCCGCCGATCAACTTCACGATTGCGTCCACATTCTCCGCCAGGCAATCGAACGATTTTGCATATAAGGCTCCACTGTCTGTCGTCTCAGGCAACCACCGTCCTTACTCGATCCTCGAAGCAAAGCGCTATAATTAGCATTGATTTATCGAAGGGCCATCTTGAAATACTCTAAGTCCTTAACCGCTTGGCGACTTGCGCACGTGTTAGCGTTTTCACTTTTGGTGTTGTGCGCTACTTCATTCACCGTTACCGCCCAGACCGACAATACTCCGTTTCCGCAACCGACCGAACTACAGCACGGGCCGCCACTGACTAGCCAGGAATTCGTGCGGCTGCTTTATCAATTGCCCGCGCACCCGGAAGAACGCGACAAGCTGATCGATGAGATCCGCAAACGCGGAGTCGCTTTTCCTGTCACTTCCGGTTTGCAGTCGCTCGTGGCCACCAAGAGCGGCAACGACTCGCTGCTGCGTCACACCCTGGAAGAGGCGGATCGCCGGCGCGCGAATCCGGCCGCTGCGGCGCTGCCGCCGAGCGCCGAAGCACTCGAACTGCTCGCCCAGACTCGCAAGGCGACCCTGGGCGCGGCGGACAAGATGCCGGACTATCTCGTGAAGCAGATGATTTCGCGCGCGCATGCCTTTGGCCAAAGCAAGAACTGGGAGGTTTACGACCGCCTCACCATCGCTGTCAGTTATCGGCAAAGCGCAGGCGAGGATTACAAACTACTGTCGGTCAACGGCATGCCCGCCGGTCAGGATCAGACCTATGGCATAAAGCTTGGCGGCACGACTTCCACCGGCGAATACGTCACGACGCTCAGCGATCTATTCAAGCCCGAAAGTCGCGCCGAGTTCCAAATGGTTGACACCGACACGCTGCGAGGACGACGCACAGTTGTTTACGAGTATGAAGTCAAGAAAGAGTTTTCTCACGAAACTTTGGGATGGGGCGAAGGCGGCACCATAACCCTGCAAACCATCGCCGGTTATCGCGGTCGCATCTGGGTCGATCGCGAAAACAACCGCGTCTTGCGTATGGAAAGCATTTGCACCGAAATCGATCCCGGCTTTCCGATCACCGCCGCCAGCAAAGTAATTGATTACGATTGGGTGACAATCAATCAGCAGCAACACCTGCTGCCCTCGCGCGCCGTCGTGGAGCTAACGGATCGAGTGCGCGGACAGACTGAGCAGACGCGGAACGAAATTCTGTTCCGTGGCTATCGCAAGTTCGGCACGGAAGTGAAGATTATCGACATCGACGAAAAAGATTTTCCGCCCGATAAGCCCGAAGAAGAGCCGGCAAAGCCGGACACTCCACCGGTTCTGAAACCCGCGCCGCCGAAGAAACCGAATCCGTGATACGAGCGATGCGATACGGGGCAGTAGCCCGACCGTCAGGGAGGGCTTATCTTCTCTTGCGAAACGCGGAGCCCTCCCTGACGGTCGGGCTACTGCCCCGTCTTCTCGTCGTTCTCGCAATCGCATTCTTGTCTTTAATTACAGCATCAACTAGAACACTCGCGGTGACGGCCACTCGCGCTGAATCGCCCTTTCGGCCACAATCGTCAAGCTGGACGCGCCAGTGGACGATTCCTGATCATCCGATTCAGGATTCGATAAAGCAACCCTGATACTAACAACTCAACCCCGAGCACATACCAGATAACGTCAAAGGTCCAGGCGATATAAGCAATAGCGAGCACGCCGGCCATCGCGAACATCGTGAGAAACATGAGGGTCATATTCCGGGACGACTGCTCGCCCCGCGCCGCCGGCCGCGACAGCGGCAGGTACTCTTCCAGCAATCCCGGCATGAGCGACACTACCGGAATAGCCAAGACTCCAGGCAGGGCAAGCAGCAATCCCTGGATCCCACCAGGCGCGAGATAAACGATCAAGATCGTAGCGATAGAGATCGCCGGCCCTAACAAATAATAGATCGTGGCTTTTCGCACGCCGTGAAAAACTGGCGCCGCGCTTGGCAACGGAGCAATCGCGAAAATGTCAGCCGCGAGATAATGCTGCGACATTTGTAGCGTCTGCATTGCCTGTAGCGGCATCATTCCCAGCATCCAAACGGTGATCAGTGGCACAAAGGCTGAGAAACTGCCGCGATTACGATCCAGCAAACTCATTAGCGGAAAAATCAGAAAGATCGTGAGCGAAGGATAAAGACGAAGCTTGATGTCGCGATCACGTCGCATGTAAGCAGCGGTCAGGCGAAACGCCTGCCGTTCGATCGGGTCTCGCAGCCACCACCGCAGAATCGGATTGCGAATCGTCGTCGCGCGACTTCGAACCCGAGTTGCCTTCGGCGTGCGGCTGCGCGTCTCACTCAACTTAGTCAAGCCCTCGCCGTAACTTGGCGCGAGTCTGCCAATGGCGAGGTAGGCCAACGCCGTTGTAGCCAGCAGACCAACGATCCCGAGGGGCAGGGTTGCTGAGAGCCGCTCGTCCCCCACCGTCCAGGAATCCATTCCGGCAAACCACGCGGGCGGCAACGGGAACAGATATCGCGCATAAGGCGTAAAACTCAATCCCTTAAATCTCTGGAGCAGCCGCGGCACAATCTGATATCCAGCGATAAATAGAATTGACATGCCAACTTGCGACCAGGCCGCGAAGTTGTCGAACTTTTCGCGATCCAGAAACCTGATCACCAATCCGTAGGTGCAGACCACCGCCGAGGCGCAGAAAACGCAAAGGAAAATCATCGATATGAGGTGCACGATCGGAAACCAGGGGGGTGCGCCACTGGCAGACAATCCAAAGAAAGTCGGGAACAGGTTCAAGGCTGCGGCCAGAATCAGCGTGAACGCGATCAGATTAATCGATTTGGCCAGGAGGAGGGTTCGTGGATGAATGGGCCGATGCACGAGCACATCGCTCTCGTTGGCATTGAACAGGATGTCCCCGGATTCCGAAGTGACCGCCATGCCCACGACGAAGAAAGTCATCGAATGCACGAGCACGGTGTAAGTGAACACGTCCAGCTGAGAGGCGGCGATTCCGGTCATCAAACCAACGAACGCGTACATCACCAGAACGAAGATGAGGCTCCGCGGCTTATTACCGCGTCCCATCGATCTGGCGACTCGCCCTCGCATGCTCAATCGAAAATAACACTTCAAGAGCGCGCGAAGTTGCCCGCGATCAATGCCTGGCGTTTTGGTGGCGTCCGTCACCGTGCTATGTCGTTAGAACTCGCGCGAACTCTTCTGCTCGTGCCAGTAGATTTTCGGTGGCCGTCAATTTGTTGAAGACATGCTCGAGCGATTTCTCGCCCGTTTGTTCCAGCAGCTGATCGACCGTGCCATCCGCGACGATAGATCCTTCGTGAATGATCACGACTCGTTTGCAGATTCTTTCGACGACATCGAGTATGTGAGAGCAGTAAACGATCGTCTTGCCTTCGCGCGCCAGTGACGTGATCAGTGTTTTCAAACTGAGGGCGGCGTTCGCGTCGAGGCCGTTCAACGGCTCGTCAAGGAAAACGACCTTCGGGTTGTGCAGCAGCGCGGCGGTGATCACAACCTTCTGCCCGTGTCAAGGGTGAGATCAAAAAACTGGCCGAAGCGTTCAATGCGTTGCGTCGCCTCGTTTTCCGGAATGTGATACAGCGCTGCCACGAGCTGCAAATACTCCCAACCCGTGAGCGCTTCGAACACTGCGCCCGTTTCCGGCACATATCCAATGATTCGTTTGACGTTCAGCGGATCCTGCACCACATCAAAGCCGCCGACCTCGGCCGTGCCCGAAGTGGGCAACAGCATGCCCGTCAGCATCTTGATTGTGGTGCTCTTGCCGGCGCCGTTCGGGCCCAGCAAGCCGACCAGCTGGCCGTCGGGAATATCAAGATCGATTTCGTGGACGGCGACTTGCGGGCCGAATAGTTTCGTGAGTTTGCGCAGCTTGATCATTGCGTTATTCGGAGTTGTTAAGAGACTGCGCGAACCTAACTAGATGTTTCGTGCTTCAAACTTCGCCACCAGGGCGCCGAATTCAGGAAGCGATCTCAGTGCTGCCAGATCAGGATCGGAAAGCAGGGCGTCTTTGTCGCTGAAGCCCAAATCGATCGCGCGATGCATCCATTCAAGTGCGTCTTTCAACTCCGAGTCGCGCGCGAACGCGCAGGCCACATTATAAGCTATCTTGGGATCGGTCCTTTGCTCGTATGCCCGAACGCCGGCTTCGGCCGAAATCTTGAAGGCCCCGTGATTGAAAGCTTCCGTTTGCAAATCAAGGGACAGGTCCCAACTTACGTCGGTCGTCGCCGGATTACGGCTAAGCTCGAGCGCTGCGGCAAAGTCCTTCGTAGCAACCAGGGTCTTGTAAAGCATCACACCGATTTCTTTCTCCGGATAACGTTCGAAGGTGGCCTTCACGTAAGGCAATGCCGCCGTCATCTCACCCTTGAAGAAATGAAGCGCCCCCTGAAGATAAGAATCTCCCCCGAAGAAAACGGTATATCGCCTCAACTCCTCTTCAGCCAGTTCGAATTTCTCTTGCCTGAGATGAATCAGTACACGAAGGTATGCTGCCTCGCGCTTTACATCGGGCGACTTAGCGCGTTGCTGAACTCTGGCAATGAGATCGAAGGCGGGATCGAACTCGCCTTTCTCGATCTTTTGCCTGATTTCATCGAAAGAGTTACGGAGATTGCGGTCCCGAAACAGTTGCAACCTTTGAAACAGAAAGCTTCCGTTGAGATACGCGAAGAAGATTCCGAGGAAACCAATCCAAACCGCGCGAACCGAAAACGCAGCCACAGCTATAACCAACGCGACCAGGAACGAGATCACGTGTGAAACAATCTGGTCTCGTCGTTTCAGAATCCATTGTTCCAGCGTCACCAGAACTTGTCCGCCATCCATGGGCAGCAACGGCAACAGATTAAAGATTCCCCAACCAATGTTGACCCAAAGCAAATCAAAATAGACGACGCCTGCTAACTGTGACGGAAAGGACCGCAGCAACACGGGCCCTAAAAGAAACACAAAAGCGCCGAACAGAAAGCCCGTCGCAGGGCCGGCCAAACTTATGCCGAGATGCTTTAGCGGAGCGAGATCGGTTTCCGATCGCCATGAGGTCAGCCCGCCCATCTGATACAAACGGATTTCAGGAGACAGGCCGAACGCGCGCGCCGCGAGCGCATGACCTAACTCGTGAAGCAGAATCGAGATGAACACCACGACGACCCATTCGATGAGGAGCGCGAAGTCATGCGAGCGACTGAGCGCCAAAAAGACCGTGATGGCAAAGAATGCAATTTCGATCTTGATGGGAATGCTACGGATTGACGTGATGGGCACGCGGAGCTGATAGCTTGCGCGCACATTCTGAAGCGGGTACTGACCACGAATCACTTGTTCGAGTAGTTCATTATTTCGCTTGAGTTGTTCGGTAGCGCTTCTAAATTGACGAAGGTCGTCCGTGAAGGTACTTGCCTCGATAGCTAACATTGCAGCGATGATCAGCGTGATCGGCCACCATCTGGCCGTCTTTTTGTGCACTGCGACGAGCGCGATCACGGCCGAGATGACCGGGATGGCGTACCGCAACGTGTGAAATACAAGATCGATAATCACCCCTTAGAATCAAGGATTTCTTCTGCTTTTCCCTCACTGCTCTGGCGCGGTCGTTGATCCCTTTTCGATCTTCGGACCGAGCTTCACGATCCACAGACTTGAGGCCTTCGCGCCATGTTAATTGCAGGTTCAGTCGTCAGGCAAGCCGATTGCGCCCGATCGCCTTTGTCGACTGGTGGTGTCCTAATTCGACGGCGTATAGAGCACCAACTTTAGTTGGGTATTTTCTCGCGTAACAAAACCCGACTAAAGTCGGTACTCTGAACACCGCGTTTCAAAGTAGGAGATTACTTTGTCGACTTAGTGCTTTGGCTGAATCGGCGTTAATATGCTGTCCCAGGTTGGCAGGAGGAGATTGATGAAGCTCATACAGATATTGATTGGCTGCGCGGCTCTGCTGTTCGTTACCAGTGTCCAGCCGCAAACGCCAGACACGAAACATTTCGACAAAGACGGTTTGTCTTTCGACTATCCGGCCAAATGGCAGATGAGCGATCAGAGCACCCAGCAGATGCAGCTTATCGAACTATCTCAAGGGGAAGTAGTAATTCGTATCCGCTCGCCACGCGAATGGTTGAAGACACCCGAGAAGGAAGCGCACGCCAAGAAACTATTTCAGGACGAGTACGTGGACAACTTTGCGACGCAGGTTGAGCAAGCCGGCATGCATGCGAAGAGATCGGCGATAAACACTCAGATCGCGGGCGCGGATGCCGAGGGGACTCGGTTGCGAGCTGTGCTTGATGGAGCACCGGGCGGCATGGATTCGTACTTTCGCATTATCTCGGATCGGCTGATCAATCTGTCGATCATCGCTTCGGAAAAAGATATCTCAAAGTCAGCAGCGGGTTGGGATACGATCCGCAGTAGCTTAAAAGTCGAGCCGCCACCGCAACCGAAACCTTCACCTTCGCCAAAAGTAAAACCATGAACCTTAGCCGCTTCACAGCCTTCATTTTCACCAGCATCCTCTTCTTGCTTTTAGTTTGCTTGTCTGTTTCGTTTGCTCAGTCGAATCGAGACTCTCAAACGAATGGACCTAATAGCGAATACGTTTACCCGGGTAAGGAGACAGATCAGAAAGCCATCGTGATTAAAAGGGTAGAACCTCACTACACAAAGAAGGCGAGGAAGCACAGGGTCGAGGGAACCGTCATCCTGCGCTGTGTTTTCTCTTCAAGTGCAAAGGTAACAAACATTACCGTGGCTTCGGGGCTGCCCGATGGTCTCACTGAAGAGGCAATAGAAGCGGCCCGCCGAATCAAATTCAAACCCGCCATGAGGAACGGCAAGCCTGTGTCGATGTGGATGCAACTTGAATACAACTTCAATCTCCGCTAAACAAGCAACTCGGCACCCGAGCAAATCCTGCGTGCGGTTTCGCGCCCGTTTTGTTATTTTCAACTGTCAATGGATCCATCCCGCATTCGCAATTTCTCGATTATCGCGCACATCGATCACGGCAAGTCCACCCTCGCCGATCGCTTGCTCGAGTTGACCGGCGCCGTCACGGGACGCGATATGGAAGCGCAGGTGCTGGATGACATGGACCTCGAGCGCGAGCGCGGCATCACCATCAAAGCGCATGCGGTCAGGCTGGATTACAAAGGACAGGACGGCCAGCAGTACATCCTGAATTTGATCGACACGCCCGGCCACGTCGATTTCTCGTACGAAGTCTCGCGTTCGTTATCAGCTTGCGAAGGCGCGCTGCTGATCGTCGATGCGTCGCAAGGCGTCGAAGCGCAGACGCTGGCCAATACCTATCTCGCTATCGAAAATAATCTCGAGCTGATTCCGGTAATCAATAAGATCGATCTACCCGGCGCTGAACCGGAGAAAGCCATCGAACAGATCGAGCACTTCATCGGCCTGGAAACTCACAACGCCATTCTCACCAGCGCCAAGACCGGCGTCGGAGTAGCCGAGGTTCTGGAAGCGATCGTGCGTGAAGTACCGCCGCCAAACGGCGACCCCAAAGCTCCGCTCAAGGCGCTGATTTTTGACTCGTGGTACGACTCTTATCGCGGCGTGATCGTTTTGTTTCGCGTCATCGACGGTGTGATTCGGCCGGGAATGAAGATTCGGTTTTTCAACGCCGGCCGCGATTATCAGGTGGAAACGCTCGGCGTAAATCGTCCCAGCCCGACACCCATCGATGAACTGGGCGTGGGCGAAGTTGGTTTTCTGACTGCTTCAATCAAAACAGTTGCCGACGTGCAAATTGGCGACACCGTCACCGAAGCAGCCCGGCCCACGAAGGAGCCGTTCCCCGGTTACCAGGAAATCAAGCCGATGGTTTTCGCGGGCCTCTATCCCGTCGATACCAACCAGTACGAAGAGCTGCGTGATGCGATGGACAAGCTGCGGCTGAATGACGCCTCGTTCTTTTACGAGCCTGAGTCGTCCACCGCGCTTGGGTTTGGATTCCGCTGCGGCTTCCTCGGGCTGCTGCACATGGAGATCGTGCAGGAACGTCTGGAACGCGAGTTCAATCTTGATCTGATCACCACCGCGCCGGGCGTCCGCTATGTAGTGACTACGACCGACGGCAAGGTCACGGAAATCGATTCGCCGGCCAAGATGCCCGATCCTGGCCGCATCGTAAAAATTGAAGAGCCGGCGATCCGGGCTACGATCCTTACGCCGGAAGAGCACCTGGGCGGAATCCTGGCGTTGCTGGAAGGAAAGCGCGGCCAGCAGAAAGGTTTTGAGTACATCACGTCGACGCGTGTCATGCTGACTTATGAGCTGCCGCTCAACGAGATCGTGCTGGATTTTTACGATCGGCTGAAATCAACCTCGCGCGGATACGCTTCACTCGATTACCACCTTGCCGGTTATTGGGAAAGCGATCTGGTCAAACTTGACGTGCTGGTTGCCGGCGAGCCGGTCGATGCGTTGTCGCTGGTTCTGCACCGCGACACGGCGGCGGCGAAGGGCCGGGCCCTCGCCACTAAAATGAAAGAGCTGATCCCGCGTCAACTTTTCGAAGTACCAATCCAGGCGGCCATCGGCGCTAAAATCATCGCGCGCGAAACCGTGAAAGCGATGGGCAAGAACGTGATCGCGAAGTGTTACGGCGGCGACATCTCGCGCAAACGCAAGCTGCTTGAAAAGCAGAAGGAAGGCAAGAAGCGGATGAAGAAAGTTGGCCGCGTAGAGATTCCGCAGGAGGCTTTTCTGGCGGTGCTGAAAGTTAACGAGTGAAACAGGTGAAGAGTTGGGGAAAAGAAGGATGACTAAACCAAGGCTTGCGAAATCCATGACCGAAGAGCAATTCGACAACGGATATTGGTACGCAGTTGAAATAAAGGCTTTCGCAGATGACATTGGTATCCCCGCAGCCTCGAAACTTCGGAAGGACGAACTCGAAGAGTTAATCAAGCATTTCATGCGGACCGGCAGCATAAGGAACCCGACCAGGAAAACTCTCTCAAGGTCAGGCAGAGACGTTGAAAGAGGGCTCAGTCTTGAGCTTCCCGTGGTTAGCTATACCAACGACAAGGAAACAAAAGATTTTATTGAGAAGGAAGCGCTGAAGATTGCGCCAAAGCTAAAAAGGAAATCGGGGGCTCGCTACCGACTCAACCGTTGGCGAGAGCAGCAGATCGATAATGGCATCAAGATCACCTACCGCGACCTGGTGAGACAATATGTGAGATTGAATCAGGTGCAAGGCAGTTTCCCTCAGGCTCCTTCGGGCAGAT
>WNFD01015581.1_pt1 | contig 14670 bp, 16 predicted proteins | sample 5400491 | NCBI WGS metagenome assembly WNFD01 (sample SAMN13153343, study PRJNA577476) | soil metagenome | isolation source: 120 cm saprolite under Douglas fir tree site 2 hole 2 replicate 2 | place: USA:California | collected 2015-04-18
CCCACGGACCCCACGGGCCCCACGGACCCCACGGGCCCCACGGGCCCCACGGGCCCCACGGACCAGACGGGCCCCACGGACCAGACGGGCCCCACGGACCAGACGGACCACACGGACCAGACGGACCCCGGGTCCCCGGATGGGGGGCCGTAAGTGGCCGTCGCCGTGTGCCCCGGCTCGTTCGACCCCCCGACCAACGGGCACGTCGACATCGTCGAGCGGGCGGCCCGGCTCTTCGACCACGTGATCGTGGCGGTGCTCCACAACCCCGACAAGGCGCCGCTGCTGTCGGTCGACGAACGCGTCAAACTCCTCGGGGCAGCCCTGTCCCACCTGCCGGGCGTCGAGGTGGACAGCTTCGAGGGGCTCCTGGTGGACCTCGCGAAGGAGCGCGGGGCCAATGTCATTGTTAAGGGATTACGCTCGACGTCCGATATGGGTTACGAGCTTCAAATGGCCCACATCAACGCAGCGCTGGCCCCGGGGACCGATACGGTCTTCATCGCCGCCGCCCCGGCGTGGAGCTTTGTCTCCTCCAGCATGGTCAAGCAGGTCGCCTCGTACGGAGGTGACGTAGCCCCGTTCGTTCCACCGGTCGTGGCCGAGGCTCTTTCGCGGCACTTCACAGCGCGGCCCCCGGCCGGCGGCGGTAAGGTCTAGCGCCGTATGGACATGGCCGAAGAGCTGGCCGCCGTGATCGACGAGATCCGGGCGGCGAAGCCCGTCCCCTTCTCGACGTCCGCCATGGTCAACCGCAAGGACCTGGTGCAGCGGCTCGAGGACGTGCGCCACAACATCCCCCTCGAGATCAAGCGGGCGGCGGGCGTGGTCGCCGACCGGCAGGACGTCATCGCCCAGAGCCGGGAGGAGGCCGAGGTCATCTTGCGGGCGGCCCGGGCGGAGCGGGACGAGCTCCTGGCCCGCACCGAGATCGTCCGGGCGGCGGGCCACGAGGCGGACCGGATCATCGAGGACGCCAAGGTCCGGGCCCGGGAGATCCGGATGGAGGCGGAGGACTACGTCGACGCCAAGCTCGCCAACTTTGAGATCGTGCTCCAGAAGACCCTTGCCGCGGTGGCCCGGGGCAGGGAGTCCCTTCGGGGGCGTCTGGAGACATCCGATCCCGCCGGCCTCGACGAGGGGGCCGACACCCAGCGGATCCGCGTCCGCCGCAAGTAGCCGCCCCCGCCGGGGGCAAGGTTCGCAAACCGTCTTTGCGTGAAGAACCATGAACATCATGGCTAACCACCCAAAGAACCTTCTGCCGGCCTCCAGCCCCACCCTGATATCATTGCCTGGAGGTTGTGATCAGCATGTCTGGATTGGTCTTCGATGTCACCGAGCTCGCGACGCGTCCCGGCGCGACCCGGGACATCCGCCGGTCCGCAACCATCCTGGGTCTGGGCGGGCCGCTTGGGCACGTCGCGGACACTGAGCCGGTCGAGCTTGACCTGGCGATCGACAGCGTGACCGAGGGTGTCGCCGTCACCGGGAGGGTGTCGGGCATCATGCATCTGTCCTGCTCCCGGTGCCTGATCGGCTACGATCGCAGCTTCACGCAGATGGTCGACGAGACGTACTACTACGGAGGGGGCGAGGATCATGACGGCTACGATGTGGTCGACAACCGCATCGATCTCGAGCCCATGCTCCGCGACGTGATCATGCTCGCCTTCCCCCTGCGCCCCCTGCACGACGAAAACTGCCGCGGGCTGTGTGCCACCTGCGGGGCCGATCTCAACGGCGCCGACTGCGGCCACACCCAGGAGCCCGAAGACCTGCGCTGGGCGCCACTGCGAAGCGCCCTCTCTCTACCCCAAGGGGACCCCGGCCTCACCCAATTGAACGAGAGGAGTTCGTAGATGCCACTGCCCAAGCGAAAGAAGTCCCGATCGACCACGCGCCACCGGCGGGCCACGTGGAAGCTCGAGGTTCCTGGCAAGTCCACTTGCCCGCAGTGCCACGCCCCCAAGATGCCGCACCGCGTCTGTGGGAAGTGCGGGTACTACGCTGGGCGCGAGGTTGTCGAGATCGAGTAGTTTGAACATTCCGGAGCCAGAGGAGGCGGAAAGCCCGGATGGCGGTGGAGGGGCCGGCGAACTTGAAGGAAAGCTCGGAATCCGCTTCCACCAGCCCGGCCTCCTTCGCGATTCGCTGACGCATCGCTCCTACGCCTTCGAGCACGGGGGCGTCACCAACAACGAGCGGCTGGAGTTCCTCGGCGACGCCGTCCTCGGGCTCGTGGTCACCGATATGATCTTCTCGCAGTTCCCCCACCTCCCCGAGGGGGAGATGGCCAAGCTGCGGGCCGCGACCGTCAACATGGGTGTGCTGGCCGATGTCGCCCGGGAGCTGGGCCTCGGGCCCCACCTGCATCTCGGCCGTGGCGAGGAGCTCTCCGGCGGGCGGGAGAAGTCGTCGATCCTCGCCGACGCCCTTGAGGCCCTGATCGGGGCGACCTATCTCGACCAGGGCATGGACATGACCCGCCAAGTAATCGCCCTGCTGTTCGCCGAGTACATCCGCAACCACGTCGAGCAGGGCCTGGTCCGGGACTTCAAGACCAACCTGCAGGAGCGGTCGGCCCGGCGATGGGGCAACGTCCCCGAGTACCGCATCACCTCCACTGGCCCCGACCATGCGAAGCGCTTCGAGGCCAAGGTCTACCTGGGCGGCGAGTTGCTCGGCGAGGGCAACGGGCGCTCCAAGAAGGAGGCGGAGCAGGAGGCCGCCCGGGAGGCCCTGGCGCAGATGCGGGCCCGAGAGGGAACCCGGGAGGCAACCCCGCCCGGAGCCGAACCCGGCGTCAGGGAGGCCTGATGCCCGAGCTTCCGGAGGTCGAAGTGATGCGCCGCGACCTGGAGAAGGCGGTCGTCGGCCGCGAGATCCGCTCGGTCGAGGTTCGCAACACCAAGAACGCCATGCGGGTCATCCGCCGTCACCGCCGCCGCCGCGACCTGGAGGACCCCCTCACAGGGGTGACCGTGACGGGCGTGGACCGCAGGGGGAAGTACCTCGTCTTTCACCTCCTCTGCCCCAAGGGGGACCCCGGCCTCGACGGCGAGCTTGCGCTCGTCGTGCACCTGGGGATGTCAGGCCAGCTGCTCCAGGCGACCGCCGGCGATGGCTACGAGAACCACACCCACGTCGTGTTCGACCTCGCCGGTGGGGAGCAGCTCCGCTTCGTGGACCCCCGGACCTTCGGCGAGATGTTCGTCACGACCACGGAGCCCGACGGCGAGGTGAAGGAACTGCGCCGCCTCGGCCTCGACCCGCTCGAGCACCAGCTCACCTGGCAGCACTTCTCGCAGTTCCTCGGCGAGCACAAGATGAAGCTGAAGTCCCTGCTCATGGACCAGCGGTTCGTCTGCGGGATCGGCAACATCTACTCCGACGAGATCCTGTTCCTCGCGGGTCTCCACCCGGACCGGCTGTGCGACACCCTCTCGGACACCCAGGTCCGGCGGCTCTACCGGGCGATGCACGAGGTGCTCCAGGAGGCCATCCGCCACCGGGGGACCTCCGCAGAGGACGAGCAGTACCGGGACCTCTACGGCGCCGCAGGCGAGCACCGGGGCTTCCTGCAGGTCTACCAGCGCCAGGGTGAGCCCTGCCGGCGGTGCCGGACCCCGATCCAGCGGGCCCGGTGGTCCAACCGGTCGACGTACTTCTGCCCCAAGTGCCAGGTCTGATCCTCGACCGACCACCTGCCGGCCCCGGAGCCGGCGTCGGCGTCCTGCTGTCCCACGGCGCCGGCGGCGACGCCTCCGACGCCGGGCTCACGGCGCTGGCGCAGGGCCTCGCCGGCTGCGGCCACACCGTCGCCCGTTTCAACCTGCCGTACCGGGAAGCCGGCCGGTCGTCGCCGCCGGCCGCCGAGAAGAGCGTGCCCGGCTACGTCGAGGCGTATGCCGCCGCCCGGGCAGCCGCCGGCGATCCCCGCCCGTGGGCCGTCGGTGGCAAGTCCTACGGGGGCCGGGTTGCCTCGATGGCGGTGGCCGGGGGCATGGAGGCCGCGGCGCTGGTCTTCTACGGCTACCCGCTCCACCCCCCGGGCAAGCCCGAGGCCCTCAGGGTGGCCCACTGGCCGTCGATCACGGTGCCGTGCCTGTTCCTCGAGGGCACCGAGGACCCGTTCTGCACCCTCGGCCTGCTCCGTCAGCACCTGCCCTCGCTGGGGGGGCCGGCGACGCTGGAGGTGGTGCAGGGCGGAGACCACTCCCTGCGGGTCGCGGGGGCCAAATCCCCGGACGGCAAACCCCGCGGCGCCGCCAAGGTCATGGCCGACCTGGCGCCGATGGCTTCAGGGTGGCTGAAGAGCGTCGTGGTGCGAGGTTAGTCTAAAAACGCGCGTATACGCGCGAAAAATGACTAACCGTCGTGGCGGCAGGCCGGGTCAGGCGCCGTACTTGATCAGGCGGCCGGCCCCCGCCAGCATCAGGCCCATCACGTCCTTGCCCAGGATCGACCCGTAGCCGCCGTTGCGGGCCGCCTCCTCGTCGAAGACCTCGACGCCGTCGATGCCCACCCTCGGCCCCCAGAGGGCGAAGGGCACCGGGTGCCAGGAGTGCGAGCGGAGCTGGCTCGGCGTGGCGTGGTCGCCGGTGACGCAGATGACGTCGGGATCGAGCGCCGCGATGCCGGGGATCGCGGCGTCGATCTCCTCGATGGCGGCGACCTTGCGGTCGAAGTCGCCGTCCTCGCCGGCGGAGTCCGCCTTCTTGTGGTGGAAGTAGAAGAAGTCGTGGTCCGCCCACGACTCCCGGAGGGCATCCAGCTCCTCGGCGACGCCGCCCGTGACCGTCGTCACGTCCATGCCCAGGATCCGGGCGATCCCGGTGTACATGGGGTAGATCGCAATGGCCTGGGCCCGCAGCTGGTAGCGGGCGGGGAACAGCGGAAGCTCCCGAAGGGTGTCGAAGCCCCGGAGCAGGAGGAAGTTGGCCTGCTCCCCTGCGAGCAGGAGGCGGACCTGCGCCAGGATGTTCGCCACGTGCGCCGCCGTCTCGGCGGCCTCGGGGCCGGTCGCGGTCGGTGGCCTCGGCGGGAGGCCGGTCACCTGCGGGTCCGTGTCGAGCAGGTGCGGCGACAGCCCGTCGCCCCGCAGCACCAGGAGCGCCCGGTGCTCACGTTCGGTCTCCAGGAAGACCTCGACGCCTTCGGGGGGATGGAGGCCCGCCAGGATCTTCACGCAGAGGCGGGAGTTCTCTGCCGTGGGGATGCGGCCTGCCCGCCGGTCGATGATGTCGCCGTTGGCGTCGAGGGTGCAGAAGTTCACCCGGGCGGCAACGTCGCCGGGCTTCAGCGGGAAGCCGACGCCCGCCGCCGACAGCGCCCCGCGCCCCAGCTCGTAGACAAGCGGGTCGTAGCCGAAGACCGCGAGGTGGCCGGCGCCGCTCCCGGAGGTGACGCCGGGGGCGATGACGGTGTGCAGGCCGCTCGAGCCCTCCCGGGCGAGGCGGTCCAGGTTCGGTGTCGTCGCCGCGTGGAGTTCCGAGCCGCGTTCGTCGGTGCGGACGCCACCGAGCCCGTCGACGAGGACCAGGACGACCTTGGTCTTCGCCTCGGTGATCAGCTTGGGCACGATCTCGTTCATGGTCGGGGAGTCTAGCCGCCAGGCACTGGGCAGACTCCTTCCCGTTGGGCAAGGGGCCCAACAACGGGCCCGCCCCTAGAGTCGGAAGAAATCACATGGGTGCAATTTGATCCCCTGTGCACTACCATCGCTGGGGAGATGTTCCTCAAATCCCTGACCCTCCGCGGGTTCAAGTCCTTCGCCGACAAGACGACCCTGGCCCTCGAACCCGGGATCAGCGTCATCGTCGGCCCCAACGGCTCGGGCAAGTCCAACGTCGTCGACGCCATCTCCTGGGTCCTTGGCGAGCAGGGCCCCCGGTCGCTGCGGGGTGGGCGCATGGAGGACGTGATCTTCGCCGGCACCCAGCGCCGCCCCGCCCTGGCGATGTCGGAGGTCACCCTCACGATCGACAACTCCGCCGGCGACCTGCCGCTCGAGTTCCGTGAGGTGACCATCACCCGCACGCTCTTCCGTTCGGGGGAGGCGGAGTACCGGCTCAACGGGCTGCCGTGCCGGCTCCTCGACGTGCGGGAGGTCCTCTCCGACGGGGGCATCGGGCGCGAGCAGCACACGATCATCGGGCAGGGCCACCTCGACGAGATGCTGATCGCCGACCCCATCCAGATCCGTGCCTACGTCGAGGAGGCGGCGGGCGTCGCCAAGCACCGCCGGCGCAAGGAGCGGGCACTCCGGCGCATCGCCGCGACCGACGCCAACCTCGTGCGGATCGGCGACGTGCTGTCGGAGGTCCGGCGCCTCCTGCGCCCGCTGCGGGAGCAGGCCGAGATCGCCCGGCGTCACGCATCGGTCGTCGAGGAGCTGGAGCGCATCCAGGTGATCCTCACCGTCCGGGAACTGGGAGGGATCCGCGTGCGCCTCGGCCCCGACGGGGGGGCCGACCTCGAGCAACCCATCCGCAACGCGGAACAGGAGATCGCCGGCATCGACGCGGCGCTGGTCGAGGCCGGCCGGCTGCGGGCGGAGGCGTCGGCCCGCACCGAGCGCGGCCGGGAGGTGGCGTGGTCGCTCAACCGCCTCGCCGAGCGCCTCCGGGCGTTGGGCCGCCTCGCCCACGAGCGGGAGCGGAGCCTCTCCGCGGAGCTCGCCGGCATCACCGAAGCCGGCGCGCAGGCCCGGCTCGACGAACTGGCCCGGGAGCTGGCGGGGGCCGAGCCCCTGCTGGAGGAGGCGGTCGCCGCGGCGCAGATCGCAGACGGGCGCGTCGCCACCCGCCGCGAGGAGCTTGCCCGGGCCGAGGCGGCCCTCTCGAGCGTGCAAGCGAGGGTCCTCCCGCTCCGAAACGCCCAGCGGGATGCCCAGGCGGCCGTTGGGCGTGCCCGGGGAGAGCTGACCACGCTGACTGCGTCGATGGAGGCCGCCGAGGGTGAGCGGCTCCGGGCCGGCGAGCGGCGCACGGCTCTCGATGAGGCCCGCCGGCGTGCGCAGGCGGCCCTGGAGGAGGCACGGGGGTCGCTGGCGGCCCTTGAGGCCGCCGAGGCGCCCCACGTCGAGGTGCTCGCCGGCCTGGAGGAGCGGCTGGAGACGGCGGAGCATGAGCGCCAGGGACGTCTCGTGGCGCTGGCAGATGCGGAGCGGGAGGCCGCCACCTGGCGTGCCCGCGCCCAGGTGCGCGACGGAGCTTCACCCGAGGCCGCCCGGCGGATCGCGTCCAGCGGCCTGGAGGGGGTCGCCGGCGTGCTCGCCGACCTCGTCGAGATCTCCCCGGCGTCGAAGGCGGCGCTGGAGGCCCTCCCTGGTCGGGCCGGCAGGCAGCGTCCTGGTGGTCGCCGACGCCCGAGCCGCCGAGCGGGCGTTGCAGGCGGCGGGGCCCGGCGAGCCGCTGGGGATCCTCGTCGCCACCGGGTCCGACGACCCGATGCTCGGCGGGAGGCCCCTGACCGACCTGCTCCACCCCATCTCCGGCCCGGCGGCCGCCGCCCTCGCGGGCGTCTACCTCGCCCGCGGATCCGGGGAGGCGGCCCGGCTGGCAGGGGAGCACCCCGAGGCCGTGTTCGTCACCCTCGACGGCGTGATGGCCACCGGACGGCTGCTCGTCAGCACGTCCGCGGCGGCCGGCGCCCGCGCGGAGGAGGCGGAGACCGAACTGGCGGCGGCGAGGGAGCGCCTCTCGGCCACGGACGCCGAGATTGCCGCGGTGCGCCGGAGCTTCGAGGAGGCGGCTGCCGTGCTGAACCGGGCGGATGCGGAGATCGCCGCCGCTTCGGACCGGGCGGCATCGGCGGAGCGGGAGCTCCATGCCCTCGACCGCGAGGCCGGGGTGGTGGACGAGGGGGACCAGCGCAGCGCCGCCTCGGCATCCACGCTCGCAGAGCGGATCGCCGCCCTGCAGGAGGGCCTTGCCGATGGCCAGCGCCGTGCCGAGGCCGCCGGGAGGGAGCTCGAGGCCTACGCAGACGAGCAGGTGTCGGCAGCCCGGGTCCGGGGGGAGGCTGCCGGTGCCCTCGACGAGGCACGGCTGGCGGCAGCCCGGGCCGCGGAGCGCCACCGGCTGCTGGTGGAGCGGTGCTCGGAACTCCGGGCTACCCTCGACCGGGCGACCGCCCAGGCCGCCGCCATCGGGGGCCGCAGGGCGGACCTGGCGGCCCGAGCCGGCCGGGCGGCCTCGGTGTTCCGGGCCGCCGGGATCCTGGCGGAGCGGGCGGGGGCCTGGGCGGTCGAGGCGGACGCCGCCCACCTGGCCTGGGGCCGGGAGGCGGCCGAAGCCGACGCCGGCGTCACGGCGTTGCAGGATCGCCGCCGCTCGCTCGTGGCGGCGCTGGAGGCCCTCCGGGAAAAGGCCCGGGCCGAGGACCTGTCGCGGGCGGAGCTTCGCATCCGGTCCCGCATCATCGAGGAGCGCCTCTCGGCGGAGGGCCGGGACGTCGAGGCCCTCGTCCGGCGCTTCGGGCGACGCCTGGAGGACGAGGACCCAGCGTCGCTCGTGGATCCCTGGGACCGCGCCGCGGTTGCCGAGGACGAGGCCCTGCAGCGGCGCCAGGCCCGCCTGGACGACGTGTCCCGCGAGTACGAGCACGTGTTCTCGACCCTGTTCCCCGGCGGCGTGGGCCGCCTCCGCCTGACGGACCCCGCCGACGTCCTCGAGACCGGCATCGAGGTCGAGGCCCGCCCGGGCGGCAAGAACCTGCGCCGCCTGTCGTTGCTGTCCGGTGGCGAGCGGGCGCTCGCAGGGCTTGCGCTCGCCTTCGCGATCTTCCGGGCACGCCCGTCACCGTTCTACGTGCTCGACGAGGTGGAGGCCGCCCTGGACGATGTGAACCTGCACCGGTTCCTCGGCCTGCTCCGGGAGTTCCGGAGCAGTTCGCAGCTGATCGTGGTCACCCACCAGAAGCGCACCATGGAGATGGCCGATGTCCTCTACGGTGTTTCGGTTCGCTCCGATGGCGCCAGCCGGGTAATCTCAGAGCGGCTGAGTTCCCGCTCGGGGTCACCCCCGGATCCCGGTGGGGAGCAGCGTGGGGAATTGGGCCGGGGGCCGGGCGGTCTCGAATTCACCGCCCGCCCACTCCCGCTGGAAGGCTAAGCCACGACGTTGTTGTGCCCGGCCGTCGCTGTCGCGTGCGCGGGGGCGCATCGAGAATAGAGGGTTTGTGAACACGAGGCAGGCGCCGTGACGCTCATCATCCTGTTCGTCGTCGCGGCCGCCGTCCTGGCGGCGGCGACGGTCGGCGCTGCTCTGCTCGTCGGCAGGCGCCCAACCGCGGCCCCCGCCCCTCCGAAAGCCCCGCCCACGGCGCCACCGAAAGCCCCGCCCACGGCGCCACCGAAAGCCCCGCCCAGACCCACGCCCACCCCGGAGGCCCCGGCGCCCGCCGAGGCGGTGGAGGCCCCGCCGGCCCCGTTGGCGCCGGCTGGTCCGGCTGCGCCGGCCCCCGAGGCCCCGCCGGCACCCCCACCGGTTCCGGAGGTCGAAGAAGTCAGGCCCGGTGTCGCCGCCCGCTTCCTGCGCAGCCTCACGCGCAGCCGGGCGGTCCTCGGGGAGCGGCTCGGGGCGATCATGTCCCGGGGTAGGCTTGACGACGAGGCCTGGGGGGACGTGGAGGAGGCCCTCATCCGGGCCGACGTCGGGGTAGCCGCCACCGATGCGATCCTCGAGTCGCTCCGCCGCCAGAAGCTCAGGCCCGAGGAACTGGGCGCCGCCTTGCGGGCGGAGCTTGTCTCGATCCTCGACCGCACCGACCGCACCTTCATCTACGCCGCCAAGGGCCCGAGCGTCTGGCTCATCGCCGGCGTCAACGGGACGGGCAAGACGACGTCGATCGCCAAGCTGGCCAAGATGCTGCAGACCGAGGGCAAGACCGTCGTCCTCGCCGCGGCCGATACCTTCCGCGCCGCGGCCATCGACCAGCTGGGCACCTGGGCGGAGCGCCTCGGCATCCACATGATCCGCCACGGCCCCGGGGCCGATCCCGGCGCCGTGGTGTTCGACGCCGTCGACTACGCCCTCGCCAAGTCCATCGACGTGGTGATCGTCGACACCGCCGGCCGCCTGCACACCAAGTCGCCCCTCATGGACGAGCTGAAGAAGATCCGCCGCATCGCCGAGCGCAAGGCGGAGGTCACCGAGGCCCTGCTCGTTCTCGACGCGACGGTCGGACAGAATGGCATCGCCCAGGCCCGCACCTTCGGTGAGGCCGTCCAGGTCACCGGTGTCGTCCTGACGAAGCTGGACGGCTCCGCCCGGGGCGGCATCGTGGTGGCGGTCCAGGAGGAGCTCGGGATCCCGGTGAAGGCCGTCGGCGTCGGCGAAGCCATGGGTGACCTCGAACTGTTCGACCCGAAGGCCTTCGTCGAGGCCCTTGTGGACGTGCCGGACTAAAAGCCGTCGGCGAGGCTGTTTCCGTCAAGAAGTCTGTCCAGCCGCCCTTTTGGCGGAAACTGGTTTGTGAGAGGGCCGGCGGCCCGACCCAAGGGACCCCGAACGTACAATGGCCCCGTGTTCGACACCCTCGGCAACCGCCTCGACGACATCTTCAAGAAGCTGCGCTCGCGCGGCCGGCTGACCGAGAAGGAGATCGATCCTGCAGCATGTGAAGGCGGAGGCGCTCGGGGAGGAGGTCCTGAAGTCTCTCACTCCCGGCCAGCAGGTGGTCAAGATCGTCCACGACGAGCTGGTCCGGATGCTCGGGGGCCAGACCGCCGGGCTCGTAACCGCCCCCAAGCCCCCGACCGTCATCATGCTCGCCGGCCTCCAGGGGTCCGGCAAAACCTCGACGGCCGCCAAGCTGGCCGCCCTGCTGCGCCGCAAGGGTCAACGGCCGCTGCTCGTCGCGGCGGACCTGCAGCGCCCGGCGGCCATCCGCCAGCTCCAGGTCCTCGGCGAGCAGGCGAAGGTCGCCGTCTATGCCGATCTTGACTCCAAGGACCCGGTTGCCGTGGTGAAGGCAGCCCTCGAGCAGGGCCGCCGCGAGGCCGACGTGGTCATCATCGACACGGCCGGCCGGCTCCACGTGGACCCGGAGATGATGGACCAGGTGGCCCGCGTGCACGCCCTCGCCCAGCCGCAGGAGGTGCTGTTCGTCCTCGATGCCATGACCGGCCAGGACGCCCTGGTGTCGGCCAAGGCGTTCGCTGAGACGATCCCCCTCACCGGCATCGTCCTGACCAAGCTCGACGGCGACGCTAGGGGAGGGGCCGCTCTGTCGGCCGCCACGGTGACCGGGCGCCCGGTCAAGTTCGCCGGTATGGGCGAGAAGCTGGCCGACCTCGAACCGTTCCATCCCGACCGCATCGCATCCCGCATCCTCGGGATGGGCGACGTGCTCACGCTCATCGAGAAGGCGGAGGCCGCCGTCTCCAAGGAGGACGCGGAGAAGCAGGCCCGCAAGATCCTCGACGCCCAGTTCACGCTGGAGGATTTCCTGTCGCAGATGCAGCAGGTGCGCAAGATGGGCGGCATCGGGAGCCTCATCAAGATGCTGCCCGGCCTGCCGGGGATGGGCCGCATGTCCGACCTGTCGATCGAGGACAAGGACATGGTGAAGCTCGAGGCCATCATCCGCTCCATGACGCCCGGCGAGCGCAACGACCCCCGGATCATCTCGGGGAGCCGCCGTGCGCGTATCGCCCGCGGCTCGGGAGCTCAGGTGCGCGAGGTCAACGAGCTGTTGAAGCAGTTCGACGCCGTCCGAAAGATGATGAAGTCGATGACCCGGGGCGGTGGCAAGAAAGGTCGCAAGGGTGCCTTCAGCCTCCCGCCGGGTTTCGGCCTCTAAAGGGGCTGGTGCAACCGCCGCAAACGTCGCCACGGAGAGTGGCCAGAAGCCCCGTTCCCAGGACCGCCTCGAGCGGGCGGGGGCTGGCGGACCTTCCTTGCTCCAAAAAGTGCGGATAGCGCACCTTTTGGAGCAAAGTACGCTCTCCGTCTGAGCCGCCGACGAGGCCGAGGATCGGGCAGAAGCGCGGCTACCCGCCCAGCGAGCTCAGCATCGCCCCGAGGTCGGTCACCTGGTCCGCGGGCGGCACGGCGATCGTGACCGGCGACCCGTAGTCGTAGAGCTCCATCGTCATGTCCGTGCTCTTCGGCAGCGCGGAGGCCGGGAGCCCCGAGAGCAGCGGGGATGGCGAGGACGTCGACCCCGAGGTGTCGACGATCAGGTGGATCCTGCGGATGAGGCCGTCCTTGTCGAGCCACGCCTCGGTCGGGATGTTGGTGATGCCGAGCTGGGAGCTGAAGGCCTTGACGGCCTCCTGGGCGTCAGCGGGGAGCTTGGCGATGGCCTGGGCCTCGTCCACCGTGAACTTGTAGTGCGTGGTGGCCGTGCCGCGGACGGTGTCCGGCCCCACGGTGGTGACCGGGCCGCTGACGCCGGCCAGCAGGCCAAGGCCCTGCGTCGGGTCCTGGGTCTCGGCCTGCTTCAGTAGGCTGTCCATGCTGGCGAGGAGGCTGGCGAACTGGCCGCCACCCTTGATGTTCTTGAGGCTGGACGGGTCGATCTTGAACCAGGCCTTGCCCCCCAGCATCGATGCGAGCTGCGGGATCTTCTCGTAGATGATGCCGCTGTCGAGCACCGCCTGGATGTCGCCGACGCCGGGCAGGGCGAAGGTCATCCCGATGCGCTTGCTGGGGAGGTCCATCGAGCCGTTGATGCTGATGGCCTCCGCCGTCCCGCTCACCGGGGTGACGTTGATCGTCTGGGTGAAGTTGGCAGTCTTGGCGGAGATCGCCTTGGCCCGGGCGCCCTCGATCAGCGAGGTGAGCTGGGCGGAATTCCCGCCTCCGGAGGCACTGGGGTTCGTGGTTGCAACCTGGCCCTTGCTGCAGCCGGCAAGGACAACGCCCACGCCGACAACTGCCGCTGCGATCCGAAATCTGAACATGTGCTCCCTTTCAGCCGTCGTCCACCCAGATGCCGCAACAGTAACAGCTAGCCCCGGGCCCGGACAGGGGGAGAAGTACGGGTTTCTGCCCCCTTTCGGCCTCGCCAGCCCACCTACCGCGTGGTCGTGGCCGACGGCCGCTCCCCTCGGGACGGGCGGTTCATCGAGAACATCGGCAGCTACGACCCCGGCCCCGACCCCTCCCACATCGAGATCAACGGCCCCCGGGCCCTCGAGTGGATCGGCAAGGGTGCCCAGCCCACCCAGGCCGTCACCCGGCTCATGGAGGTCGCAGGGGTCATCGCTCGGCAGGAGCCCAAGGCATCCCGGGCTCAGGCCGGGGGTTCCCGCTAGCACCGCTGGTCCAGGGCGCGTACCTCGATGGCATCCCGGGAGACGTTGGAGTACATCGTCTCCTGGCTCGTCGAGCACCCCGATGACGTCCGCGTCGAGGAGGAGGACTCCGGCCGGACCGTCATCTACGACCTCTTCCTCCACCCCGACGACGTCGGGCGCGTGATCGGTCGCAGCGGCCGAGTGGCGAGGGCCATCCGCACCGTCGTCAAGGCCGCCGCCGCCAAGGAGGACCGCAACGCCCTCGTCGAAATCGTCGACTGAGCCTCTCCTGACGGACCTGCCCCCCGAAGGGCCCGCAGGGCCTAGGGGGCCCGAGGGGCCCGACACGACGGAGAGCAGGCTCCTCGTCGGGGAGATCCTCAAGGCGCACGGCCTGCGAGGCGACGTGGTCGTGCGGCCCCTCTCCGAGAACCCCGCCCGGTTCCAACCGGGATCCCGGGTGTTCATCGGCTCCGAGGTCGACACCGCCGTCGAGATGGTCATCGCCAGCGTGCGCACCCAACCACCCGACCGGCTCCTCGTCGGGCTGGAGCTGATCCCGGACCGCACGGGGGCCGAGGCGCTGCGCGGCCTGAGGATCTTCGCCCGCCCCGGCGATCTGCCGCCGCTGCCGGAGGACACGTTCTGGGAACAGGACCTGATCGGGCTGGCCGTGGTCGACGTGGGCGGGCGCGATCTCGGTGTGATCTCCGACGTCCTGCACCGTACCGAGCAGGACCTGTGGCAGGTCCAGACGCCCAGCGGGGCGGTCCTGGTGCCCGCCGCGAAAGACATCGTGGTCGGCGTCGACCTGGAGGCCCGCCGGGTGACCGTCGATCCTCCGGCCGGCCTCTTCGACTAAAGGCTCATGCGCTTCGACGTCGTCACGATCTTTCCCGACGCGTACGAATCGCCGCTCGGCGTCAGCCTCCTCGGCAAGGCGGTCGAGGGCGGCGTCCTTGAGGTTGGCGTCCACGACCTGCGCCAGTGGGGCCAGGGGCCGCACCGTAAGGTCGACGACACGCCGTTCGGTGGGGGAGTGGGCATGGTGATGACGCCTGGCCCCCTCGTTGCCGCGGTCGAGGCGGTCCGCCGCCCCGGTGGCAGGGTGCTGCTGCTGTCGGCGGCCGGGCGGCGCTTCGACCAGACCTTCGCCACCGAGCTGGCGGCGGAGAGCCAGGTGGTGCTGGTCTGCGGGCGCTACGAGGGGGTGGACGAGCGCGTTGGCGCGCTCGTCGGGGCGGAGGCGGTGTCGATCGGCGACTTCGTGCTGGCCGGTGGCGACGTGGCGGCGCTCGTGGTCATCGAGGCGGTCGCCCGCCTGGTGCCGGGGGTCCTCGGCAACCTCGACTCGCTCGCCCAGGAGTCCTTCACCGGCGGGCTGCTCGAGTACCCGCAGTACACGCGGCCCGCCGAGG
>WNFD01005830.1_pt1 | contig 14668 bp, 17 predicted proteins | sample 5400491 | NCBI WGS metagenome assembly WNFD01 (sample SAMN13153343, study PRJNA577476) | soil metagenome | isolation source: 120 cm saprolite under Douglas fir tree site 2 hole 2 replicate 2 | place: USA:California | collected 2015-04-18
CGGCAGGCGATTGAACATGGTCATTCGGTCACGGCATTTGTTCGCTCGCCGGAGCGACTCAAGCCGTTTCGTGATCGCATCAGCGTCAAGCAAGGAAATCTCTTGGATGCTGACGAGCTTGAACCGGTAATTAAAGCGCATGATGCGGTTTTGTCAGCCTTCGGGCCACGCGTGCCCATAGCGAAAGCGGACGCAAACCTTTTGCGGCAATTCGCCATCGCGCTGACGAGCACCATGCCACGTGCCGGAGTTAGACGCGTTGTGGTCGAGTCCGTGGCTTTTCTGTTTAAAGACGCAATTGTCCCGCCGACGTACCTCCTTGGCAGATTGTTCTTCCCGGGAGTCGTTGCGGACGCGTCGGCGATGGAGAAAGTGTTCGAAAAGAGCGGGCTCGAGTGGACGTTGGTGCGTCCGCCCAAACTGACTCCCAAGCCCTACACAGGGAAATATCGGGTGAGAGAGGGGCACTTGCCCCCTTTCGGTTTCAGTATTTCTTACGCGGACGTAGCCGATTTCATGATCAAAGCCGTTCAGAACCGCTCGCTAATCGGCAAGGTCGTAGGGGTCTGCAGCTAATCGGAGATGAGGAAACCATGACAGTTTATTCGCTCGTTTTGTTCTTGCATGTTGGGGCTGCTCTGGCACTCGCCTCGGCTCTGAGCATCGATGCCCTGATCCTGTTTCAATTGCGGCGAGCTTCGAGTCCCACTCGGGCGAACCTTTGGCTGGAGCTGTGGCCTGAGGTCCCCTGGATAGCTGGCGGTTCAGGCCTTCTGCTGCTCCTTTCAGGAGGATACCTAGCGGACCGAATGTCCGCTTGGACGCTCGCTTGGCCAAAAGTGGCTCTTGCGGTGCTGATTCTGATAGGCGTTCTTGGGGCGGTTACCAGCACGCGAATCCGTGCGCTACGACGAGCTTCTGCACCTGATGAGTCCGAGGTCTTTAGACGTCGAGAGGACCCCATTCTAAAGATTTCCCTGAGCGTCCGAATTGCGCTCGTGTTCGCGGCTGTCCTGCTCATGAATGCAAAACCGCAATTGCGGGAATCGCTCAGCATCGTCGGTGCGGCCGTGGTTCTTGGATTGGCTGCAGCCTCGCTCATCCCAAACAGAGCGTCTGCATTGTCGACGGCAAATTCGGATGCAGGCAGTTAGTGGCAGATCGTTACGAGTGGCGTATCCCGGACCTCATGGGGTGCGTATAGTTGATATGAACAATGCCGAGTATACGGACGGGTCCGGTCCCTTCGAAGCGCGCTATCTGGCGTTCCTCGAGACGATAGCCAATCTTCGTCCGAGCTTGCACCGCTACTGTTCGCGCATGACCGGGTCTGTGCTGGATGGCGAAGACGTTGTTCAAGATGCGCTGTTCGAGGCTTATCGAAAGCTGGACCAGTACGACGACAGCCGTCCACTTAAGCCCTGGCTTTATCGGATTGCGCACAATCGATGCATCGATTTCCTGCGCAGGCGTGGCGTTCGGGTCGAGGCGGAAACTGCCTTCCTCAGTCCGGATTCGGTAGAGCCTGCCGAACCTGCGGTGCTTGGTCTTGGTCACGCCATCGAACATCTGGTGACTAGTCTTCCTCCCAAGGAACGCGCTTGCGTGCTCCTGAAAGATGTTTTCGATTACACGCTCGAAGAGATTGCGGAACTCGTCGAATCCACCGTTGGCGGCGTCAAGGCTGCGCTGAACCGCGGCCGATCAAAATTAGCAGCATCTCCTTCCCCGGGGAAATTGTCTGGAACGGCGAATGCGGAATTGACGCGCGTACTGCAGCTTTATGTCGAGCGATTCAACCGCCGCGACTGGAACGGTTTGCGCGAATTGATTGCCGCCGATGCCCGTCTGAGGGTGGCCGATGCATTTGCCGGGAAACTGGTTGATTCGCCATACTTCGGCAATTACGAACGATTCCCGATGCCCTGGAAGCTGGCTGTGGGCGAAGTGGATGGCGAACCGGTGGTAATCATTTTGCAACGCGGCGCTGATACCTGGACGCCCTACTCAACCGTCCGACTCCGCGTGACGGAAAACCACATCGACCGCATTGTGGATTACGTGCACTGTCCGTGGGTGATTCTGGCGGCTGTTTCCGTAAGCGTCGCTGCACGCTCCTGATTTTCCTCGCGAACGTATCCTCACTCCGGCGCAAACCGTAATAGAGATGAATGGAGGTTCTTATGACCAGGTACATTCGCGTCGATTATTCCGTGAGACCAGAAGTTAATCTCGATGAGCTTAAGACTGCCATCGGCGAGTTCGTCGCCGGTATCCGCCGCCATCACCCGGAGCACCGATACACTTCATTTCAACACCCAGCCGATCCTTTTCGCTTCCTCCACATTGGCGAGGTGGTGGAGGAGGTGCTCCCGGATCTCCAGAAGCAGTCCTTCTTTCAGCACTTCACAGGCTATTTGCGGGAACGATGCTCCGCCGGACCCGAAGTGACCCGGTTGGATCGCGTCGCTTCGACGGCCATAGCCGGAGGGAATTTGGACGGCGTATCCTCAGCGGCGCCTGGATCGTAATGGAGATTGTATTCAGAAATCAAAGTAACTTCAGAAAGGAAATTCACATGGAAATGAAAAGACATCGATGTGTACTGTTTTTTCTGCTGGTCGGCTTGGGTGCGGCCGGCATGAATGCACAGGAAGCGAAGTACCCGCCGCTCAGCGAGTACACGATGGCTCGAGACGCTGAAATTGCGCTGGCGAAGAGCGCGGCGCCGGAGAGTATTTCCGGCCACGCGACGATAAAGGTCCTCACGGTGTCCGGTTTCCAAATCGCTCAAGATGGCGATAACGGCTCTGTGTGCATGGTCATGCGCGGGTTCTCAGCACCGACCTACACGCCCGCGCAGTTCCGCGAGATCGTCTACGACCCAACCATCCGTGCACCGATCTGCTTCACCGCGCCAGCAGCTCGCATGGTGATGCCCTATTACGAACTGCGAACCAAGCTTGCGATTGCCGGGAAAAGTCCGGATCAGATTGCCGAGAGTCTTCAGGCGGCCTATGTCAAAGGAGAACTTCCGAGAAGAGATGGGGTCAGTTTTGCGTACATGTGGTCCGCGGATCAGAATCTTGGATCGGGAATCGGTCATTGGCACCCACATATGATGGTCTTCTGTCCTTATTACGAAAACTCAATGGTCGGCGGCAATGAGTTCGGGAGTCTGGTGCCGCAAGTGAGCGACGACGCTGGAACACCGTTTGCCGTGGTGGTTATTCCAATCGACGACCGGCTGGCCGTCAAAGCCCGCCCGAAATAGTGGGGTGGACAGGTTTCGGGTGAGCGGCGAAAGATCAGTCCAGTTCGACAGCAAGTTACACAATCGCAACTTAATCGTCACGCACGCGCAATCAGCGGCGGATAAGCTCCCGCATGCGATTACCGTCAAGGTGATCCAAAGAGGTGAAATTCCGCATGAGCACCGACCGTCGAGAATTCTTGAAGCTCTTGACCACAGCCGCAGCATCAGCAACCCTTCCCGCCAGTATCGCCCGCGGTCTGGCGATTCCTGCGAACAACCAGACCGCGAGCATCAATGACGTCGAGCACGTTGTCTTTCTGATGCAGGAGAACCGTTCGTTCGACCACTATTTTGGAACGCTGCGCGGTGTACGTGGGTTCGGAGATCCACGCGCGGTCAAGCTACCCTCAGGCAAAAGCGTGTGGCATCAGCCGGACGTCCATAAAAAACTTCCCCCGCGCCGGAAGTTTTTGTTGGTTCGCAGCGCGGCAATGAGAGCCAACGCCATCCTCTCGGGCGAGATGATAGGTCTCACTCGTCCTATGGACAAAAGGTCCTGGGAGGCGGAATTCCCAGGGCCACGTTATGAATTGAAGCATCCTGTAGAGGCGAGCGGATGGGCGTTTCACTTCAACCGCCAACACCTCTGCTCGCCGCTCGCCGAGGTCAGGGGCGTGAGTTTAGAGAAGTCGGTAAGGTTGCTCGCTGTGCCGTTGCTGTAGTTAACACCGTCGGCCCCGCTGAGCGGAAGATCCTCTTGGTAACTCTTCCAAGTCAAGCCGCGATGCACGAGTTGGTCTGCGATCGTTTTGCCGTCTGTCTTCTCCGCAGGCACCGACTTCAAGCCGTCTATGTCCGCAAGAAACGGAAACTGTGGCAGTGTCACTTCGTTCCAGCTATCCACGGCCGGTCTTTCTGCGTCCTGGCCTACTCCGGCGATCGGGCAAACAGTGCCGGTGTCCACAGGGATGGTTGTCTGGCCTCCGGCGTTATCGGCGTTCACAATTTCGGTCGCCAGATTGGGCGTGCAGGTTGTGTTATGCCAGGACGGGGCGTTGTCGCTGCGCACACCGAAGTTCGAGCCGCCAACGATTTCTAAGTAGTTGGTCAGACTGGGATGCCCTACAGCGAAATAGTTCGTCGCGAGATTGACTTGCTTAATCCCGATCAAGCTATTCAGATACGGTTCGTTTGGATTATACCGCGTGCGCAAGGTGGCGCGCTTCTTACAGATACCTTTCAGCTAGAAACGTAACCGAATAGTATCAAAGAGTAAATTAACCAATACTCAATACAGGCCAATGCTTCGCCTTAGTCACGAACGTCGACAGCGATATAGCCGAGTTCCTGTGCCCAAGTCTAAACAATAGCGAGCATTAAGCCTGATGCTATCGGTGGGACCCGAGGGTCCCACCGATCTGCGAGTGGATGTGGGCTATTTCCCGTCTTTATCGTCGTCGACTTCGACCTTCAAGAAGCGGGTTTTGGCAGCTGGAGCAGCCGTTCCCTTCAGACCTTCCCAGAGGATCTTGTTATACAGCTCGGCTGGAACGCGGTCTTCACCCGAGAAGTCAAAGCCGCGGGTTTTCTCCGCCCAGTACTGCGCATCGTGAGTTGGCTTCAAGACGGGCCCGGCAGCAAAGTGCACCTTCGTTGGATCCAGTCCCAGCGTAGTCGACTGGAGAAGCGTCGATGACACGGCTTGGAAGGTCCACTTGCCGTTGCACTTGGTATCGAACACATCCGCCATGGGCCGCGCATAGTAGGTGTTCAAGTTCAGGTGCTCCGTGCCCAGGATGTCCTCGATGGTGCGGAGCAAGTTGGCCTGACTGTAGCGGCTGCTCACCACCGCGTGCTTCTTCACGTAGGGGCCAACGAAGTAGGTCGTGGCGCGATGAGAATCTACGTGGTCGGCTCCGTCCTGGGAGTCATCTTCAATGATGATGACTAGCGTGTCCTTCGCGTAAGGGCTGTTAGCGACGGCTTGGACCAGCAAGCCGACCGCGTAGTCGTTATCCGCCTGTTGTATTTCCGGCGTGTTGACTCCACCCAGCGCCGAAGTAAAGCTACCCGTGTGATCGTGGCTCAGGCCGCGGATCATCTCGAGTGTCGGCAGATTGCCGTTGGCAACGAATTGCTGGAACTCGCGGTTCCATTCGTTGAAGCGCCAAACATCCGGGTAGGCCTGGTCGTAAGCGCGGAAGTACGGATCATAAAAATTATTCTCATGGATGATTTGATTAGCCGCGGTGGTCTGGATGACGCCGGCTGCGAAAGGATCAGAGATAGGGTTGGCAATGGTTCCGATGCTCCCCGGGGTATTGGCCATCCAGCCGTAGTTACGAATGGTCCCGCCGGAGTTCAACACAGCGTTGAAGATATAGCCCTGCTGGTAACCCGTTGGGCCGTCGGTGGCCGCATGATCCCCGTCGCCGGCCAGTATGTTCGGGGTGCCGCCCTTCAGCGACGAAGTGAGGCTGCTATAGGGCGTAGTCGCGCCGGTTGGGTCAAAGAAAAAGTCGCGCGCCGCAACGCTATTCAGGTTGCTCGGAATATTCCGGTTCTGGCCTTCCCCTTCATAGGAGAGGCCCCGGTTCACGCGCGCATAGTTAATCTGTTGCGTGAGGGTCTCCGTATTGGTGACACGGCCACGCATGGACCAGGACCAGCCGTCCATCGATCCGTCGCCAGGGTCCATGAAGTTGTCGAGGGTCACGAACTCCCGTGCCATACGATGGAAGCTGGGGGTGACAAATTTGCCAAAGAGAGTCAGCGAGGGGTCGCCGTTGGAACCATTACCCAAATCGCCGAGGATCTGATCGAAGGTACGGTTTTCCTTCACGATGTAGATAATGTGCTTGATTCTAGAATGAAGGAATTCCATTACCTCCCCGTCCGCAGTGGAGTGTCTGGCCTGGTATCCGTTGTTGGCTGCCACCCGTGAGGTCAATTCCCAGAGATCGTCCGTGTCTGGGACCGCAGCGCTGACGAGCGATGCATGTTCCAACTGAAATTGATACTGGTTGTTTGAATTCAGCTTGTTAGACTCCGCCAAGTTGCCGCCCGGAAAGGTGATGAATTGGATGAAGCGCAGGTTGCCGTAGCCATAGCCAGGATTCGGGCCCGTGTCGTTCTTGCCGTTGATGATGTACATCCAGCTACCATCGGCGCTGAAGGCAACATCGGTCGGGTCGTACGCCGTCGGGACAAGGCCGATCGTTTTGAAAGCTTGTGGACCACTTAGAGGGATCACAGCGATAGAGTTCGAGCCGGCGTTGACTGCATAAAGCGTTTTCTTCGCCTGGTTGATAGTGACCGCTGTCGGCGCCGCACCGGTTGTGTTCGGGGGAAAATCCAGACGAGCAGGACCGCGCGTGTCGATCTTGTGGATGACCTTATTGCTTGCGGTATCGATGACGGCGACCTGGTCCTGATTATCCTGCGCGACATAGAGGTTTGAGCCGTCTGCGCTGAGCGTCATGCCATTCGGATTGCCATCCAGTTGAATGCGGGCAAGGAATGCGCCGGCGGTTGGACTGGCCACGTTCACCGCGACGACTTCACGATCCCGATCGCAGCCGACATAGGCCACGGTGCCATTCAAGACCACGGAGTACGGGAACGTTCCGCCTTTGGTGCCGTTCGGAGCTCCCGAACTGGCATAGGGCCGCAAATCGTATTCGTACCGCACTGTTCCGGTCGCTGTGTCAATTACGCTAATCGAATCGTTGTAATTGTTGGCGGCGACGAGCGTTTTCCCGTCGGCAGAAATGGCAAGTCCTGACACATTAGGCTCGACGCCGAGACCGAGACCGGTTCGATTGGCAGCGTTGGACAAACAGCCATTCGGGGCGTGTCCAAGACTGATCTTGTTGCTTAGCCCGAAACTCGTGCCATTGTTGCTGTAGACGTATACAAGGTCATCACAGCCCCCTGCCGCATACAGCGTCTTGCCATCCGGCGCCCAAACGAGACCAACGTGTGCATTGAGCTGCTGGATGACTTGTTTCAAGACAGGTTTGCTCTTGTTCGCACCGGTAACGTCGTATAGAAAGAGGAACTGTGTGGAAGCCGCCGGGTCGATCTTACCGATCAGGTCAGGAGAGGTGGAGGCAGTATTAGGATAGTACAGCGAGTTCATTCCCGCTGTCAGGATCGCCAGGGTCTCGCCGTCCGGGCTGACTACGCCCTTTACCGCCTGGCCCGCGACGAAGTCCGGATAGTTTGTGAGGCCAGGATTCAATTGCTGCTGGACCGCGTTAGCCAAGACCATTGGTGTGATATAGAGTCCCGGCGGCGTGGGTGATTTTTTATCCTCATCGTCGTCAAGTCTCGCGCTAGACTGCGCGTTCGCGAGACCCGCGAAGACCAGGATGGTCCAGGCGAGAACAATCGCCTTGGGCAATTCATCGAACCTGAACATTCTCATGTTGCACTTCCTCTCCCTTGTGAAGTTTCCTCACGATCCAGCCGTGAGGCGAGTGTCGGACCGTAGCATGGCGTCCGCTACAGTTCAGAGAAGGCTGCGTGAATTCTTTGCGAGTCTGTTGTGATCGCCCGCAATTCCGCGCGACGTACCGGCGTTGTTAGGAATCGAGAGGCTCGAACACAAATGGATGCGGATATTTATTATGAGATCCATCCGGATTTGCAAGTATGGTGCGCCGCTCTCACCAAGTTCCACTACTTGTGCTACTGGACGTTTTGGGCGTCCACCCCCCGTGTCGCGGGTAAATACTTTTCCAGAGATCCTCGTCCGGATTTAGCCGGATGTTCATATGCGGGGAATGATTGTGTAAAGCGGTGTCGATATGACTCTTCGTGCCGACTCACTCAGGTCGAGTTCCGTGAAACAAAACAGGAGGCAGTTGCATGCAAACGTACTTCGCACCGAAAGACTTCCGGCGGGCACCGTGGCGCCTGGTTTTGCTTGCCATTTCTCTTTGTCTGACCTCCGCCCACGCTTTTGGCCAAGGATCTGAGCCTGACCCCGAGCTACGCCATATCAAGCACATCGTAGTGATCTATCAGGAGAACTGGAGCTTTGACTCCTTGTACGGCCTGTTCCCGGGAGCCAACGGTCTGGCGCAATCCTCGCCCAAGTCCCTGAATCAGACCGACCGGTTTGACCAACCTCTCAGTGCGCAAACAGGGCAGCCGTTCAGCCTGGTATCCGGATCGCTGAAGCTGACCACGCCGCCGCCACCGATCAACAGCGGGCAGATCGATATGCGGTTTTCGCCCGGACTCAATACCCTGCTTCCCTATAACGTTCTGAAGAACTCGACCCTAATGCCCAATGACACCACGGGCGATCTCGTTCACCGCTACTGGCATGAGCAGTCGCAAATCGATCAGGGCGCCATGGATTGGTTTGTCACTTGGAGCGACAACCCGGGCCTGACCATGAGCTACTTTGACGCGACCAAGATGCCCGAAGGACTCCTCGCTCAGAAATACACCATGGCAGATAACTTCTTCCATGCGGCATTTGGCGGATCGTTCCTCAACCACCAGTTTCTGATTGCGGCGGCGGCACCGGTGTATCCGAACGCCCCGGCAGCCATGCAGGCTGTCCTGGATACGGACGGACAACTCCTGGTGAATACGACCACGGGCAAGATCGTTCGCGACGGCAACATCACCCCCATCGGCGGCGTATCGTTCACCATTCCGGGAGCGACGTTCGACAAGAACTACGCTGTGAACACGATTTTCTCCACGAACCTGGTTCCGACGTTTTCCACGGTCGGCAGCGCAGCCTTGCTGCCATCCCTGAATGACAGCGCCCCGTCCGATACGACCCGCCCTTTCACGCCGACAATCGGCGACCGCCTCAGCGCCAAAGACATCAGTTGGAAGTGGTACTCCGGCGGCTGGGACAATGCCTTGGCCAGCACGGCTAGCAACCCCGCCAACAACGGCGTTGTTCCGAAGAACGCTCCCGTCGACCCCCTGTTCCAATGGCACCACCAACCCTTCGCCTATTATGACAACTATGCTCCGTTCAAGAATGGCGTCCGCAATCCGCTATCTGCGGCACACCTGCAGGATGAAAGCGACTTCTTCCTGGATCTGAAGACCGAACGCCTGCCGGCCGTCGCCTTTATTAAGGCACTGGGACCCGACAATGAGCATCCCGGATACGCCGGCCTGCTGCAGGGTCAGCAGCACGTTGCGGATCTTGTGAGCGCAGTGAAAGACAGCGACTATTGGGGCAACACGCTCATCATTGTGACCTATGACGAACACGGCGGCCGGTGGGATCACGTGACACCGCCAGTCACCGGCATCTGGGGCGATGGTACGCGCGTTCCTGGAATCATCATCGGACCGCTTGCCAAGCGCAGTTTTGTGGACCACACGCAGTACGACACTCTTTCGATTCTCAAGACGATCGAAGAACGCTTCGGACTGGAACCGCTGAGCGCGCTGGATGCCCATGCCACGTCGCTGAAGAATAGCCTGCGCCACGTCGCTGAAGAATAGCTTGCGTTAGATAAAACCGAACGGCACACACGACCCTGGGCGGCCTAGCCGCCCAGGGCTCTTTTATTAAGGGAAAGAGCAAGTTTCTACAAACTGCTGCATGGCTGAGCGCCCCTTCCGCGAACTAGCTTCCTGCAAAACTTGAACCGCTCAGAATCGGGCACGCTCATGGTCTCCCTTCAGGGAACTGCGGCTGAATTACGGGCAAACAGGAGTGCGCCGGGATAAACCGGCATGTTGTAGGGGAGGCAAGAGCCCTACAGGAAAGGAAGTGGCGAATCCATCCTGACCTCGAGTCTTGCAGGGGACATCGTGAGGTGTTTTCTTGAAGCGTAGACAAAGGCATCGGTGGGCACTTCGATGAAGCGAAGCGCCAACACTACGCGGGACTCTATGCCATGCCGGGCGCCATCCGTGGGGGCTTCGCCCAGTCCGCAGCCTTCGGCCAGGATACCATCGACAACAAAGCATAGCTCGCTAAAGGCAAGCTCACCATACCTGTGCTGGCGATTGGAGGCGAAGCAGCATGCGGAACAATGATGGCGACGGTGATGCGTTTCGCCGCGACTGATGTGAAAGAAGCAATCGTTCCAGATTCCGGCCATTGGATTATGGAGGAGAACCCCGCGGCGACCACCAAACTCGTCACCGACTTCCTAAAGTCAAAGCTCTGATGGATTCGCCGCCGCACAATGATTCTCATCCGAGACAGAAAGTGAATCTGCTGGACTCCGAGATAAGCTACCTCGACCTCGGGTCGGGGAATCCCATTGTATTTCTCCACGGTAGTCCCACTTCTTCGTATCTCTGGGGGATTCCGCATCTCGCAGTGCTTGGCAGACCCGTCTGAACCGGCGCCCCAACAACGTGGTCGTTTGGCCTTATGTCATGTGCTTTTTCTCCACCCAACGGTGTTTCACTCCTCAAAATGACGCGCTTGTTTGCATGCTATCGGTCCAATCATTGAAGGCAATGCTGGGAAGGGATTGCGACGGCATGATTTCTGTTCGCAGTCTTATGGTACTCAGACAACGGTTTCGTAGACCGTTGCTGCGAAGTACCCGCAGATTTGTGCAACCATTGTGCAACCGGCGAAATCTCACACGGGCAAGCGGCCTCGAAGCCGCAATCAGTAAGTGCTGACGTTACAGACGATTAGACGAAATCTTAGAAGGGCTGCAACTCGAAACGTCAGTCTGAGTTTTCAGCCAGCAGCGGCTTAGCAAATTTCCCGATGCACATGCCTGATGTTCGGAATCAACAAGTTACGTTCGGATGAGATGCCCTATTTTGGTGCAAAAGGCCGGTGTTTGGGAGCATTTGTGCAACTATTGTGCAACCAGAAATGCAATGGTTTTCTGCACCGTCCGACCTTTTTCTTTTTGGTGAAAACCAGTCGGGGACATTGGACAACATGTTCAGGGTCCATTTGAGCTCAAGAGCCCAGGCCGGATTTGTGAGGCCTTCTCTGCGCGGGCGATCTGCGGCTCCTATCAAGCGGTGTCGGGATTGAACGCGCACTTCCACGCTTGACATATACTTAGCACAGGTGCTAAATATCCACCGAAGGTGCTCTTCATGGGGCGATATCGGTTGTCCATTACACTCTTTGTGGTAGCAAGCCTTTGCTTACCTCATCGCGCTTGCCCTCAGGAGGAAACCTGGATCGCTCTGGTGAGCGACGCAGGCTGTGGCGCGAAACACAGCAAACCGGGCAAAGCCGACTGCATTCGCAAGTGCAATCGCGGGGGAGCAGCAATTGGCCATCTCGAATGGAAACCGCAACCTCTTGTTTTGGTCAAGGAATCGGACCACAGCGTCTGGACCGTCGACAACCCTTCCAATCTGAATGGTCTCGAGGGACAAAGGGTGCGGGCAGACGTCGAGATCGATGCCAGTAGGAAGGGTGTTCATCTCAAGAAGGTAGCAGCAGAGAGAAAAAGGAATCCTTGAAATGACAAGCAGCCTTTCCAGAAGCACAAAACCCGAAGTGGTGATCTGCACGTACCGCATCAAGAAGGGTCACGAAGCGGCGTTTCTGAAGCGACTCGCCCGGCACTGGCCCACCCTTAAGCGCCAAGGCCTTGTGGCGGGAAAGCCGTCCCTCATATACCGCGGCATGGATGAAGCCAATAAGACTTTCTTTGTGGAAATCTTTACGTGGAAGGTCCGCGGCGCAGAAAAAGCCCATGAAGACCCCGCCGTGATGCAGATATGGGAAGGAATGGGAGTTCACATGGAAAAGCGTCTGGGACGGCCCGAGATGGAATTCCCGCACGTTCAGACGGTCAGGATGCGCTTTGCCAAAGTCTGAACGTGAGACCTCTGGTCGCCAAACGGCGGCGCTCTTCAGTGCTCTCGCGCATCCGCTACGCCGCGAGATTCTGATGGTTTTGAATTTCCGAGGCGGAAGCATGAGCGCAGGTGAAATTGCCGCGCGCTTCGCGTGTCGTTGGCCTACCACAACGCGCCATCTCCGTGTACTCCAGCAAGCCAGCCTGGTGCGCGTGGAAAAGCGCGGCCGCCGGCGGATGTATCAACTGAAGGTAAGCGTTCTGCACCTAGACGAGGGCGGTGAGCTACCTCAAATTTGAGACTCAGCTTCAGGGTTGGGTCGTACCGGCGGCGAGGTTCAGCCGTTCTAGACGGGTGACGACTCTTCCGATCTCTGAGCGAATTTACTGGGGAGTTATTCGATGCGCCGCACGGTCTCGATTCTCATTTTATTCCTCATTGCAAGTCTGCCCGCTGTCGGGAAAGAAGTTTCGTCGGCGCGGCTGCCCAGTCAACTCTGGCACAAAAGGCTGCTCCTGCGATGGACGAGTCCTTGAACGGCTCGCGATATATCAACAGGACCGCCAGATTCTCTCTTGCCCTTCCTTCGGATTGGATTATCAACGAACAGGTGCATCATAGCCCCTCCACGCTCGCCTGGCTCAGTACGCCGGACAAACTGAACTGGGTTGCTGTCACCCGAGAACGAGGCACGGGGACAGTCACCGACGCCAAAGAACTCTTTGAAGTAAACACCCGAAAGAATCTTACGGATTACGAGAAGCTCTCGGAGTCTTCTGTAACCATCGACGGCAAAGCAGCGGTTCTAATTGCTTTTCGCGCGGCGGTCCCGGGCAACAGCAACTTGCGTGTTACCTATCTTGCGGCGATCATCCCGTCAGCAAACACGTCGAACACGGTGATGGCGTGGTGCGCAGAACCTCGTTTTCACGACATGCGGCCAACCTTCGAAAAAATACTGACATCGTATCGCGGCACAGAGCAACCAGCCGCGGCTGCTGCATCCTCTCAGCCGTAAATCAGCTGCTGCGTTTACGGAAGGACTCGATGGCGATTGAATGGACCACAATCATCGAGGGCGGTATCCCGATCCTGGGAGGCTTCTACGCGACCGCATTAGGATACGGCATGATCCGCATCGCGCCGTCTCAGCCGAGTCCGCTTCAGCAGAAGTTTCTGGATCGCTTTCGATGGATGGGCCCTTTCCTTGTGCTGTTCGGAATATTCACGGCTTGGCAAGCACATGCGCACGTCAACCATCCGCCAGCCGAGGAACTCGCTCGCCAGATCACTGGCCGCCTGCGTTTTCCCGTAAAGGTTGACGAAATGACACAAGCCATCGGCGTACGGGGCACGGGAAACAACATTATCTACGACTATTCTATTGCCACTTCTTTGACAAAGCTTGGCGGGCAGGATCGGGTACAACGTAGCCTGGAGCAGCAATGGCTCAGTGCAGCCTGCAAAACCAAAGACCTCCAAACCCTTCTTCACGGTGGCTACACCCTGCAGATGCACTACTCGTTCGAGGGATCGCCGGAAGAGATCCTAATTTCCGTTCCATCACGATCGTGCGGGTACTGATTCACATCGGAAACCGAATGCTAGGCGTGGCATCTGGATCGTGAGATCGAGATCGCGGATGACGCATGTCGTATGTTCTAATTAGCCAAGGGCTTCGCCCTTGATATCCCTGCTCCTCATTAAACAAAAGGCGTCCATGGCGCTATTCTCCAGGTATCTCACCACACTGGAGGTAGCCGTGAACGCCTTCTACAACCATCACCAGGATAACAGCGAAAGGAACAGGCTTGCCACGCAGATCAGCTGCCTTTCATCGTAGTCGCGCGTTTGCGCATGTGTGCCTCTCGCCCGGCTTGTTCGAAGTGAACTTCGTCCATGAGCAGTCTCATCAAGGGAATACCGGATTGGGCGCCTTTCGTGATCGCTGAAGACATAACTTTCGTGGAATCAAAACCTGGTCCCTCGTCCCGGATGACAACAGACAGCTCCTTGCCCGGCTCACATCGGCAGCTGATGTGAACTTGTTTATCTGGGTCCTCTCGGTTTCCGTGAACCACGGCATTGTCCAACGCTTCACGAAGAGCGCACTCGACGTCCCGTTCCCCGCCAGGAACACAACGTGATTTCCTAATCAGGAGCATGAGCTCGTCCACGACAGGCAAAAGCGCAGCGATGTCGCTGTTCATGGTCAATTCCACATGGATACTCGAGACGGCAGATTCGGGATCAGCCCTAACGGATCTAAAACTGTACGCGCGCATCGCGGCGAGCTCCTTTTCTTACAACGACTCGTTCCCGAAGAGAACGAATCATTCAAGAAGCTCCCACGCGTTGGCCTCTTCGATGGCGTTCAGCAAGCGAACGAAAATGACAACCGCGAGATTTGTCGAACGCTGATTCTTGGTTTCGACTTCCATGAGTCCCGAAGCGACAATGACGAAGAGCAGGATCTCAAGGAGAGACACCCTGTACCCTTCCCGTACATCGGAAAGCGAATAGTCATCGAGCCCACTTTTTACGAGTTCTGCGAAATAGGATTGTAAGAATGCTTCCCGGTGAGCGATCAGATCTTCGGTGGATAGTCCCATGGCGATAAAATTGGCG
>WNFD01004470.1_pt1 | contig 14664 bp, 22 predicted proteins | sample 5400491 | NCBI WGS metagenome assembly WNFD01 (sample SAMN13153343, study PRJNA577476) | soil metagenome | isolation source: 120 cm saprolite under Douglas fir tree site 2 hole 2 replicate 2 | place: USA:California | collected 2015-04-18
GTGACTGAGCAGATGGTAGCTCTTGATCAGGTCGCTACTGTGACAAAAGCCGGTCTGGGAACGTAGTGAAGAGCAGGAGTTGGATCGTTCTGATGAGGCAAGAAAAGGACAACCGATGCAATTTAATCCTACCTAATTGTAAGCACGGGCGGCACCCTGCACGAGGTCCCCACACGCACGACCAAACTCTCCCAATTTTGTCATGGCTGCGGCAGGTTCGTTCCCAAGCCGCTCTCACAGCGCTGGCACCAGTGTCTCTGCGGCATCGGGCCGGTACAGCGCGACCTGTACTCCGCATTTCTGGCCGCCTATCTTGATCCAGCAGAACCTCTCCCCTCGTGTGCGAAGTCATGTTGTTCCCTGGGAAGGTGCGGAGGCGCGCCTGTTGGCAGCACACGAGCGAGTGCAAGAACGCGCGAAAGAGGGGCAGGTCATGCCCCGAAGCATGGGCATCCCCCGTGCCGGAGCGCGTCTGCCCCAAAGTCCGGGCGAAGCCACACAAGAGCGGCTTTTTCTCTCCAGGAGAGGGAAAGTGGAAACGTGGAAGCACCGCTCAGAACCTCCCGGGCTTGAGCCGGGGGAGTCGCCAGAGACGGTTGTACGAGTGAAAGTCGAACTTCCTAACTTGCCTTGACCTGGGCTGCCTCTCGTTGCGCGAGTACGTATTCACTGATAGCACGCGTGGCAGCACGCTCAGCATCGGCGAGATCGATCTTGCCCGGTGCCGTTTCAACGGTGACGCCAATTTCAGAGATAGTTACCTGCAGGTGCGAGGTTGCAATTGTCATTTCTTCATATAACGGTTCTTACACACTCTTGGTGAAGCTAGCAACCTGTAAGAGTCAAGAAACCTCTTTCGGCTTTTCTCTCGCCAGAGCCGCATCCATTGTCTGTTTGAAAAATCCTGTCTTTTTGAGGATCTCGATCCCTCCAGGTACACGCGGTCCCGCAAAAGCGCCGCCTGGAGACAAAACTTCTCCATGGTGATACAAAGCAAAGAGGCAGCCGTCCCAGGCATACACGGTGAACCCATCGAGCGCAAACTCAATTTCGACCGCCTGTGGAGAGGATGGCGAAAAGGGGCTGCGAAAGCAGAGGAGATACTTTTCCTGTGGGCCCATTTCATACAGTGCTCCCCATGGCTCCACAATCAAGGTGATAGGAGTATCGCGCGTGTTTGAGAGCACCATCGAGACTTCATACTCTTGTTCTTGCATACGACCTCACACAAAGAAATGAAACACGTTCTGTTCTTATGAGAACGCGTTTCGCACACAAAAAATTGCGTCAGGCGGTGGCTTCCCTGGCCTGGTTTCTGCTTGTGTTCGAGGAGCTTTTTACAAGGCATGGAGCATACGTTGACGCGAGCCTCGCAAATCCTGCTCGTCCATATCCCATGCGTTTGATCAGTTTGAGCTTGTTGACTTTCCCTTCAACGAGGCCGAGTGGGCAAGTGGAAGGTCAGGTGACCAGGATCAAGCTCATCAAAAGGATGATGTATGGACGGGCCGGATTTGCGCCAGCGTGTCCTTCATCGGTTCTAGGAGAACGACTGATTTGACACCTCTGGCAATGTTGCTCAATCAAACCTTTTTTCGTCTTCTGACTTATGGTCGAATGCATTCTCATGCCAGATCACCCAGGGTGCTTTCTCCCCGGTACGGAGAAAATAGTCGTAGGCAGGCGAGGCCTCTTCTTTAGCCATGGTCCAGGAGAGTGGATACGCTACTCGCTGACCGTTCTGCAACACAAATTCATACATGACATCTTTCGGCCCAACGTACTCAGCATGGCGAGAGGTAAAGCCTGGATCATGCTCATCACGACGATACCTGAGCCACGCTCGGTCACCATTTGCCAGCACATCGAGGAACTTGCCTTGCTGTTGAACACATTCTTGCGGAAAATAGTCATCATGCCAGGTGACCCATGGCGCTTTTTCTCCGGTGCGAAAAAAGTACTCCACAGCGCGCAATGCTTCATCGAGGGAAATGGTCCAGGAGACTGGATATTCATCTCGCTGGCCATTACCCAATATATAGGAAAGTTGAGCCTCCTCTGGTCCAGCATAGTCGGGATCGCGTGAACTAAAGCCGGCATCAGCATCGTCGCGTCGATACATCAACCAGGCTCGATCTCCATTGACAAAGGCATTCAGGATTTTTCCATCCTTGCGCTCAAACCACAGATCACGGGGAGCAGTTCGGGCTCTCGCGAATTCTTGCTGTATCATTGCCCTTTGTCCCTCATCTTCCGAGGCACCGACCAGATTCTCTCCTCCAGACAGATTTTCCATCGCTCTACAAGCTCCTTCTCTTGCTCACCGTAAGCGCACTGATGTTCCACTCTCTTCCTTCTTTTTCTCTTCACTTGGAGCGGTTTATCAAGTAAGCCCATCAATTCACCAAAGTCGCGGATGAGCCTTTTTTTACGATAAATGACAGTTTAACCTGACAATGCTTCAGCCGCGCTTTCCTAATTGAGGTTGAGATTGTACGGGCCGAAGTAGCAACAGGTAGTACTATCTGCTCTGTTGTTTGACAGAGAAACACTGTCTCTTCTACTCTTCGACAAGAGGGGGAAGATATGCAGGTATGCTGGGCATCTTGTGCCTTGCTCCGCGCATGTCCGGTAAGAGAAGATCATCTGCGAAATCAGGCACACCATATGCAGTGGGCGATTGCTCGCGTGACCCTGAGGGTCGTCAGGGAAGTGACGCTTTGTTTTGCGGCTTTGTCTTTGCTTGCGTTGCACTGCGCCGAGTGTATCGATCTCCCCTAGCACGTTCTCTGCGAACGAGCACGTGACAATCACAGCAAGCAACATAGCCGTAGATGAGCTGAAGAATGCACGAGCTACTACTAAAGGAAGAGAGGAGGAGAGAGGGCCGCGCTTCACCGCACGCCTCCATCCAGCAAACATATGCGCACCACGAAAGATAAGCCAGGCATTCGGCCTACCCCACTCCATTACCTCACCAGCACGCTCGCCCTCGCCTTAGTCTGTTGCTCCTTGCTGTGCATCTCTTTGTACACGACTCCAACCCATGCCAGCACCGGGTCCCAGCAGGCAAATGGGCAGACGATGAGCGGTCAGCTACCGTTTGATGAGACCGAGACGGAGACTCCCCCTCCAACCGCGACCAGCACTCCCTCTCCAACGGTGACCAGCACTCCCTCTCCAACCGCGACCACTACTGCCACGCCCACCCCTTCGCCCAGCGTAACCCGCACAACTACTCCCTCCCCAACCCCCACGCGGTCAGCCACACCGACAGCCACAGTCCAGCCTTCCCCCGTAACCACAGGCGTGCAAACACCATCGCCCGGTGCGACACCAACCAGCAGCGCAACGTCAATCGCCATTACTACGCAGGGAACGGGCGCGAATCAGACCCCGGTCGCTTCACCCGCCCCGACGAACAGCCAGCGTGCTCAAGCAAGTCAGGGAGCACACCACCCCGGCAACACCTTCCCCTTTTCAGCTCTCATAATCGGCCTGGGAAGCGTGGCTCTGCTTGGATTGCTGCTCATACCGGGATGGATGATCGCACGCAGGTGCCTGCTGCCCACGCTGTTGCCAAAGTTACCTCCCAGTGGGGCAGCGCCCTGGAGCCGCACACGCGTCAGCGACCCACCTGACAGCTTGCATGCCCTGCCCACGATGGCAGATGTTCCCGTTACGAATCTGCCTGCCTTCTCTTCTAGAGATCATGCTGCGCCTGCAGCCGCCGGCCCGGTGTCGAATACCAACCCATCCGCGGGTAGTGGCCAGCCATTGGATTCGTCGTATCTGGCAGCAAGAATCAGGCAGAGACGAAACGAGCTACGCGCCACTGCCAGCCTGCCAGATTTCCAGAATCAGGTAGCTGGCAAACTTTCCGCAGAGATCGCGGAGTTGAACGACCCCTATTTGCGTTCTCTGATACGACTCTATAGTGAGCGAGGGAGGGCTGCGAGGCACTCGCCCCGTGAATCGTCGTGAGCAACGCGAGGCGACGTTGCAAGCAGCTATCGAGAAGGTATCAGCTAGTACTGCGTTGTTAGTTGCGATTCAGTCGGCTCTACAAGCCATGTGAGAGACCACAGCCAGAATGTTGAAGAGACCGCCCCTCTGCGGGAGCGGGAGCTGGCTCCGGATACCATGCTGCTGAACAGTGGGTAGCTGAGCGGCCCGTTGATTGTGCACGAGGCGCACAAGAGGACCCAGCTGCTAGGTCTGGCACTGCTGCATACCAGTTGGCAACAGCAGACCGGATGTGGACGCAGTGCCTTTGCACCAGGTTGGCAGCAGCAATAAGCTCGCTGTCCCCAAGGGCAGGTGAGTCAGTCCTGGAAGCCTATTGCCGGCACGCGTCTCGGCAGACCTCTACCCATAGAGGACAGAGGTTTTATCACCCAAAACGGGCGATCGATGTATCACTAGTACAGATATTCTAAAATCGTTGTAGGGAATTGTCCACAGGTAGCAACCCTAGTGACTCCAATGCTTCCGCTGCCTTTCTTCCCACATCGCCATCTGCACCCGTGAGCGCTTCCACCAGGGGAGCGACTGCTCGTGCATCCCCGATCTTGCCGAGCGCCTCTGCTGTCTCCTGCCGCATCTCGCTCGTTGGGTCTGTGAGGACCTCGATCAGGGGAGCGACCGCTCGTGCGTCCCCGATCTTGCCGAGCGCCCACACCGCCTTCCTTCCCACACTGCGCTCCGAATCCGTGAGGGCTTCCACCAGGGGAGCGACTGCTCGTGCATCCCCAATCTTGCCGAGCGCCTCTGCTGCATTCCACCACCGCACCCACGAGGTGCTCGATGAATCCGTGAGCACCTCGATCAGGGGAGCGACCGCAGGAGCCCCCAGTGACGCGGCTTCTTCCCAGCTCTCGAGGGCGATTGCCCTGAGCACCCGCTGCGTATCGTCTCTCGGGTGCCAGCCCAGTGACTCCAATGCTTCCGCTGCCTGCCTCCCCACCTCGCCGTCTGAATCCGTGAGGGCCTCCACCAGGGGAGCGACCGCTCGTGCATCCCCCAGCTCCCTCAGGGCCACTGCTGCCTCCTGCCGCACACGGCTCTCGGAATCCGTGAGCGCTTTCACCACTAGTTCGACCGTTCGTACGTCCCCGAGCTCCTTCAGGGCCACTATCGCCGCCCACCGCACACCGCCGTCTGCATCCGTGAGGGCTTCGACCAGCGGTTCAACCGCTCGTGCGTCCCCAATCTTGCCGAGCGCCTCTGCTGCCTCCTGCCGCACCCACGAGTCCGGGTCCTTGAGGGCTGCTGCCAACGCCTTACTGGCTCGCCTTTTCTTTGCGTCGCCTAGCTTCTCGGCTGCTTGCCTCCGCGTCCTCGCGTCCTTTGACTGTAATTGCCGTAATGTCGCCCACAGCATCGTGCTCTCCTTCCTTTCGTGCTCCTCACTGGTTTGTTTGCGAGCCAGTCACTCACCTCCGCCCAGCCCGCGCTTTCACAGCCAATGCCGACCATTGTTCTCGATCAGGATAGAAGTTGGATGTCCCCTCCAGACAGAGGCATCCAGACGGTCAAGCCCTGCCGCTCGCATGCGTAGAGGAGCCACTATATGCGGAAGACGACAGGCCATCGCACTCACCCTCCAGGAAGATCAGGGTTCCTCCGAAGCCGTCGCGCCTAGCACGAACGCATCTACCTGGCTCAGTTTGCCGCGCCAGAAAGGAAGCTTCACCTGGTGTCCCGCGCTCATGATCGTTACGTCGCGCAGATGGAGATAGCGCGAGATGACCGGTAAGCCCTCCGGGCCGATCTCCGGCTGATCCCGCGGTGGCACGAGCGTCAGGTAGTAGTCGCACAGCGCATCCGCCGTTTCCGGTTCGTGCTCGCGATGCAGTGCTTCATGCAGGTCGATGTAAAACTGGGCGTAGTGCCGCGTGCTTGTCAGCACGCCTAAGACCAGCAGCCCGTGCATCTGGAGCAGCAGCTCGATTTCCAGGTCGTGCTGCTCTACCAGGCGCGTCCACATGTGCAGCGCGACATCCTGCTCGCCGTATTCCTTGAGCCACAGGGTACGCTGCTCGATGCGCGTAAGTGGGCGAAAAGCCATCTCACATGGCGGTATGCCTGTTTCCTGGCTCGCTTGCTGCGGCGTGCTTTCCTCTGCTCCTGCCGCCTGGGCTTCTTCCTCTCTGATTACAGAGCTCTCCTGCTGTGCCAGAGGAGGGACACTGTGCTCCCTTCCCTGTCCTGAGATAGCAACCATCGGTCTCACACCTCTCCTCTTGATGGCGTTCGGCTCCCAGCCTGGCCAGTGACTTCGTCTCCAGTCTCAGGATCAAGCTCGCCAGGGGCCGAATGTGGCCCATTCGTGATGGTAAACGTCACCCGGTCCCCTCTGGCAGTGTACTCGAGGAAGCCAGGAATGTAAAAACCGCCTAACAGTAGTGCAACTGTCATGCTGCGTCTTCGCTCGCAACCACCAGGCGAGCCGAAGGCAGAGCGGTTGCGGTTATGCAGAGATGGGTAGAAGGTCCATCCTTTCATGCAGTCTTCCTCGCTTTCCGCTGAGCGCAGACGCGCTCAGGTCTCGCTGTACCGGTAGGGACGCGCTCCCTCACTGCCCACTTCTGCAGTTCGAGCGCGCACCCGACACGGGGAAACGGGTACGGTGTCGGTTACGGCGTCGTAATCGTCCCGTTGGCATTGACCGTAATATGGACGGGCGGCAGCGGCCTGGTCGCCGGTGGCTGGGGATGGGTGCCGTCCGCATTAAAAATCGCGCCATGACATGGACAGTTGAACTGCCCGGTGGACGCATTGTACTTGACCGGGCAGCCGGCGTGGGTGCAGGCCTGCTCAACGGCCACGAAGTTGCCATTACTCAGATGGACCAGCCAGCTCGCCTGGCCATCGGCGGGATTGGTGAAGCTCATCGCGCTGTTGGTGGCCTGGGTGGTATGTCCAATCACCGTCCCCGTAGGGGTCGGTGTCATCGTTGGCGACGAGGTCGGCGATGGTTGCGGCGTGTACGTTGGGGAAGGCGATGGTCGCGGCGGTTGCGTTGGGGAAGGCGATGGTCGCGGCGTGGGCTGCGGAGTCGGCTTCTTATGCGGCTGTTTTCCTCTCCCGTCCCCGTCGTCCCTCTCTCTTCCGTCGTCCCCCTCTTTATGCGCATCGATCGAGGTTGACCCATCAGACCGGTCCTCCTCAGTCCGCGATGGCGCCTGCGTCGCGCTTTGAGTAGCGTGGGCAAAGCTGATCCCACCCACCGTGACCACCGTCACGAGACCGGTGGCGCTCACCGCAAGCAGCTTGATGAGGTTTCTCCGGCTCTGTTGTGTGGGCCGAGTGGGGGTGCGTGGATCGGACTTCGTCTGGTGTCCTGGGGGACGCCGGGTGGATGGTTCGGGTGCCGGTGGCGAGGTCGGTGGCTTGCCCGATGTCGCAGCCCACAGGGCGAACGGGTCAACGCCTGCCAGCGCATCGGGACTCTCTCCTGCTGGGGACGGGAACGCTGTGTTCGCGGGAAACGCTTCTGTGGGGGCATCGGGGTGCATCCCTGGCGCACCTTGATCGCCGTTGTGGCCGGTTGCCGGCAAGGGGAACACGTCTGCCTCATCTTGAGAGTCCCCAAGGGTCCTCTCTCCGGATTGGTCTTCACGTGACAGGTACAAGAGAACAACTCCTTTCAGTGTTCAGAGGCTGTGGGGAAGACCGCCTGGTAAGGGTAGCCAGACGATCTTTCCGCACGGCCTCTCATCCTTTTCTACCCATCGCCGAGCCTGGGTGCGCGTGACGAGCAGTTTGAACCTCGTAACAAGTGTCAGGGTACCTGGAGGGGTTGCAGAGCGTCAAGGCGTTCTGTAGGAACTAGGACTGGGTGGGGGAGAACTACCTGGACTCTTAACCAAAATTAGGATGGCTCTGCTACTGCAAGGTTTGCCCCCTCTCTGACGAGCAACCGAGCGACCTGCCAAATGAAAAATGCGCAAAAACAAGCACAACGGAGCAACACCGCTCATGCCACTTTTGCGCCTGAGCACCATCCTAATTGTGGTGAAGATAGCAGATGCCTCTCCTCCCGCCAGTCCTAGTTCCTACAGAACGCCTTGACGCTCTGCACATCCTCCAGGTACACTGCCACTTGTGTAACAAAGGGGGATGGAGTACTGCTCGTGGCATGAACTCTTGCCGCACTGTAAGCAGAGAAGCAGGAACGCTGAAAGGAGCGCAGGAAGTGCAGACGTTCAGTGTAGGCCAGCTGGTAGGGAGGACCGTGGGGGAGTATCAGATCGAGCGATTGCTTGGTCAAGGCCGGTTGGGTGCGGCATATATGGCCAGGCAACGCTCACAAGGCCGCACGGTCATGATGACCGTGTTCAACTTGCCAGAGGAGCTATCGACCAAGGAACGCAAGCGGTTTACTGCTCGTCTTGCCCAGGAAAGAACAACGCTTGCTAGGCTCACACACCCTCATCTCCTCCCAATGTATGATTCCGGTGAGCACGCTGGCTCTCTCTACCTGGTGACGGCCCTTGTCAAAGGAGCCTCGCTTGCTCAGGTCCTCAAACAACAGGGACGCTTCAGCCCTCACCAAACGCTCGATATACTCAGGCAGGTAGCAGCGGGGCTGGACTACGCGCATAGCCAGGGCGCTGTGCATGGCCTCTTGAGCCTGTCCACTGCGCTCATCAGCGATGAACTCACGGTGCAACTCACCGGTTTCGGCATGCGAACGCTGCTCGAGGTCTATGGGAAGAGACCGCACATGCAACCCCAGGCCTATCTCTTTAGTACGAGTGGCGCCTGCCTGGGAAGCCCCGCATCTATCTCCCCAGAACGCGTGCTGGGCATGCCCGCCGATGCGCGCTCTGATATCTATGCGCTTGGGGTCATGCTCTTTGAGCTCCTGAGCGGAACACCGCCGTTTCGCGGAGCGACTCCCCTGGATATGGCGCTGCAGCGCCTACAGCAGCCCATCCCCTCGGTTCATGCCGCATGCCCGGACGTCCCGGAAGCACTCGACCTGGTGCTGAGTAAAACGCTGGAGCGCGACCCGGTAAAGCGCTATCAACGCGCTGGCGAGAGCGCAGCCGCCTTTGAACGCGCCCTACAAGTACTGGAATGGGTGGAAAGATCCTCTACTCCCCGGGTCGTGCAGTCGACGCAGGAGCCGCTGACGCTCCCACGTACGGTCAACCGGTTTGAGGAGGCGGGCATGCCCTCCGAGAAGTGGCAGTCGGTGCCGCCGCTGGTGAGGGGGCCTCTGCCTGTAGTCACATCCCCTCCTTCCTCCCAAAAAACTGCCCGGGATGGCGTAGGGAGCGGGCCAATGAAGCTTCTCGGGGCAGCGACACCACCTGATGGCCCAACAGAACTGGTTTCAGCAAACGAGGGCATTTCACAACTCAACCCCTGACCCAAACGTGGGCCAGAACCCGTTTGGGAGAACGGTGGATTACCAGGTGCTTTCAAACACCCGGGCAAATGACCCAACAGTCACCATTTCCGCCATCGTGGATGTCGACTCCGCCTTCGGGAGGGGTCGCACCTGCTACGGCTGGAAACCGAACGGATGGTTGCGGCTGGTGACCCGGCTTAGATGCGATGCGCCAGCAGGCCCAGGCGGGTTTCTTTATAAAGGTGTGTAACAAACCGCTTCTGAAAGGTACTACTTCTCTGAAATCCAGCGCAGGGAGCTTCATACCTGTTGACGCCGGGGGAAAAGCATGGAGCACTCGTATTCTGCAAGGGAAGCGCAGTGTCCAGGAGGATAAGCATGATACACGTTCTTGTTGCAGACGGGGTGCCATTGTTCCGCTGCGGTATTCGCGCAGCACTCGAGAGTACACCTGAGTGCAAGGTGGTCGGGGAGGCGACAGAACGGGCGGGAATCATACAACTGCTGCAGGAGCAGCATCCAGACGTACTCGTGCTCGATGCGGGTTTACTTGCGCCTGATGACCTTTTCGAGGTCACAGGTGTGTTGCGACCATTAGCATGTGGGTTGGTCGTTTTGACGGCATCTGCTGACGAGGAGCAGCTTTTCCAGTACCTGAAATTGGGTGCTGCGGCTTATGAATCCAGAGATATTACTCCCGCTTGTCTCACAGACAGGGTGTGCCGTGTTGGGAGACGGGAATATCTCCTCTCCGCCGACGCCATCGATCACCCCCGACCTCCCTCACCCACTGCTCCCAGGATGTCCCCGGCGCTGAAAATCAGGATCGAGGCCCAGGCACCTGCCTCCACCTTTCCTCTTTCGGCTCGCGAAGTGGAGATTCTCGTATACATTGCACAGGGCAACAGCAACAAGCAGATCGCCAAATCACTACACATTTCTGATCAGACGGTGAAGAATCATATAACGTCTATCCTCAAGAAGCTCTCAGTGAATGACCGCACTGCTGCTGTCGTGCAGGCGCTACGTCACCGCTGGATTTCACTGGAAGTCCATACTTACTCAAGACATCCGGCTGTCACCTCTGGCAAGTAAAACAGGAATGCATCCGGTTGCTCTTGCCGCCATCACTACCTGCATAAAACGGCTTGACAAGGCCGTAACGGAATCGCCCCTCTCGGCATCTTTAGTAGTGAAAGCGAAGTATTTGGGGCTGGCGCGTGGATCACAGAGCAAGAATAAAGGAGGGCGATCATGAATCCCGAAGAGTACCTGGATCGCTTGATCGAGAGACGCGAACACGGCGAGGGGCCGCTTCCTGTGATCACTGAGACGGTCGCCATCAACCTGGCTGCTGCCGAGGTGCTGGTTCAGCTGCGGGAGATCGCTGTCCCCTCCGAGTTTGCTGGCCACCTGGAACGCTCCCTTCGTGCCCGCACCCTCGCCCAGCAGAACGGCGGGACCATCTCCATCGTACCTCCCCGCAGTCCTGCAGACTCCCCTCGTTTCCCGCTGCGCCGTGCCTGGATGGTCATGCTCAAGATCGCTGCCGTGCTGATCCTGGCGTCCGCTGGCATCCTCTGGGCCTCTGCACACAGTCTCCCTGGCGATGCACTCTATGGCTTGAAACAAGCTGAGCACCAGTTGACGCGCAACTTGGCTGATCCCACGGGATGCGCAACGAGATGCACTTTCAGCCAAAGGAGCTTCACAGGCTCGTTCAATGTTCGCGCTTTTTACTGGTAAGGGATCAGAAATATCTCTGCCTTCTGGAAGCAGGAGAGTCAGATCAGATCATAAGCCGTCGAGCGCGGCGAGAAGGCCGCCACTACGTCGGTAGCGTCCGGCCATAGCGACGGCCACCAGCGCCAGAGCGCCACATCATAGTAGTTCATAATATTCACCTCCTGCTCACTCATCGCGATGGCAGACAAACCTACACTCCACAAGGATATCCGCCAACCATACTGCTTGCTCAGCAACCACAACAGGTCTATAATGAGGACATCAGAGAGGAGGAAAGCAACATGGCTGATCGCCGACACTTGCTTCTGCTCAGACAGGGAATAACTGCATGGAACACATGGAGAGAGCAGCACCCGGAGATATGTCCTGATCTCAGCAGAGCTGACCTCATCTACGCCAATCTCAATGAGGCCAATCTCAGCGGGGCTAATCTCAGCAACGCTGACCTCCGTTGTGCTGGTCTCAATCATGCCAACCTCTGCGAAGCTGACCTCTCTGAGGCCGACCTTCGCGAGGCTAACCTTCATAGAGCATGCCTTTGCAACGCCGACCTCCATAGCGCTAATCTGAGCGATACTTACCTCCGCATGGCCCACCTCTCCCAGGCCAATCTCCGTGAGGCCAATCTCAGCAGAGCTGACCTCAACTACGCCTGGCTCAATGAGGCCGATCTCCGTGGAGCCAATCTTAGCGACACTGACCTCTATTGCGTTAAGTTCAACGGAGCCGATGTGACACACGCGCACCTGGCATGGAGATCGGTAGCAAACCTTGACCTGCGCACTGTGAAGGGCTTGGAAACCATCAGTGACCCCTACCACCCACAAAACGAGAAGCCGCACCGAGGAAAAGGAGAGCGGAAACTCCGATAAGGCGTTCCCTTGCAGTAGTCGTATGGCTGAACGCGTCATGCACCACTGCCCTTTCTTCTTGGTAAAAAGCGTGAAGAGCGAGCAGGTTTTGGGTCTGCCCACGTGATGCGCAACGAGACACATTTCTCAAGTGAAGTGGCTCCAGATGGGTCTTCATGACATATCAAGCTTTGATACGAAGTGGAACTTCTGCGCATCGGCAGAACGCCTTGGGGGAAGAGAGGGAGAGTGCTGCAAGCCGACAGGGATTCCTTGCCCTCCTGATACACTCAGAGGGAGAGAGTACTGTATTGAAATAGCTTCTGTGGCGGCCCGTTCCTCCTCGATTAGTTCCTCGCCAGAAAACCAGGAACACCAGCGACCGTGACACGCAGGTGCGGTGGTCCGAACCAGGCATTGCAGGCGAGTCGATCCTGCCAACTCCAGCGGTGATGTGAACGCATGGCACGAGGTGGACGAGCAGGAGGCCAAGCCTCCTGCTGGGTCTGAACCAAGGGAAGGATCTCAACGTATTGCCGACGCCAGTGGGTCGTCCAGGTGCGGCGAAGTGCTCGTCCGGCCACATCGACCCACCGCATCGATCCAAGCACGATGGGCTTGTGCGAAACCTCGGCAGGCGGAGGCAAAAGACGGCGGACAGCGCTGACGCGACGCGCCCGATCGCCTTTTGCCGCCTTTTGCCAGGCACTGCTCCCGCAGAGCACAGGGCTGACAATCGGTCTGGTAGGCGAGGTACACGGCCGGCTTCAGTAAACTCATTTTCTTGACGTACTTCGCTCAACCACAGGCTGGCCCCCGCTGGACAGCGCAGCTTCCCGTCCTCCTGCAACACGAAGTCCTCGGCACAGATTAGCCCGGTGGCTCGTCCGAACGCCGCGGCCCACTGCCACGGGCCATACGCTTCCGGTGGGGGTTCTTCAGCGATGAAGACAGGAGGAGCTTCTTTGGGAGGAGCCCACTCGATCGCGCGCACCTGGACACCCTGCATCGCCTGCCCCAGGGAGAGGCGCAGGTTCCACACCCATTGAGACGCGATTTGCCACAGTTCTTGCCCGCACGCCGTGTAGGAACACCAGCGATCGGGATCTTCTTCGATATCTTCATCAGCCAGCACCGCGATCTTCGGCGCCCCGTCCATGATAGAGGTCCAGGACATCCTCCACCAGGAACCCATCGGCACCCAGCATCGTGATGAACAGTTCATAGACCCACTCCCCCACCCGCTTGCCGACCGGAATGTTCTTCTCTGGCGGAGGTGCGGAATGACGGGCCACAATCACTCGCACGTGAGACACGTCCTCCCCCAAGTCCAGCCAGCCTCCATCAAACAGTTCGACGACCTCACCGCTATTCCTCCTCGTCACGCTCGCCGTCGGCCTATCTAGCCAGCACGAGCTGGATCCGGGGAGACTCCAAGAGCTGATACCCTCTCCATCGCGGAACGCTAGACGTGCCGGCCAGCAGAAGTTGAGCGATGACGGTCGCATCGCCATAGGCTCCGTCGAGACGGACTAGAGCTACGTCTTTCGGGAACGCGAAGTGCTTCAAATAGGCCGTGATGGATCGGAGGGCCGAGGCCAGTTCACCACGATAGTCGCCATTGCCCTTGCCTGCATACGTCCCAACCCATTGGCGCGTGTGCATTTGGGTAGTGGTGAAAAAGAGAATGATGTGATAGCATAAGGGCACCATGAATACACGAGGTTAAAGATCCCATGATCACCGTCATCGTTCATTGTCCTCATTGCGGGAGCGACGCACTGGTGCGTAACGGTCGATCTCCCAACAGGAAGCAGAAATATCTCTGCCGTGTTTGTCAAAGACAAAGCCGAGAGAATCCGATACCACATGCGTATCCAGAAGAACGTCGTGAGGAGGTCCTACGTGCCTATGAAGAGCGCAGCAGCTTGCGTGGGCTTGAGCGAACCTTTGGGGTGTCATATGAAATCCGTTTAAGTACTGTCTAAAGACGGCCACCAATGGAAGCAGGTGTGAGCACGCACGACCGCCGGGTGCTCCTGGAGCCAGCGGCAGCGCTCGGCTTGCACCTGTTCCAACTCATCCAGAGAGGCGAACACCCGATTGGCCAATGGCTCATTGGAGAGCGGCCAAAGCCGCGGAGCCTGCTGGACCTCGGGCGAATACGGCGGGAGGAACAGTAACTGGATGCCTCTGGGAAGCGAGAGCGTAGCACTCTTGTGCCACCCCGCGCCATCCAGCAGCAGCACAATCTGTTTGTCGCTTCCCGCTCCCACTTCGCTGGCAAACAGCGCCAAGGCCTGGGAGAACACCTCCCCATTGACTGTCGGCAAGAGCAACCAACTGGTGCGCCCGCTTTCCGGATGGACAAAGGCATACACATACATCCATTGATAGTGCAGGGCTACCGGCGCTTTGACTGTCGATCCCTTCGGTGCCCAGACCCGCCGCAGAATGGGACCCAGGCCAATGCGGTGCTCATCCATGCTCCACAGTTCGATGGTCGCTTGCCGATGCGCGGCTCGTACGTCCTCGACCTGCGCGGGCAGTTTTTTTAAAAGCCTGCTGGACTTCCGCGTCCGCTTTGGCATGCTGGGGACGAGGCACGCGCGAACTGTAGCCCACCCGCTGGAGGTAATCCCACCCGCGTTGAGGAGCGATCTCACGGCCCAAGGTGCGCTGCATCCACTGAGCCACCTTGGG
>WNFD01015061.1_pt1 | contig 14663 bp, 13 predicted proteins | sample 5400491 | NCBI WGS metagenome assembly WNFD01 (sample SAMN13153343, study PRJNA577476) | soil metagenome | isolation source: 120 cm saprolite under Douglas fir tree site 2 hole 2 replicate 2 | place: USA:California | collected 2015-04-18
CGAAGGGCAGTCGCGCTACGCCAAGGGGCCCAGCCAGGACCCGACGACGCTCCACGTAGCGCTGGCCGTGCCCGACGTCCAGGAGGCCAAGCGCGAGCTGGACCGGTTGGGCGTCAAGTACTGGAGCGTCGTGTCGGCCGTCGGCCCCCAGCTCGAGCAGCTCTTCATGGACGATCCGCACGGCAACCTGATCGAGCTGCACGAGGCCGGCACCTGCCGCTGCAAGAAGACCGCCAGGAAGAACGCGGCGGCGCCGTCGATGGCGGGCTAGGCAGGGGCCGGCATGCGTCAAGACGTCGTCGACCGCGCCGATGCGCTGACGCGAGAGAAGATCGCGCCACGCTCGGCCATGTACGACCGTGAGGGCAAGAACCCCGTGGAGAGCTGGGCCGATCTCCATCGCGAAGGGTATCTCGCGTGCGCCCTTCCCACCGCCTACGGCGGCATGGGTCTCGACATGGCGACCTACATCGCGGTCATCCGCGCGATCGCCCGGGGCTGTGCCAGCACGGCCATGACGCTCCACATGCACTCCACCGTCATGCGCTTCATCGACGCCCTCGGCACTGACGCGCAGAAGCGCCGCTACTATCCGGAGGTCACGGAGCGCGGCAGGATGTTCGGCTCGTGGGGCAGCGAGCCAGCCGTCAGTCTCTCGCGCACGTTTACGATGGAGACGATCGTACGGGCCGTGGACGGCGGCTGGGCGGTGGACGGCGTCAAGCACTTCTGCACCATGGCGCTGGGCGCCTCGTTCTACATGGTCTGGTGCGCGCTCGACGGCAGCGGCGACATGGCCAAGGCGCTGCTCCTGGCAGTCGTGCCCGCCGAGAGTCCCGGCATCTCGACCGACGGCAAGTGGGACACGCTTGGCATGCGCGCGACCTTCAGCCCGACAGTGACGTTGTCGAACGTGCGCATCCCGAAGGACGCGACGCTCGGCCGGCCCGGCTCGGCGACGAGCGTGGGCGTGGTCGAGGGCTTCGCGCTGGGCTATGCCGCCGTCTACGTCGGCATCGCGGAGGCGGCCTTCGAGTTCGCCGCCAGCTACGTGAAGAAGCGTGTCGTCAAGCCCGAGAACGTCCCGGTCTCGCATGACCCAGGCGTCCAGCGCCAGATCGGCGACCTCGAGGCTCGCCTGGACGCCGCCCGTCTCGTCCTCCACGACTCGGCGTCCCGCTGGGATGCGGCTGACGTCGCCCAGCGCGGGTGGCTGGCGAATCGCGCCAAGTACCTGACCACCGAGATCGGCCTGCACGTCACCTCACTGGCCCTCCAGATCACGGGCGGTCGCGGAGCCTACAAGGACTTCCCCGTCGAGCGCGCCTTCCGTGACCTGAGGACGGCCTCGCTCATGCCGCCCACGATGGACCGCATGGTGGAAGGGATGGGCAAGCTCGCGCTTGGGCTTGGCGGCGGGATGTTCGAGTTCAGCGGCGGCAAAGAACACAGCTGATGCCTAAAGTTGCGTTCATCGGCCTGGGCGCCATGGGTAGCGCCATGGTCAAGCGCCTCCTTGCCGCGGGTCACCCCGTCACCGGCTACAACCGGACCCGCGCAAAGGCCGAGGCGCTCGCGTCGCAGGGCATGACCATCGCCGACTCCGCGCGGAGCGCCGCGGAAGGCGCGGACGTCGTGCTGAGCATGGTGACGGATTCGGAGGCGCTCCGCGACGTGGCGCTCAGCCCCGACGGCATCCTGGCCGGGTTGGGCAAGGGCGCGGTATGGGCGGAGATGAGCACAGTCAGTCCGGCGGTGACCCGCATGCTGGGCGAGCGAGTCGCCGCGCGCGGAGCAGCGATCCTGGATGCCCCCGTGTCGGGCAGCACCGTCACCGTCGCGCAGGGGCAGTTGAGCTTCATCGTGGGCGGGGACCCGGCCGCCCTCGAGCGCGTGCGGCCGTATCTCCTCGCCATCGGCCCGACCATCACGCACGTCGGCGCGCTCGGACTCGCCGTCACCATGAAGATCGCCATCAACCTCGGGATCGCGGTCCAGATGCTGGCCTTCAGCGAGGCCGTCCTGCTGGCCGAGAAGTCGGGCATCTCGCGCGAGCGCGCCGTCGAGGCCCTCCTCAAGAGCGTGACGGCCTCGCCCATGCTGAAGTACCGCGGCCCCTTCGTGCTGAAAGCGCCCGAGGAGGTGCTCTTCAACGTGGTGCTCATGCAGAAGGACCTGCGCCTCGCCCTCGAGCAGGGCCGCGCGGTGGGCGTGCCACTGCCGGCGACCGGTCTCACCCACGAGATGCTCACTGCCGCCCGCGGTCTCGGCCTGGCGGACAGGGACTTCGCCAGCGTGTTCGACGTCCTCGCGCGGATGAGCGGGCTGCCCGGGAGCTAGTGGGTCGCATGCCGCCTTCCCGATACACGCGCCGGCGCTTCGTCGCCGGCGCCGCGACGTTCGGCGCGGCGCTGGCCATCCCGTGGCGCGCGGCGCCGGCCGCCCAAGAGCCGGCGGCCCGGCCGCTCGTCCCACGCGAGGTCCTCTTCGGCGATCCCGACCGGGCGTGGGCGCGACTGAGCCACGACGGCGCCTGGCTTTCCTACATCGCTCCGGTGGACGGTGTCCGCAACCTCTGGGTCGCGCCGGCCGCCGACTTGGCGGCCGCCCGGCCCGTGACCCGCGCGACCGATCGCCCGATCGGGAGCGAATACCAGTGGGCCTACACCAACCGCCACCTCGTGTTCGCCCAGGACCGCGACGGCGACGAGAACTGGCGCATTTCGTCCGTCGACGTCACGGACGGGACGGTCGTGCCCCTGACGCCGCCGCGCGGCGTGCGCGCCCACCTGCAGGAGATGAGCCGCCGCTACCCGTCCGAGATGCTCTTCGGCCACAACGAGCGGGACAAGCGCTTCTTCGACCTCTATCGCGTCAACATCCTGACCGGGCGGTCCGAGCTCATGTTCGAGAACCATCGCTACGGCTGGCTCATCACCGACAGCGCGTTTCGGCTTCGGCTGGCGGTGCACTACCTCGGGGACGGCAGCTTCGAGTGGCTCGAGCTGCGCGAGAGCGGCGCCTGGGCGACCTTCCTCACCGTGCCGATCAGCGACGTCGACGGCACAGAGATGCTGGACTTCAGCGACGACGGCAGGACCCTCTACCTTCTCGACTCGAGAGGTCGCGACAAGTCGGCGCTCGTCGCCATCGACATGGCGACGCGGCGGGCGCGGGTCCTGGCCCGCGACCCCGAGGCGGACCTCACGACGGTCGTTTTTCAGCCGGCCGACCGGCGGCCACTCGCGGCGGGCGGCATGCTCGCGCGGCGGCGCTGGCAGACCGTAGACGCGGCGTTCACGGCGGATCTCGAGCGGATCCAGTCCGCGACCGGCGGCGACGCGGACCTGAGAGGGCTCACGCTGGACGGCCGCAAGGCGCTGGCCTTCATCAGGCACGACGCCGCGAGCCCCGAATACGTCGTGTACGACCGCCCGGCGCGGAAGCTGCGCCCGCTCTTCAAGGTGCGAAGCCGCCTCCACGGGCTGCCCCTCAGGCCACTCGAGCCCGTGGTTTTCTCCGCCCGCGACGGTCTCACGATCCACGGCTATCTGACCCTGCCCGAGCCCGGCGCGCGGCAGGTGCCGATGGTCCTCGCCATCCACGGCGGCCCCTACTGGCGCGACGAGTGGGGCTTCAACGACACGCACCAGTGGCTGGCCAACCGGGGATACGCGGTGCTGAGCGTCAACTACCGCGGCTCGACCGGCTTCGGCAAGGCATTCGTCACCGCCGCCGACCACGAGTGGGGCGGGAAGATGCACGACGACCTGATCGACGCCGTCAACTGGGCGGTCTCGCGCGGCGTCGCCGACCCGAAGCGCGTCGGCTTCTACGGCGCGAGCTACGGCGGCTACGCAGCGCTGACGGCGGCCACGAAGACGCCGGAGACCTTCGCCTGCATCGTGGACATCTTCGGGATCGCGAACCTTCTGACCTTCATGGCGGCGATCCCCGAGTACTGGAAGACGTGGTTCATCGTGTGGAAGAATCGCCTGGGCGATCCCGACACGGAGGCCGGCCGCGCCTTGCTGCGGGAGCGTTCTCCGTTGACCCACATCGATCGCGCCTTCCGGCCCATCCTCATCGCCCAGGGGTTGGAGGACGTCCGCGTGACCCGAGCCGAATCGGAGCAGATGGTGGCGGCGCTCAAGCGACGGAACGTGCCTGTCACCTACGTCACCTTCCCCGACGAGGGGCACGGCTTCGTGCGTCCGGAGAACCAGATCGCCTTCAGGGCCGTGACCGAAGCCTTCCTGGCGAAGCACTTGAACGGCAGGCTCGAGCCGATAGACCGGGCGCGCGACTTCAAAGGCTCCACACTCACGGTCGAAGTGGGCGCCGAGCTCGTGCCGGGGCTGGGCTAGCTTTAACGGCAGCGGGCTTCTGGCACGTCACGCGGTCCGGTCAGAAACGCGAGGGAACGAGACCTTGGGTCCAAATCGCAAATCCCGCTTCAAGCGTCCCGTGGGCCTCCTGCCCTTAATCCTGCTTCTCTGCATCGCTCCGACGGCGGAAGCCGCGCCGTCTTGGAACGTCGGCTATCGCAAGATCGATGTGCAAGACGCGCTGACTGGCGAGTCATTCCCGGTCGCTCTGTGGTATCCCACGCCCGCGGGGCCCGCTCCTCTCTTCGTGACCGGCTCACGCTCACTCTCGCTCTGTCGCTTGCCGGCGATCCTCTGTCGATGGATTGCGTTCGAGATGCCGGTGGCCCACGATGCGCCACCGGCTGCGGGAGACTTCGGGCTGATCGTCGTGTCGCATGGGGCCGGCGGCATGGCTCTTTTACACCGAGATCTCGCGATGGTGCTGGCCTCGCAAGGCTACGCGGTCGCGGCCCCCACGCACCCACGAGGACAGGGCAACGGCATATCCGGTGTCGGCGTGTGGGTCGGCCGCCCCCAGCAAGTGTCCCGCGTGATTGATGCGGTCCTGGAAGACGGACAGCTCGGGTCTCACATCGAGCGCGAACGCATCGGGGTGGTGGGTCATTCGAGCGGTGGCTACACTGCGCTGGCAGTCGCTGGTGCCAAACCCAGTACCAGCGCAGTCGCCGCGCATTGCCGACAGCATCCCGATGACGCCAAGTTCTGCGCCTCCGGTGGTGCTTCCACTCGGGAAGCCACCCGCGAGGTCGGCCACATCCCCGATCTCCTCGATCCGCGGGTACGGTCCGTCGTGCTCATGGCGCCGAACGCGGCACCCTTCACCGACGACGCGCTGGCGAAGGTCGCCGTCCCCGTGCGTGTCTATGCTGCGGAGAAGGATGACCTGACGCGCGTGCGGTATCATGCCGAACGCCTGGTGAGGGCTTTACCTCAGGCGGAATGCGTTCTTGTCAAGGGTGCCGGGCACTTCTCCTTCATAGCGAGCTTCCCCCCGGCGCTGAAGATCATCGCCGGTGAGGGCGCGCGAGACCCGGACGGTTTCGATCGCGACGCGCTCCATGAGGTGATGAACCGCGAGATCGTCGAATTCTTCAACCGCACGCTACGGCCGGCCGGGAACACGCCCATCAAGGGCGCTCAGCCGCCGTCATGTCGATCGCGTGAGTCGAGCGGACGAGATTTCCGGCTTAAAAGCCTCCTACTGCCGGCAGGGCTTGATGGCGCTGGGCGGCGGCAGCGTCTCGGGCGGGGCAAAGACGGCGAGGTAACCGGCCGCGGGCGTCAGCAGGGTGAAGCCGAGCTGACGGTAGCCGACGGCGGCCAGCTCGCAACGGAGGAGCGCGGGCGGCGTGCCGTGACGCTCGGTGGGCTGATCTTTGTCGATGATGCCCACGCGGGCGCCGGGCGATAGCGCGGACCGGAGGCGGTAGAGGAACTCGTAGGGATTCTCGATCTCGTGGTACATGTGCGAGAGAATCGCCACGTCCACAGAGTCTGCCGGCAGCCTCGGATCCCGCGGGAGACCCATGATGACCTGAACCGCGGTAATCCGATCCCGCGCGAGCCGCCCTCTCAGCCGATCCAGGTACTCCGGTTGCACGTCGGTGGCGTAGATGGTGGCGCCCGGCCCGAGGCGGCGAGCGACACGAACTGTGTAGTACCCGAGGCCCGCGCCGATGTCGGCCACGCGCTGGCCCGGCTTGATGCCGAGCAGATCCATGACGCGCTCCGCCTCACCGTGGCCGTCGCGCGTCTTCTCATTGGAGTACTCCGGGGACACGATGCCCGCGACCGGACGGTCGGGAGCGGGAAAGTCCGTCGATCCGGGCTTGCCCGGTGGCTGGCCCCACGCCAAGTCGGCCAGCAGGAGCGCGAAGACGACCAGGCGCCATCTCACGTTCGCACGACCTCCACCGTCAGACGCCCAGGAAGCGCTGCTGGATCTCCGGATCGGCGCGGAGCGCGGCCGGCGTGCCCTCGAACTGGATGCGGCCCTGGTCCATGACGTACAGGCGATGGGAGAGCGCGAGCGCCACTTCCAGCATCTGCTCGACGAGCAGGATGGTCGTCCCGCGCCGGTTGATCTCGCCCAGGATCCCGGTCAGGCTCTCGACGAGGATCGGGGAGAGGCCCTCCGTCGGCTCGTCCACCAGCATGAGCTTGGGGCGCGCGACGAGGCCGCGCGCGATGGCCAGCATCTGCTGCTCGCCGCCGGAGAGCGACTTGCCCTTCTGCTCGTAGCGATCCCGAAGACGCGGGAAATAGGTCAGCACCTCTTCCACCACGGCGCCGTTGTCGGCCGGCGCGCTGTGGGCCGCGCCCAGGATTCCCAGGCGCAGATTCTCGGCCACGCTCAGGTTGGGCAGGATCCGCCGCTCCTCGGGCACATAGGCGATGCCGGCGCGCGCCACCTCGTGGGTGGGCAGCTTGGTGAGCTCGCGGCCGTCGAAGGTGATGCGCCCGCCGCGCGGGGGGACCAAGCCCATGATGCTCTTGAGCGTCGTCGTTTTGCCCGCTCCGTTCCGGCCGATGAGCGTCACGACCTCACCGGCGCCGACCGTGAGCGAGACGCCCTGCAGGATGTGCGCCTCGCCGTAGTACGCGTGGAGACCCTCGACGGCGAGCAGCGTCACTTGGCGATGCCCAGGTAGGTCTGCTGCACGAGGACGTTGGCGCGGATCTCGGCCGGCGTGCCGTCGGCCAGCACCTGGCCCTGGTGGAGTACGGTGATGCGATCGGAGATGTTCATCACGACTTTCATCTTGTGCTCGATCAGGATGACGGTGCGCCCCTCGGCGATGCGGCGGATCAGGTGGATGGTCTCGTCCGTCTCCTCCGGGCTCATGCCGGCCGTGGGCTCGTCGAGCAGGAGGAGCGTCGGGTCGGTCGAGAGCGCGATCCCGAGCTCGAGGTGACGCTGCTCGCCATGGGAGAGGTGGGCGGCCTTGAACGAGAGGCGGTAGGTCTGCGCGGCCACGCGCACGTTCTCGAGCACGGAGAGATGCGGAAAGATGTTGGTGATCTGGTACGACTTGGCGACGCCCAGCCGCGAGACCCTGTGCTGGGGCAGGCCGGTGATCTCGCGCCCGTCGAACCAAATCCTGCCGCCCGAGGGCGCCATCTCGCCCGAGATCAGACGGAAGAAGGTGGTCTTGCCCGCGCCGTTCGGGCCGATGATGGAGCGCAGCTCGCCGCGCTCGACCTCGAAGTCCACTTGCGCGACGGCCATGAGGCTGCCGAAGCTTCGAGTCAGTCGCTCGGTGCGGACGATGGGCGATGCCATGGGGGGGGGAGCCGGGCCGTAACATAGCAGGGCGCTGTTTCGAGCGTCAAGGTAGGATTCGCCCGTGAAGCCCGTCCAGTTCACCTATCACCGGCCCGCTTCGCTGGACGAGGCCCTGGCGTTGATGGAGCGCTACGGCCCCGATGGTCGCATTCTGGCGGGAGGCCAGAGCCTCGTGCCCGCGCTCAACATGCGGCTGGCCGCTCCGGCCGCTCTCATCGACATCAATCGTCTCCCGGGACTCGACGGGATCAGCCTCGAGCCCGAGGGGCTGGTGATCGGCGCGATGACCAGGCACGAAGCCGTCGAGAACTCGCCCCTCGTCGCTCGGCATGCCCCGCTGATCGCCCAGGCGATGCCTTATGTGGGCCATCGAGCGATCCGCTCCCGTGGCACGGTGGGTGGCAGTGTCGCGCTGGCCGATCCTGCCGCCGAGCTGCCGGCCTGCCTCGTCGCGCTCGATGCCGTGATCCGCGTCGCAGGGACAGGCGGGAAGCGAGAGACTCCTGCTGCGCGCTTCTTCCTCGGCATCTACACGACGGATCTCGCGCCGGGCGAGATCGTGACGGCCGTGGTCGTGCCGTCTATCCAGGCGGGATGGCGCTCACACTTCGCGGAGCTGGCCCGCCGTCAGGGTGACTATGCGCTGGTTGGCCTCGCCACCCAGTGCCTCGTCGAGGGCGGAGTGATCAAGGGCGCGCGGCTCGTGTTCTGCGGCGTCGGCCCGACTCCTGTTCGCGCTCAGCGTGCCGAAGCCACGCTCCTCGGTTGCCGCCCTGACGCCGATGTGTCTGCCGAGGCGGGCCGCGCTCTCGACGCTGATCTCGACCCTCAGGGCGACGTACACGCGAGCCGAGCCTTGAGACGCCACCTCTCACGCGTGCTGCTCGGACGCGTCCTCGCTCACATCGCCGCCTGACATGGACGAGACGATTCCGATCTCCGTGACCGTCAACGGCGTGACGGTGAACCGGCGCGTGGAGCCGAGGCAGACTCTCGTGGACTTTCTCCGCTACGGCCTCGAGCTGACGGGTTCGCACGTGGGCTGCGAGCAGGGCGTCTGCGGCGCCTGCACCGTGCGGGTGGACGGCGCCATCGTACGCGGCTGCCTCATGCTGGCCGTCCAGTGCGACGGCAGTCGCGTCGAGACCATCGAGGGCGTGGCGGGTACTGGCGAAGTCTTCGACCTCCAGCAGGCCTTCGCTCAGGAGAACGCGCTCCAGTGCGGCTTCTGCACCCCGGGGATGCTGCTGACGGCGCAGGACCTGCTCGCACGGAAGCCGGGAGCGAGCTCGCAGGAAATCCGCGAGGCGCTCTCGGGTAACTATTGCCGTTGCACGGGGTACCACGCCATCGTCGAAGCCGTCCGCAAGACGGCAGAATCGCGGGGGCGCACGTGACCGCGATCGAAAAGGGCCGAAGCTATATCGGCGAGAGCGTGGTCAGGCCGCAGACGAAGAGACTCCTGGCCGGTCGTGGCGTTTTTACCGATGACGTGACGCTGCCGCGCATGCTCCACGTCGCCTTCGTGCGGAGCCCCCACGCGCATGCGCGCATCGTCTCGATCGACGCCGCTGAGGCGCGAGCGTTGCCTGGAGTGGTCGCGGTCGTCACTGGCGAGGACATGGCGCCCGTCTGCTCGGGCTGGGTCGGCACCCTCGCGCATTTCCAGGGGATGAAGTCGGCGATGCAGCGCCCCCTCGCGACCGGCAAGGCTTCGTGGCAGGGCGAGCCCGTCGCGGCCGTGGTGGCGGAGAGCCGCGCGCTCGCCGAAGACGGCGTATCGGGGGTGCGCGTCGAGTGGGAGCCGCTGCCCGCCGTGACGGATCCCGAGCGCGCACTCGACCCGTTGACGCCGGTGATCCACCCGGAGCTCGGCGACAATCTCGCCTTCAAACTCGAGCTCAGCTCGGGTGATGTTGAGGCCGCCTTCAAAGGCGCGGACGCCGTTTTGACCGACACCTTCACCATGGGGCGGCACACGGGCGTCACTCTCGAGGCGCGCGCCATCCTGGCCGACTTCGATCCCTCCGAGCGGCGGCTGACCGTCTACCACTCCTTCCAGGCGCCCAACATGATGCAGGACATCCTGGCGCGCCACCTCGCGCTGCCCGAGCAGGACGTCCGCGTCATCTGCAAGGACGTGGGCGGGAGCTTCGGCATCAAGGTCCACATCTACCCGGACGAGATGGCGACATGCGCGCTGAGCGTCATGCTGGGCCGGCCGGTCAAGTTCACCGCCGACCGGCTCGAGTCCTTCGTGAGCGATATCCACGCGCGCGAGCACCGCGTGAAGGCCGAGCTGGCCGTGAAGCGCGACGGGACCATCCTCGGCATGCGGGTGGACGATTTGACGGGCATCGGCCCCTACTCGGTCTATCCGCGGACGAGCGCCGTCGAGGGCAACCAGACCATCCGGCTCACGCCGGGCGTCTACCGCTTTCGCGACTATGCCGCGAGCCTTCGAGTGGTCTTCCAGAACAAGACGCCCATGTGCCAGTACCGCGCCGTCGGCCATCCGATCGCCTTCGCGGTCATGGAGGCCATGGTGGACCGTGCCGCGCGCGGGCTCGGGCTCGATCCGGTTGACGTCCGGCGGAAGAACTACGTCACGGCCGAGATGTATCCCCACACCTCGCAGACGGGCTACTTCTTCGAGCGGCTGTCGCACGAGGAAGCCTTGGACAAGCTCCTCGAGATCTCCGGCTACCGGGCGCTCTGCGCCGAGCGCGACCAGCTCCGCAAGCAGGGCATCCATCGCGGGCTGGGGCTCTGCGCCTTCATCGAGCTGACGACGCCGGGCCCGGCCTTCTACGGCGTGGGCGGCGCGCGCATCTCATCGCAGGACGGCTGCACGATCAAGCTCGAGCCCTCGGGCAAGCTCACCTGCATGACGGGCGTGACCGAGCAGGGGCAGGGGACGGACACGATGATCGCGCAGGTGGTGGCGAGCGCGGTGGGCCTGGCGATGGAGGACGTCCGCGTGCTGACCGGCGACACCATGGTCTCGCCATACGGTGGCGGGACCTGGGCCTCGCGCGGCGCCGGGATCGGCGGCGAGGCAGCGCTCCAGACGGGCAAGGCCATCCGGGGAAACATCCTCAAGGTGGCGGCGGCCATTCTCCAGTGTGAGCCCGAGGATCTCGACATCCGACTCGGCAAGATCGTGGATCTGCTGACGGGCGAGGTGAGGCTCGAGCTGGGGGAGCTGGGCCGGGTCGCCTACTTCCGCCCCGACACGCTGCCGAAGGACTTCCAGTCCGAGCTGACGGTGACGCGCCACTACGTGCCGCGCCACCAGGGCTTCGCCTTCACCAACGGTATCCAGCTCTCCCACCTCGAGGTGGACGTCGAGACGGGCTTCGTCCGTCTCCTCAAGCACTGGTGCGTGGAGGACTGCGGCCGCGTCATCAATCCGCGTTTGGTCGACGAGCAGCTCCGCGGCGCCATCGTCCAGGGCATCGGCGCGGCCCTCTACGAGCACCTGGTTTACGACGAGCAGGGGCAACTGCTGACCGGCACCATGATGGACTACCTGGTCCCGATGGCCGCCGAGATGCCCGAGATCGTCGTCGGCCACGTGGAGACGCCGACGGCTTATGCCGAGGGCGGCTTCAAGGGCGCGGGCGAGGCGGGCACCGCGGGAGCGCCCGGCGCCGTGCTCAACGCGGTCAACGACGCGCTCGCCCCCTTCGGCGCGCGCGTCACGTCACAGCCGATCACCCCCGAAGTCATCCTGAAGGCGCTGGGAGCGCTCTGAGGAGCGCGGGCACGTAGACCGCCTCGCGCCCGGTGATGCGCGCGCCGGCCCGCGTGTAGACCCCCGCGATCTCGTTCCCAGCCAGGAAGACGCCGAAGATCAGGTGGCGCGATTCGTACTTCCAGCCGTGGCCGGTCGCCACGGGCACGCGCGCTTTGAAGACGTCGAGGCGCTCCTGGCAGACCACGGGACCTTCCACGAGCCGCCGTCGCTCCTGCGGCGCGATGTCGCTCGAGAAATGGACGCCGAGTCCCTCGCGCTCGAGATAGGGCTTGATGACGTAGGGCTTGCGGCCGAAGGGTTCCGGGCCGAGTGCGGTACGTGCGACGTAACGCTTGATGGCGGCGGCCTCGGCGGGGGGAAAAAATCCCTGAGCTTCGAGCTCCCAGAGGAGCGCCAAGAAAGCCTTGCTCTGAGGGATCAGCGCCTGCGCCGGCGGCAGCAGGCCGACTTGGCCGCGCGCCGCGGTATCGATGAGGGGAGCCCAGCGGGGCTCAGCGAGCCAGTCGAGCGGATAGTAGCGGAAGAGGAGGTCGAGCCTCCGGCCGGCGAGGCGCACTCGTCCGTCGCCGACGGCGAGATCCTCCGGTGTCGCGAGCTGGAGGCTCGCACGGGGCAAGGCTTCCCGCGCCGCGCGAGCATGCGCGCGGAGCTGGTCGGCATCTTCGGGAGAGCCGAGGGCGCCGACGAGTCCCACGTTGAGCGGACAGTCCGCCGCGCCGTCGCCGAGTGATCGCTCGACCCAGCGTTTCCAGCTCGAGGCCAGCGCCGGCCAGAAGCCGGCTGACAGCGGCGCCGCGGCCGCATGGAGCCGCGCGACGTCACCCTCGATCGAGCCCGTCTCCCAGAGCCCCGCCGGCGTGTCGCTGTTGATCTCGAGGAGCTTCCAGCGGCCGTCCGCCGTCCACGCCCAGTCGAAGCGCGAGAGGAAGCTCCAATCCTGCTCGACGGCGATGGTCGCGCAGAGAGGCGCCAGCGTCTCCGGGATCCCGAGAATACCGAGGAGCTCGGGACGGCCGCGGAGGTGCGCGAGCACGCGCCCGACCGCGCGGCCGAGCACGAGCGATGCGTGGCTGAGCTCGTCGTACGCGCCCGGCGCGAGCCCGATCGCGGCCAGCGTGAAGTTGGCGAGCCCGTCCGTCCACGTATTGGTGTAGCCGCGGAGTGCATGGCGATCCGCGATCGCGCGCCACGCCGTGCCCACATCGCTGCCGCGCGTCTCCATGGGCGCGGAGTCGAGCATCGCGGGCTTGTCGGCGCGCTCGCGGCGGATGATGAGCGGCGACCACCACACCGTGCTCTCGTCGGTGAGCGGCGTGGGCTGGCATCGCGGGCAGATTCCCGCCGGCTGGCCTCCCGCCAGGTAGACGCCCCAATTGACGTAGCCCGGACGCCCGCCGTCGGCGGATGGCAGCCAGCGCCGGCGCGGCGGCACGAAGGCCTGGACTATCCACTCGCGGGGGCTCGCGGCGGCGGCGGCGAGCGCCGCCTGCCATTCGCCGGGAGAAGCGAGCGCCCCCGCCGCGACGCGTTCCGAATAGCGCCCCAGCACCGGCTTGAGCACCCAGTCCTCTGGGCGCGCCCGCGCGCGATCGAGCCAGCCCTCCTGCGACACCAGCGCCGTCGGCGGCACGAGCCGCTCCACCAGCGAGGCCTCGGCGCGCGTGAGCCAGTGGCCTCCGCGGAGGAGCGCCCACAGCGCGGCGAACGCGCTCTTGGCCTGGGCCACGACGGCGCACGGATCGTTGAGCCAGAGGACGCGCGCGTCGAGGAGTCCTCGTGCTGCCGGCAGCTCGTGGAGGTACTCGGCCGGATAGTGACGGAGCACGACGTCCACCGGCGTGCCGTAGGCGACGGCGCGGCCGTCCTCGACGGTCAGCGTGAGGGGATCCACCACGTCCCATTCCCATCCGAGCGCGCGCGCCTCTGCGCCGAAGAGGTAGGCCAGCCTGAACTCCTCTCGATGAGCCGGATCGCACAGGATCGCGAGGCGAGGGCGTCCCCGCGCGCGTCCCGCGTGCCGACGCCACGCTTCCGCGAGCTCACGGCGGAAGCAGGCGCGCGCTCCGCGATTCGGGTTGCCGCGCGCGGGCCCGAGCTCTTCCGATGCCCAGATCTCGCGCTGGCCGGCCGGCTTGTCGCAGTTGTACTCGAGCGCGGCGAGACCGCCGCCCGCGCGCTCGAACATGTCGAAGCGTCCCCAGAAGAAGGGCGCGCCGAGCGGGCCTCGGGCGTACACATCCTTGGCGAGCGGGAATTCGGGAAGGGCAAAGTCCGCGAGTGCCTCGTCGCGCGCGAGCAGGCCGTCCGCGAAACGCCTCAGCAGCCTGTCGAGGGCGACGGCCGAGGAGCGGAGACTGGAGGCCAGCGCGGGATCGATGGCGAGCGGCGCCGGCGCGGCCACGCGGGCCTCGCCCGGCCCGCTCTGCTGGCACCAGCGGAGGAGGAGATGATCGGCGAGCCGTCGGGTCGCGTCGCCCAGCCGCGGCTCAGGCGGCGGCGCTGGGCGCGCCATGGTAGCCGCCCGAAGCCGATGCGCTGGACCAACGTCCGCCCTGGCTCGAGTAGCGCGAGTAGGACGGCGGTTCCGCGTAGTAATAGTAGTTGCCGCCGAAGCCCGTGCGGTAGTACGTCCTGCCGTCCGGCCGGCGCTCCCAGCATCCGTTGGGGTCATCCCAGCCCGCCGAACCCGGCGCGGTCGCCCGCGGCGGGCAGTCGGGCGCCTTCGCCGACTGCGGGCTCGAGTCGCACCCGGCCAGCGCCGAGGCCGCGAGGATGCCCGCGGTGATATGGAGCGCCAGGCGCTTGTTCTCAGCCACGGCTCGCGACTCTGGATGTCACCGAAATGGGGGCCGTCACCGTGACGGGCAGTCGCGTGCGGAGATATCCGAGGTAGGCGGAGAGATCGTCCCCGGGAACGTCCCAGGTCCACGCCCGCACGCGGCGAATCCCCATCTCGCCCAGGTACTCGACGCTCGGCGCGTCCTCTTCGCCCAGCGCGTAACGGTTGTCGAGGGCTCCGGCCTTCATCGAAGCGTGGCGCCCGCTGTCGAAGACCAGGCAGCCGCCGCGTCGTGCGGGAAGGCGCGCGAGCTTGCGTCCCATCGCGAGGAGGAGCGGGATCTCCTCGTTGCCGTCGAGGACTCCACGCGGGTCGTACCAGCCGTTCCACGCGAGGGCGGACGCCAGGCCGAAGCGGCGCCGCAGCCCATAGGCGAGCCAGAGGGCG
>WNFD01005169.1_pt1 | contig 14662 bp, 12 predicted proteins | sample 5400491 | NCBI WGS metagenome assembly WNFD01 (sample SAMN13153343, study PRJNA577476) | soil metagenome | isolation source: 120 cm saprolite under Douglas fir tree site 2 hole 2 replicate 2 | place: USA:California | collected 2015-04-18
ACTCGCGGGTCCTCGGGACGACGCTCGCGGCAGTCCTCCCACACGGCCCGGGCCGACAGCCCGTCGCCTGCGAGATAGCAGGCGAGCCCCAGCATGGCCGCGGCGTCCATGAAGTTGGGTCGCTCGCGCACAATCATTTCGAACTGCTCGCGTGCCTGCAGCGCCCGGCCGGAGTCGAGCAGCAGCCGGCCCAGCTTATACCGCAAGTCCTGGAAGCTGGGTCCGAGCGTGAGGGCCGCCTGGTACTGGGTGATCGCTTCGGGCAGGTCTCCGGCCTCGGCGTAGGCGTCCCCCAGAGCCGCACGCAGATTGGCCAGCTTGGCCGCCACATGGGCGGGGAAGCCGTGCCGCGTCTCCCCGCTGAGCCGGCCGGCCCGCCGCAGCGCCGCGTCCGCCTCCTCCTCGCGCCCGAGCTCGTTGAGCACGATGGCGCGATGAATTAGCGCCTCGACATAGTTCGGGTTCAGGGCCAGGGCCTGGTCGAACTCGGTGAGGGCCTTGTCGGGCTGGCCCGCCAGCGCGTAGGCGAGACCGAGCAGCTGGTGCGCGTCGGCGAACGCCCGGCCCGACGCGATCACTTCCTCCAGGAGGTGAATCGCCCCGTAGTAGTCCTGCAGCTGGAACCGCTCGCGAGCCTGCTCGACTAGATGCTCAGGACTGACGTCCATAGGTCGCCTCATACCAACGGACGAACAGCGGGATGCCCTCGTCGATGCCGACCGTGGGTCGGAAGCCCAGGACGGCCGCGGAGCGGCTCAAGTCGGCAGCGGTGAGCGGTACGTCTCCCGGCTGATCGGGGCACCGCTCGATGATGGGGGTGCGCCGCAGCGTCTTTCCGATCAGGCGAACCAGCTGGTCGAGCCGGACCCGGCTGCCCCCGCCTATGTTAAACGTCTCGCAGGTGCCGGCGGCCGCCGCGTCTGCCCACGCGAGCGCGCTCAGTGTCCCGTCAACCGCGTCCTTAATATAGGTATAGTCGCGTTCGCTCGAACCGTCGCCGTGCATCTGGATCGGGAGCCCGCGCGCGATGCGCGCGGTGAAGCGGTGAATGGCGAGGTCCGGACGCTGCCGCGGCCCGTACACGGTGAAGAATCGCAGGCAGGCGATCCGGACGCCGTACAGGTGCGCGAACGTGAACGCCAGCAGCTCGCCCGCCCGCTTGCTCGCGGCGTATGGTGAGATCGGCTCCACCGCCGGGGCGCCTTCGGCGAACGGCGCGGGCGTCGTCTCGCCGTACACCGAGGACGACGACCCAAACACGATCCGCCGCACACCCGCGCGGCGCGCGGCGTCGAACACCCGGGCGGTGCCGGCAACGTTCGCCTGCATGTACGCCGCGGGATCCTCCAGCGAGGGACGCACGCCGGGTTTGGCGGCCAGATGGATCACCGCGGCTGCGCCGGCGAGCGGCAGATCGTCGGCGACGATGTCGAGTCGCTCGAGCCGGAAACGCAACTGTCCGCGCAGCCCCGCCAGGTTTGCCTCTTTGACAGCGGGGTCGTACAGGGGATCGAAGTTGTCGACGCCGACCACCTCGTGGCCCTGCGCCACCAAGGCCTCACACACGTGGGAGCCGATGAAGCCGGCCGCCCCCGTCACCAGAATCCGCTCGGTCACCGCTTACGGCGCAGCCCTTCGTCGAGCGGCACGCGGGGCTCCCACCCCAGGGTCGCGCGCGCGCGGGTGATGTCAGGCTGGCGTACTTTCGGGTCGTCCACGGGGAGCGGGCATTCCACGACGCGGCTGCGGCTGCCGGTGAGCGCCAGCACGCGCTCGGCAAGCTCGCGCACGGTGAACTCAACGGGGTTCCCGACGTTCGTGGGCTCAGCATCGGTGCCCTCGAACAACCGCACGATGCCGTCGATCAGGTCGTCCACGTAGCAGAACGAGCGGGTCTGCGAGCCGTCCCCGTACATCGTCAGCGGCTCGTGCTTGAGCGCCTGCACGATGAAGTTGGACACGACGCGGCCATCGTTCGGCCGCATGCGCGGGCCGTAGGTATTGAAAATCCGGACGATTCGCGTGTCGAGCTTGTGGTAGCGGTGGTAGGCCATCGTCATCGCTTCGGCGAAGCGCTTCGCCTCGTCGTACACGCCCCGGGGACCGACCGGATTCACGTTGCCCCAGTAGCTCTCCGGTTGGGGGTGCACCAGCGGATCACCGTACACCTCGGAGGTCGAGGCGAGCAGGAAGCGGGCGCCTTTCGCCTTCGAGAGGCCGAGCGCCTTGTGGGTGCCAAGCGAGCCGACCTTCAATGTCTGGATCGGGAACTCGAGGTAGTCGACCGGACTCGCCGGGCTCGCGAAATGGAGCACGCCCTCGAGCGGGCCCTGGAGCTCGATGAAGTTGGTCACGTCGTGCTGGACGAACTGAAAGCTGGTGTGGCTCTTCAGGTGGGCGACGTTCGTGGATTTGCCCGTGATGAGGTTGTCCATCCCGATCACGCGGTGCCCCTGCGCGAGCAGCCGGTCGCACAGGTGCGAGCCGAGGAACCCCGCGGCCCCGGTTACGAGGACGCGCACGCCAGGCGTCGCCCGAGGCTGTCGTAGGTGAATCCGAGGCGCGCGAGCCGCTCCGGGTCGTACAGATTGCGGCCGTCCACGATGAGCGGCCGCGTGAGCAGCCGTTTGATCCGGTCGAAGTCCGGGTTGCGGTACTCGCGCCATTCGGTCAGGATCGCCAGCGCGGCGGCGCCCTCGAGCGCGTCATAGGCGTGCGCGGCATAGACCACCCGGTCCCCGAGGTGGCGCCGCGCCGTCTGAAGCGCAGCCGGGTCGTGCACGCGCACCGTCGCACCCGCGCCGAGCAGCGCCTCCACCAGCACCAGCGCGGGACTCTCCCGCACGTCATCCGTTTCAGCCTTGAAGGCGAGCCCCCACACCGCCACCGTCGTGCCACGGAGCCGGCCGGCGAAGTGACGGGCGAGTTTGTCGAACAGCACCCGCTTCTGCCGCTCATTCGCGGCCTCGACGGCCGCCAGGATATCGAGCGGCACGCCCCGCGCCTCGCCCGTATGGATCAGCGCCTTGACGTCCTTCGGGAAGCAGGATCCGCCGTAGCCCGGGCCGGGAAATAGGAACGCTGACCCGATGCGGCGGTCGGTCCCGATGCCCTTGCGCACCAGCGTGACGTCCGCCCCCACCACCTCGCACAGCCGCGCGATCTGATTCATGAAGGAGATTCGCGTGGCGAGCATGGCGTTCGCCGCGTACTTCGTCATCTCGGCCGACGGGATGTCCATGAAGATGAGGGGATTCCCGGTGCGCACGAACGGCGCGTACAACTCCTCGAGCACCCGCGTCGCGTCCTCCGAATCCACCCCCACAATGACACGGTCGGGCTTCATGAAGTCCTCGACCGCGGCGCCCTCCTTGAGGAACTCAGGGTTGGAGCACACGTGAAACGCGGTCTTGGTCTGCTTCGCGATCTCGGCCCGCACCTGCTCGGCGGTCCCCACGGGCACCGTGCTCTTGGTGGTAACGATCTTGGGGCGATTCATGTGGCGGCCGATGGTCCGCGCCACGTCGAGCACGTGCTGCAGATCGGTCGAGCCGTCCTCGTCCGGGGGCGTGCCCACGGCGATGAATACGATGTCCGAACGCTCCACCGCGTCACCCACATCGGTGGTGAACTGCAGACGCCCCTCACGCTGATTCCGACCGACCAGCGGCTCCAAGCCCGGCTCGTAGATCGGCAGACGGTTGTCCCGCAGCCCGGCGATCTTCGCCGAGTCGACATCCGCGCAGATCACATCATTGCCGGTCTCCGCCAGACAGGCGCCGACCACGAGACCGACGTATCCGGTCCCGACGACGGCGACCTTCATGTCGAGGGCCGCGGCAGCACATGCCGCGTATCTACCACCCGGCGCGCGTGCCGGGCCACGAGGGCGTAGTCCACCGCGGAGTGGTCGGTGACGATGATGACACAATCGGCCGCCGCGAGCTGGGCGTGGGTGAGGGGCACGGAGCGCAGGTCCACGCTGTCCTCCTCCAGATGCGACACGAACGGGTCGTGATACACGATCGTCGCGCCCCGCTGCTGCAACAGCTGGATGATGTCGATCGCCGGGCTCTCCCGGATGTCTTCGATGTCCTTCTTGTAGGCGACGCCCACGACCAGCACCGTACTGCCGCGGGCGGCCTTGCCCTGCTCGTTCAGGCGGTCCACGACCTGCGCCACCCAGTACTCAGGCATCTCCGCGTTGATCTCCCCCGCGAGCTCGATGAAGCGGGTGCGGTAGTTCAAGGTGCGCATCTTCCACGCCAGGTAGTGCGGGTCGAGCGGGATACAGTGCCCGCCAACTCCAGGTCCGGGCGTGAACTTCATGAAGCCGAAGGGCTTCGTGGCCGCGGCGTCAATCACCTCCCAGACATCCACGCCGAGCTTGTCGCACACGATGGCCATCTCGTTGACGAGCCCGATGTTCACGCTGCGGAAGGTGTTCTCCAGGATCTTGACCAGCTCCGCCGCTTCCGGGGACGACACCGGGACGAGCGTCTCGATCGCCGGCTGGTAGAGCGCCACGGCGAGGCGCCGGCAAGTCTCGGTAATCCCGCCAACGATCTTGGGGGTGTTGCGGGTGTTCCATTTGTGGTTGCCGGGATCCACGCGCTCGGGCGAGAAGGCGAGGAAAAAGTCCTCCCCGACCTTCAACCCGGTGCTTTCCAGTGCGGGGAGCATCAGCTCCCGCGTCGTCCCCGGATACGTCGTGGACTCGAGGATGATCAGCTGGCCCCGGCGCAGCGTGCGTTTGACCGATTCCGTCGCCGCGAGCACGAAGCTCACGTCGGGGTCTTTCGTTTTGGAGAGCGGCGTGGGGACGCAGATCGAGATCACGTCCGGCTCAGCGAGGCGGGCCAGATCCGTGGTGGCGGAGAACCGGCCTTGCTTGACGGCCTGAGCGACGATCTCGGCGGGCACGTCCTGGATGTGCGAGCCGCCGGCCGCCAGCTGATCGACCACGGCCTGATTGACATCGAGGCCCAGCACCCGGTAGCCCGCCCGGGTCAGCTCGATGGCCAGCGGCAGACCGACGTAACCCAGGCCCACGATGCCGAACACGGCCGAGCGATCGCGCGCCTTGGCGAGCAGCGCGTCGGCAGGAGCGGTCACAGACTCACCGGCGTCCCGCCGGCCGCGATCGAGCGCGACGCGGCCTCCAGCACGCCTACCACCCGCACACCGTCCGCTGCCCCGGCGCGAGGGGTCTCCGCGCCGCGCGCCACACGCACGAAGTGCCCGAGCTCGGCGGCGAGCGGCTCGATGTTAGGGAGCTTGGGGATGAAAATGTCGCCCTCGCGGATCGTGAGGCTCTCTCCGTATGAGGCATAATCGGGAGGCCGGTCCACGCCCTTGTCGTACAGCCGCAACTTCTCGCGCGGCTCCATATCATCGAACACGGCCATCTGCTTCGAGCCGACGATGGTCAATTTGCGCACCTTGTGGGGGTCGAGCCAGGAAAGCTGGACGTGCGCCAGCGCCCCGCTGGCAAAGTCCATCGTGAGAAAGACGACGTCTTCCACTTTGGGCTGGAGATAACAGCGACCCTGCGCGGCGATCCGCTGCGGCGCCGCGCCAAGGAGGAACAGCGCCACCGCGACGTCATGCGGGCCGAAGCTCCACAAGGCGTTCTCGTCGGTGCGCACCTGCCCCAGGTTCACCCGCTGCCCGTACAGATAGTACACCTGTCCCAACGCGCCACCTTGCACCAACACCTGCAGCTGCTCGACCACGGGATGGTAGACCAGCAGGTGTCCGGCGAGGACCGGGACCCGCGCCCGCTCGGCCGCCTCCGCCACCGCCTCGGCGTCCCGCAACCGCAGTGCGAACGGCTTCTCGATGAGGCACGGCTTACCCGCCTCGATACACCGTAACGCCACTGCGGCATGCGTTGCCGCCGGCGAGGCGACGACGACGGCGTCCACGCGGCCCAGCACCTCGGCGATATCCCCGGTCACCAGCGCCGCCGGGTACTGCCGCGCAATCCGCTGGCGCGTCGCCGCGTCCGTGTCGCACACCGCCGCCAGTTCGGCATCCGCCAGACCGGCGACCATGCGGACATGGTTCCTTCCCCACGCGCCCGCCCCGATGACACCGATCTTGAGCCGACTCAACGGTAGAACTCGCGGATCGCGGCGACGACAGCGTCGAGCTGCGCTCGCGTGAGTTCGGGGTAGATCGGCAGCGAGATCACCTCGCGTGCGGCTCGCTCCGTGACCGGCAGGCTCCCCTCTCGATATCCCAGCGAGGCGAAGCACGGCTGGCGGTGCAGCGGCACGGGATAATAGACCGCGTGGCCAATGCCCTTGGCCTTGAGGTGCGCCTGCAACTCATCCCGCCGCTCCACCCGCACCGTGTACTGGTGGAAGATGTGCTCGTTGCCCGCGGCCACGACCAGCGGCCGCACGGCCGGCAGGCCCGCCAACGCCTGGGTGTAGTACGCCGCGTGCTCCCGGCGCTTGGCGGACCAGGCCGCGAGGTGCGGCAGCTTGGCCAGCAACACGGCGGCCTGTAGCGTGTCGAGGCGCGAGTTCGTGCCGACTTCGTCGTGGTGGTACTGCTTGGCACCGCCGTGCAGTCGGAACTTGCGCAGCCGCTCGGCCGTGGCGGCGTCGGAGGTGACGATCATGCCCCCATCCCCCCAACCGCCAAGGTTCTTGCTGGGAAAGAAGGAATACGCGCCGACCCAGCCCAGCTCCCCCGCCATGCGCCAGGCACCGGCGACCTGGCGCCGAGCCCCGATCGCCTGGCAGGCGTCCTCGATGAGGGGAACGCCGCGCTTGGCGGCGATTTCCAGCAGGCGTTCCACCTTCGCCATCTGCCCGTACAGATGAACCGGCAGGAGGGCGCGAGTCCGGGGCGTCACGGCAGCCTCGACAGCCGCGGGATCGATGTTCAGAGTATCCGGCTCGATGTCGACGAAAACCGGCGTCCCACCCGCGTTGTGGATCGTTCCCCCGGAGGCAAAGAAGGTGAACGCGGTGGTGATGACCTCATCCCCGGGCCGCAACCCGAGCGTCTTCAGGGGCAGGAGCAGCGCATCGGTCCCACTAGCGCACCCGATGCCGTGGCGAGCGCCGCAGAGCCGGGCCAGCGCCACCTCCAGCTGGGCGACGGCCGGTCCCATAATGAACTGCTGAGACTCGATCACGCCCGTCACGGCGGGCAGGACCTCGTCTTTGATCGTCACGTATTGCGCCATCAGGTCGAGCAACGGCACGTTCACGACGAGTTCCCACCCTTCGGAGGAGTGGTCATCCGCATCTGGCCATCCGTTTCCTGGTAGGCGGCCCCGCACACGGCGCAGGTCGCGCGGTGATCGGCCAGCGGCAGGCGCTCCCCGCACTGGCACATCCAGCCGACACGCCGCGCGGGCACGCCCACCATCAGCGCGAACGCCGGCACGTCGGACGTGACCACCGCGCCGGCGCCGATAAAGGAGTACTCCCCGAGGGTGATGCCGCACACGATCGTGGCATTGGCGCCGATGGACGTGCCGCGGCGCACCAGCGTCCGCTGGTACTCGTGCTTGCGGGACACATGGCTGCGGGGGTTCAGCACGTTGGTGAAGACGCAAGCTGGGCCGCAGAACACGTCGTCCTCCAACTCGACGCCCTCGTAGATCGAGACGTTGTTCTGGATCTTGACGTTGTTGCCGATCCGGGTCCCAGGCATCACGACTACGTTCTGCCCCAGGTTGCACCGTTCCCCGATGACCGCGCCGGGCATCACGTGGGAAAAGTGCCAGACCTTGGAGCCCCGGCCGATGCGCGCCCCCTCGTCGACGTAGCTGGACTCGTGCACGAAATAATCCGGCATCTACCCGATCACCTTGACCTCGAGCTCCAGCTCGACACCGGTCTTCTTCTGCACTGTCTTGCGCACGTGGTCGATCAGCTTGAGAGCGTCGGCGGCGGTCCCTGTCCCAAGATTCACGAAATAGTTGGCGTGCATCGCCGACACCTGGATGCCGCCCACGACAAAGCCTTTGAGGCCGACCTCATCGATCAGCATCCCGGCCGACTTGGGGCCGCTGGGGTTCTTGAAGGTCGAGCCGGCGCACGGCTGGTCGAACGGCGTGCCCGCCTTGCGCCAGCGGAACAGCCGGCCCTGCAGCTCCTTGAGCTTCGCCGGCGACTCCTCGCCGAGGCCGAGCTTGGCCTCAAGGATCACCACCGGGCCGAGGTTGCTCGCGCGGTACTTGAACGAGATCTGGCGCCGGCCCAGCTGCTTCACCTTCCCCCGCTCATCCATCACCGTGACGTCCGTGAGGACTTCGGCGAATTCGGCGCCGTGGCAGCCGGCGTTCATGTAGATGCCGCCGCCCACCGTGCCGGGGATCCCAATGAACCGCTCGACACCCACGAAGCCGAGCTCCGCGGTGCGACGCGCCAGGAGCGGAGTGGGCAGCCCCGCGCCGACGATAGCCGTGGCACCCTTCATCTCGAAGCGGTCCATCCCCTTCCCCGGCCGGATGACGACGCCGGGGAAACCGCTGTCCTTCACCAGGACATTGGATCCCAGGCCCAGCACGAGCCACGGCAGGCCGCGATCACGCGCCATCTCAAGGGCGCGCACCACGTCTTCCACGTCGGCTGGGAGCACGAGGTAGCGCGCGGGCCCGCCGATCCGCCACGTGGTGTAGCGCGAGAGCGGCTCCTGCTCGAGCACTTTCCCGTGGAACTTGACCTTGGGCGGCTGCGGGGGCGCGGCGGCCTTCGCCGCAGGCTTCGCCCCACCGGCGCCAGCACCCTTGGCTACGCTTTGACGGGCCGGGGCTCGCGGCTTGGGGCGAACGACTTTCCCTCCTCGGGCGCCGGATTTCCCATGGTCGTCTTTTCGTGCCATTCTTGGAGACTCCTCACACTCCCAGTGCGGCTGCGCAACGCGATGATCGCATCGCATGCCGCGCTCGCCGCCGACATGGTCGTGGTGTATGGCACCCGGTGCACCAGCGCGGCGCGCCGGATGGCGTAATCGTCCTGCTGCGTGAACTTCCCGAGCGGCGTGTTGATCAACAGATGGACCTCGCCGGAAACGATGAGGTCGATCGCATTGGGCCGCCCTTCATGCACCTTGGCCACCCGCTCGGCGGGGATCCCCCGCGCCCGGAGATGCTGCGCGGTCCCCTCCGTGGCCAGAATCCTGAACCCGAGCTCGTGCAAACGCCGGGCGATCGGCACCACCGTGGGCTTGTCCGAGTCGTTCACCGTGACGAACACCGCGCCCGTCAATGGCAGGCCGCCGTCGGCCGCGATCTGCGCTTTGGCGAACGCCATGCCAAAGCTGTCGGCGAAGCCCATCGCCTCCCCCGTGGACCGCATCTCGGGGCCCAAAACGGTATCTACGCCGGGCAGTTTGGTGAAGGGGAAGACCGCCTCCTTGACCGCCACCCCAGGCAGGGGCAGGTCGTCCGGAACCCCCAGGCTGTCCAGGCGGTGCCCCACCATGACGGCGGCCGCGAGCTTGGCCAGGGGGACCCCGGTGGCCTTGCTCACGAACGGCACCGTCCGGGAGGCCCGGGGGTTCACCTCCAGAACGTAGACAGCCCCGTCCTTGATGGCGAATTGGACGTTGATCAGCCCCACGACGCCCAGGGCCTCCGCGAAGGCCATGGTGTGGCGTTTCATCTCCTCCACCTGACGGCCCCCGATGAGGTAGGGGGGGATCACGCACGCCGAGTCCCCCGAATGGACCCCGGCATCCTCGATGTGCTGCATGACCCCGCCGATCACGCAGCGCACGCCATCAGCGATGGCATCGACATCCGCCTCGAAAGCGTCTTCGAGGAAGCGGTCGATCAGGACCGGGTACTCGGGCGCGACGCGCGCCGCCTTTTCGAAAAACTCCCGGAGGGTGCCTTCATCATATACGATCTCCATCGCCCGCCCGCCCAGCACGTAGGAGGGCCGGATGAGCACGGGATAGCCGATCCGCTCTGCCACCCGGACCGCCTCATCGACCGAGCGCGCCGTCCCGTTGGGCGGCTGGTTCACGCCGAGCCGTCGAGCGAGCTTCTCGAAGCGCTGGCGATCTTCGGCGCTGTCGATGGCATCGGGCGTCGTCCCGAGGATCGGCACGCCTGCCGCTTCGAGCGCTTTGGTGAGCCGCAGCGGCGTCTGGCCGCCGAGCTGCACGACGACACCCTTGGGCCGCTCCCATTGGACGATTTCCAGCACGTCCTCGAGCGTCAGGGGCTCGAAGTAGAGCTTGTCCGAGATGTCGAAGTCGGTGGAGACGGTCTCGGGGTTGGAGTTGATCATGATGGTCTGGTAGCCGAGCTCCCGGAACGCGAGGCCGGCGCGGACACAGCAGTAGTCGAACTCGACGCCCTGCCCAATGCGGTTGGGGCCGCTCCCCAGAATCACGATCCCCCGCGCCCCCAGCGGGTCGGACTCGTTCTCCTCGTCGTAGGACGAGTAGAGGTAGGGGGTCGTGGACGGGAACTCGCCGGCACACGTGTCCACCGTCTTGTAGGCCGGATGCACGTCGAGCGCCCAGCGCCGCTCGCGGATGGTCGCCTCGGTCGTGCCGGCACCCCGCAGCTGCGCGAGCTGGTGGTCGCTGAAGCCGAACCGCTTCATGCGGCGCAGCGCGTCGGCCTCTCCGGCTTCGGTCTCCGGCAGTGCGGCGAACCACCGCTCCGCACTGATCAGCTCGTCCAGCTGATAGAGGAACCAGGGATCGATCCCCGAGGCCTGCGCGATCGTCTCGACGGAGAGCCCCGCGAGCAGGGCGCGCTTGATCTGGAAGATTCGCTCGGGCGTCGGAGTGCGGAGCGCGACCCGCAGATCCTCAGGCGAGTCGCTGGTCAGGCGGTCGTCAGCGAGGGTCGCCCCCGTCACCCACCCGGGACGGCCCACCTCGAGCGCGCGCAGCCCCTTCTGGAACGCCTCCTTGAAGGTCCGTCCAATCGCCATCGCCTCCCCCACCGACTTCATTTGCGTCGTGAGGCGGTAGTCGGCGGTGGGGAATTTCTCGAAGGCGAACCGCGGCACCTTCACGACGACGTAGTCGAGCACCGGCTCGAACGAGGCGGGCGTGCTGCGCGTGATGTCGTTGGGGAGCTCGTCGAGGGTGTACCCCACCGCGAGCTTGGCGCCGATCCGCGCGATCGGGAAGCCCGTCGCCTTGGAGGCGAGGGCCGAGGAACGCGAGACGCGCGGATTCATCTCGATGACCAGCATCTGGCCGTCGGCCGGGTTCACGGCGAACTGGATGTTGCAGCCGCCCGCTGCCACGCCGATCTCGCGGATGATCGCGATCGCCGCGTCCCGCATCGTTTGATACTCGCGGTCCGTGAGGGTCATCGCCGGCGCGACGGTGATCGAATCGCCGGTGTGCACGCCCATCGGGTCGAAGTTCTCGATCGAGCAAACGATCACGACGTTGTCGCGCCCGTCGCGCATCACCTCCAGCTCGAACTCCTTCCAGCCGAGCACACTGCGCTCGATGAGGGTGGTGTGAACCGGCGAGAGGTCGAGCGCGCGCTCGACCTGTTCCTCGAATTCGGCGCGGTTGTAGGCAATGCCGCCACCCGTGCCCCCCAGCGTGTACGACGGGCGGATGATCGCCGGGTAGCCGACCTCGGCGACCGCGGCAAGCGCGTCCGCCAGGCCCCCCACCGTCCGTCCCTGCGGCGTTTCCAGGTGGATGCGCCGCATCGCCGCGGCGAACTCCGCGCGGTCTTCCGCCATCTGGATCGCACGAGCATTCGCCCCGATCAGCTCGACCCCGAACCGCTGCAGCGTGCCGTCGCGGGACAGCGCCATCGCCACGTTCAACGCCGTCTGCCCGCCCATCGTCGGCAGCAGCGCGTCCGGCCGCTCCCGCTCGATCACCTTGCGCACCCAGTCCGGGTGCACCGGCTCGATGTACGTGCGGTCGGCGAGCTCGGGGTCGGTCATGATGGTGGCCGGGTTGGAATTCACGAGCACCACCGCGTAGCCCTCTTCCTTCAGCGCCTTGACGGCCTGGGTGCCGGAATAGTCGAACTCCGCCCCCTGCCCGATCACGATCGGACCGGAGCCCAGCAGCAAGATGCGGTGCAGGTCAGTCCGCTTGGGCATCGACCACGTCCTTCAACGTTTCCTCCAGACAGGAGCGCGGCGCCCAGCCCGTCGCCATCCGCAGCTTCGTCGCGTCGCCCACGAGGTGCGGGATATCGGTCGGCCGCATCAGCTCGGAATCCGCCTCGGCGATGGGCGTGATACCCACGAGGCGAGCCAACAGCCCGAACAGCTGCTCGAGGCTCACCCCCTGCCCCGAGGCCACATTATAGATCTCCCCAGGCTGGCCTTTGACGAGCAGCCGCGCGTACGCGTCGACGACGTCGGTGACGTGCAGAAACTCCCGCACCGGCTCCAGGTTCCCGACCTTGACCACCGGGGCGCCGATCTGGCGAGCGAGCTTCAGCCGCTGCACAAACGCCGGCACCACGAACCGCGCGTCCTGGCCTGGGCCGGTGTGGGCGAACGGCCGCGCGATCATGACCCGCAGGCCCGTGCGCCGCCACTCCTCGAGCAGCGCCACTTCCGCACCGAGCTTGCTCGCCGCGTAGGGACTGACGGGCTCCGCCGGATCGGTCTCCCTGCGGGGGCGGCCCTCACCACGACCGTAGACCTCGCTCGTCGAGACGAGCAGTACCACCGGGTCCGCGCGTCCGGCGTGGCGTACCTCGCTCAGGGTGTGCGCGATCCGCGCGCTGCCCGCGGCATTGACGGTCCACGCGTAGCCAGGGTCGCGCTCGGCCTCCCGCGTCGAGGCCACGGCGGCGAGATGGACGACCGCGTCGTAGGGATGATTGAGACAGCTGCGCACCGACTCCGAGTCCGTCAGCTCGAGCGGGAGCCAGTGCACCGCCGCCCGCTCCTCGGGAGTGAGCCCGTTGACGGTTGGCCCGCTCCCATGCGGCGCGCTCGGGCGCTCCGCCCCGAACACCTCCCGTCCGTCGTTCAGCAGGCGCCGGATCAGCCAACGCCCGACAAACCCGTCCGCACCCGTGACGAGCACCTTCACGCCAGTCGCTCCAGATCGGCGTCCACCATGAGCCGCACGAGATCGACGAAGCTCGTGCGCGGCGCCCAGCCCAGCTCCCGCCGCGCCTTGCTCGCGTCGGCCTGCAAGATATCGACCTCCGCGGGCCGCACGAACTGCGGATCCACGATGACGTACTGTTTCCAGTCCAGTCCCACATGCGCAAAGGCAACTTCGCACAACTCCCGCACGGAGTGGGTCTCCCCGGTGCCGATCACGTAGTCGGCGGGCGCGGGCTGCTGCAGCATCCGCCACATGGCATCCACGTAATCGCCGGCGTACCCCCAGTCCCGTCCCGCCTGCAAGTTGCCCAGCCGCAGCTCCCGGGCCTGCCCTCTCATAATGCGGGCGACGCCATGCGACACCTTGCGGGTGACGAACTCCAGCCCGCGCCGCGGGGACTCGTGGTTGAACAGGATGCCACTCACCGTGTAGAGGCCGTAGGATTCGCGGTAGTTCACCGTGATCCAATGGCCGTACACCTTGGCCACGCCGTATGGGGAGCGCGGGTAGAACGCGGTGGTCTCGCGCTGCGGGGTCTCCTGGGCTTTGCCGAACATCTCCGACGAACTGGCCTGATAGACGCGCGCCGTGGGGTGCGCCAACCGTACCGCTTCGAGCAGCCGCGTGACGCCCAGGGCGGTGAACTCGCCGGTCAGCACAGGCTGAGTCCATGACGTCGGCACGAAGCTCTGCGCGGCGAGGTTGTAGACCTCGTCCGGCTTGGCGTCGCGCACGACGGCCGTGAGCGAATGCTGGTCCAGCAGGTCCGCTGGGACGATGCGCAGGCGGTCGAGCAGGTGCCCGATCCGCTCGTAGGAATCGTGGGAGGTGCGGCGTACGACACCGACCACGTCGTAGCCTTTGTCGAGCAGCAGTTCGGCGAGGTAGGAGCCGTCCTGCCCCGTGACTCCGGTGATGAGCGCAGTCTTGCGGGGTTGCCCGTGCTGCGGCGCCGGTGTAGGTTTCCCCCGCTTTTCGCCCCTCCCTCTGTGGCTCGCCACAGGGGTTCGTCCTCTGGCGCTCACTGTCGATCGGGTCCCGAGTTATGGCGCGAGTGTGTGAGATTTGTGGCAAGCGACCGGCGACGGGTCACAACGTGAGCAACGCCAACAACAAGACGCCCCGCCGCTGGTACCCCAACCTGCAGCGCGTGCGAGCCGTGGTGGACGGCAAGGTGCAGCGCATGCGTGTGTGCACGCGCTGCATCAAATCGGACCGCGTCGCCAAAGCCTCCTGACGCCTGAAGAGAAAGGGGGACCCATCGGGTCCCCCGGCGCGGCGCGGCCCGCTCTTTCCAGCCTCCTCCGCCTCCCCCCCCTCCCGCTCGCTCACTCACTCAGCAATTCGATCCGGGCCACCTCGGCGCCGTCGCCGGCCCGATGCCCCAGCTTGATGATCCGCGTGTAGCCCCCTGGCCGGGCCGCGAAGCGCTTGCCCAGCTCCGCGAACAACTTGTGCGTCACCGTTTTGTCCTTGAGCCGGCGCTCCACCAACCGGCGGGCGTGCAGATCCCCGCGACGTGCCAGCGTGATGAGCCGCTCGGCGAACGGCCGCAACTCCTTCGCCTTCGCCTCGGTGGTCACGATGCGGTCGTGCTTAAAGAGGCTGGTCGCCATGTTGT